>Ga0209066_10001806_pt1 | contig 27499 bp, 23 predicted proteins | sample All_14_2_FD_187198 | JGI IMG/M metagenome (GOLD analysis project Ga0209066, IMG submission 187198) | Freshwater microbial communities in response to fracking from Pennsylvania, USA - Allegheny Zone_MetaG_DW_15 (SPAdes) (version 2) ...
GTGAGGGGGTGGCGGGCGCGCTCTGGCCGAGGGTAGGGGGGGTGGCTGCCGCGGCTGCCAGTCCGCCCGCCGCGGCGAGAAAGCGCCTGCGCGAGGGAGAAGGGTGTCGAGTCATGGATTTTCCCGATAGGTAAGCCACCCTGGTGCGGGATGCCGCCAGGGTTTAATGGCCGGGGTAAGCCCGGCGGTAGCGTGTGCGGATGCGCACGGTGGTGTCGCTGGACGGCCGATATCAAGATCGTGCCTTTGTGTCCATGCGCCGCTGCATCTGTCAGGGCGCGGGACGGATGATGCCTGAAGGTGCGTGCAGTGCAAGAGCGTGCTTGCCGCAGTGATCGAGTCGGATTGCGCAGTGACGATCGTGGGGGTCACTGGCACAATCGGGCAGTTCACCCGGCGGTGCTTGTGACGTGATGAGCGGAACTATGCTGCCGTTTATCCATTTTTTGGATGAAGCGCTGTGGGGTGGGCTTGGGGAGTTGGAGCCTCGGTTCCTATCAGCGAATCCACCCGAAGCTGATGATGTGGTGTTGTTTCCGTTTCGGCGGATTTTCATGATTGGTCGCGGAGCGTGCTGATGTTTCACGTGAAACAGCGTTGATGGATATCGAGTTTGTTTTTCTTGCGCTGGGTCTTGCAGCGCTGTTCGCGGGTTTTGTTGATTCCATCGTCGGTGGTGGCGGTCTGATCCAGCTTCCTGCGCTGTTCGCGGCATTTCCTTCCGCGGCACCAGCGACGCTGTTCGGTACGAACAAGCTTGCCAGCATCGTCGGGACAGCGAGTGCGGCCGTTCAGTACAGCCGTCGAGTGCAGATCCCCTGGCGGGTGGCAGTCCCGGGGGCGCTGGCAGCCTTGGTGGGGTCGTGGTTCGGTGCCAAAGCGGTGGTGTTTCTTGATCCGGCCGTGTTGCGCCCCTTGATCCTGCTGCTGCTCGTTCTGGTGGCGCTGTACACGTTCGTGCGAAAAGATCTCGGTGCGGTGTCGAATGAGCCCGAACATGGGGCGCGGTCCGTCTCGCTTGCCGTGGGTATCGGAGTTGTGATCGGGTTTTATGATGGTTTTTTTGGCCCAGGAACCGGCAGTTTCCTGATCTTCCTTTTTATCCGTCTGCTGGGAATGGATTTCCTGCGGGCGTCGGTCTCGGCGAAAATTCTCAACGTCGCGACCAATGTAGCCGCCATCGCGTATTTCGCGGGCAATGTTCAGTTGATGTGGGGGCTGGCTGCGGTCATGGCGCTGTGCAATCTCACGGGCTCGGTCATCGGATCGCGCGTGGCGCTGCGGCATGGAACAGGTTTTGTGCGCAAGATGTTTCTTGCCGTGGTCAGCGTACTGATTGTTCGGTTGGCCTACGATACCTTCGTGCGCTGACGCACGGTCTTGTCCGTTGTTTCACGTGGAACAGGGTCCTGAGGTTTGAATCATGGATGTCCCATTGGCCTGGAGTCGCGACGACGTTCTTGTGGAACGGTTGAGCGAGAATGCGGGCTTTTTCTGCCGTGCCGGCCGTCTGCTGGAGCAAGGGCGCTCCACATGGCAAGCCTACGAGGTTTGGGAAACCCCCCTCTTTGGACGACTCTTTCGTCTGGATGGCTGCTTCATGAGTTCCGAGCGTGACGAGTTCTATTACCACGAGAACCTCATCCATGTTCCGGCTACAGTGCATGTGGGCCTGCGAAGAGCATTGGTGGTCGGCGGTGGTGATGGTGGTTCTGCTGAAGAGTTGCTGAAGTGCCCGGGTATCGAGCGTGTGGTAGTCGTTGAACTCGACGAAAAAGTGATCGACCTTTCCCGGAAGTATCTTCATGAGGTGCATCACGGCGCACTCGATGATCCCCGGGTCGATGTCCGCATCGATGACGGCCAGAAATATGTCAGTCAAGATGGGCCTCAGGCAGGCGAGCGCTACGATCTGATCGTGCTCGATCTGACCGATCCGGTCGGGTTGGCGGAAGCGCTGTATTCCGAGGAGTTCTTCAGCGCCTGTCGTGCGCTGCTGGCCGAAGGCGGAGCACTGAGTCTGCATCTCGGTTCGCCGATCTTTCAGGCTGAACAGGTTCGTGAGTTGGTTCAGCGTCTGCGCAAGGTGTTTGCAGTGGTGCGTCCGTACTTTCTGTACATCCCTTTGTATGGTGGCCTGTGGGGCCTGGCAAGCGTCTCGGAGAGCCTGGATCCGCTCAGCGTCTGCGCGGAAGAAATCGATCGCCGGCTGCTGGAACGCCGGATCGAGCGCCTTCAACATTACAATGGCGATGTGCACCACGCGCAGTTCGCGCTTCCCAATTACCTGCGCACGCTGTTGGCTTGAGACAGGCCGACGGCGTGTGCTGTCAGGTCCGATATCCGTGAGTTCTTCTGCCGCAACGCCTCGGCGTCCCCGTGGGGCGTCTCATTCCCGTCCTGCATCATCACGTCGTCCAGACACGGCGCCCGTCCGCCGTTCTGATCTGCCGGCCGACAGCCTCGGTTATGCCTTGTTGCGCGCGGCCGAATTGGTTGCGAGTGTCATGGAAGGTGGCAATCTCACCGATGCTTTCGAGCGCATGCTCGAGGCCCATCCTGAATGGTCGGAGGGCACGCGAGGCGCGGTGCGCGATCTTGCGTGGTCGACGCTGCGTGCCTATGGACGTGGCGACGCGATTCTTCAGCGCTTGCTCCATAGTCCGCCGGCGCTTGTCATTCATGGCCTGCTGTTAGTGGCTATCATGCGTCTCGATCAGCGTCCCGAGCAGGCGCATACGGTGGTCGATCAGGCTGTACAAGCGGCAACGGTGGCGATGCCGGGGCTCAAGGGTATGGTCAATGGCGTGTTGCGCAACGCCTTGCGCCAGCAAACGCAGTGGGCAGCCTGGATCGAAGCCGATGTCGAGGCCCGCCATGCCCACCCACGGTGGTGGATCGAGCGGGTGCGTAGGAGCCATCCCGATTGTTGGCAGGCGGTGCTCACGGGCGGTAATCAGCGTGCGCCGATGGCTTTGCGCGTCAATCGACGCAGGACTCGCACCGAAGCGGTGCTGGCCGAGCTGACTGAGGCGGGGATCGCCGCTCGGGGGGTGGGCGAGACCACTGTGCTGCTCGAAAACCCGGTGCCGGTTGCACGCTTGCCGGGTTATGCCGAGGGTCGGGTGTCAGTGCAGGATGCGGGGGCGCAGCGCGCTGCACTGTGGCTGGATGCCCAGCCTGGCGAGCGCGTGCTGGACGCCTGCGCTGCGCCTGGCGGGAAGACGGCGCATCTGCTCGAGCGTTCCGACATCGACCTGCTGGCGCTCGAGCTGGACCCTGTGCGTGCGCAGCGTATCCGCCGCAACCTTGCGCGCCTCGGCCTCGATGCGCGCATCGAGGTGGCCGATTGCAGCGACTTGGCGAGCTGGTGGGATGGTCGCCCCTTCGATCGCATCCTGGCCGATGTGCCGTGTTCTGCTTCGGGTGTTGCACGTCGCCATCCCGACATCAAGTGGCTGCGTCGTGACGAAGACATTGCCGGATTCGCCGCCCAACAAGCCCGCATTATCGATGCGCTTTGGCAGACCCTGGTGCCGGGTGGCACAATGCTCTACGTGACCTGCTCGGTTTTCGAACAGGAAAATGCCGCGCAGGTGGCCCGTTTCCTCGCCCGCCATCCCGACGCTGAATCTGTCTTCATCGACGCCTTCCCTGACTGCCAGTTGCTGCCCGATGCCGAACATGACGGCTTCTACTTTGCCCGCTTGCGCAAGAAGGCTTGATCGCCTGCTGCGCGCGTGCGCGCTGCTTGCACTGCTGGTGCTCGCCCCTGCGCTGCGGGCCGAGGAGGCGCGTATCCTGAGTGCCGAGATCGTGCGTGGCGATGGCGGCTACGTGCTCAATGCCGACATCGACATCGAGCTCAATCCGCGGCTGGCCGATGCGGTGACGCGTGGCGTGTCCTTGTACTTCACCACCGAACTGCGCATCGAACGACCGCGCTGGTATTGGTTGAACGAGGTCGTGGTCGATCGCAGCCTCGACTACCGCCTGTCATACCACGCCATCACCCGCAGCTATCGTCTGTCCATCGGCAGCTTCCATCAGAGTTTCGACAACCTCGACGCAGCGGTGCGGACCATGCAGCGTGTGCGTAATTGGCTGGTCGCCGAAGCCGAGCAATTCACGGTCGGTCAGTCACATGAAGTGGCGTTGCGCTTCAGGCTCGATACCAGCCAGTTGCCCAAGCCCTTCCAGGTCACGGCCATCGGCAGCCGTGACTGGAATCTGGGAACGGACTGGATGACCTGGACTTTCCTGCCAGGCGTGGCGGGCCAGCGATGAAGCGCATCCTGCTCGTGGTTGCGGCCGCGCTGGCGGCCATTTCGCTATTCCTGCTGACTTCGGCCAGTTCGAACACCGAGTTGTTCGTCAGCAGCTACCCTTATCTGCTCGCACTCAACGGTGTGCTGGTCGTTGCCTTGGCGGGCCTGGTCGGCGTTCAGTTGCGCCAGTTGTGGCGGGAGTATCGCGATCGCCAGTTTGGGTCGCGTCTCAAGGTGCGGCTGGTGCTGATGTTTGCGCTGATGGGCGTGGTGCCTGGGGTGGTGGTGTATGCCGTATCGCTGCAGTTCGTCGTGCGTAGCATCCAGTCCTGGTTCGACGTGCGGGTCGAGTCTGCGCTGGAAGGGGGGATCGCGCTGGGCCAGAATGCCCTCGACTACCTCGTTGGCCAGGTCAGTGACAAGGCGGCTGACATGGTGCTGGAGCTCGAAGGGGAGGGGCCGGTGTCCCCCGTGACGCTGAATCGTCTGCGTGAGCAAGCGGCGGTTGGCGGCGCCACCGTGATGGCGGCCAATGGTCAGATTCTCGCCACCGCGGCGGATGCGACGGCCGGCCTCATCCCTGACCTGCCAAGCGTCAGCCAGTTGCGCCAGGCCCGCCAGGTGCGCCTTTTTCACGCGGTCGAAAGCCAACCCGACGGCCGTCTGGTGATTCGCGTCATCGTGCCGATTCCGCTGCGTACGCTGGCGGGCGAGCCCAACCTGCTGCAGCTGACCCAGGCCGTACCGGAAACCTTCGGTCGTCACGCCGAAGCGGTACAGGAGGCTTATCGCGAGTACCAGCAACTCACGCTCGGCCGTGAGGGACTGAACCGTATCTACACCCTGACCCTGACCTTGACCTTGCTGTTGGCGCTATTGACGGCGGTTGCCGTCGCTTTCATCATCGCGCGCCGTCTGGCAGCGCCATTGTTGATTCTGGCCGAGGGTACGCAGGCCGTTGCGCAGGGTGACTTCAGCCCACGCCAGGCCCTGCCGGCAAACGATGAGTTGGGGGTGCTGACACAGTCCTTCAATCGGATGACGCGTCAGCTCGAGGATGCGCGCGCGGTGGCGGAGCGTAACCGTGCGGCGGTTGAGTCGGCGCGCGCCTATCTGGAGAGTGTGCTCGCCAACCTGTCGACCGGTGTGCTCGCGTTTTCGGCCGAGGGCAAGCTGCGTGCGGCCAACCATGGCGCGATGCAGGTCCTGGGCGATGAACTGGCGGGTTTCGAAGACATTACGCTGGCTGACTGGCCGCGGCTGGCGCATTTCCGCGATGCGCTACTCGATGGCTTCGATGTCAACGAAGGCGATTGGCAAGCCCAGATCGAATTGCCCGTGAAGGACAGTACGCCGTTGACGCTGCTGATCCACGGCTCACGTCTGCCGGCCGCCACCGGCGGCGGCTTGGTGGTGGTGTTTGACGATATTTCCCGTCTCGTCGCGGCACAGCGCACCGCAGCGTGGGGCGAAGTGGCGCGGCGTCTTGCGCATGAGATCAAGAATCCGCTGACGCCGATCCAGCTCTCCGCTGAACGCCTGGCTTTCAAACTGGCGGACAAACTCGACGACAGCAGTCGTGAGATGCTTGAGCGTGGGACGACGACGATCGTGAACCAGGTCGAGGCGATGAAGAACCTGGTCAATGCTTTCCGTGACTATGCGCGCCTGCCGGCGCCGCAGTTTTCGGCGATCGATCTCAATGCGCTGATCCGTGAGGTTCTGAACCTCTACGAAAGCGCGGCGTCGCTGATTCGGCTCGAGCTCGCGCCCGACCTGCCGCGGGTGCAGGGCGATGCGAGCCAGATCCGACAGGTGATCCACAACATGCTGCAGAATGCGCAAGATGCGCTCGCGGAGATCGAGTCCGGCGAAGTGCGCGTGATCACGCGACGAGAGGGCGAGCGCGTGGTACTGCTGTTCCGCGACAATGGTCCTGGTTTTCCGGCCGAGGTCATGGCACATGCCTTCGAACCCTATTTCACCACCAAGTCGCGCGGCACCGGGCTGGGCTTGGCGATGGTGAAGAAGATCGTGGATGAGCACGGCGGCGATGTCCGACTGGCCAACCGTGACGGGGGCGGGGCGGAGATCCGCATCCGGCTGCGTGTGGCCGAAATGAATGGTGAACACTGAACACAATGGCAAAGATACTCATCGTTGACGACGAAATTGGCATTCGTGAGCTCCTGTCCGAAATCCTGCGTGACGAAGGCTACGACATCCTGCTCGCCGAGAACGCCACCGCGGCGCGGGCGATGCGCAATGCGGGACGCCCCGACATGGTGCTGCTCGACATCTGGATGCCCGACACCGACGGCATTACGCTGCTGAAGGAGTGGGCAGCGAACGGTCAGCTCAACATGCCCGTGGTGATGATGTCGGGTCACGGCACGATCGACACTGCGGTCGAGGCGACGCGGATCGGTGCGATCGACTACCTGGAAAAGCCGATTGCGCTGCAGAAGCTGTTGGCAGCCGTCAAACGCGGCCTGCAGCGTCCGCAGGCACCGGGCGCACCGGCTGCACTGACCCTGGCGGCCTTCACGCGTTCGGTGCCGCTGCGTGAGTTGCGTCGCCGCGTGGAGCAGATCGCCAGCAGTTCGCGCGTACTGTTGCTGCGGGTAGGGGCGGGGAGCCTGGCCGAACTGGTGGGCCGCAGTGTTCACACCGGCACGACGGCCTGGCTCGACCTGGCTGCGATCGCGACGCCGCTCGACATCAACCAGTTGCAAGCGACGCAAGGCGGCGTGTTGTTCGTGGGCGAGTTGGCGCGACTGTCACGCGCGCAGCAGAAAAACCTGGCCTTCGCCGTCGACCGGCTCGACCGCTACGACCTGCGCTTGGTGGTGGCGACGGATCGCAGCGCGGAAACCCTGCTGGCGGAAGGCTGGGAGGAAGCGCTGGTGTCTCGCCTGTTTGAGGTGAGCCTCGCGCCGCCGTCGATTGCCGATGTGCGTGATGACTTGCCCGAGCTGGCTAGCCAGATCCTGTTGCATCTGGTCGAAGGTGGCGAAGTGCCCTTGCGTCGCTTCTCCACCGCTGCGCTCAATCAGGTGCGCAATCTGCCCTGGCCGGGTGGCTATGCCGAACTGCGTGCGGCGGTGAAGTCCCTCGCACTCGGCACCCTCGAGGAAGAGATCGGGGCCAGCGATGTGCGTCGCCTGATGCCGCCCGATGCTGCGGCGGGCTCGATCGGGGTGTCGTTCGACCAGCCTCTGCGCGAGGCACGCGAGGCGTTCGAGCGCCTGTATTTCGAGCATCACTTGCGGCTCGAAGGCGGCAACATGACACGACTGGCGGAAAAGACCGGGCTGGAGCGCACCCATCTCTACCGCAAGCTCAAGCAGCTGGGTTTGCAGGCTGGGCGCCGGCACGAGGAAAACTGAAGCGCCGCGAGGCGTGCTGTGATGCTGCGGTGCAGCATTGATGTTTCGGGATGTTGCAGGGCAGCGTAGAATCAGTCGCTGACATGCATTTCGGACACGCTCGGTGAAGATCATCATTCTCGGCGCCGGCCAGGTCGGCGCCTCGGTGGCGGAAAACCTGGTTTCGGAAGCCAACGACATCACGCTCGTCGACACCAGTCCCGACTATCTGGCCTCGTTGCGCGACCGTCTCGAGGTGCGCACGGTTTGCGGCAATGCGGCCTCTCCCAGCGTGTTGCGCGAGGCCGGTGCCAATGATGCCGATCTGTTGATCGCCGTCACCCAGTCCGATCAGACGAACCTGTGCGCCTGTCGCATCGCCAAAGCGCTGTTCAATCTGCCGACGCGCATTGCCCGTCTGCGCTCCACCGACTATGTCGATTTTCCCGAGCTGCTCGACGAAACGAATTTCGCTGTCGACTTCTCGATCTGCCCCGAGCAGGTCGTCACCGACTACATCAAGCGCCTGATCGCCTTTCCCGAGGCGCTGCAGGTACTGGAGTTCGCCGACGGTGTGGTCAGCCTGATCTGCGTGCGTGCTTTCGAAGGCGGGCCGCTGGTGGGGCATCCGCTGAAGGCACTGAAGTTTCATCTGCCCAACGTCGAAGTCCGCATTGCCGCCATCTACCGCAATGGCGTGCCCATCATCCCTGAGGGCGACACCATCATCGTGCCGGGGGATGAGGTTTTCTGTCTGGCGGCCACGGTGCATGTGCGGCAGGTGATGCGCGAACTGCGCCGCTCCGACAAGCCGATGCGGCGCATCATGATTGCGGGGGGCGGCAACATCGGCTTTCGTCTGGCGCAGTCGATCGAGGAGAACTACCACGTCAAGATCCTTGAGGCGCGGCAGGAGCGTGCCGAGATGCTGGCCACCCAGTTGTCGAAGGCCCTGGTGCTGCGCGGCGATGCGACCGACGAGAAGCTGCTCGAGACCGAGGGCATCGACGAGACCGATCTCTTCGTCGCGCTGACCAACGACGAGGAAGACAACATCATGGCGGCGTCGTTGGCCAAGCGCATGGGCGCGCGCCGCACCTTGGCGCTGATCAATCGCAAAAGTTACGTCGATCTGGTGCAGGGCGGACCGATCGACATCGCCATTTCGCCCGCCCACACCTCGATCGGGACCTTGCTGGCCCATGTGCGCCGGGGCGATGTGGTGGCGGTGCATAGCTTGCGGCGCGGTGCGGCCGAAGCACTCGAGATCATCGCCCACGGTAGCCGCAAGGACTCCAAGGTGGTCGGTCGTCCGATCGAGGAGATCATGCTCCCCAAGGGCGCGACCATCGGTGCCATCGTGCGTGACGAGAAACGTGAAGATGGCCGCGTGGTGCGGCGCGAAGTGATCATGCCGCACCATGACACGGTGATCGAGGAAGACGATCATGTGATCGTGTTCTGTACGCACAAGAACATGGTGCGCAAGGTCGAGAAGCTGTTCCAGGTCGGCTTCCACTTCCTCTGACGGGCGATTCAGCATGCGTGCCTACCACCCTGCGCTGAATGCGCTCGGCCTGATCATCATGATCTTCGGCCTGCTGATGGGGTTTCCTCTCGCGGTGTCGGCCTGGCTCGATGACGGCGCGACCCTGGCCTACGACCAGGCGATTTTTGCCACCTTCGTCGCGGGCCTGATCCTATGGACGATTACCCGGGGCGCGCGGCGCGACTTGCGGGTGCATGACGGCTTCTTTCTGGTTGTGGCCACCTGGGTGGTGTTGCCGTTGTTCGGCGCCTTGCCCTTGCTCGCCTACATTCCCGAGTTGCGCTTTACCGACGCGTATTTCGAGGCGGTGTCCGGTTTGACCGCCACCGGTGCGACCGTGCTGACCGGTCTCGATGATCTGCCCATCTCGATCAACCTGTGGCGTACGTTCATGCACTGGATTGGCGGCATGGGTGTCATCGTGCTGGTGGTGGCGATCCTGCCGCTGCTGGGGATTGGTGGCCGGCAGCTCTACAAGGCCGAAGTGCCGACGCCGATGAAGGATGCCAGTCTCACGCCACGTATTGCGGAGACGGCCAAGGGCCTCTGGTTCACCTACCTCCTGCTGACGGTGGCTTGCGGCTTCGCCTTATGGTGGGCTGGACTGGATGGCTGGGATGCGGTGATCCACGCCTTCTCGATTGCCGGTCTGGGAGGGTTTTCAAGCAAGGACGCTTCGCTCGGGCATTTCAACAACCTCAACGTCGAACTGGTCACGATCGTGTTCGCGTTACTCGCCGGCCTCAATTACGCCACCCATTATCTGGCGTTGGTGCGTCGTTCATTCCGTCCGTACTCGCGTGACAACGAGATCCCGTTCTATTTCGGGGTGCTCGTGTTCAGCATCCTGATGCTGACCTTCTACATGATGTATTGGCAGATTCACGTCGATTTTCTCGGTACCTTGCGCAGCGTGGCGTTTCACGTGGTGTCGATCTCGACTTCGCTCGGGCTTGCGATTGACGACTACACCACCTGGCCGATGTTCGCGCAGATCTGGATCCTGTTCCTTGGCAGCTTCGTCGCCTGTTCGGGTTCGACCGGCGGCGGCATCAAGATGATGCGGGCGATGATCCTGTACAAGCAGGTGCTGCGCGAGATCGTCCGCTCGCTGCATCCACATGCGGTGCGCCCGGTCCGCATGGGCAAGCAACCGGTGCCGGAGACCATCCTGCACGCGGTGCTGGGTTTCAGCTTCATGTACATGGTGTCGATCGTCAGCTTGACGCTGATCCTGTCAGCGACCGGGCTGGAACTGGTCACGGCTTTTTCTGCCGTGGTCGCCTGCCTGAACAACACCGGACCGGGTCTCGAGGCCGTCGGGCCGGCGTCGAACTACCAGGCGCTCGGTGTGTTTCACAAATGGGTTCTGGCGTTCACGATGATTCTGGGCCGACTCGAGATCTTCACCTTTCTCGTCGTGCTGACGCCGGCATTCTGGCGCCGCTGAGCGGGACCTCGCACCGGTTTGACGCGCAACAATCCCATCGCCGCGCCTGAAAGGCGATAATCACGTCTTGTGCCTGAACGACCGCCATAAGGACTCGACGTGAGCCGTCTCAAGAACGACACCTTTCTGCGCGCCCTGCTGCGCCAGCCCACCGAATACACCCCCGTCTGGCTGATGCGCCAGGCCGGACGCTACCTGCCGGAATACTGCGAAACCCGCCGCCGCGCCGGTAACTTCCTCAACCTGTGCAAAAGCCCGGCGATGGCCTGCGAGGTCACGCTGCAGCCGCTGGCTCGCTACGACCTCGACGCCGCCATCCTGTTTTCGGACATCCTCACCGTGCCGGACGCGATGGGTCTTGGCCTGTATTTCGCCGAAGGCGAAGGCCCGCGCTTCGAGCGTCCGCTGAAGGATGAATGGGAGATCCGCAATCTGACCGCGCCCGACCCTCACGCCGAACTGCAGTACGTGATGGACGCGGTGAGCGAAATCCGCCGCGCACTCGATGGCAGCGTGCCGCTGATCGGCTTCTCCGGCAGCCCGTGGACGCTGGCCTGCTACATGGTCGAGGGCGGATCGTCGTCCGACTACCGCAAGGTCAAGAGCCTCGCCTACAGCCGCCCCGACCTGATGCACCACATCCTCGAGGTCACCGCGCAGGCGGTCGTGAAGTATCTCAACGCCCAGATCGAGGCCGGCGCGCAGGCGGTGATGGTGTTCGACTCCTGGGGGGGCGTGCTGTCCGAGGCAGCATACAAGGAATTCTCGCTGCGCTACCTGCAGCAGGTGGTGTCCGGCCTGATTCGCGAGCGCGACGGGCAGCGCGTGCCCAGTATCGTGTTCACCAAGGGCGGCGGCCTATGGTTGGAATCGATCGCCGCGATCGGCAGCGACGCGGTGGGTCTGGACTGGACCATGGACATCGGCCGTGCTCGCCAGTTGGTGGGTGACAAGGTGGCGCTGCAGGGCAACCTCGACCCCAACGTGCTGTTCGCCCCACCCGAGGCGGTGGCCACTGAAACCCGTCGTGTGCTGGACGCTTTCGGCAATCATCCGGGCCATGTCTTCAACCTCGGTCATGGCATCTCGCAGTTCACGCCGCCGGAAAACGTCACGGTCCTGGTCGATACCGTGCATGAACACAGCCGTAAGCTGCGGGAACAAGGCTGATCCTTTCCGGGTCGCCGTCGAAGCTGTTCGAACGGCGGCCTGTCAAGCACGATATTTGTTTTTGAAGGCTTGACTTATGCACAACTGCGGGGTCCTTGTCGGTGTTACGCACCACGTTGACGCATTATGTCGTCTTTTAAATAAGTCATTGAAAAATAACAATAAATATTTCGCACAATGTTAAGGCAGTGTGACGAAAAGCCTGCGTTGGCGCCAGTTTGAGCCAGATTTGCCCACCTTTCCCACAAACTTATCCACAGGTTTTGTGGACAAGCCCAGGGGACGTTTCCCCGCCAGATACTTGCTCGGTGTTTTGTCGATTCATTCTCATGAGTCTTTCGCAAAGCCCTGAGCCTTATCGCTTTTTAGTGTTTTGTCCGCTGCCGAATGCCCATCGTCCGTGTTGCCTTGCCGGTCCCCCTGCCGCAAGTCTTTGATTACCTTGCGTCAGATGCGTCCGTAGAGGACGTCGGCCGGTGCGTGAAGGTGCCGTTCGGGCGTGGCGAGCGCAATGGTCTGATTATTGCGTTGGCCTCTGAGGCCGAGGTCGACCTCGGCCGCCTCAAATCCGTGCATCACATCCAGCGTGATGTTCCACCCCTGCCGCCCGACTGGCTGGCATTGGTCGGCTTCGTATCTCGCTACTATCACGCGCCGCTGGGTGAGGTCGTCGCGCTGGCATTGCCGCCCGGTCTGCGTCGCGCCGATGGTGTCAGTGGCGATGATGAGGATCCGCTGCTGGCAGTCGGTGTGGCGGGCGTTGAGGCTTTGCAGGCTGTGCGGCGGCCAGGCAAGGCCTTGGCTTTGCTGCAGGCCTTGATGCGGGACACGCCGCCATGGCGCCGCAGTACGGTACGCGCGCGCGACGGCGGTGAGGCGGTCGGCGATCTGCTGCGTCGTGGCTGGCTGGTCGAAGCCGCTACCGATGGCTTGCGTCGCGAAGCCACGGGCGCGTTGCCTGAATTGACGGCGGAGCAGGACAGCACCGTAAAGGCCATTGTCGACGCCGGAGCGGGCTTTCGTGCCTGGTTGCTGCACGGTGTGACGGGCAGTGGCAAGACCGAGGTCTATCTGCGGCTGGCGGCCCGGATGCTGGCCGAGAACAAGCAGGTGCTGATGCTGGTGCCGGAGATCGCGCTGACGCCGCAACTCGAGCGTCGGGTCGCGCAGCGCTTTGCCGCAGCCAATGTGGTCAGCCTGCATTCCGGGCTGGCGGACGGCGCGCGCTCACGCGGCTTCGTGCAGGCCTTGAGTGGTCACGCCGACATCGTGCTCGGCACACGGCTCGCGGTGTTTGCGCCTTTGCCGCGATTGGGCTTGATTCTGGTCGATGAAGAGCACGATGCCTCGTACAAGCAGCAGGAAGGCGTACGCTATTCGGCGCGTGACCTTGCTGTGTGGCGCGCCCGCCAGCGCGACGTGCCGGTGGTGCTCGGATCGGCCACGCCGTCGCTCGAGACCTGGTATCACGCCCGCAACGAGCGCTATGCCTTGCAGGTGCTGAACCAGCGCGCAGTGGCCGCGACCATGCCCACCGTGCGCTGTATTGACGTGCGTCGCCTGAAGCTGGACGAGGGCCTCAGCCCCACCCTGCAGGCGGCCATCGCTCAGCGTCTAGAACGCGGCGAACAGAGCCTGGTGTTTCTCAACCGCCGTGGCTACGCGCCGGTGCTGTCCTGTCCGTCCTGCGGCTGGGTCAGTCGTTGCCCGCACTGCTCGGCCAATCTGGTTGTCCATCTGGCGGACCGCCGCCTGCGCTGTCATCACTGCGGTTGCGATGGCGGCATTCCGAGTGCATGTCCAGGCTGTGGCGATCAGGATATCCAGCCGTTCGGACGCGGCACGCAGCGCGTCGAGGCGCGTCTGGCCGAACTGTTCCCGCAGGCGCGTGTGCTAAGGGTTGATCGCGATGTCGCACGCACGCGCAAACAGTGGGAGAGTCTGCTCGCTACCATCGCCGATGGCGGTGCGGACATTCTGGTCGGCACACAGATGATGGCCAAGGGCCACGACTTCCCCAATCTGACCCTTGTCGGTGTGATCGGTGCCGATGCCTCGCTGCATGCCGCCGACTTCCGCGCACCCGAGCGCTTGTTTCAGCAGCTGATGCAGGTTGGTGGGCGGGCAGGGCGCGGCACCTTGGCCGGGGAGGTGCTGATTCAGACCGAGTACCCGGCGCATCCGTTGTATCTGCACCTGGCGCGCCACGACTTCGATGCTTTCGCGCGCATGGAGCTACAGACGCGGCGCAGCGCGGGTTTTCCCCCTTTCAGTCATCAGGCCATGCTGCGTGCCGATGCTCCGGTGCTGGACGATGCCGTGACTTTCCTACGCCATGCACGCCGGTTGGCCGAGGAGCGTGCGCCCGAGGGCTTGCGCATCTACGATCCGGTGCCGATGCGAATGACCCGCCTGGCACGGCGTGAGCGTGCCCAACTGCTGATCGAAGCCGACCAGCGCAGCGTGCTGCAAGGCTTTCTTGCCGACTGGGTGGCGCTGTTGTATCGCCAGCGCACTGCACGTGAGCTGCGCTGGCAGTTGGATGTGGACCCGCTGGAGGTCTAGTCGTCGCTAGACGACAAGCTCGCATTACCTGAGGGGCCGGCCGCTACGGTGCCAACACCTCAGGCGATGCGTTCGACGGCGCCGCGGTAGAGTTCCATCGCTTCTTCACGGCTGCGGGCGCTGACACCGAGGTCGCGCACCAGACCATCGTGCAGGCTGTAGCACCAGGCGTGCACGGTCACACCCTGGCCGCGCTGCCAGGCTTCACGCAACACCGAGGTCTGGCAGACGTTGACGACCTGGTGGATGGCGTTGAGTTCGCACAGCCGGTCCAGGCGCGCGTCGGGGCTGTCGATCTGCGCCAGGCGGTCTTCGTGGCGGTCGCGAACGTCCTGCACATGGCGCAGCCAGTTGTCGGTGAGGCCGGTTTTGTTGTCGTTCAATGCCGCCTTGACGCCGCCGCAGCCATAGTGACCCACCACCAGGATGTGTTTCACCCGCAGCATCTCGACAGCGTAGTGGATGACTGACAGGGCGTTGAGATCGGTGTGCACCACCACGTTGGCGATGTTGCGATGGACGAACACTTCGCCCGGCGCCAGACCGATGATCTGGTTGGCCGGTACGCGGCTGTCGGAACAGCCGATCCACAGGTATTCGGGCGACTGCTGTTTGACCAGGCGGGCGAAGAAATCAGGGTCCTCGGCATGCATGCGCTCGGACCAGGCCTTGTTGTTGCCAAACAGGTGTTCAATCGTCTGGGGCATCGTCTGTTCTCTATCGGGAAATGCGTCAAGTACGCAATTATGAAGGCCAGACGCCCAGCTCGACCAGTTGTCGTGTTGCCGCGGCGGCCCAGCCGCGATTGGCCGCGGGACTGGCCGGGCTGGGGTGGAGGATGCGGCCGAACTTCACGCCGGCGTCGCCGCCCAGCGCCTCGGTCGCGCGCTTTTCCGCCCAGTTGCCGATACCGATCACCCACTCGGGCTGCAGCGTGGCCACCAGGCTGCGCAGATGGGCGTCGCAGGCTTCGAGCAGCGGCCGCTGCTCGGTCACCGGCAGCTTGTCGGGTGTCAGATTGCGCCCCCCTTCGAAGAAGGCCAGCGGGCAGTAGTTGGCGACGAAATGTTCGGCGAAAAACGCCGCCGGCGTGCCGAAGCGTTCACGGAACAGCCCCCACAGACGCTGGCCGCTGACTTCCGACCGTGTGCAGGCGAAGCCTTCCACCGGGCGCTTGGGGTTGGTTTCGCGCGGCTGGCCGACGGGTCCCTCGAGACCCAGCCAGTCGCGTGCGCTGGCGATCTCGCCAAAGGGCACGCCGATCTGGGCCATGCCGAAGGGACCGGGGTTCATGCCGACGAAAACTACGCGCTTGTGGCTTGCGCCGAAGCACGCCAGGTAGCGGCGATGCACGGCCCAGGCGTAGTCGAGCGGGTTGTAGACGTGGGTGACAGGCGGGGCAAAGCGCATCGCGTCGACGGCCTCTGACAGGCGCTGTGCAGCGTCGATGAGGCCGATGGCTGTCGGGGTCGGGTGGGTCATGGGCGGCGATGAGCGTAGGCGTCGAGGAGGTGAGGCGTCATGCGTGTGTGAATATCGGCTGGGCCATCAGTCGTCCATTGCGCCGTCGGCTTGCGGACGGCCGAGGCGACTGAGCGCATCGCGCAGCCACCACACCATCACCACCCCAGGCACGGCGACGACGATGGAGAAGATGAAGAAGGCCGGCCAGCCGATGCTTTGTGACAACACGCCCGACAAGGGACTGACGTAGATCCGCCCGACTGCGGCGAAGGCCGACAGCAAGGCGTAATGCGTTGCGGTGAAGTGTTGGTTGCACAGTCCCATCAGTAGCGCGACGAAGGCCACCGTGCCCATCCCGCCACTGATGTTCTCGCCGGCGATCACGGTCAGCAGCAGCACATCGAGCGCCGCCGGCGCATCCAGCGACACGAAGCCCCAATCGAAAGCCGGCATCATCACTGCGCCCCAGGCGCCCTTGCCGAGCTGGGCGAGCAGGTAGAAGCCGAAGTTCGACACCAACTGCAGCACGCCGAACAGCAGCAGCGAGCGGTACAACGCCAGTCGCGTCATGATCAGGCCACCGATGAAGGCGCCGAGGATGGTGAGCCAGATGCCGATCACCTTGTTGGCGATGCCGACTTCTTCCTGCGCGAAGCCCATGCCCTTGATCAGGAAGGGCGTGGTCAGGCTGCCGGCAAAAGCGTCGCCGAGCTTGTAGAGGATGATCAGCGCCAGGAAGGCTGCCGCACCCTGTTGCGCGAAGTAGCTCGACAGCGAGCGGTTGAGCGTCTCGAAGCCCGCACGCTGCGCCGCCCACCATGCCAGCGGTAGCGCCAGCGCGATTTCCGCGAGCACGAACAGCAGCTGAATCCAGCGGTTGGCGTCGTTGGGGTCGAGGCCGATCAGGATCAGCGCCTGACGCGCGAGCCAGTAGCCGGCGGCGACGCCGAGGAGCATCGCGGCAAAACCGAGCAGTTCGCGCTTCGGATCCGAAGCCAGCGGTTTCAGTGTGGCTGAAACGCGTGGCAACCCCAGCAGCGACACCAGGCCGCAGCCCAGCATGAACAGCGCCATCGTTTCATAGACCCGTGGCCACGACGCCCATTGACCAGCCCAGATCAGCGCGATGCCGCCGGACAGGATCATCGCCAGGCGGTAGGCGAACACATGCACCGAGGCCCCCAGGCCGCGTTCGTTGTCGGGCAGCAAGTCGGTGCGGTAGGCGTCGACCACCACGTCCTGCGAGGCCGACAGGAAGGCAACGAGTACCGCGGCTACCGCGAACAGGCCGGGTGTGGTCGTCGGTGACAGGCTCGCCATCCACCACAGCAGCATCGCCAGAGTGAATTGGGTCAGTACCAGCCAGCCACGGCGCCGGCCAAGCCAGGGCGGCTCGAAACGGTCCATCAGCGGTGCCCACAGGAACTTGAAGGTGTAGGGGATACCCACCAGACCGAAGAAGCCGATGGTGGCAAGATCCACGCCATCCACCGTCAGCCAGGCTTGCATGGCCTGCCCGGTCAACGCCAGAGGCAGGCCCGAGGCGAAGCCGAGCACCAGGATGGCAGATAGGCGCCATAGGCGAGCGATCGGCGGGGGTAAGGCAGGCGCCTTGGTAGGTGTGGCGGAGGGGGACAAGATGAGGTGGCGCGCAGACGAGCAGCCGATTATCGCAGATGCGCGTAGGCGGCCTGGAGTCGGGGTTCGATTTCGTCCACCGGCAGCGGGCGCGAGAAATGGAAGCCCTGTAGCTCGTCGCAGCCGAGATGCTTCAACATCACCGCTTGCTCGGCGGTCTCCACGCCCTCGGCCACCACTTGCAGGCCGAGATTGTGTGCCAGCGAAATGGCGGCCGACACAATGGCAGCATCGTTGCTGTCGTCTTCGATGTCAGCGACGAAGGAGCGATCGATCTTCAGGCGGTCGAGCGGAAAGCGCTTCAGATACGCCAGTGAGGAATGGCCGGTGCCGAAGTCGTCGATTGCCAGGCTGATACCCAGGCCTTTGAGGCGCGCGAGCAGGATGGCGGCCTGGTCGGGACGTTCCATCACGCTGCTTTCGGTGAGTTCGATCTCGAGCTGGCCAGGCTTGACGCCGTGGCGGTCGAGCAGGGGGGTGAGTTCCTCGATGATGCGGCTGTCACGCAACTGGCGGGCCGAGACGTTGACCGACATCCGCAGCGGGGCGAAGCCGGCCTCGCGCCAGCGCTTGGCCTGGGTAAGCGCAGTGTCGAATACCCATTTCCCGAGTGGAACGATGAGACCGGTCTCTTCGCAGACCGGGATGAAGCGGTCTGGCGGAATGAGCCCATCGACCGGGTGGCGCCAGCGCAGCAAGGCTTCGACGCCGATCAAGTGGCCGTCATGGGTGCGGTACTGGGGCTGGTACCAGAGCTCGAATTCGTTACGCTCGACGGCCTGGCGCAGCTTGCGCTCGAGGGTCAGGCGTTCGGTGACGGTGCGGTTCAACTCTTCGGAGTAAAACTGATAGTTTGCCCGTCCGAGCGCCTTGGCGTGGTACATCGCCGTGTCGGCGTTACGCAGCAGGGCGACGGCATCGTTACCGTCTTCCGGAAACAGGCTGATGCCGATTGATGCCGAGACGTGCAGCACTTCTTCGCCGATGTTGTAGGGTGCCGACAGCGCGACGCCAATCTTGCCGGCAATGTGCGCGACGTCGGTGTCGTGGCCGATGGTACGGATGAGCACCACAAACTCATCGCCACCCAGGCGTACCACCAGATCGGTTTCGCGGACCGAGGCGCAGAGGCGGCGGGCGGCCATCACCAGCAACTGATCGCCCATCTGGTGGCCCAGCGAGTCGTTGATGGTTTTAAAGCGATCAAGATCGAGGAAGAGCACCGCAAACCGCGTGCCCCAGCGCCGGCCCTCGGCCGCCAGCTCACGCAGTCGCTCCTCGAGGGTGAGGCGGTTGGCCAATCCGGTGAGTGGGTCGTGGTGTGCGAGGTGGTGGAAACGCGACTCAGCGTGACGCAGTTCGGTAATGTCGGTGTACACCGTGACGAAACTGCCGTCCTCCAGGGTCTGGCCCTGTATCAGCAACACCGTGCCGTTGGGGCGAATCCGCTCGAAGCGGTGCGGTACGCGCTGATAGGCACGGTTGAGCATGTCCTTGACGATCACTTCGGTGTCGCCCGGGCCGTATTCACCGCGTTCAGCGTTGAAGCGGAACAGCTGCTCGAGGTTGGGCAGTCCGTTTTCGAACAGCGTGGCCGGAAACTCGAGCAGGCGCTGGAATTCGCTGTTGCACGCCAGCAACTGCAGCGAGTCGTCGAACAGGCTCACGCCGCCCGGGATGTTGTCGATGATGCTCTTGAGACGGGCGTTGCTGGTCTTGAGCGCTTCTTCGGTCGTCTTGCGGTCGGTGATGTCGGTGTATGTGGTGATGAATCCGGCCACTTTGCCGTCGACGTATAGCGGCTCGCCAGCGACCAGATGGGTCCGACCGTTGGGACGCGTGCGTTCGAAGCGATGGGCCTCGAAGCGCTGGGCCAGGTCGCGGCGCAGGCGGACGTGTTCGGCGGGGTCGCCCGGGCCGTATTCGCCGCGCGATGCCGGGTACATGATCAGGTCTTCGAAGGACGCCCCTGGATACACCGCGTCTTCCGGCAGATCGAGCACGTGTCGGAAGAGTGTGTTCCAGTAGCGCAGGCGCAATTGGGCGTCGAAAACGCTGATGCCTTGGGGCAGATATTCGAGCGTCGCCCGCAAATAGGCTATCTGGAGCTCGGGATGCGGCGTTTCGGTGCTGGGGGCTTGCGACATGACGGTAGGGGCCGTGGCGATGGCGAAAGAGAGGCAGAACGCGCGGGGTCGATCAGTTTGCCAGAAGGTTTCCGACCATGGTCCAGCTTGATCAGGTCTACACAATTCGATACGTTGCTTGCGTCCGGCGCCATCTGCCCCAACAATGCGCGCATTCCGCGTTTCCAGCTTCGAGGAGGAGGTCCTTCATGTCCTATACAGTGACCGTGGTGTTCGGTGGCAACCGCGAGTACGAGTTTGCGTTGCACGAATCCGAAGTGGCGGGAACGACCAAGGACCAGGCGCGCAACTGGCTGGCGAAGGAGTTCGAGGAGCTCGAATGCACGCCCTCCAACCCGATGGGCAAGGTGCTGGTGCTGGACATGATCCTCAACGTCGCCAAGTACGGCGGTGAAAGCCGCTTCGAGCAGGCTTCCGACTGGGCGAAGAAGTTTGCAGTCGTCACGGCCGCGGCGCTCGACCGTCCAGCGGTACGCGTTGACGTATCGGCATTCGTCGTCGGCTGATTTGTTCGCTGCCTGATCAGGGGGCCCTGCATCTGCAGTGCGCCCTGATCCCGATGGTGCGTTTAGCCGCGCCCGAGGCGATACACCGCCACGCTGGCGAGGAAGTTGGGTTCCTCGAGCACCAGCTTGCCTTCATCGAAAGCCAGACGCTCGCGTACTGCGATGCCGTTCATCTCGCACAATGCGTCGAAGTCGGCGATGGTGAAGAAGCGCACATTGGGTGTGTTGAACCATTGGTGCGGCAGGCTTTCCGACACCGGCATGCGGCCGTTGAGAATGCTTTGGCGGTGGCGCCAGTAGCCGAAGTTCGGGAAGCTCACCACGGCCTCGCGGCCCACGCGCAGCATCTCGTGCAGGATGCCCTGGGTGTTGTGCATGGCCTGCAGTGACAGGCTCATGATGACGTGGTCGAAAAAACCGTCCTCGAGCCCCACCAAACCCTTCTCCAGGTCCATCTGGATGACGTTGATGCCGTTCTTCACGCTCGCCAGCAGCTTGTCGGGGTCGTTCTCGACGCCGTAGCCCTGCACTTGGCGGACCTGCATCAAGTGCTTGAGCAGATCGCCGTCGCCGCAGCCGAGGTCGAGCACTTTCTCGCCGGGCTCGATCCACTGTGTGATCACTTCATAGTCGTAACGATAGGCTGTCATGTCACACCTCGATGCGGTCGAACCAGGCTGACAGCAGCGCGTGATAACGCGTCTCGTCGAGCAGGAAGGAGTCGTGGCCGGCCGGGCAATCGATCTCGGCATAGCTGACCTTGCGTGTGTTGTGCAGTAGCGCGTAGACGATCTCGCGTGAGCGTTCCGGCGAGAAGCGCCAGTCGGTGGTGAAGGACACCACCAGGAAGTCGGCGCTGGCACGGGCCAGTGCGGCGGCCAGGTTACCACCGTACTCGAAGGCGGGGTCGAAGTAGTCGAGCGCCTTGGTGGTCAGCAGGTAGGTGTTGGCGTCGAAATAGCCGGCGAACTTGTCGCCCTGATAGCGCAGGTAGGACTCGATCTCGAACTCGACGTCGTAGCTGTAGGTGTTGCGGCCGTGACGCAGGCTGCGGCCGAATTTCTCGGCCATTGCGTCGTCGGACAGATAGGTGATGTGGCCCACCATGCGCGCCAGCTTGAGGCCGCGTGCCGGCACCACGCCGTGCTCGTAGTAATGGCCGCCATGGAATTCGGGGTCGGTCAGGATGGCTTGGCGGGCCACCTCGTTGAAGGCGATGTTCTGCGCCGTGAGCTTGGGCGCTGCGGCAATCACCGCGACGTGGCCGACGCGCTCGGGGAATTGCAGTGCCCACGACAGCGCCTGCATGCCACCCAGGCTGCCGCCGACGACCGCGGCGAAGCGCCGGATGCCGAGGTGGTCAGCCAGGCGCGCCTGGGATTCGACCCAGTCCTCGACGGTGACGAAGGGAAAGTCTGCGCCCCACAACTTGCCGGTGGCTGGATTCATCTGGTTGGGGCCGGATGAACCGTAGCAGCCGCCCAGATTATTCACGCCGATCACGAAAAACGTGCGTGTATCGAGCGGCTTGCCGGGCCCGACCAAGTTGTCCCACCAGCCGACGTTGTGCGGTTCGTCCGCATAGGTCCCGGCCACGTGATGCGAGCCCGACAGCGCATGGCACACCAGCACTGCGTTGCTGCGGTCGGCGTTGAGCGTGCCGTAGGTCTCGTAAACGAGATGGTAGTGGTCCAGCGTGCCGCCGCTGCGCAGTGCCAGCGGTGCGGTGAACTCGGCACGTTGTGGCGCGACCACACCGACCGATTGGGGAGGGATCATTTTCGTCATGTGCAAAACAAAAACCCAGTCGGCTGAAGCAGCGGACCGGGTGCCCTCGCTTTAGCCGTATTTGTTGAGCGCCCGCAAGCTGTTGATCAAATCGGCGCTAAGTGACGGAAAGTTAGCGCTGGACAGGGCAAAAGTCAAACCTGCGGGCGTGATAAGATTTTTCGCCTATTGAAACCCCGCAATACTCCCGAACGCCATGATCCAGGTCATCCTCAACGGCCAGCCCGAGACGCTGGCGCCCGATCTCACCGTGCTGGCGCTCCTCGAGGCGCGCGGACTCGTCGGCAAGCGGCTCGCAGTCGAGCGTAACGGCGAGATCGTGCCCAAGGCCCGTCATGCCGAGGTGAAACTTGCCGACGGCGACAGGCTCGAAATCGTCGTTGCGGTCGGTGGCGGCTGAACTGCACGCCAGACTCGTCTCACACGACAGATCCACATTTCAGAACAGCACAGGTTTACACCATGAACGACCCCCTGGTCATCGCCGGCAAGGCCTACCACTCGCGCCTGCTCGTCGGCACCGGCAAATATAAGGATTTCGCCGAGACGCGCGAAGCCATCGACGCCAGCGGTGCCGCGATCGTCACCGTCGCCATCCGCCGTACCAACATCGGCCAGAACCCGGGCGAGCCCAACCTGCTCGACGTGCTGCCGCCGGAAAAATTCACCATCCTCCCGAACACCGCCGGCTGCTACACCGCCGATGACGCGGTGCGCACGCTGCGCCTGGCGCGCGAGCTGCTCGACGGCCATGCGCTGGTCAAGCTCGAGGTGCTCGGCGACCCGAGGAACCTGTTCCCCAATATGCCCGAGACGCTCAAGGCCGCGGAAACACTGGTCAAGGACGGCTTCGACGTCATGGTCTACTGCGCCGACGACCCCATCCAGGCGAAGATGCTCGAGGACATCGGCTGCTGCGCGATCATGCCGCTCGCTTCGCTGATCGGCTCCGGCATGGGCATCCTCAACCCGTGGAACCTGCGCCTGATCATCGACAATGCCAAGGTGCCGGTGCTGGTCGATGCCGGCGTGGGCACTGCGTCGGATGCCGCGATCGCAATGGAGCTGGGCTGCGACGGCGTGCTGATGAACACCGCGATCGCCGCCGCCGGCAAGCCGGTGCTGATGGCCAGTGCGATGAAAAAGGCCGTCGAGGCCGGCCGTGAAGCCTTCCTCGCCGGGCGCATGCCGCGCAAGTTCTACTCGGCCGATCCGAGCTCGCCGACCCAGGGGCTGATCGGTTCATGAGCGAGATCGACAAGCACGGCGTAGGCGGCGAGGCGGCGGGCGACGCGGCCGAGCGGGGTGGCGGCCATCGCATCGTCACGGAGCCCTTGGCGGGCGTCGAGATCATCGGCCGCGACAGTCCCGAGCACCGCTTCTCCAGCCGCAGCATCCGCAGCTTCGTGCTGCGCCAGGGCCGCATGTCCGAGGCGCAGCAGCGCTATCTGGACGACATGCTGCCGAAGATCGGCATCGACTACCGTGTCGCGCCGCTGGATCTGGACAAGGCCTTTGGCCGCAAGGCGCCGAAGATCCTCGAGATCGGCTTCGGCATGGGCGAGACCACGGCGAAGATCGCCGCGGCGATGCCCGACCACGACTTTCTCGGTATCGAGGTGCATACGCCGGGCGTCGGTGCTCTGTGCAAGCTGATCGCCGAGGGCAATCTGAGCAACTTGCGCATCATGCAGCACGACGCCGTCGAGGTGATGCGCGACATGATTGCCGACGGCGCGCTCGCTGGCGTGCACCTGTTCTTCCCCGACCCCTGGCGCAAGAAGCGTCATTTCAAGCGCCGCATCGTCCAGTCCGATTTCGTCGCCTTGATCGCGCAAAAGCTTGCTCCGGGCGGCTACTTCCATTGCGCCACCGATTGGGAGGACTACGCGCACTGGATGCTGGAGGTCATTTCGGCTGAGCCGCTATTGCAAAACACCGCCGACGGTTTCGCACCGCGCCCTGACTATCGTCCGCTGACGAAGTTCGAAAACCGTGGTCTGAAGCTGGGTCATGGCGTGTGGGACCTAGTGTTCCGCCGCCGCCCTGCCTGAGAGGAGTCCTGATTTGATCCGCGGCCTGTTCCGCTTCATCTTCGCCACGCTGCGCCTGTTCGTCCGCACGCTGGATTTCGTTGTGCGCGGGTTGTTCTACGTCATGCTGGTGTTCAGCGTCGGCATGATCGTGGCCTTCTTCTTCCGTCCCGAGCCCGAGATCCCGGCGGGGTCCGCGTTGCTGTTGCGGCCGACGGGCAGCCTGGTGGAGCAGGCGGTGTTCGACCAGCCTCTGGACTTTCTGGCGGTGGGCGGTGCGCCCGCTGGGCAAAATGCGCTCGCCGACCTGCTCGAAGCGATCCGTAGGGCAAAGGACGATGAGCGCATCAAGGCCTTGGTGATCGAGACCGACGAACTGATGGTGGGCGGCCTCTCCAAGCTGGCGGAACTGCGTGCGGCCATCCTCGATTTCAAGGCCTCGGGCAAGCCGGTGCTGGCGCGTGGCGAACGCTTTACCCAGGGGCAGTATTACCTGGCCACTGCAGCCGACGAAGTGCACCTTTCACCGGACGGCTTTCTGCTGTTGCACGGTTTGGCGCGCTACGGTGCGTACTACAAGGACGCGCTGGATGCACTCGGGGTGAAGGTCCACGTTTTCCGCGTGGGTGAATACAAGTCTTTTTCCGAGCCCTTTACCCGCAACGACATGTCGGACGAGGACCGGGAGTCCTCGCTCGACTTGCTGCAAGGGCTGTGGGCGATGCTGCGGGACGACATCGCCACGGCGCGCAAGCTGACGCCGGAGGCGGTCGATGGCCATGTCCAGAACTACCGTGATGCTTTGGCCGCAGCGGGTGGCGATGCGGCGCTGGCGGCGCGCAATGCGGGGCTGGTCGACCGTTTCAGCACGCGCGATGAATGGCGCGCGCGCCTGCTTGAACACGTCGGTGCGGATGCCAGCGGCAAGGATGTGCGCATGGTTGCGCTCGATCACTATCTGGCCGTGGCGCGTGGAAATCAGCCGCAGCATGATGCGCAGATTGCGGTGCTGGTGGCGCAAGGGGCGATCGTCGATGGTCGCGAGCCCGCCGGCGTGGTCGGAGGCGATACCTTTGCCGAACTGATCCGCGCTGCACGCGAAGATGAGCAGATCAAGGCGGTGGTGTTGCGGATCGACAGCCCGGGTGGCAGCGCCTGGGCCTCGGAAGTGATTCGTCGAGAGCTGGAGTTGACGCGTCAGGCAGGCAAGCCGGTCATTGCGTCGATGAGCTCGGTGGCGGCTTCGGGCGGCTACTGGATCGCCGCTGGTGCGGACGAAATCTGGGCCGCACCGGCAACGCTGACCGGATCGATCGGTATCTTTGCGATGTTCCCCGAGTTTTCCGATCCATTGAAACGTCTTGGTATCGGTGTTGATGGTGTCGCGACCGCACCGCTGGCGGGGGCGCTCGACCCGCGTCGTCCGCTCAGCTCCGCGGCGGCCGACGCCATGCAGTTGAGTATCGAACACGGTTACCGGCGTTTCCTCGAGGTGGTGGGCAAGGCGCGCGACATGAGCGCGGCCGAGGTCGATACCGTCGCCCGTGGTCGTGTCTGGACCGGCAAGGCTGCGCACGAACTGGGGCTGGTCGATCAGCTCGGTGGGCTGGAGGCGGCAATCGCCGCTGCTGCCAAGCGTGCTGGCGTGGAGGGCTACGAAGTGGTGTGGCCGGAGGTGGGCCAATCCTTCCAGCAGCGTTTGCTGCGCAAACTGACGGGTTTTGCCGAAGAGTTCGGTATCGAGCTGCCGGGTCATGTCGCACCGTCCGCGTTGGGCCGCGTGCTGGCTGAAGTGCAGGCGCCGGCTGAAGCGCTGCTGCGTTGGAACGATCCGCAACACCTCTATCTGCATTGCCTGTGCGATGCGCCCTGATTCCGGCGTTTCGACCCGCGACACCCCACCTGAGACCAAGAAAGGAGACAGCATGAAACTGAGCAGCCAGAGCTTCACCGACGGTGCCCCGATTCCCGGTGAGTTTGCCTTCTGCATTCCGGCTGATGAGGGCCATGTCTGCCTGGGCGGCAACTGCAATCCGCAGTTGTCGTGGTCCGAGGTGCCCGTAGGTACCCAGTCTTTCGTGCTGATCTGCCACGATCCTGACGTACCGAGCCGGGGTGAAGACGTCAACCAGGAAGGCCGCACGGTGCCGGCCAGCTTGCCGCGAGTGGATTTCTTCCATTGGGTGGTGGTGGACCTGCCCGCCGACCTGCGCAGCATCGATGCCGGCCACTTCTCCGGCGAAGTCACGCCGGGCGGCAAGCCTGGGCCAGAAACGGCGCTTGGTGCCCGCCATGGCATCAACGACTACACGGCCTGGTTTGCCGGCGACGAGTCGATGAAGGGTGATTACCACGGCTACGATGGCCCCTGCCCGCCGTGGAACGACGAGATCGTGCATCACTACGTGTTCACGCTGTATGCGCTGGACGTGCCGCGCTGCGCGGTCGATGGGCGTTTCAGCGGACAGGACGTGCGCGCGGCGATCGCCGGGCATGTGCTTGCGGAAGCGAAGATCACCGGCATCTACACGCTCAATCCCGCTCTGCGTGCTTGAGTCCGAAGCGCACGTCATGCCTCACACGCTCGCACAACTGAAGAATGGTCAGATGCCGCAGGTATTGCGCGACGAGCTGGGGCCGTTCTCGCTCGCGGCGCATAACGATCATGTCGCGATGCTGGCGCAGGCGGGTGAGTACGACGTGTTCGGGCACCGGTTCGAGGTCGCGCCTGGGATGTATCACCCGCACCCGTGGTCGAGTTCGGTCTTTATGGTGCGCACTTTCCTGCGCCATCGTCCCGCGCTGGGCCATCTGCTGGAGATCGGCTGTGGCTCTGGCGCGGTCGGATTGAGCCTGCTCGCACATGGCTTGGCAACGGGGCTGGTCATGACCGATATCCACCCCGAATCGGTCGAGACCGCCCTGCGCAATGCCGAAAAGCTGGGTCTGGCTGAACGGTCAATGGTGCGGCTCGGGAGTTTGTTCGAGCCCGTATGCGGCGAGCGCTTCGACAGCATCGTCTTCAACATGCCGCTCATGCATAACGAGCACGAGGGCATGAGCCACCAGGCGCTCGACGATCCGCGGGGTGCCCTGGCAAGGTCCTTCGTCAATCAGGCGACTGCCCATCTGACGTCCGAAGGCTGTGCCTACATCACGTTTTCAAACCTTTCCGAGCCCGCGCTGCTTGCGCTTTTCGCCGAACGGGGGCAACTGACCTTGCTTGCGGCGGAGTGGGTGGTCGAGACGGGGTTCTGGCTCATGGTCTATCAATTCAAACCTCAGCCGTTTTTCGATACAGGTGCCGACAGCGCTCGGTGAGTTGTCTGATGGGTGCCAACGGTTTCTCAGTCGCGCAGGAACACCTGCAACAACTCATTCAAGAAGCGCTGTCCTTGCAGCGTTGGCCGCAATTGCCCCTCCGTTGTCTCCAACAACCCGCGTTCCCGCGTACGGATCAACGCGTCCGTGATCGCCTCGATCGGCACGCCGGTGCGCTCTGCGAAGAGTCTGGCAGGCACGCCTTCGGTGAGGCGTAGTGCATTCATCATGA
>Ga0209066_10001807_pt1 | contig 27494 bp, 23 predicted proteins | sample All_14_2_FD_187198 | JGI IMG/M metagenome (GOLD analysis project Ga0209066, IMG submission 187198) | Freshwater microbial communities in response to fracking from Pennsylvania, USA - Allegheny Zone_MetaG_DW_15 (SPAdes) (version 2) ...
GGCCCATACGAACGTGCCTGCCTGGTGGCCAGCTATTTCAAGAAGGCCAAGCCCAAGAGCAAAGTCATCATCTTGGATGCCAACGACGACATCCAATCCAAAAAGGCCCTGTTCACCAAGGCCTGGAACGAGCACTACAGCGGCATCATCGAATACCGCAACAAGAGCAAAGTGGTGGACGTGGACGCTGCCACCAACACCGCCAAGATGGAATTCGGTGACGATGTGAAAGCCGCTGTGCTCAACGTGTTGCCCGACATGCGCGCAGGCGAACTGGCCGTGAAAACGGGCCTGGCCACGGCCAACAAGCGCTGGTGCGAGGTGGACTTCCTCACCTTCGAGTCGAAAGCCGCCAAAAACGTGCACGTGCTGGGGGACTCCATCCAGATCGCACCCGGCATGCCCAAATCGGGCCACATGGCCAACCAGCACGCCAAAACCTGCGCGGCAGCGGTGGTCAACCTGCTGCAAGGCAAAGCCCCCCCTGCCCTGCCCATTTACGCCAACACCTGCTACAGCTTTGTGACGGATGAAGATGTGGTGCACGTGTCCAGCGTGCACCGCTACGACGCCGACAAGAAAACCATGCTGACGGTGGCGGGTTCTGGCGGTGTGTCCAGTGCAGCCAGCGAGCTGGAAGGCCGCTACGCCCACGCCTGGGCCCGCAACATCTGGGCCGATTCACTGGCTTGATCCCAGCCCCCTCAAACCGCCGACCGGTGGTCGGCGGTTTTTCTTTGAAGTCAAGATTTGGTTAAGGTTTGAAGGGCACCGACGTGAGCAAGGTTCACCACATCATTCGCGCCATCAGCGCCGCCACACTGGCCACCTTGGCTTTGGGCGGTAACGTCTGGGCCCAGGCAGATGAAGCGCGCGCCAAGAAAATCGCGGGCGGCTCCTGTTTCCTTTGCCACGGCGCCCAGGGGGAGTCCACCAGCGAGGTGTTCCCGCGCCTGGCGGGCCAGAACGCGGAATACATCGCCAAACAGTTGCTGGCCTTCAAGTCCGGTGCCCGCAAAAGCTCGGCCATGGCCGAAATGGCATCCAAACTCACCCCTGACGAAATGCTGGCACTGGGGGCGTACTACCAGAAGATGAGTCTCCCAAGAGAAGAGCCCAAAGACCCACAGCTGGCGGGCATGGGACACTACATTTTTCACAACGGCAACAAGTTCAGCGGTGTGCCTGCCTGCGTCTCCTGCCACGGCGTGAATGCCGAAGGGGCGGCCAACCTCCCTCGCTTGGGCAGGCAGTTTGCGGGCTACCTTGAAACGCAACTCAAACAATTCAACAAACGCGACCGCACCAACGACAACGCCGTGATGCACGTGGTCGCCGAAAAAATGACCGAACTCGAAATGCATGCCGTGGCGGAATACCTCAGCGGCAAATGATGTTCAGGCTGTGTGCCAGCGGCACACGGCACCCGTTTGATGTGCGAGAGCGCTGGGGGACAAAGGCGATTTGTTCTTTGGTGTTTGAAGCTTGGGGCCATGTCGAGAGACATGGCCCTTTTTTTCAGCCTCAGGCCACACGCGGGGCCAGTTCACCCTTGTCGTACCGCTTTTGCATCTCTTCCAAGTGGTAGACCCGGGTGATTCGGCTGGCCATGCCCGCGCTGCCAAACGCCTCGTAACGGGCTTGACAAATGCCTTTCATGGCCTTGGTGGCTTCTTTGAAAAACTTGCGGGGATCGAAATTCTGGCGGTCTTCCGCCAGGTGTTTTCGGATGGCACCGGTGCTGGCCATGCGCAGGTCGGTGTCGATGTTGACCTTGCGCACACCGTTCTTGATGCCTTCCACGATTTCAGACACGGGCACACCATAGGTCTGGCCCATGTCACCGCCATACGCGTTGATGACGGCCAACCAGTCTTCCGGGACAGAAGACGAGCCGTGCATCACCAGGTGCACATTGGGAATGCGCTGGTGGATCTCCTTCACGCGATCGATGCGCAACACCTGACCCGTGGGTTTGCTGGTGAACTTGTAGGCCCCGTGGCTCGTACCGATGGCGATGGCCAGTGCGTCGACCTGGGTCTTCATCACAAAGTCCGCGGCCTCATCGGGATCGGTCAGGAGCGCGGAATGGTCCAACGTGCCCTCGGCACCGTGGCCGTCTTCTTCACCCGCTTTGCCGGTTTCCAGGCTGCCCAGACATCCCAGTTCGCCTTCCACAGACACACCACAGGCATGGGCCAGGTCCGCCACCCGACGGGTGACCTCCACGTTGTAGTCGTAGCTGGCGGGGGTTTTGCCGTCTTCGCGCAGACTGCCGTCCATCATCACCGAGCTGAAGCCCGACTGAATGGAGCGAAAACAGATGCTGGGCGATGCACCGTGGTCCTGGTGCATGCACACGGGAATGTGGGGGTACTGCTCGATCGCCGCCAGGATCAGGTGGCGCAAAAACGGTTCCCCGGCATAGGAGCGCGCCCCAGCCGACCCTTGAAGGATGACGGGGCTGCCCACCGCGTCGGCCGCCTGCATGATGGCCTGCACCTGCTCCATGTTGTTGACGTTGAAAGCCGGCAAGCCATAGCCATGCTCGGCGGCATGGTCCAACAGTTGGCGTAAAGAAATCAAGGCCATGGTGGGTCTCCTGAAAGTTTCAGACAAAAGAACCCCCCACCGCTTGCCAGGCAAGCGGTCTCAGCTACGAAAATGGGGGGAGAGGGAAGAAAGAAGGGGAAGTGGCGTCAACCGGCGCGGCGCGCCAGGACTTCGAACGCGGGCAGTGTTTTGCCTTCCAGCACTTCCAGGAAGGCACCACCACCGGTGCTGATGTAGCCCACGTCTTTTTCAATGCCGTACTTGGCAATGGCGGCCAGCGTGTCGCCACCACCGGCGATGCTGAACGCAGGGCTTTCGGCAATGGCGTGGGCAAGGGTTTTGGTGCCGTTTTCGAACGCGGCAAACTCGAACACGCCCACCGGGCCGTTCCACACGATGGTGCCGGCGGCTTTGAGCTGCTCGGCCAACTGGGCTGCGGTGTCGGGGCCGATGTCCAGGATCAGGTCGTCATCGGCCACTTCTGTGGCTTTCTTGACCGTCGCTTCTGCATCGGCGCTGAAGGTTTTGGCACAGACAACGTCGGTGGGAATGGGCACCGCAGCGCCGCGGGCGGCCATGGCATCGATCACGGCCTTGGCCTCGCCCACCAGGTCGGGCTCGGCCAGGCTTTTGCCGATTTTCAGGCCAGCGGCCAGCATGAAGGTGTTGGCAATGCCGCCGCCCACGATCAGTCCGTCCACGTTCTTGGACAGGGCTTGCAAAATGGTCAGCTTGGTGCTGACTTTGCTGCCCGCCACAATGGCGACCAAGGGGCGCTTGGGATTGGCCAGGGCCTTGCCAATGGCGTCCATTTCAGCCGCCAGCAGAGGGCCGGCACAGGCGATGGGCGCGGTCTCTGCGATGCCGTAGGTGGTGCCTTCGGCGCGGTGGGCGGTACCGAACGCGTCGTGCACGAACACGTCGCACAGCTTGCCCAGCTTTTCGGCCAGTTCAGGCTTGTTCTTCTTTTCGCCCTTGTTCAGGCGGCAGTTTTCCAGCATGACCACTTCGCCGGGGGCGACGGTGAAGTTGCCATCCACCCAGTCGGCCACCAGGCGCACCGGGGCACCCAGCAACTCGCTCATGCGGGCGGCCACGGGGGCCAGGCTGTCTTCGGGTTTGAACTCGCCCTCGGTGGGGCGGCCCAGGTGGCTGGTCACCATGACGGCGGCACCGGCATCCAGCGCCATTTTCACGGCGGGGATGCTGGCGCGGATGCGCGTGTCCTCGGTGATCTCGCCGGCATCGTTTTGAGGCACGTTCAGATCGGCGCGGATGAACACGCGTTTGCCTTTGGCTTGGCCATTGGCGATGACATCGGAAAAGCGGATGAATTTCATGGTGTGTTCCTTGGATTGGGAATGGCGCTCATCCCGCCATCAGGCCGATACCACACGGGCCATTTCCAGGCACTTGTTGGAATAGCCCCATTCGTTGTCGTACCAGCTCACCACCTTGACAAAGGTGCTGTCCAGCGCGATGCCCGCGTCCGCATCGAACACGCTCGTGCACGGCTCGCCACGGAAGTCGGTGGCCACCACCTTGTCTTCGGTGTACCCCAGCACGCCTTTCATGGCGCCTTCGCTCTGGGCTTTCATCTCCGCACAGATCTCGGCATAGCTGGCCGCGCTGTTGAGCTCGACCGTCAGGTCCACCACGCTCACGTCACTGGTGGGCACGCGAAAGCTCATGCCGGTGAGCTTCTTGTTCAGCTCGGGGATGACCACGCCCACGGCCTTGGCGGCACCCGTGCTGCTGGGGATGATGTTTTCCAGGATGCCACGTCCACCGCGCCAGTCTTTGTTGCTGGGGCCGTCCACGGTCTTTTGCGTGGCGGTGGCAGCGTGCACGGTGGTCATGAGGCCGCGCTTGATGCCCCATTTGTCGTTGAGCACTTTGGCCACGGGAGCCAGGCAGTTGGTGGTGCAGCTGGCGTTGGAGATGATGGCCTGGCCGGCGTATGACGAATGGTTGACGCCGTAGACGAACATGGGGGTGTCGTCTTTGCTGGGGGCGGAGAAGATGACCTTTTTGGCCCCGGCGGCCAGGTGTTTTTCGCCGGCCTCTTTGGTGAGGAACAGACCGGTGGCTTCGATCACGACGTCGGCACCGACTTCGTTCCATTTGAGTTCGGCGGGGTCTTTGACGGCGGTCAGGCGGATGGTCTTGCCGTTGACGACCAGGTGGCTGCCTTCCACGCTGACGTCGCCCTTGAAGCGGCCGTGCACGCTGTCGTATTTCAGCATGTAGGCGAGGTAGTCGGGTTCGAGCAGGTCGTTGATGGCAACGATCTCGATGTCGGAGAAGTTTTGCACGGCGGCGCGAAACACCATGCGTCCGATGCGGCCAAAGCCGTTGATGCCTACTTTGATGGTCATGAGAAAACTCCTCGATTTGTAAAAGCTTCTGAAAAAATGGCCCTCAGCGCTGAAAAGTCCGCGATCACGCGGTCGGGCTGGCAACGCTCGATGGGCTCCCCCATGTTGTAACCATAAGGCAGGGCCCACACAGCCACACCTGCGTTGCGGGCGGTGGCCACGTCGATTGACGAATCGCCCACAAACAAGGCACGCGATTTTGGCACCCCAAACTGGGCCAGACACGCTTCAACGCCCACAGGCTTGGGCTTCTTGGTGGCAAAGGTGTCACCGCTGACGACACGGTCGAACAGCGGCGCCAACGCATGGGCGTCCAGCACCACCTGGGTGTAACGGCCTTCTTTGTTGGTGACCACGGCCAGCTTCACGCCCTGCCCCTTCAGCGCCTGCAACACCTCGCGCACCTGGGGGTACAGATGGCTGCGGGTGCCACAGCGCTGTTCGTAGTGCCGCACAAAGGCGGCGCTGATGGCGGCAAAGCTGTCGGCCGCGCGCACGGCCTCTTTCGAAATGCCCTGCACGGTGGCCAGGGCCTGCACCAGCAGCGTTTGGGTGCCGTGCCCGATCCAGTCGTTGACCTGCTGCTGGGTCACCAGCGGCAGACCAAACTGGGCCAACGTGTCGTTGGTGGCATCGGCGATCTCGGGCGATGTTTCGATGAGCGTGCCATCGAGATCGAACATCACCAGGTCAAACGCTGTGGTGCTCTGGTTCACGCCGCCACCTGCTTGACCGCAGCCTTGATCGCATCGACCGTGATGCCGAAATGGTTGTACAAGTCTTTGGCCGGGGCGGACTCACCGAAGGTGGGCATGCCAATGACCTTGCCGGTGCGGCCCACGTATTTGCGCCAGAAATCGGGCTGGGCGGCCTCCACGGCCACGGCGGGCAGGCTCAGGGGCAACACCGCGTCCTGGTAGGCCTGGGGCTGGCGGTCGAACACGTTGGTGCAGGGCATGGACACCACGCGGGTGCTGATGCCTTCTGCCGCCAGCGCGGTGTGCGCTTCCATGGCCAGCGAGGTTTCGGAGCCGGTGGCCACGATCACGGCCACGGGGTTGGCCCCCTCGGCCAAGATGTAGCCGCCCTGGCGAATGCCTGCCACTTGGCCCACATCGGTGACACGGGGCAGGTTCTGGCGGCTCAGGCACAGGGCGGCAGGGCCATCCTTGCGCTCGATGGCACAGGCCCAGGCCACGGCGGTTTCCAGGCCGTCGGCGGGGCGCCACACGTCCACACCGGGGATGAGGCGCAGGCTGGGCACGTGCTCAATGCTCTGGTGCGTGGGGCCGTCTTCACCCAGGCCGATGGAGTCGTGGGTGAACACGTGAATGACACGTTGCTTCATCAGCGCGGCCATGCGGATGGCGTTGCGGCTGTAGTCGCTGAAGGTCAGGAAGGTGCCACCGTAAGGGATGAAGCCGCCGTGCAACGCCAGGCCGTTCATGATGCCGGCCATGCCGAACTCACGCACGCCATAGCTCATGTGGTTGCCCCAGGTGTCGCGGCCAGCTTTCACGCAACCCTTGAAGTTGGTGAGGTTGGAGCCGGTCAGGTCGGCGCTGCCGCCGAAGAACTCGGGCACCAGGGGAGCCAGCGCGTCCAGCGCGTTCTGGCTGCTTTTGCGGGTGGCAAATGCGTCGGGCTTGGCGGCGATGGTGGCCAGCACTTCGGGCAGCTTTTCAGCGAAAGCAGGCAACAGCTCACCTTTCATGCGGCGCTCGAACTCGGCGGCTTTTTCAGGGAAAGCGGCGCGGTAGGCGGCAAAGCGCTGTGTCCATTCGGCTTCTGCCGCTTGGCCGCGCTCGACGGCGTTCCAAGCGGCCGCGATGTCGGCAGGCACTTCAAACGGCGCGGCGGTCCAGCCCAGCGCGTCGCGGGTGGCTTGCACTTCGGCGGCACCCAGGGCGGCACCGTGCACGTCGTGCGTGCCAGCCTTGTTGGGCGAACCCATGCCGATGACGGTTTTGCAGCAAATCAGGGTGGGCTTGCCGTCGGCCAACACGGCCTGGGCCTTGGCGGCCTTGACGGCGGCGTCGATGGCGGCGGGGTTGTGGCCGTCCACGGCGGGAATGACGTTCCAGCCGTAGGCTTCAAAGCGCTTGGGCGTGTCGTCGGTGAACCAGCCCTCCACATGGCCGTCGATGGAAATGCCGTTGTCGTCATAAAACGCCACCAACTTGGACAGCCGCAGGGTGCCCGCCAGGGCACAGGCCTCGTGGCTGATGCCTTCCATCATGCAACCGTCGCCCAGGAACACGTAGGTGAAGTGGTCCACCACATCGTGGCCGGGCTGGTTGAATTCCTGCGCCAGCAGTTTCTCGGCCAGGGCAAAACCCACGCCGTTGCTGATGCCCTGGCCCAGCGGGCCGGTGGTGGTTTCCACGCCGGGGGTGATGCCCACTTCGGGGTGACCGGCGGTTTTGCTGTGCAGCTGGCGGAAGGCCTTGAGGTCGTCCATCGTCAGCGCGTAACCCGTGAGGTGCAGCAGCGAGTAGATGAGCATGGAGCCATGGCCGTTGCTCAGCACAAAGCGGTCGCGGTCCGCCCACAGGGGGTTGGAGGGGCTGTGCTTGAGGTGGCGGTTCCACAGCACTTCGGCAATGTCGGCCATGCCCATGGGGGCGCCGGGGTGGCCGGACTTGGCTTTTTCCACCGCGTCCACAGACAGGATGCGGATGGCGTTGGCCATCTGGCGGGCCATTTCGGTGGAAGGTGCGGGTTGAGCGGTGGTCATGAAAAAAGGGTCTCCAAACGTGGACGGGAAAAAGCCTGATTTTCGCAGGCCTGCAGGCTCAAACGCCCAGGGCACGCTTGCGGCGTTCCATCATCCGCCAGATGAACGGCGTAAAGATGAGTTGCATGGCCAGTTCCATCTTGCCTCCGGGGATGACGATGGTGTTGGCGCGGCTCATGTAGCTGTCGTGGATCATGTTCAGCAGGTACTGAAAGTCGATGCCCTTGGGCTTGGCAAAACGAATCACCACCATGCTCTCGTCGGGGCTGGGGATGTCGCGGCTGATGAAGGGGTTGGACGTGTCCACCATCGGCACGCGCTGGAAGTTGACGTGGGTGTGCTCGAACTGCGGGCAGATGTAGTGCACGTAGTCGGGCATGCGGCGCAAGATGGTGTCGGTCACCGCCTCGGTGCTGTAGCCGCGCTGGGTTTTGTCGCGGATGATCTTTTGAATCCACTCCAGGTTGATGACAGGCACCACGCCGATCAACAGGTCGGGGTACTGGGCAATGTTGTGCTCGGGCGTTTTGACCGCCCCGTGCAGGCCCTCGTAGAACAGGATGTCGGTGTCTTTGGGCAGGTCTTCCCAGGGGGTGAAGGTGCCAGGCTCCTGCTGGTACGGTGCGGCCTCGTCGGCGTTGTGCAGGTACTTGCGGGCACGGCCCATGCCGGTTTGCGAATAGGTTTTGAACAGGCCCTCCAGCTCGCCAAACAGGTTGTTGTCGGCCCCGAAGTGGCTGAAATGCTTGTTGCCGGCCTTCTCGGCCTCTGCCGCTTTGGCCTTCATGTCCTTTCGGTCGTAGCGGTGGTAGCTGTCGCCTTCGATGATGGCGGACTTCAACCCCTCGCGGCGGAAGATGTTCTGAAAGGTCTTGGTGACGGTGGACGTGCCCGCGCCCGAAGACCCGGTGATGGCGATGATGGGGTGGCGTTCTGACATGGCGGTCTCCTGGTTTTTGAATGCTTTTTTGGCCTCTGGCGCAACACTGTCAAGCGCTGAGCACTGCGAAATTTGCTAACAATGCTCAATCACGGAACAGGCTGCGCTCGGTGAAGAGGGGGTTGGCCTCGTCCTTGAACGCCTGAGGTTCGGCGTGGTAGCGCTCGATGCGCTCCACCTCGTTCTTGCTGCCAAACACCAGACCGATGCGCTGGTGCAGCGCCGTGGGCTGCACGGCCATCATGGGCACGCTGCCGGTGCTGGCGCGGCCACCGGCCTGCTCCATGAGCAGGCCCACCGGGTTGGCCTCGTACAGCAGGCGCAAGCGGCCGGGTTTGCTGGGGTCTTTGGTGTCGCGGGGGTACAAAAACACACCGCCACGCATCAGGATGCGGTGCGCCTCGGCCACCATGGAGGCGATCCAGCGCATGTTGAAGTCTTTGCCGCGCGGACCGGTCTTGCCCGCCAGGCACTCGTCCACGTAGCGCTTGACCGGGGCCTCCCAGAAACGGCTGTTGGAGGCGTTGATGGCAAATTCGTGTGTGTCGGCCGGTATCTGGATGTTGTGGTGCGTCAGCTTGAACTCGCCCAGGCTGGGGTCGAGCGTGAAGCCGTTGACGCCGTCGCCCACCGTGAGCACCAGCATGGTGGTGGGACCGTACAGCGCATAGCCTGCTGCCACTTGCCGGGCGCCGGGCTGAAAGAAGTCTTCCGCCTGAATGTCGCGGCCACTGTCAATGACGTCTTGCGGCGCACGCAGGATGGAGAAGATGCTGCCCACCGACACGTTGACGTCGATGTTGCTGGAGCCGTCCAGCGGGTCGAACACCAGCAAGTACTTGCCACGGGGGTATTGGCCGGGAATCTGGTAGGGACCGTCCATTTCCTCAGACGCCATGCCCGCCAGATGGCCACCCCAGTTGTTGGCGCTGATGAACATGTCGTTGCTGATCACATCCAGCTTTTTTTGCGTTTCGCCTTGCACGTTGACACTGGTGCCGCCCTCCGCCGGGTGGTTGCCCAGCATGCCGCCCAGTTCACCAAAAGCCACGGCCCGCGCAATGGCCTTGCAGGCCAGGGCCACATCCAGAATCAGGGCGTTGAAGTCCCCGCTGGCGTGCGGGAAACGGCGGCGCTCTTCGATCAGAAACTGCGTCAGCGTGGAGCGTTGGGACAAAGGCATGGCGGTCTTTCAAAAAACACAGGAATCGGGGGGGCATCCGCACGGCCGCCCTGCCCCAGGGGCTGGCGGCCAAGCGGTTGGCCCGGCGGGTCAGGCTTTGGCGGCCTCGGTGCGCAGCGCCTTCATCACGCCGTGGTAGCCCCCGTCGGCATCGGGGGCGCCGAACACGGCACTGCCCGCCACACAGGTGTCGGCCCCGGCGCGGACGATTTCGGCGATGTTGTCCACCTTCACGCCACCGTCCACCTCCAGCGAAACGGGCTGGCCCCCTGCGGCCACGTGGGTGTCAATCCGCTGGCGCACCGTGCGCAGCTTGCCCAGGGTGGCGGGGATGAACTTCTGCCCGCCAAAGCCTGGGTTCACGCTCATCAGCAACACCATGTCCAGCTTGTCCCACACGTGGTCCAGCACATGGACAGGGGTGGCGGGGTTGAGCACCAGCCCGGCCTTGCAACCGTGGTCGCGGATGAGCTGCAGCGTGCGGTCCACGTGGCGGCTGGCTTCGGGGTGGAAGGTGATGATGTTGGCCCCCGCCTTGGCAAACAGGGGAATGAGCGCATCGACCGGCTCGACCATCAGGTGCACGTCGATCCCGATCTTCACGTGGGGGCGGATGGCCTCGCACACCAGTGGACCGATGGTGAGGTTGGGCACGTAGTGGTTGTCCATCACGTCAAAGTGCACCAGATCGGCCCCGGCGGCTTCGATGGCGCGCACCTCTTCGCCCAGGCGGGCAAAGTCGGCAGACAGGATGGACGGGGCAATGCGGATGTGTGGTGTGTTCATGGTGTGTGGGGATATGAGAGTGTTGACAGGCCGGCGCTGGTTCAAGCCGGCAGGCCTGCGGCCCGACGCGGATCGCGCAGCCCCTCATCGTGCCATGCACGCAGGCGCTCCACGCCGACTTGGCTGAGATCGGGCACCTGCCGCAAGGCGGCAGAGAAGTCGTGGTGGCGGGTGAAGTCGGTGGGGGTGACCACGGTTTGCAAGCCTGCCGCCGTCGCCGCCGCCAAACCGTTGGCCGAATCCTCAAATGCCAGGCAGACCGAAGGCGGCAGTTGCAGCGCATCGATCATCTGCAGATACACCTGCGGGTGCGGCTTTTTGAGAGGGGCGGTGGACGCGTCGCCGATCGCCACAAAGTGCTCACGCCAGTCCATGCCAATGGCGCGGCGCAGCAAGGCGGCAATGTTCACCGGCGAGGTGGTGGTGGCAATGGCCAGGCGGATGCCTTGGCGAAGGGCATCGTCCATCAGGCGCAACACGCCGGGGCGCAGTTCCACGGCTCCGTCGTTGACCGCGCTTTCATACGCGGCGGTTTTGATGTCGTGCAGGCGGTTGATCGTGTCCATCACCCCGTTGGCCGACAGGTCTTTGATGTCCGGGTTCACTTGCCGCCAGTGGTGCAGGATGCGCTCCTTGCCGCCGGAGATGTTCAGCAACTCGGTGTACTGCGCCTCGTCCCAGCACCAGCCCAACCCCTCCTGCGCAAACGCCTGGTTGAACGCGGCCAGGTGAGCCCGTTCGGTATCGGCCAGCGTGCCATCGACGTCAAAAACAAAGGCCTGCAACATGGTGATGTCTCTCTTGCGGCGGTTGGGGGTTCTACCCCGTCCAGGGGGCCAGGGCGGCCATCTCTTTCCGGGATGGGAATGACTATAAGCACGCAGTTAAGTAAGGTAAATTCACAATTATTTTTATTTGAATTAAGCAATTACTGAATGAAAAACGCCACCTTCCGACAGCTCAGGGTTTTCGCAGAGGTGGCACGCCACCTCAGCTTTGCACGGGCAGCCGAGGCACTGCACCTCACGCCACCCGCCGTCACCATGCAGGTCAAGGAGCTGGAAGGGCACGTGGGCCTGCCGCTGTTCGAGCGCAGCGGGCGCAAGGTCGCACTGACCACGGCGGGCGAATACATGCTGGTGTACGCCCGCAAAATGCTGGCCACCCTGAAGGATGCCGAAGACGCTGCCGCACGCCTGCAGCAGCTGGAGGTGGGCACGCTGACCATCGGCATGGTCAGCACGGCCAAGTACTTTCTGCCCCGGCTGCTGACCGAGTTCCAGCGCGAACACGAGGGCATCGACATCCGGCTGGCCGTGGGCAACCGCGAACAGCTGGTGGCCATGCTCCAGGGCAACGAGGTGGACATTGCCGTCATGGGTCGGCCGCCCAAAGAGCTGGCCACGCGGGCCGAGCCGTTTGCGGCCCACCCCCACGTGTTCGTGGCCCCCACCGATCACCCGCTGCTGCGCGTCGGCCACCCGACGGTCGCCAGCATGCACCCCTACGGCTTCATCCTGAGGGAACGTGGCTCGGGCACCCGGGCCGCGATGGAAAAATTCTTCGAAGCCACCCGCTTCGAACCCCGTGTGACCATGGAGATGTCCAGCAACGAAACCATCAAACAAGCGGTGATGGCGGGGATGGGGTTGAGTTTCCTGTCACTCCACACCATCGGGCTGGAACTGGAACACAAACTCATCGCGGTGCTGGACGTCGAAGGCACCCCCATCGTGCGCGCCTGGAACGTGGTGCACACCCTGTCCAAACTGCTGTCACCGGCGGCCGAGGCATTTCGCTACTTCATGCTGGAGCGGGCCGAAAGCCACCTGGCCGGCAAGTACGGCCAATTTCTGCACCTGCACCAGACCTCCGCCTGACGGGGCAGCGCAGCCCGCCGACCTTCGCGCAGAAATGCGTCACAAGCCTTGCTTCGCGGCACAATAATGTGCATACCCACACGGCGCACCAAGCCGCAAGACCCATCACGCGAGGGACGGTGCACAGCACCGGATTCACACAAAATGAGCATCGTCTGGTTCCTTGAAGGCGCCACCGCAGGGGGAGACGCCCTCTTCATCCCGCTGGAAAGCCTGCCTTTTCAGATCGGACGGGACAACAGCTGTGAGCTGCGGCTGATCTCCAAAGACGTGTCCCGGCTGCACGCCCACATCGACCGGCTGGGCGACGACGGACTGCAACTGACCGACCTGGGCAGCACCAACGGGTCGTTCGTCAACCGCGAACGGCTGCAGGGCCATGTGCCCGTGCCACTCCATGCCGGCGACATCCTGCACTTCGGCAAATCGGAGTTCCGGCTCAAGTCCAAATCCAACCAGCTCAACCAGACGGTGGTGGTCAATGACTTCATGAACATGACCGTCATGGCAGACCTGTCCGCGCCGCTGCCCGAGCACTTCGCGCTGCAGGAGCGCGAATTCCTGGAAATGCTGGGCCAGGACCTTGTGACGGTGGCCTACCAGCCCATAGTGGACTTTGAGGAACGTCGGCTCGTGGCTTACGAAGTGCTGGGCCGTGGCAAACACCCATCGCTGCCGCAGGCCCCCATCCGCCTGCTGGAAATGGCCGGTCTGCTGGGCAAGGAAGTGGCGCTGAGCCAGGCCTTCCGGCTGGCAGGTGCCCGCGCGGCCGCCCAGATCCCCGGCCCGGTGCGCTTGTTCATGAACACCCACCCGCTGGAGATGTTCACAGAAGAGCTGTATGCCTCGCTGACCAGGCTTCAGGCCATGGCCCCCAACATGGACCTGGTGATCGAGGTGCACGAAACCGCCGTGGCCGAGGTCGACAAAATGACCACGATGGCCCAGCGCCTGCGCGGCATGGGCATCAAATTTGCCTACGACGACTTCGGCGCGGGCCAGTCACGGCTCAACGAGCTGGCCGAGGTGCCCCCTGACTTTGTCAAGTTCGACATGTCCCTGATCCGCAACATCGACCAGGCCAGTCCCACCAAACAGAACATGCTGGCCCGTCTGGTCCACATGGTGAAAGACCTGGGTGCTGTGGCCCTGGCCGAAGGGGTGGAAACCGAGGGCGAAGCCGTGCTGTGCCAAAGCATGGGCTTTCAGCTGTGCCAGGGCTACCTGACCGGTCGCCCCAAACTGGTATGAGCGCCCCCACCGCACTGCCCGACACCGACGCACGCTGGCAGTCTGCCGAACGGCGGCTGGAACAACTGGAGATCAAAGCCAGTTACAGCGATGACCTGCTGGACACCCTGAACACGCTCGTGGCCGAACAGCAGCAACACATCGACTGGCTGCGCCGCGAAGTGGTGCAACTGCGCCAACAGGTGGCCGACAGCAGCCCGCCACCGTTTCGCAGCGTGCGCGACGAGGCCCCGCCCCACTACTGACACGACCGCCCTGCCACGCCACGGTGCGGAACGGGCCTGCCTTGCATGAAACTGTCCCGCCTCCTGCAACCCCGCAACCCCAAGTTCTGGCTGCTTCTGGCCCTCAACCTGCTGTCGGCGCTGCTGGCGTGGGTGCTGCGCACCTACCCACTGGCGTTGGGACCCATGCTGCTGGTGGCAGCGGTGGCGTTGGCCAACGCCGGGCTGGGCCTGTGGCTGATGTGGCAACTGGCCCGGGCTTGATGTCAGGCCATCACCGCGTCAGCGACATGAACAGCCTGGGCAGACGCTCGGGCAGGCGTTGCACTCGGTCGATCACGGTGTGGCGCGCACCAAAAATGTCGCTCACGTAAGCGTCGGCCTGGGGATCGAGGCTGATGCAGTGGGTGTAGATGCCTTCCTGGTCCAGCTCGCGCACGGCCTGGCGGGTGTCTTCGATCAACTGGCGCTCATCGTGCACGTCGACGTCCGACGGCTGGCCGTCGGTCAGGATCAACAGCAGCTTTTTGTCGGCCTGGCGTGCGCCCAGGTAGTGCCCGGCGTGGCGCAGCGCCGCGCCCATGCGGGTGGAAAACGCGGCTTCCATGCCTGCCAGACGACCCTTCACGTCGTCGTTGAACCGCTCTGAAAACCCTTTGATGTGCTGGTAACGCACGTCGTGGCGGGTGTTGGAATGAAAGCCCGCAATGGCAAACCCGTCGCCTAGTTGCTCGATGGCCCAGGCCAGCAGCGTCACGGCCTCGCGGCTGAGGTCGAGCACGGTGGTGGCGCCCTCGCCCTGCGCGCCCGCCACCGGGTCGTTGAGGGATTGCGACAGGTCGAGGAGCAGCAGCACGGCAAGGTCTCGCCCGTCGGTACGGTGGCTCATGTGGATGCGTGGGTGGGGCGTGGCGCCGCTTTTGAAGTCGATCAGGCTGCGGATGGCCACGTCCAGGTCCAGCTCGCTGCCCTCTTCCTGAAACCGGATGCGCACCTTGTCTTGGGGCTTGAGCAAATCGAACATGCGCTTGAGCTGCTTGGCCAGCGCGGCGTGGCGGGCCAGGATGCCGTCGATGTCGGCCGGGTTGCCGCTGGGGTGCAGGCGCTCGTACAGGCTCACCCAGTCGGGCCGGTAGGTCTGGCTGTGGTGGTCCCACTCGGGGTAAGGGCGCGGGGGCAGGCCGTCCACTTGCGTGGAGGTGTCACCGCGACGGGCTGGCTCGAAGCTGGTTTCTTCGTCGCCTTCCTCGATGTAGATCCACAGGTGGCGGTTGTCGTCGCGGTAGTCCACCTCGGTGTCGGTGAAGTGCACGTTGGGCAGCTGGTCGCTCTGGCGGCGGGTGCGGGCCACAAAGCCCAAGGCCAAGGCGACCATGGCCTGGGTGGAGGCACCTGCCGAATTCGAAGCCTTTTTGCCTTCTTCCGCTTGCATGGATTGCCTAACCCGCTCTGCAAACAGAAGCACGTCCGGGTCGGTGTAGCCGTGGTCTGGGTCGAGGATGGCGCGCGACACCATCGCCAGGCGGTGGCGCAGGCACGAATGCGTCTGGTCGTTGCACGCACCTTGCACGGGCTTGGGGTGCAGGGCCAGCAAGGTGCGCCGCAGCCCGGGGTACTCGCGCGTCAGCAGCAGGTCGATGCGGGCATCTTCAAAGGTCTCCACCGCCAGGCGCTGGAAGGGGCTCCAGTTGTCGGCCACCTGCGGCTGGCTCCAGCGGCGGTGGCCCACCATGTGCGCGAGTGCGGCGCGGTAACGGTCAATGCCGCGCACCCCGGCACGGTCGTCGTACACGTCGGGCAGGCGCATGCCCGCATCGTCAAAGTAAGGTTGCACCTGGCTGGGCATGCCAGCGGGGGCCTCTCCCTCGGGCGTGGCAGCAGGGGTCTGGGTGTCGGTGTTGACCGTGAAAGGCACCAGCAACGCTTCTTCGGTCCACAGGGCCTGCAGATACAGATCCAGCACACGGGTGTGGTCGGCCAGCAAGGTGCCACGGCGCTCGCGTTGCAACACCGCTTTGGCATCAGCACTTTGCAGGCTGAAGTATTCGCGCTGGCGCTCGGGGTGGTGGTGGTTGCGGATGCCGCATTCCACCCAGCGGCTCAGGCCCCCGATGCTGAGCTGGCCCAGCAAATGAGGGGCTTGCTCGAAAAACAGCGGCAAGCCAGGGCTGGCAAAGGTTTTGTGGTGGCCGTGGATGGAGCCGGTGGTGCGCTCCATGAAGTCCAGGCTCAGGCTCAGGTAGCGCTGAAACGGCTCGCGCGAGGGCAGCCGCCGCGCCACGGCGGGCAGGCTTTGCAAAAATGGGAGGATGGCTTTGCCGTTGGGCGACTTCCACAGCGTGTGGATGGTGGCCGAAATGGCGGGCAGCGCGTCCTCGCCCAACGTGCGGGCGACGGCAGGCCACTCGGCCAGAAACATGAGCAGCGGCTCCACGCCCAGGCCCATCTTGCCCAGGAATCGGGCGTGCTGCAGGTAGGCCTCCATGCCGTCGGGCGTGAGCACGCGGCTGGCCTCGGCCATGCAGGGCTCGAACACCGGGTCCACCTGCGGGAAGCGGGTGTCGAGCTGGGCGCGCCAGGCTTGCAGCTGGGCAATCATGGCGGCCTCAGGCAAACACGGCATCGATGGCGTGGTCCAGCGTGTCGCGGATGTCGGCGTCGTCGGTGATAGGCCGCACCATGGCCATGCGGCAGGCATCGCGCGGGGCCACACCACCCACCATCAGCGTGGCGGCGTACACCATGAGGCGGGTGGAAATGCCTTCTTCCAGCCCGTGCCCCTTGAGGTTGCGGGCGGTGGTGGCCACCTTCACCAGCTGGGCGGCCTGCGTTTCGGGCAAGCCGGTTTCGCTGGCCACGATGCGGGCTTCGAGTTCCGGCGTGGGGTAGTCGAAATCAAAAGCGGCAAAGCGCTGCTTGGTGGAAGGCTTCAGGTCCTTCATCAGGCTTTGGTAGCCCGGGTTGTAGGAAATGACCAGCTGGAAATCGGGGTGGGCGCGCACCAGTTCGCCCTTTTTGTCCAGCGGCAGCGTGCGACGGTGGTCGGTCAGCGGGTGGATGACCACGGTGGTGTCCTGCCGCGCTTCCACGATTTCGTCCAGGTAGCAGATGGCGCCCATGCGGGCGGCCTGGGTCAGCGGGCCGTCCAGCCAGCGCGTGCCATTGGCCTCCAGCAGGTAGCGGCCCACCAGGTCGGCCGCCGTCATGTCTTCGTTGCAGGCCACGGTGATGAGGGGCTTGTTCAACCGCCAGGCCATGTGCTCGACAAAGCGCGACTTGCCGCAGCCCGTGGGGCCCTTGAGCATGACGGGCAGGCGGGCGGCGTAGGCGGCCTCGTACAGCGCCACCTCGTTGCCCTGGGGCTGGTAGTAGGGCTCATGCCGAATGGCGTGATCGGTGGTGTGGCTCATGGGTGTCTCCGGTCTGTGCAGCCAAGCTCAGACACGCTTCACTTGTGCGTGCCCAGTTTCTCGCGCCAGCCAGGGTACAGCTTGTCGGCATCGCCAGGGAAAGAAGCGAACGCACGGGCAAACTCTTTGTGTTCCTTGGCGAACTCGATCGGGTCGGCCCCCGATTTCCAGCACTCGTACGACTGGCGCAGGGAAATGGCACCGGCTGCGGGGCTGTCGATGTGGCCATATGAGCCACCGCCCGAGGTGTTGATGACATTGCCATGGCCCAGGTTTTGGAAGAAACCGGGCAGGCGCAACGCATTCATGCCACCCGAAATGATGGGGGTGGTGGGCTTCATGCCGTACCACTTCTGAAAGTAGACCGGGCCCTGGCATTCGTCACGCTCGATCATGTACGCGATCAGGCGGTCGTCGTTCTCGCCCTCCATCTTGCCAAACCCCATGGTGCCCACGTGGATGCCAGAGGCCCCTTGGAGGCGCGAAATCTTGGCCAGCACAAACGCGGTGTAGCCACGCTTGGCGCTGGGGCTGGTGATCATGCCGTGGCCCGCACGGTGGTAGTGCAGGTATTGGTTGGGGTACTGGCGGCGGGCGGTGGTGATCATGCCGGGGCCCCCCACAAAGCCGTCCACCAGGAAGGCCACCTTGTCGGCGTCGGGGCCGAAGGCTTCCAGAATGAAGTCGGCACGGGCACACATTTCGTAATGGTCGTCAGCCGTGATGTTGGCGCTGAACAGCTTGGCCTGGCCGGTTTCGTCCTGCGCGCGCTTCATGGCGTCAACCACCAATGGAATGGTTTTCTTCATGGGCGAGAACACCTGGTTGCCCTGCGGCTCGTCGTTCTTGATGAAGTCACCTCCCAGCCAGAACTGGTAAGCGGCTGCGGCAAATGGCTCGGGGCGCAGGCCCAGCTTGGGCTTGATGATGGTACCGGCGATGTAACCCCCGTCCTGGATGGGGCGGCCCAGGATGCGCCACATGTCAGAAATGTCTTTGCTGGGGCCGTCGAACAGCTGAATGGCCCGCTCGGGCATGTAGAAGTCGTGGATCTTGGCGTGCTGGATGTCGCCCATGCCCTGGTTGTTGCCAATGACCAGCGTCAGGAACGACACGATCATCATGCGGCCATCGGTCACATTGCGGTCGAACAGGTCGAGGGGATAGGCAATGCGCATGTCCTCGGTGGCTTCGTCGATGTGATAGACCAGCGCGTCCAGGCCTTTGGTGAAATCGTCGGTGGTACTCACCTCCACATTGGTGCCGGTGGACGACTCGGCCGCAAAGTGGGCTGCGGCTTCCAAGTAGCCGTGACCGGCCTTGGGCTTCATTTTGTAGGCCACCAGAATGTGTTTGCCGCCTGCAATGAGGTCGGCTTCGCTCAGGCTGAGGTCGGCGTAGCGGTTGCTTTGGTCCATGGCTGTCTCCTGTGGGTGTGGGGTCGATGGGCTGTATTGTTGGCGGCTTATAAAATAAGTAAAAGTCAATTGTTTTGACTGTTATCGTTTACTTTTATCAATCAATAAGTCTCCATGAACCTGCGCCACGCCACCCTGCACCAGCTGCGCATTTTTCTGGCCGTGGCCAGGCATTCCAGTTTTGCCCGCGCGGCAGAAGCGCTGCACCTGTCGCCCCCCACGCTGTCGCTGCAGGTGAAACAACTGGCCGAAACGGTGGGGCAGCCGCTGTTCGAGCAACTGGGCAAAAAAATCTTCCTCACCGCCGCCGGGCACACCCTGGCCGATGCCTGTGCCGACATCGAAGGCCGCATGGAGCGTTTGTCACAAGACCTGGCAGCCCTGCAAGGCGTGGAAAAAGGCAGCCTGAAGCTGGCCATCCTCACCACCGTGAAGTACACCGTGCCCAAGCTGCTGGGCGGGTTTTGCGCGGCGCACCCCGGCATCGAGGTGGCCATGGTGGTGGGCAACCGCGAAAACCTGCTGCAGCGCCTGGCACATAACCAGGACGATCTCTACATCATGGGCCAGCCGCCCGAAGCCCTGGACGTGGTGACCGAAGAGTTCGCCCATAACCCGTTGGTGCTGGTGGCCCCACCCCATCACCCGCTGGTGGGGCAAACCGCGATTGACCCGCAGCGGCTCAGAGGCGAACCGTTCATACTGCGCGAGCCAGGCTCAGGCACCCGGCTGACCGCCGAGCGCTTTTTTGCCAGCCACGGCATCACCTTGAAAAACCGACTGGAGGTGGGCAGCAACGAAGCCATCAAACAGACGGTGGCGGGGGGGCTTGGGCTGGCGGTGCTGTCGGCCACCACCGTGGTGTCGGAGCTGGCACTGAAAGAACTGGTGATGCTGGATGTGCAGGGCTTCCCCCTCATCCGCCGTTGGCATGTGGTCTACCCCAGGGGGAAAAAGCCCACGGCAGCGGCCCAGGCCTTCAAGGCCTGGCTGTTTGAGCACCGTCCGGGGCCAATGCCCCCCGCCGCTGGATGAGCACTCGGTCGATGCGTCGCCCGTCCAGCGCCTGCACCTCGAAGCGCCAGCCCTCCCACTCCACAGCGTCACCCTGCGCCAACAGATCGCCAGCCACCGTTTGCATCAGGCCCGCCACCGTGTTGTAACGGCCCTTGTCTTCGTCAGGCAATCCGTCCAGGTCCAGCCGGGCTTTCAGTTCCTGAGCGGGCATGGCGCCATCCACCTGCCAGGAACCGTCGGGCCGCTGAATGGCCCAGGCATCCACTTCGGTCTGCGGCGACAGCTCACCGGTGATGGCCTCCAGCATGTCCAGCGGCGTCAGCAGGCCTTGAACCTCACCATACTCGTCCACCACAAACACCATGCGTGTGGCCTTCACGCGGAATTGCTCCAGCAACTCCATGCCAGACAGCGTCTCAGGCACAAACACCGCTGGCTGCACATGGGCCAACAGCTGGTCTTCCACAGGCTCCCCGGCCTTCTGGGCCGCCCGCAACTCCATGATGCGGGGCACGTGCACCACCCCCACCACATCGTCCAGCCCGCCCCGGCAAACCGGGTACCAGGAATGCCCGGTGCGCCAGGCCTTTTCCATCGCCTGGGCCAGCGTGTCGTCGGCCTGCAGCCATTCGATGTCGGCACGGGGCCGCATGATGGATGCCAGCTGGCGGTCGTCCAGCAAAAACACGTTGCGCACCATCTGGTGCTCGTGCTCTTCAATGATGCCGGCCCCCACCCCCTCTTCCAGGCTGGCCGCGATTTCTTCCTCGGTGACGTGTTGGACGGCATTGGTGTCGATGCGCATGACCCGCAGCACCGCCTGCGTGGTGGCCGACAGCAGGGCCACAAAAGGCCGGGCTCCCCGCGCCACCCAGTCCATCGGGCGTGACACCACGCGGGAGACGGCCTCCGGGTACAGCTGGCCGATGCGTTTGGGCACCAGCTCCCCGAACACAATGGTCACAAACGTGATGACCACCACCACCACGGCCGTGGCGGTCACGTTGGCCGTGCCCACCGCCAGACCCCAGGCCTGCAGAGCGGCTGACAGGCCATCGCTGAACGCGGCCTCGCCCACAATGCCGTTGAGCATGCCGATGGACGTGATGCCCACCTGCACCGACGACAGAAACTGTGTGGGGTTCTCCAGCAGCTTCAGCGCGGTTTGCGCCCCTTTGTCGCCCGCCTCCGCCAAAGCTTGCAGGCGCGCCTTTTTGCTGGACGCCAGCGCCAGCTCGGACATGGCAAACGCGCCGTTGAGCAGCGTGAGAAAAACGATTAAGACGACATCCATAATTTGCGCATGGCACTTTACATGATCGGCGACGTGCAGGGCTGCAACGCTTCCCTGCAACAACTGCTGCAAACCCTCGATTTTTCCCCCAGCCGCGACACGGTCTACCTGCTGGGCGACCTGGTGAACCGTGGTCCCGACTCGCTGGGCGTGCTGCGTTGGGCGCTGGCAGCAGGCACCTCGGCCCGCTGCGTCCTGGGCAACCACGACCTGCACCTGCTGGGCGTGGCGCACGGTGTGCGCAAACCTGGCCGCAAGGACACCCTGTCCCCCGTCCTCGATGCCACCGATGCACCAGCCCTGCTCCACTGGCTGCGCCAACAACCCCTGGCACGCCTGGAACACGGATGGCTGATGGTGCACGCCGGGGTACTGCCTCAGTGGACAGCATCAAAGGCAATAGCACTCTCCGCTGAACTGGAAAGCGTTCTGGGCAGTTTTGACCATAAAAGCTTCTTCCAGGTGATGTATGGCAATCAGCCCGATCACTGGCAAGACTCACTGCAAGGCGCCGACCGGCTGCGCGTGGCACTCAATGCGTTCACGCGCTTGCGGTTTTGCACCGCAGAGGGGCGCATGGAATTTGACAGCAAGGACGACATCGGCAGCCAGCCCCCGGGCTTCATGCCCTGGTTCGATGTGCCTAGCCGGCTCACAGCCGATCAGCCCATCGCCTTTGGCCATTGGTCCACCTTGCAAGGCCTTCAGCGTCCCGGGCTGCTGGCGCTCGACACCGGCTGCGTGTGGGGGGGATGCCTCACGGCAGCCCGCTTGGTGCCTGCTCAGGCGGGCGTCGGCTCGGCCCACCTGGAACTGGAGAGCCTGCCTTGCCCTCAGGCCCAGGCACCGGGCAAACCTGAAAAAGCCGAGAAAGGCAAAAAGAAAGCCCGCTGACGCGGGCTTGCAAAAGAAGGCACAGAGCCCCGCCGCACCGATCAGGCGGCGGTGTGTTCGGGCTGAGGGACGTCGGCGCTGGCCGTTGCCACGGGCTGGGGCACGGGTTTCATGAACAGCGCGGCCACGCGCTTGCGGGGCTTGATGTTGGCCGACACACGTGCCGTGGGTTTGGCCGAAGCCTCCCAGGCGGGCGTTGCTTCGGTCGCCACGCCCGGCTCGTAGGGTTTGTCGAAAAACGGATCGACCGGCGCTCGTGGCGTGCTGCGCGGTGTGCGGACCGGCCGTGCATCGGTGCTCGGCTCGCTGCGCCAGTGCCTCTGCCCGTCGTTGATGCGCCCCATGGGAAGCGATGTGTCGTCCACCTGGAAAGGCTCCACATCGGCTTTGATTTTGATGAGCTTTTCGATGTCTGCCAGCAACCGGGAATCGCTGGGTGACACCAGCGACACGGCCAGACCCGATGCGCCCGCGCGGCCCGTTCGGCCGATGCGGTGCACGTAGTCTTCGGCGTTGAAAGGCAGGTCGAAGTTGAAAACCGCTGGCACGTCTTTGATGTCCAGGCCACGGGCGGCCACATCGGTGCACACCAGCAAATCGACCGCACCGGTTTTGAAGGCTTCCAGCGCTTTCAGGCGTTCATCTTGCGATTTGTCACCGTGCAAGGCCGTGGTTTTCAGGCCTTCGCGCTCCAGCGAACGCGCCAGACGGGCACAGCCCAACTTGCTGTTCACGAAAATGAAGGCCTGTTTCAGGCCGCGCTCTTTCAGCACCTGGTGCACGGCACGGCGCTTGTCGTCGTCACCCACACCAATAAAGCGCTGCTCCACAGTGGAGGCTGTGGCATTGGAGCGTGCCACCTCGATGGTGACCGGGTCTTGCAAATAGCTGCCGGCCAGCCGCTTGATTTCGGGCGAGAACGTGGCCGAGAACAGCAGAGTGGTCCGCTGCTTGGGCAGGTAGCTGAGGATGCGCTGCAAATCGGGCAGAAAACCGATGTCCAGCATGCGGTCAGCCTCGTCCAGCACCACGTACTCCACCTGGTTGAGCACGCAGTTCTTGGCCTCGATGTGGTCGAGCAAACGCCCCGGCGTGGCCACCAGCACCTCGACGCCGGCCTTGAGCTCCAGCGTCTGGGGCTTCATGTCCATGCCACCGAACACCACGGCACTGCGCAGGTGGGTGTATTTGGCATAGAGCTTGACTTGCTGGGCGACTTGGTCGGCCAATTCGCGGGTGGGCAGCAGCACCAGGGCCCGCACGGGATGGCGAGCCGGAGAGGTGGACGGGTTTTCGTGCTTCATCATGCGCTGCAGCAGCGGCAATGAAAACGCGGCGGTTTTGCCGGTACCGGTCTGCGCGGCACCCATCACATCCCGGCCTTGCAGCACCACGGGTATGGCCTGGGCCTGGATGGGGGTCATGGATTCGTAGCCCATTTCGGCCACGGCACGTGCCAGCGAAGGAGCCAGCGAAAGTTGGGAGAAAGAGTCACTCATTGCGGTGTATTGTCGCACCTTGCCCCCTGAACGGGAATCCCGGGGGTTCAGGACGGACGCTGGCGGTTGCGGTTGACCAGCTGCTCGAAGTCGTCAGCAGGCATGGGTTTGCCAAAAAAGTAGCCTTGGGCAAAGTCGCAGCCGAGCACCTGCAGGGCACGGCGGTTGACCTGGGTTTCCACTCCCTCCCCCAGCGTGCGCAATCCCAGGGATCGTGCCATCTGGATGATGGCCCGCACGATGGCGGCACCATCGGCATCGACCGTGATGTCGCGCACAAACGACTGGTCGATCTTGATTTTGTCCACCGACAACCGCCGAAGGTAGGCCAGGCTGGAGTAGCCGGTACCGAAATCGTCGATGGCCAGTTGAACGCCCCGCTGCTTCAGGCGGTGCAAGGTGTCCATCACCTCTTCGGGCTGCACCATCAGGGTGGACTCCGTCAGCTCCAGCTCCAGGCGTCTGGGGTCCGCTCCGGAGGTGGCCAGGGCATCGGACACCTGCCGCTCCAGCGCTCCCTGGCGAAACTGCAAAGCCGAGACGTTGACCGCCACGTGCAGATGCCCCAGTCCGGCCTCGGCCCAGCGGCGCTGCTGCTGGCAGGCCTCGCGCAACACCCAGGCACCGATGTCAACGATCAGTCCTGTGGTTTCCGCCTCCGGGATGAAGTGGGCAGGTGCCAACAAGCCAAAACCGGGTCGCTCCCAGCGCACCAGCGCCTCGGCGCCCACCACCTGGCTGGTGCCGAGATTGACCAGGGGCTGGTAGTGCAAGCGCAGCTCGCCACGGTCGGCGGCACGGGTGAGCCCGCCCAGCAGGGCCATGCGGTCGCGCGCGCCCTGGTTCATCTGCTCGGTGAAAAAACGCACGCAACGGCGGCCCGACTCCTTGGCCTGGTACATGGCCGATTCGGCGTTGTTGAGCAGCGCATCGAAATCGGTGCCATCCGTGGGGTACACGGCCACGCCCACTGAAGCAGACACCACGGCTTCACGGCCATCGACCAGGAATGGGTCGGCCAGGGCAACCAGCACCCGCTGGGCCACCAGGCGCAGGCCGTGGATGTCCACCTTGGGCAGCAGAAACACAAACTCGTCACCGCCGCGTCGGCTGACGGTTTCGGTCGGCGCGGCCACTGCGACCAAGGCGCGGCTGATCTGCCTCAGCAACTCGTCGCCACCGGCATGTCCCAGGGAATCGTTCACAGCCTTGAAGTGGTCCAGGTCCAGCACCAGCAGCGCCAGCTGAAAGCCCCCTTCTCGGGCTTGGGCCATGGCTTGTTCGGCCCGGTCGCGCAGCAGCACCTGGTTGGGCAAGCCGGATAGCTGGTCGTAGCTCGCCATGCGCTGCATCTTGCGCTGGGCGGCCTTTTGCGAGGACAGGTCGGCAAACGTGGCCAAGTGGTACAGGACGTCGCCGGTCTGGGGATCGCGCAGCACATGGATGCGCAGGTGCTCGGGGTAGACCACCCCGCTTTTGCGGCGGTTGAGCACCTCGCCTTCCCACACCCCGTCCGTCGCCAGCCGACCCCACATGCCCCGGTAAAACGCCTCGTCATGGGAGCCGGACGCCAGGATGGAGGGGAGCTGGCCGAGCACATCGCTTTCCTGGTAGCCCGTCACACGCTCGAACGAGGGGTTGACGGCCACGATACGATTGTCCGCGTCGGTCACCAGCACAGCGTCCCGGGTGGTCTCCCATACCGAAGAAAGCACCAGGAGCTGACGCTCCATCGCGGGTGACAGGGCCTGCGGATCGAAGCCTCGTCCCGACAGAGGAGCCGACAGCGCGGCAGGCATCAGGCCCAGGGGCAAGGTATCGGACAGGGTGTCCGGCTCGGCCTTGTCCTCAGGAGGGGGGCGGGAAAACATGGCAGCGGTGTCAGGCTTTGGGCAGGGTCACGCCCACTTGGCCCTGGTACTTGCCACCACGGTCTTTGTAGGACACGTCGCAGACCTCATCGCTCTCGAAGAACAACACCTGTGCGCAGCCTTCGCCGGCATAGATGCGGGCGGGCAGCGGTGTGGTGTTGGAGAACTCCAGGGTCACATAACCTTCCCATTCGGGCTCGAAGGGGGTGACATTGACGATGATGCCGCAGCGGGCGTAGGTGCTTTTGCCCAGGCAGATGGTCAGCACATTGCGTGGAATCCGGAAATACTCGACCGTACGCGCCAGCGCAAAGCTGTTGGGCGGGATGATGCAGCTGTCGCCGTGGAAATCGACAAAACTCTTTTCATCGAAGTTTTTCGGGTCCACCACGGTGCTGTGGATGTTGGTGAACACCTTGAATTCGGGGGCGCAGCGGATGTCATACCCGTAGCTGCTGGTGCCGTAGCTGATGATTTTTTTCCCATCGACCTCACGCACCTGCCCGGGTTCGAAGGGCTCGATCATGCCGTGCTGCTCGGCCATGCGGCGTATCCATTTGTCGCTCTTGATGCTCATAGGGGGTCCGTGGAGTGTGGCTCGATTGTAGGCACGGCCTCATGCCTCTGCGGGGTGTGGCACCGGTGCCGTCAGCATTCAAAAACAGTAGCTTCTCACGCAATCCTGGTATGCGATGGAGGCTTATTTATTCAATGACTCATGGGCACCTGCCAAGTGAACATCCACCACCGCCCTGTCGTCGCCCAGGATGGTCAGGGCAAACAGCAGCTCCTCCAGGTCGCTGGCGGCGGCGGTGCGGCGCGCCAGCAGCGGGGTGGCGGCGGGGTTCAGAACCACGTAATCGGCTTCACACCCAGGCACCAGATTGCCAACCACGCCTTCCAACCCCAGTGCCCGCGCAGCGCCGGCGGTGTGTTGCCACCAGAGGTCACTGGGCTTGAGGCTGAGGCCGGGTTTGAGGACCCCGGCCTGCTCGACGGCCATGCGGCCCACAAAGTACGCGGCTTTCATGGTTTCGAACGGGCTAAAGGAGGTGCCGCCCCCCACGTCGCTGGCCAGGCCATAGAGAAAACCGGTGCGCTGTGCTGCGGCATAGTCGAAAAAACCACTGCCCAGGAAAAGGTTGCTGGTGGGGCTGACGGCGGCGGCCGTGCCGGTGTCACGCATCAGGGCTCGGTCTGTGTCGTCCAAGTAGATGCAGTGGGCGTACACCGCACGCTCGCGCAACAGCCCGAAGCGGTGGTAGACGTCCAGATAGCTGCGGGCGCTGGGGTGCAGCTCGCGCACCCAGGCGATTTCGTCGCGGTTCTCGGCCACGTGTGACTGGATCCACACCCCCGGATGGCGTGCCGCCAGCTCGCCAGCGCCGCGCAACTGGGCATCGGAGCAAGTGGGGACAAAACGGGGGGTGATGGCATAGCCCAACCGGTCCACACCGTGCCAGCGGGTCAACAGGGCCTGCGAATCGTGGAGGCTCTGTTCGGTGGCATCGCCCTGCGGCCCCGGGTGGTTGCGCACGCCGTCGGGGGCGTTCTGGTCCATCAGGCACAGGCCCGTGATCAGCCGCATGCCCCGCGCCTGCGCCTCGGCGAACAGGGCGTCCACGGCCACAGGGTGCGAGGTGGCAAAGGCCAGTGCGGTGGTCACGCCATGGCGCAACAACTCGTCGGCGAACACGGTGGCCACGGCCTGGGCGTGGGCCGGGTCGGCAAACCGGGTTTCCTGGGGAAACGTGTGGTTCTCCAGCCAGGGCAACAGGCCGTCGGCAGGGGCGCCCACCACATCCACCTGCGGGTAGTGCACGTGCATGTCCACGAAACCGGGGACCACGAGGCAGCCGGAGCGGTCGGTGACCGGCAGGTCACCATACAGCGGCAGCAAGGTGTGTGCGGCCCCCATCGCCACCACCACCTCGACCCCCCGCGCATTGCGCTGGGTGACCAGCAGACCGTCGGGTTCATAGAGGGGCTGGCCGGAGGGGGCGAACGACAGGGTGGAGGCGCGTAGGGCTTTCATGGGGAAAAAGAATACCCGAGTCGGGAAAGCCGTGCTGAAGCGTGTGTGGCAACCGCAGGAAACTAAAATATCAAATAATTCATTTTTTCCACACAACAAGAGCGCGACACGCAGTCCCCATGCC
>Ga0209066_10001808_pt1 | contig 27489 bp, 23 predicted proteins | sample All_14_2_FD_187198 | JGI IMG/M metagenome (GOLD analysis project Ga0209066, IMG submission 187198) | Freshwater microbial communities in response to fracking from Pennsylvania, USA - Allegheny Zone_MetaG_DW_15 (SPAdes) (version 2) ...
GACTGATGTTCAGCAAGGGCTGCCACTTGTCGGCCAGCCGGGTGAACAGGCTGCCGACCTTGTCGCCCACACCCGCCGTAGGACGGATATCGGACGGTGGACCGAGATGGTCGAGCAGGAAAGCTGGCCACAGCTTTGCCCATATGAGCACGAGAAGCGCCAGAACGACTCCATGGAAGGCGAACGCGGCCCAGCGCCGTCCGAGCAGCATCCAGAGCAGGAACGGCGCGATAAAGATCGGCGGAAAATGCCATTGGTGCAGACCACCCGCGACCAGCGCCACGATCGCCGCACCGCCATGACCCACTGCGCCACCGCGCAGCACCAGCGCCAGCCAGATCATGTTGAGCGCGAAATGCCCGGTCATCGCATAGGGCGTCATCGCCGTGACCGAAAGCTGGGCGGAGGTGAGCGCCGTCAGCATCACGACCCATACGGCATCCATGCTGTCCGGGAACAGACGCAGCGCGACGCGCCACAGCGCGAACAGGCCGGCGGCCAGCAGCGCCGGCCCGGCGAGATCGGCATCCCCCAGCCAGTCGAACGCCGCCCGGATCGCGCTGTTCACGGGCAGGTAGGCCGCGGTCCAGTAGACGCTCGCGCCATAGGGCGAGAAGAATTCCGGCATGATCGCGCGGCGATAGCCTATCCATTCGGGCGGGATCGGTCGGGCGATCATCCCTTCCCGCAGATAGGCTGCAGCAAACTCCGCCACTTCCTCGTCGCGGGACAGGGCGTAGTCCTGAAACACGGCATAATGTCCGCCCCAGGCCCAGAGCGCTGCGATCAGGATGAGCGCGAGAACCAGCGTTCGCGGCGACGGCATATTGCCCCATCGCCCGCGCCCAAAAGGTGCCAGCAGGACAAGTCCCCCAATCGCAATCAGCAGCGCCGGCGCATCCTGTGTTCGAAAAAGGATCGCCGGGACGGCGCGCTCCGCCGCATGCCACCACCAGGCGAGGCCCAGCCACAGCGCGAGTACGCAGGCCGCGCCCAGGAACAGACGCAACGGATCGATACCGGGGCGATCGTTCATGGGTTGGCGAGCAGGCGACGGCTGAGGAAAATCCCGTCCATCTCCACCAGCAACGGGAAATGTCCCTTATTGTTGGCGAAGAAGGCGGATGGCGCGAAGCCGCGCTCTTCGATCCACGCGACCATGGCGCGATAGTCAGGTGCGCCGTCATAGAGGGGCCGGATGGCGAGCTCACTCTGAAGTCCCAGGAATGCGTCAAGCGCGTCTCCCGCGCCTTCGCATACGGCGCGGTCGTGCCCCTGCGTATCCATCTTCAGGAACGGGCGCGAAAAGCCGTGAGCCGCTTTCAATTCGGGGAGGAACCCGTCCAACCGACGGCACGCGACATCGACGGCGCGCGAGACCCGGTTCCTGTCGACAAAGACCGGATCAAGCGTGTCCGAAGGCTTTTCGAGAGAGCTGAACTGGTCAGCCTCCATGATGTTGAAGCTGGCCGTGCCCGTAAAATCGGACAGGGCCATGTGATACGCATGCCAGTTGCAGTCGCGGGCGGCGCGCCGCTCCAGCACGGCGAACACGTCCGGATTGGGCTCGAACGACAGGATCGTACCGGAAAAGCCGGCGTCCCGCCGCAACATGGTCGCATATTGCCCCTGGTTCGCGCCCACATCGAACACGCAATCGACCGCGAAAGCAGAGAGAAACCGCCGCAGCGCGAGAATTTCCGGATATTGATGCACGCGTCCTCCCGCGGCCAGACGCAGCGCCAGCAAGCGCGCCGACAGTTCGCGCCGGATGCGACCGCTCATCGCGCCCTCCGGGCGATCGCCTGCGCATAGACGCCAGCGGTCCTTTCAGCGGTATCGCGCCAGCTGCCAAGCTTATCGGCCAGTTCGAGCGCGCCGGCGCCCGCCGCTGCCCGACGCACCGCATCCTCGATCAGCGGTCGCAGCGCCTGTGCGAGCGCAGGCGCATTGCCAGCCGGCGCCAACGCAACCGCAGGCGAACCATCGCCACGCACGGGAAGCGAACCGAACATGCCCGCATCCGACGCCACGATCGCCTTGCCGTAGCCCAATGCGGTCAGGAAGGCCCCGCTCGAATCGATATGGCGGTAGGGAAAGGCGAGGATGTCGGCCTTACGCAGATGCGCGTCGAGCCGCTCTTCCTTCAGGAAACCAAAATCGCGGATCATATGTCCCCCGAAACCCTCTTGTTCGATGCGCGCAACGATCGGCGTTATATCCATGAATGGCTTGCCCGCCACGGCCAGTTCAAAATCCAATCCGGCCCGCCACAGCGTCAGTGCTGCCTCCACCAACAGGTCAAACCCCTTGTACGGGCGGATCGTGCCGAAAAACAGGATGCGCGGTGCCTTCGGCTCCGGCACGGCGGCAAGAGAAGCGGCGTCGGCCTGCGCAATGCGCATCGGCGGGTGCGGCACGATATGGATCAGCGCCGGATCCACGCCCTGCTCCAGCAGCGCGTCCCGTGTCTGGGCACCATGGACAATGAGCGCGTCGAATTGATCCAACAGGGCGCGGTAGCCAGCCGCCTGCACCGCAACGCTGCTGCCACCATGATAGGGGGTGGCATTATGTACAGTGTGGACCAGCGCCGTATTCCTGCCGAGCCGCCGGAGCAGATGCCGGTCAGCGGCGGCCAGCGGCAGCCACTGCATGTGCGCGACATCGGCCGCGGCGATCGCGCCGATGGAACCCAGCAAACAGTCCAGCCCATATTCCGCGGCCTTCAGAATGCGGAACGGCGCGCCCTCACCGATCGTCGGCCGAAGGCGTTCGCTGAGCGGGAAGAAACGGGGCTGATACGCATAGGCATCCGGCACGATGGCGTCCGTAGGGCGTGTCGGCCTGCCATAGAGCGTCACGCCATGCCCCTGCTGCGCCAAAGCGCCGCAGAGGCTGTCGTCATAGCGCCCGGTGAAGAGCGACGGATCGAGCATGGCCACCTTCACGCGGCCAGTTCCCGCCTCAGCCGCGCCAAAGACGCGGCGTGCAGCGCCGCGGTGCCGGTGAATACAAGTGTGTAGAGCAAGAGGAACGCGGTCGCGAAAGGCACCCCGAGCGCAGCGCCCAGCGGCGCGGCCAGCGGCGCACTCAGCAGCGATCCCGCCAGGAACGGCAGGGACTGGCGCAGCAGCACCGAAAAACGACCGAGGCTTCCCTGCAGATAGACCGACACACAGGTCACAGCGAGCACCAACACCAGGATCGCCAGCAATCCAAGTTCGCCCAGGCCAATCGCGATGCGTCCGTCGAAAAGCTCATCGACCACCGCTCGCCCCAGCAACAGGAGTGCAAGTCCGCCTGCCAGAGCCGCGCCCGTCGCCAGCATCAGCGCCCGCGACAGCAATCCCCCGAAACGGGCCCCCTCCCGCGCGTAAAACGCGGCGGTAAGGCGCGGCATGGCCGCCTCCGTCAACGCCCGCACGACCAGCGAAAGCCCGCGCGCAATCTTGAACACGAAATCGAACAGCAGCATCGGCCGCGCATCATGGGTGACGGCCGCAATGGTGAAATAGGGCGCGTTATAGGCCGCGACCTCCGAGATGGTGAGCACGACGGTTCGCCCGAAATCTCGTGCATAATGGGCGCGCACATGCCGCCCGCCAGCACCTATTGAGAACCATTGCGCCGCGCGCATCCCCGTGCGCCGGTGCAGCCGTGCCGCAGCGATCATCAGTACGGCGATAGCAAGGCCTAGTTGGATCGCCGTCGACAGCGTCACGTCGAAACCGGCCAAAACGGTGAACAGCGCCGCCAGCGTCGCCATGCGCCGTGCAATGTCGAGCCCTTCCCAGAACAGATTATGCTCTATGGCGGCAAGCGCGCGCTTCATCAGCAGCAGCACGGCATTGAGGCAGGCGGAAACAAAAAACAGAAGGAACAGCAGCGGGTAGCCCGTGTGGACCACGCCGCCCATCACCAGTCCGGCCACGACCAGCGCCGCGACGACGACAAGACCGATCAGCGCGGAGAGGATGAAGCCGATCTCCTCCAGCCGGAACTCCCCGTCCTCAGCCGTCGCGCCAAGCCAGTGGCGGCGCAGGCGCGCGTAGATGATCGCCGTGACACCAAATTCGGCCGACGCAGTAAAATTGCCGAAGGCGACAAGCAGCAGGAAGGTGCGGAACTCTCCGATCGGCAACGCCCGCACGAACACATAAGTGACGGCGAAGCCCCAGATCATCGTCAGCCCGACATTGGCAAGCTTCAGGACAGCGACCAGCTTCGCCGATCGCTCGAGCCGGGCGGCGGTGGCGGCAAGGCTGGACATCAGGCGGCGGGAACGCCCGGCTTTACGGCGCGAAACAGGATATCGCCCAGCGCCTGCCTGTCGCGCACTTCAGGCGCCGCGTCCGTCGCGGCCTCCAGCCGCACTTCGAAGCCGGCCGCCGCCAGCCGGTCCCGAAAATCGATGCCGTACTGCCGCACATGATCCCATTGTCCAAAACGGCGTTCCCGCTCGCGCGGCGGCATGGCGAAACTGCCATCCTCTGTTTCACGGTCCCACAGCGGCACCATTAGCCAGGCCTCACCGCCCGGCTTGAGCGCACGGTGCAGATTAGCCAGAACATGGGCGTCGTCCGGCACATGCTCCATCACATGGCTGGCATAGACGATGTCAAACCGCTCCGTTTCAGCGATCTCCATCAGGTCGACCTTGCGGATGCCCGCAATCGGATAGCGTGATGGGTCAAGATCGGCCGGGACATAATCCGTCGCCGCCTGCCGAAAGCGCGCGACAAGACTCGCTTCATTGGGCGCCATATGCAGCACCGCGCCCGGCGGCACGCTGATCTCCTGGGTGTCGAGCAGATGATGCATCAACCGCTCGCGGGGCGATGCGCCGCATTTGGGGCACCCCCATTCGGCGCAATCCCCGTAACGGAAGAAGCCCACGACATCGCCGTCGCACGCCGGGCAATGACGCACCGTCGGCGCGCCCAGCACCTTGCGCAGTCCCAGCCACGCCTTCGACATGTGCTTGACGGCAGCCTTTGCCGCCCGCCTGTAGGTGATCACCCTGCCCTCGCTTCCCGAAACGCGCGCTATACAACTTTCACAGCACGATGCGAGGGGGATCAGCGCGACTTTGCCGGGTTCCACACCGCAAAGGTGCGGCCGCGCATCGCCTGGATCACGCCCTGCAGCGTCGCGATATAGGCGATCAGGATATCAAACAACGCGGCGATGGGACCGGATTTCACGCGGCTGGCGATCAGGGCGAAAACCGCGCCCAATACAAGCAGCCCAAGCGCCAGACGCCCGTCAATGCTCCAGGCGACGCCAATGGCCGCAATAGCGCCGACGATGAGGAACACGCCCCCAAACCAGCGCACGATCTTGCGCGAGGTATATTTGAAACGGTCGACAAGCGCCATCCGGCGAAGCTGTGGCCGCAGATATTGGTGCGTATGCCAAGCACGCGCCGAAATCCGCACCTTACGCCGATATTCGTCACCGCGCGCCGCGACCAGCCCCTCATAGGCCAGCACGTCCTTTGCCTTGATCAGGCGCTTGCCCGCGAAAACGACCGCCATGGAAACGGTAAGGTCGTCGAGCACGGTGTCCGGAAATTCGGGATACAGTTCCCGCCGGATCGAAAAAATCGATCCATCCGCACCCATGACATTGCCGGAGCGGGATTCAAGGTCCTTCAGATACTCTTCGATCCGCCAGTAGAGCGAACCGACGGACGCCGTTGCGCTGTCGCCTTCGCCCACATAACGCAGTGAACCCAGCACGCCGCCTACGGACGGGTCGGCATAGTAAGACAAAATGTTCGCTACTGCGTCCTCGGCCAGTGTCACATTCGCATCGGTAAAGATAAGCACTTCGCCGGTCGCGCGCGCCGCCAGCGTCTTCATACCCCGCGCTTTGCCCGAACGCCCACCACCTTGCACCAACGTCACCACATCAGGGCGAGCCGCTATTTGCGTGGCGGTATCATCGGCGGAGCCATCATCGAAAGCGAGGACTTCCAAATTCGGGTTTAGTGCCTTCAATCGGGCAAGATTGGCCATCTTGGCCGGCATGGCAGCGGATTCGTTATAGGCGCAAAAGAGCAGGGAAGAGCTGTCCACGCCCCCGTCGCGCAGAACCAACCGCTCCGGCAACATGCGCAGAAGCAGCGGATACAGAAGAAAGGGATAGATAATGGCGCCACCGCATAGCGCCAAGCAGAGAAGCCCGATCACAACCATGCCCGCGTCTAATCCAAAGCCTGTTGCGGGAACAAGCCGAACATGGGTAAGGAGCAATATAGTTACCACAGAGCCAGCTCGCCTGCCAAAGGCGCTGCCGTGCTTCCAGATGCGACCGAACCGACGCATCCCACATATTGCAGGCGATCGGAACGACGGGCATGAAAATTTCGATCAGTCGGGACAGGGACGTTCTCAACACGTTCATGAGCGGGGTGTTGATTTTCAGTATCGTCTACATGATCGGCTTCCCTAAGGGCGGCGTAAAAATCTACGGCATACCGCTCACAATAGGCTATATCCTGTCTGGGTTGCTGCTCATTCTGGCAATGACGCGAATAGATCTAAGCAAAATACCTATAAATCGCGTTATAGTAATAATATTCGCCGGAATTTTGTCATTCTGGTCCTGGGGCATAATATTCGCCAATGGTTTTCAGAAATCCGGATTTGCTTTGGCGTATTTTATTGCAACGCTATATCTTCCTATATTCGGAATGATTGCATTTTCCGGATTGATCATGGACAAATTAAGTGGACCCGTCCTCCTGGCAATTAAAATTTCGATAAGATTCGTGATATTATACGGAATATTTTTATTTATATTCAAATATATTACAGGATCTTGGATTGAAATACCTTATCTCACGGTGAATGCCGATGACATTGGAAGTCTTGACGATAAGTACATTAATCGCGGGGGCATATTTAAACTCATATCTACGTACAATAATGGTAACATATTTGGCGTCTGCATGGCGATAATCGGCCCGATATATCTTTACCTTGAAGAGAATAAAATTTTCAAAATAACTCTGATGATTGCAATGCTTCTCACATTGTCTCGAACAGTGTGGATTGCAATGATTTTGATAAATCTCTTTAGTATCGCTTCCCAAGGAAGAGGCGTGAAACAAATTTTCAATATAGCACTCTTTACTATATTAGGATTGGTTTCATTGAGCGTAGTCCTCGCATTCATGGGGAGAGATTTAAGCTTCCTCTTCGATAAAAATCTTGGCGGTCGAGCGGGTATGCTTTTTTCGGTCTCAGAAGCCAAGTTCATTCCCACCGGAGCCTTCAAAGACATTTCCGAGATCGTCTATGTCGGCGTTCTGAATGGCTTTGGTTTTTTTGGCCTCGTATTATTCCTGCTCTACCTGCTTTCCCCCATAGCCTTGCTGCTGCTCGGTGGGACACCGCTATTTTCACGCAGACCGGACTCTGCCTGCCTCCAAGGTCTCGTGATCTATGCGATCATCGCCTGCTCCGATGGTGCATTCAGTTACATACCCGTGATGATGATCTACTGGATGGTGGCGGGTCTCGGCTTTTGGTATCAACGGGAAGTGAAACGACGCTTCCGCGAGGCAAGATAAGGGAACTGCGTGAGAATTCTCGTTGACGCGCGCACTGGCTGGGGAGCCGGCATCGGGCGGTATGTTACCAATATAGTGCCGCTCGTCGCCACCTTGATGCCCGAAGCACTTTTCAACATCCTGGTGCCGCCGGCCGAATATGACAAAGCTAAACGTCTCTTCGCCATGTTGGCCAATATAGAGGTCACCGCATGCGACATCGCTCCATTCTCCGCGCGCGAACAGTTTGCGTTGGAGCGCTTTGCCGCAGGACATGATCTGACATGGTTTACGAACTACTGGGTCCCCTTGGGCTGGAAGGGCCGATACTTCGCCGTCGTCCACGACTTGTTGCATCTGCGCCCCGATTTGCTGCCGGCATCACCTTTGAAACGCATCGCCGCACATCTGACCTTTCGCAAATTGCAGAAGAGCGCAGCTGGTCTGCTTTTCATAAGCCGGTTTACGCAGCGCCAATTTGAAAAGAAGTTTGGAACGCCTCGTGAAAGTCGCGTACAACATAATGGCATCGACCATGCGGGCTGGCAGCCGTTTGACCCCGAAAATCCTCCTGCGAAAGCCAAGCGCGTACTCGCCGTAGGGGCGCCCAAAAAGCACAAGAATTTTGAAACGGCGATCGAAGCATGGCGCAGCGCAAAAGTGTCAGACGACTGGATATTTACCATTGTCGCACCAAGGCTTGATCTCCGATCAGGCATAGATCTGGAAGCGATGATCCGCGATGTCGACAGGATCGACCTTCGCCGTAACATATCCAACGAGGAGCTCAGACACCTTTACAGCGAGGCTGCGATCATTCTCACTCCCTCATTATATGAGGGCTTCGGGCTGCCTCTTCTGGAAGGCATGCAAGCAGGAGCTGCCTGCATCAGTGCGCCCGCCGAAGCTCTCGTAGAAATTAGCTCCGGCGCCACCATCGAATTCGTAAACGGGCAGGATATTCCAGGCTGGGCTGAAGCGATAGAGCGCGCGTGCAGGAAGCATCCTGTCAACAAAGATATCCAGAAAGCGAATATGCTTTACGCACGTGCATATAGCTGGTCCAGAGTAGCACAAGTAACCACCGAACTCATTTCCGACGCGCTTATGCTCTCACGTCCCATCGTGCCCGAGGCATAAAGGATCTACCCGATACAGCGTAGTCGGCGTTCCTTCAAAAGTTTGCGATTGCGTGCCATCGCCAAAGGACCTGATACGATTCAAGCATTTGGCAAGATGTCCATCAGCATAGCCTCCTCGGAGAGAATGCCGGCGATCAAACATTATCGGATGATCCATAATATGCGTCAGACGGCGCTTCAAAATATAATCGGCAAGGCGTCCGCTTTGAGCATAAGGCAGGATATCATCGTTCACGAGACCATCGAGATTCGTTATCGAGCGCCCCGCAAAATATCTGACAATACCAGCGTTCCAAATGCCGACGCGAACAATCTCTGGATGCGCGCGAAGATAAAGTCCAGCTTCACGATAGGTGATCTGATGCGGCCAGGGTGGACTGAATGAATGGAACAATCCCACGACCGCCCACAGGATCATCGCGATTGATAAAGATATTCTCCACCGCTCGAACATCTTCATAACGGGCGCCGCGACTAGGATCGTAGCGGGGATGAAGCATGCGAGGTACCATATCTGAGCAGCCTCGCTATTGTAGCGATAGAAGCAGATGTAGCCGGCTATCACGAGCAGGCCAATTATAACGGGTATGCGGTTCAATCGGGCTACTTGCACCGTTACCGCGCTGACGACACAAATCAGACCCAGCATCGCAAAACCTATTTTCGGCGTAAGAAAGGGTTGCGATGAAAAAGTCTGCGCCCAAAGGACGAGCGACGAAGCAAATTTATGTCCTGCCAACTGAGACCAATATGCCTTCATGCGTGCACTGTTTTGAAATAGGCCACCGGAAATTATGTAACAATGCGCCAGCACCACCACCAAGCCAACGACCGAACCAGCCAACGCGGCAAAAGCAACTGCTGCGCCATCTTTCACTGAAGTACGCTTCACAAACGCCTGAAGCGCGAACACGATAAAAATCATTAGCGGCAAAATGCCGAAGTCCGATCTGCTCAGCATCCCGAATAGACCGGCAAGAAAAGCCACGCCACAGCGAAGCGCTACACTGCCACCGCTGGCGCCGACGGTCACAAATATGACGATGGAAGCAAAAAGTATGACAAAAGGCGCTTCCATACCCATCGTGACTATTCTGAATGAGGCAGTCGTCGAAAAAATAAAAAGTACAGATAGTACCGAAATATCGCCATACCATTTCCGAACAGATCGAGACATGAACCAGGCGGATGCACTAAAACACGCTGCTCCCATCAAACTTGATAGAAGAAACATTTCCTTGAGCGTTGCATTTGGGTATATTTTATATGCCGCAGCCAAAATATATCCCCATAACAGGTGGAATCCTGTTGCAGGTGCTACGCCATCAAAACTCCAGTGCCCTGTTTTCGCAAAATTTTCGGCCATCACGAAATAATAAAATGTATCATCGCCTACATGAGTAACGATTTTGCTGTCTCCGCCAGCATAGATCGTTATCATCCTTACGATAGCACACAGAAAAATGAACGCCGAAATCGTCACAGGCAAGTTAACGGTCGAGCTTTTCCTAAACATTTTCAAATTCAAAGCTATGCCCCCGTTCAAATTCCGTACCAAAATCAGCAGCGCCTTATGATTCATAGCCAGCGCGGACCTCGCCTGCGCTGGCAGTCTCTGACATTTATTGCGCACCTCGATAATACGGCACCATATCCTTCGGACCGATCATATTATCTGACCTTCGTCCAAAGAAATATACGCCGCTTGCTCCATCTACTGCTATGCTAGGTTTGGCGCACCTTTCGAAATATTTGAGCCAGAAGAACATGAGCGACACTCTGTAGCCCAAAGCATAGCTTCCTGTGACCGCTGCGATGAAATAACGAATAGCCCACAATAACGTGGTCGCGGGCCCTCGAACGACGCCGGCGGAAATCTCCGTAAACTGTCGAAACAGCCATCGATGACCATTCAAGCTGAAACGCGTAAAATCCCATGCCGCCTCATGCACCTGTTGCATGAAGGGAGTTTCAGCATAAACAATGCCATTCGGGACGAGTACGCGGTGGATTTCCGACACCACCTTGGCAGGATCTAACACATGTTCCAAGACCGCCTGTATCCATATGGCATGAACCGATCCTGTTTTTAATGGCAGATCATGACCATCTGCGATGACACTGACATTGGGCGTCACATAAATATCTGTACCGATAAGACGAATGGACTGGTCCGTATAAAGCGGCTCGGCGCCTTCGCCTACAGCTCCTCCGCCGATCACGAGAATGACAGGATGATCGTCCAAAAGCTTAGCTTCATCCAGAAAGGAAAGCGCATCAAACTCGGTAAATCTGCGGCCTTTGGGAAGGTTGTCTATGAAACGCTTGAGCCCGCTTCGCGCACTTTTACGCGTTATCAAAGGCGATGATGCCGCGCTGCGAAGTAAATTATGCCGGTCAAGAATAGACGTTTCGAAGTCCACGAGCACAGGCACCTGGCCTAACGCCGTGAAATGCGATCTTGCTAATGCGCATGCATCATTTTCACAGATGAAGCCCACTGCATCGCGATCCAGTGCAGACTTGCAGCGCGGACATGCAACAAGATCGCCTAAAATCGGAACCACCGCCATCGTTCGATACCAAACCCGTTGCAACAACCAAGATATTGTCTAAGGCTTTCATTTATCAGCCCAAAACACGCTCGAATCTATACCTACGGATCACTCCTCGTGCGTGTATGTCACCGACGCCGATGGCCAAATGCCCTTTGGCATCTTGCAGAAGCGCTATGCGCGCGCATTTGCGGGCAAATATACTTGGTCTTTCAAGAAACATGTTCTGAGCCCATATTGCAAGGCGACGGCAAAAGCCGCCACACCACTTATCCTATTCGCGCGACAACACGGCGATCAACAGCCGACGGCCTCTTCATGACGTCGTCTACAAATGCCTTGAATTCACGGCAAAAACGCGCCGGTGCGAACATTTCAGCATGCGCACGGCAATCATGAGCCGATATGCTGTCTTCAATGGCTTCAAATTCATGCACGGCTTGCATGATCGCTTCTGCCGTCTGTTCGCGGAAGAATACCCCCGTGCGCCGGGCCCCGGGCTCGCCCCGCACGGTCTCGAGAGACCCTCCTTTGCCGAAGGCGATTACCGGCGTACCACAGGCCTGCGCTTCAAGTGGCATGATACCGAAATCCTCCTCCGCTGCGAACACAAACGCTCGAGCGGACTGCATGTGTGACACCATGTCCGCATTACTGAGCTCGCCCAGCAAGGTGATGTTGGGTCCGGCTTTGGCCCTCACTAGGTCGAACTGGGGACCGGAACCACCGATGACCAGCTTCTTGTCTGGCATACGGCTGAATGCTTCCGCGATCATCGGGATCTGTTTGTATGGGACCATGCGGCTAGCGGTAAAATAATAGTCGCCACGGTTCTGGCCCAATTGAAAGCGCTCGATATCTACCGGAGGATACACGACCTTGGCATCGCGACGATAGCATTTCAGAATTCGCCGGCGGATAAAATCGCTGTTCGCCATAAAATAGTCGACGCCATTGGCGGTCCGGCTGTCCCAATTGCGGATATAATGGAGCAAAACCCGGATCAGAACCGTCTTAAAGCCTCTATCGAGGTTGGACTCCCGCAGATATTGGTTCTGCATGTCCCAAGCATAGCGCATCGGGCTGTGTGTGTAAGAAATATGCACCTGATCAGGTCCGGTGATCACCCCCTTGGAAACGGCATAGCATGACGAGATGACTAGATCGTACTCAGAGAGATCAAACTGCTCGACGGCCAGCGGCATTAACGGGAGATAAGAACGGTAATGTTTCTTGGAAAATGGGAGCTTCTGAATGAAGGAAGTTTTCACTTCCCTCCCAAAAATGCGCCTTTGCTCCTCTTCTGAAAATCCAGTAAGCACAGCATAAAGATCTGCCTGCGGATAGATGTCGAGCAACGAAAGAAGTACTTTTTCGGCTCCAGCAACCAGCATCAACCAATCATGGACAATAGCGACCTTCACACACCTATCCCTTGTTCGAAGCGTAAACGATCTGCTTCGTCCATATATGTTCGGTAGCGCGACCCTGCCCAACAATCCACAAATTTGGTTCGCAGAATTGCAAGAAAGACGACCGCGCTAGCCATATCCCCTGTCATGACGTGCTCCGAAAGCGTCAACCGTGCCCGACGGCCTTCAAAGCTTCAGTCGTCGGAATATGGGATCCGGAATCATTCTAATGATAAACATGATCCCTGCCCAGAAGCCGGGCGCATAGACCTCGCCCCTACCCTTTTCCAAGGATTTGACGATAATTGCCCCAATCTTCTCCGGTTGAGCCCAAAGTGCGCCTTTCTTGAAATTGGCTGTCATCGGCGTGTCTACAAACCCTGGCTTCACCGTAACGACGGCAACGTTACTTTTAGACAGCCGCTGCCGCAGGCCCTGCAAAAAGATCGATAATGCACCCTTTGCTGAGCCATATACATAGTTGGACTGCCGTCCACGATCACCTGCGACAGAGGAAATGACCGCTATCGCACCTTGTTTCTGTTGCTCAAAAATAGTCGCCAAATGCATCAGCAACGACATAGCGCTGACAGCATTCGTGGCCATCTCTTGGGCCACCAGAATCGGATCACGTTCGCATTGCCGCTGATCGCTAAGAGTGCCGTGCGCAATCAGTACTGCGTCAATTCCGCCAAGAGTGGCGATCGCCTCCTCAATGACAGCCTTGTGACCTTCCAGATCATTGAGATCAAACGTCTTTGATCCCGCAATATCGCCACCGCGCAGAGCCAAATCGCGAGCAATAGTCTCCAATCGCTCACCATTGCGGCCGACCACATAAATCCGCTCGCCACGGCAAGCCCATTCGCGCGCAGCGGCCTCTGCGATCGCTGACGTCGCCCCAAATATCAATATCTTCATCTCAGTCCCAATCTCTGCGACTGCGCCGAAGAGAAACGCCCCAGCGCGTGATGGCGCAGGCGCACATCTTCAAATTCCTGCCATCGCGGATAGCCGGCCCTGAACATGGAATTGTTCATGCGAGCATCCTTCGAAAGATAAAGACGACCTTCCGCATCGCGTACCATATTGTCGAGAGCATCCAGAAACGTAAAAATCTCTCGTTCGACCTTGAAATCAACCGCCAACGTGTAGCCCGCCATGGGAAACGACAGCATGCAATCATTTCCGGCTCCAAAAAGTTTGAGAACGGCAAGGGGCGATGCGCGACCGGAAGCAACAATCGCCTCCAATATGGTATACAACACCCTTTCATTCGAGTGCGGTATCACGAATTGATACTGTAGGAATCCGTGCCGCCCATAGAGCAGGTTCCAGTCAGCAATGGCATCGAGCGGATAAAAATAGGGTATCAGCGATGTGTGGCGCACCGTCCCCGTCGCCTGTGCCTTCCAATAATATAGCGCATTGAATGCCCGTATCGACATCGGATTGAGAAACACAGATGGCATCTGAATCGGCACGCGTCGGCTAGACTGCGACGGAAGGCTCAAATCGCCATCCGTCGCGTGTTCGCCCAGCATAATGACTGATCGGCCGAAATTACGCCCACGCGCCATGCAATCAATCCACGCAACTGAATAGGTGGCGTCAGAATGAGCGGCAAACGTCTGTAAAGCGGAATCAAGCGTTGGCGCTTTTATCGTCGTTTCCACAATTGCGCTGGATTGAACGCGCCTCAATTGAAATGTCGCCCGCAGAATAATGCCGGTCAGCCCCATGCCTCCGCAAGTAGCTTGAAACAGGTCCGCGTGCTCGTTCCTCGATACCCTCACAATATCGCCGTTACCCAGCAACATATCGAAACTCTCGACATGATTGCTGAAACTACCATCGACGTGGTGGTTCTTGCCATGCACGTCGGACGCGATAGCGCCACCGACAGTGATGAAGCGCGTACCGGGCGTGACCGGCAAGAACCATCCACGAGGAAGGAAATGCCCAATGATACTGTCAAACGACACGCCGGCTTCGCACGTCAATCGTCCGCTGCTCTCATCAAACGCCAGAAAGTGATCAATATTGGTCGTGCACGCCACGCATGAAGCCAGACTGCTATCACCGTAGCTGCGCCCAAGCCCTCTTGCGATCAGCGCTTCCTCGCGCAAGACTTGCCGAAACTGGTCAGCACTTCCGGGGGCAACAACAGTTGCTTCCATGAAAGGATGACGACCCCAGCCGCTGACTTCCATCAGGCACTCTCAGCACGGGACGGAGCGACAAATACAAAGCGCTTATCCAACTGATACTTGATGACATATCCAAGAGTCAGTCCGATTGCCCCGCCCGTATATCGCATTAGGTCGGTCTCGAAGGCGATATGAAACGCCCATTCCGTCATCCAGAACAGCGCCGTCGTGAATACGCCCATGAAGGAATATAGGACGAACATCCGCCCATCATGGGACAGGCTATCGGCAGCGAATGCAAAAATGAAACGCTTCTCAAGCACATATTTGAGCGGCAAACCCGCCAGGGTTCCCGCCGCGATAGATATCTGAATTGCCCATGGTCCATGATAGACCAAGACCACGAAAGCCTGCGTCGCAAGGTTGGCCAACGAGGCGAGCAGAGCAAAGATAGCGTAGAAAACTGCGATACGCGTCATGCCGGTCATAGAATCGTCGCCATCGCAAAAGACATCGCCAGCAACGCGCCTGTTATCCAACTGGTGCGATCCTTGATCGCGAAGATGATCGGGTCGTCGTGCATGTCGCCCCTGTGCGCAATAAGCCACGCACGTGATATCCAAAAGAGCAGCAATGGACACGCCAGCCAGATGAATTCCGGCGTATGATACAGCATGCCGGTATGCTCGTCCCGAATATACAGGGCAAACACAAGCACTGATATGTACCCGGCGCCCGTGCCAAGGCTCGCTACAAGTTCAAGATCCTCCTTCAGATAACCCCTGCCCCGCAATTTCCCCGGACCATCGGCAAGACGCGCCGAACGCAGTTCACTGAAGCGCTTTACGAAAGCGAGAGAAAGAAAGAAAAATACTGAAAAGGCGAGCAACCAGAACGATAGCGCAACGGTTATCGCCGCGGCGCCCGCGACGAGTCTCATCGTGTAAAGCGCGGCCAGGGCCAAAACATCCACCATCGGTATTTGCTTGAGGCGCAGCGAATAAGCGAGTGTCAGCCCAAAGTAGCCTACGAGGACCAACAGGAAAGCCATCGGCAAGAGTAATGCAGAGAGACACAGTGCAATTGCGAGAAGCGCAGGCCAGAACGCCCATCCCGCGAGCAAACTGACTTCTCCCGTCGCAAAGGGGCGGCTCCGCTTGCGCACGTGATGCCGATCATCCGCAACATCGACGAGGTCATTCAGAATGTACACACTCGAGGCTACCATCCCAAACACCAAAAAGGCGATTACTGCTTGGACCAGTGCACCCAGATCCCCATAGTGCTGCGCAGTCAACAACGGCACGAACACCAGCAGATTCTTCATCCACTGATGCGGTCGCATAGCTCGCACCAACCCGCGGCCAGTATTGCGATCAGCATGTGGAACAATCTGAACGGCGTTGGAAATGCGGCCGCTATTGTGCAATCGAGATGCACGAGCACCAACGATATGGGCCACTTCTGCAGCGCGCCATACTGCATAATCGGCTGCGCAATCACCTACATAATCAAACCCGCCGTCCCCATACCGCGCCAGCAGCACATCACGCTTTGCCGCATCTCGAAGATTAAGGGCCTCCTCCGTCGCGAGCACCTCGTCGAAAAGACCTAAATGCCCCGCAATTGCATCCGCCGCCTTTCGAGGACTCGCTGTTGCCAAGATCAGTCTGCGACCAGAAGCCTTTTGGTCCAAGAGCCATTCAAGCAGTGGCTGGTTGTAAGGCAGCGCAGCAGCATCCACGTTAACCCTTTCTGCCAGTCGTGTTTTCAATACCGATTTTCCACGGATGAGCCATGCACCTAGAAGCGGTATTTCAAGCGGAGAACGCACGACAAACTGATTGGCCATCTCAAACAGCAAATCCGTGTTGATCAGCGTACCATCAAGATCCACTACCAGCGGGCGCGCGCCGACAGCCACGGCGACCTCAACCATTCTGGCGTCTCCAAAAGCAGATCAGCCCGAGGACTGACAAAACGACCTGATTCTCGCACAACGCATAACTGTCCTTGCGCATCATGTCAGAGCCCTCTTCGCCGCCCGGTCAGTTTTCCGCCACGGCTGCATCCAGGCCATTGCAATCCCCATAACTAGGACAATGACTATTTCGCTTCCCAAACGTCCAATTGCGACGCCTTGTGCACCCATCGATGCGGCAAAGACCAAGGCTGCTGCAAAATTGACGACGGCGCCAACTGCCGTTGCCAAGGTTACGATTCCATCCTTTCGAAAGGGAATAGCCAAAAACGTGCTTAGCGACACGCTGAAGGCGCTTGCGATTACCGTAAGGGCAAGGAACTTGGTCACCCCAACCGCGGGCATCATGTCCGCTGGAAAGATGAAACTGATGATCGACGGCGCCGCCCACCGGACCGACATTGATGTCAAAAGTGCGATTCCGAGAAGTACTAGCCCCCATTTCATGACGAAAAGGGGTATGTGCTCCGGCGCTTCGACAGCCAGACGCGACGCGCGAGGCAATGTTATCTGCGCGACGGGCGCAAGGGCAAGAAGCATGGCAGATACCAACTTTGAAGCCACTCCATAATAAGCAGCCTGCGCGGGCGTCGAAAAAGCGACCAAAAACCAAGCGCCCGCGACGGTATAAGTCGCACTGCCCATTCGGGCGAGAAACAGCGGCAACCCCTCACGCAACATCTTGATCGCTTCGCGCGACGAAAGGGCGATTTTCAGCATCCCATCCCGCCATATGATACAAACTGCCAAACACAATGAGATAGCGCTGCCCAAAACCATTAAAGACAAGCTCAATCCCGCGCTGTCGGTATCATGCGCCAAGAAAAAAATGCCCCCCAACGCAGCAATCTGCCCCGCCGCATCGATCATCAAGCCGCGGACTATCCTTCCCCGCCCTTGAAAATACCATGTCGGATAGAGTCCCGTGAAGACTGAGAGCAAGGGTGTTGCCAAAACAAATATCGCGCTACTTCCAAGTGCAGGAGTCAACCAACAGGCACAGGCGACAACGATCGCCGTTAATCCTGCAAGGGGAAGTTGCGCATTAATCACTCTCTCCACAACGCCTTGGATTTGCGTTGTATTTTTACTGATTCCTATGTCACGAGTTGCTGACAACTGAAAACCGTAGCCAGTGAGCAAAGCACCTAACAGGGCCAAGGATTGCGCGGCCAATACTGAACCAAACGCTGCTACGCCCAAGCGATGTGACAATAAAGGAAGCATGGCGAGCGGAATGCATGTGCGAATAGCCATGCCAACGTAGGTTGAGATCACGTCTGCCACAGCACGGCTCATTGCGCTGAAGCCTGTGATTTCGGTGTGTGCATGATCATTTGCCTAACATCTGCACCACGTGCTTCTTCCACGTGAAGCAGCGGGCGTGCGTAACCGCTTCGACTTTCATATCGGCATATGGCATATCGCCGTCCAGCAGTTGGACGATCGCCTGCGACATGGCGCTGCTATCGCCCGGCGGAGTAAGGATACCCGTCACCCCGTCGCGCACGACCTCGCTTATGGCGTCAGTGTCCGATGCAACGATCGGAAGCCCGTTCGCTGCCGCCTCGACCAGTACAAGGCCGAATCCCTCTACGCTCACCGGTTGCGGCACCGAGCAATGCAGCATTAGAAATGCCGAAGCATAAAGCGCTTGCAACACTTCCTCTGAAACCGGCCCGATCAACCGAACATCCGCATCTCCAGCCTCTATCTTCTGGGCCAAAGACTGCTCATACGCCGGATCCACCACCCGCCCGACAATCAGATAGGTAAGCTTACTCCGCCACCGCGCAGGAACCAATTGGACCGCTCCAATTCCGAATTCGATTCCCTTACGCTCTTCGATCCGGCCAACCGATACGACTATCTTTCGGCCGCGCTCTATGCCCAGTTGCGCGAGTATCGATTTGCATGCGTTATCGGGCGGCTGCACAAACCATTGCGCATGAACGCCCAAGGGGGCTGCTATGGTTTTCTCTTCAGACAAATAGGGATGATGTTTTAGGGCAAGGTCCCGCGTAAAGTGGGAATTGGCAACGACGCGATCCATCCGCGCTAGCGGACGATAGAGCCTCAACCGGTTGAACAGCGAGAAAAGCGCGCCTCTGATCTCAGTGCCATGCAACACACCGATCTTCTGTCCTCGAACCGGCAAGAGGCCCAATATGGTGATGGATGCGAAATCCGCAGCGATCCAATAGTCAAACTGTGTACGCAACGCCTCGCGCAGCGCAACGATGGTCATCCAAGGCAAACGACGGACGGAGAAATGACCGCGTGTCAGCAGCTTGACCGACATGCCCCCTGGAGCTTCCGGCACTTCCCCGTAATTGCCAAAGACCCACAACGCCACATCATGCCCCTGCTCCACCATCGCGCGCGCAACATCGTGCACATAAGTGGCAATGCCTCCCGGATAGGGCCGAGCCTCCAGCGTTAAAATGACAATCCGGCTCAACTGTTTACCTTGCTCAACTGGATCGCGAAAACCTGGAGGCAGAACGCCCTATCCGTCACTTCTCGGCAATAGGAAAGGCCTATTGTCCTGACCTATTCCTCGCCATCGCGGAAACCGCGCGCGCTGCCGCTTTGGAATCGTCGATCACGACCTTACCGCGCGCAGTTACGTTATCGTTGACGGTAAACACTGCACGCGTACCCCGGTTGCGCCCGGTCCAGCGGCCGATGATATCCATGTCGAATCCAGAGACACGATTGCGCAAAATACTGCTCGCAGGCGACCCGTTATAATCGGCCTGCTCCACCAATATGCCGGACGACCCGTCAGGTTGCGGTACGTTACTCGTTATTGTGTTGCCAGAAATCAGTACTGAAGCCTGTAGATCACCGTCCCTGTTTGTACCCGCTGTCTTGATCGCCGAGAAGGCCAATTGTCCTGCCCGGTCAAAGGAAAAACGGTTATCCTGCACTACGATCTGATGATTATTATTAGCCGCAAGGTCTATCCGGACGTTACGAAACACCGCACCGATCACCGTGATGCTACGGACAGGGCCTCTAGCGGTGTCGAATGTAGCGATGGCATCGGTTCCTTCGAAATATCCGCCGTTGATTACAACGTCGCGATTGGCTGTGCTCAGAGAGCTGTTGTAAATACGAAAGACCGGGGCTCCGCCGGGCTGATAGGCGCGGCAGTCGATGAACTTCGTCCCTCTGCACAAAAAGAAGGTGGTGAAGCATCCATGCCTTGCGTTCCGGGCCGTACACCGGAGAAAAGTGACGTCTTGGCCGCCCTCATTGTCGAACATCACGTCGCTCGCGCCATCGCCTACGCAATCTACAACGCGGATGTTACGCCCCATTGCACCCCAGCAGCCCCCAATAACATTTTCACATGTGACGCCGATCACCTCGCCATCGCCACATTTCCGCTCATTCGCCAAAGCGCCGTCAGCAATCAGACTCGCGTTGCCGCCCCACCACTGCACTGCGTGGCTGACGTTGGCATAGTTTCCACCCACTACCTTCCAACCGAAGGTATAGCCGATAAAGCACGACCCATGACTTTCTGCCGCAGATTTCTGTGTGAAGCGCGTACCGCCCCGAACCACCTCCACGTTGCGGCTTACATTGGCGGCAGCGCCTGACGTCACGATCGCCGAAAATGCTGATTTCGGTGGCAGCACCGCGTGCGAAACGTATATTTGATGACAATCGACGGTTGAAATGTCGATGACGCGAAGACCGGTCACACCGCGCGCCATCACGGCATATAGAAATGGCGTGGGCGTCTCTGATCGCACTGCCGTCCCAACGGCACCCTGAACCAGAACATCGTCACCCCCCACGACGAAAATCCCCGTCGGATTGTTGCGCGTTCCCAACTCGGTCCCACGATACAGGAACTGAGAGCCCCGCTCCAGAACGACGCGGCTCCCTCCAGGCAACATAATCGGCCGCTCGATAACATAGGGTGCAGCGCGCGCCGGTATCGGTTTGCCAGCCTTTATGAGGCTCTCCAGCAGGCTCTGGTCGCCCTCAACCTCGGCCCGCGCTGGCCTTTGACCTTCTGCAACGGCCACCGCCAATGCGGCTGCCCCAAAGCCAATGAAGTCACGGCGCGATGCGGGCAAACCGACGACTTCCACTGGCCCAGCGCGCAGAGAAATCCCCCTAAGATAGCTATGAAGCACTACCATTTGCCGTCATCTCCATCCAAGCCATAATCTGCGAACCTATACGCGCCTGTTCGAAATGAGGCGCAGACAATTCAGCGTTTCGACGCCAGTCACGCAGCATCTGCGGCTCGTCCAACACCTGCTGCAACGCATGCTTCCAGGCATCCATTGACGCCCCCCGGACCAGACGACCATTGACTTCATCCTCCACAAGCTCCGGAATGCCACCGCGATCGCTGCCCATCACTGGCAGCCCTACACCCAGGGCCTGAATGACCACACCGGGGGAATTCTCAGCCCAGACCGACGGAATGCACAGCAAATCGCTATTCACCATCTCCTCGGCCAGTTCCGCATGAGAAATGAAGCCCAGAACCCGGCACCAGCCCGTCGTGGCAGCCCTGGCCCTCAGTTCCTCCTCCAGCGGGCCTCGCCCAGCGATCTTGAGCTCGATCTGATGCGTTTTTGCCAGATCGGCGACGGCGTCCACCAGCATCGAAACGCCCTTGGAAGGGTGAAGACGACCTGCGAACAAAAGTCGAAGCCTATCGCTTTTCGTCCGGTTTCCCTGCGGTTTCGGATAGGCATTCGGATTAAGGATCGACGCGCTGCGATGTTCTTTCACCGGCCTGAAAATGCGGGCCAACGTGGCCAGATTGGCCCTGGAGGGAGAAAGAAAGGATATTCGCGCCTGATCCGCGAGCAGCGACTGTTTATATCGGGCCGAAAGGCGGCAAACGCCGCACTGCCTCGGGCAATCCTTGCCTGCCTTGAACATCGACATGCGCACACACGCGAGGCCCAAATCCGGCAAGACATAGTTCACAGGTATATTGCGCCGCGCCGTTTCGCGCAGCGCACGATATCCCAATCCCTGCAAGATATGGATGTTCACAAGATCCGGCTTGAAACGATCCAAGATGCGGCCGATCTTGCCCTGGATGCGAGGATCGAAATGATCCTGCAGATGCCATAGCGGCTTCATCCAGGAGGGTGCTGTCTCGAACTCGGTAACTGGGTAGATGTGGGGTGTCCTGACACGCCATATGGTCAGCCCGTCACGCGGCTTTTCTTCTCCTTCTTCTTCTCCACGGGCGGCGGCGCGCACAACCCCTACGGTCCACCCCTGCTCCACCAGCCACTCCGCAAGGTTCCAGGCCGATATTTCGGCGCCGCCAACGACATGAGGTGGATAGAGCGCCGCGAAGAGAAGAACCTTCATTTCGTTCCTGTAGACTGGCTGGCAAGGCGATCATGCCATAAAATACGGTTCTGCGAAGGCGTGGCTCAGTCTATGTCGATCATGTCGACGGCATTGAACGTGACTGACGTCGGACGATCTACAGGTTGGGGCGCTCCCGAAATTTCTAACATGGGATAGTCGCATTCGAACTCAGCCCGATCCAGCGTCTGTGACCGGTATATTCCCGAGCGGCCATCAGGCTTGAGATACAAGGGTTCTATCCAGCGTCCGCATCGAAACTGAAATTGGAACCGGTTCATTTTTTCGGCGCCGCCGTCGATCACCACCTTGAGATAGCCTCGTTTCCTAGGCGCCGCCATGATGCGCGTAAGAAGCAGGGGCGCGCCCCGCCCGTTCCATTCCAGGCCGACTGCCGACGCCGAATCCACACCCGCCTGGTAAAAGCTTTGCCCAACGCCGGATTTCGCGTTCCAGTCGAAATAGGAGGAAGTCTGAGCGACAAAGGCGGCGTTAGATTCTGCATCGGAATCGGGCTTGTTTGCGGCCACCCGATCCACGCTACCATTGTTTCGCTTCCAGAAATTGTACGCTGCGTCCGTTTCGCCCAAGTCAACGGCCTTGTTGATTGCGAAGCTGACATCTTCCGCCTTCAGCGGGCTACCGCTCCGCCGCATCTCGTCCAGCAGGGCAAGATGATTGAGAATATCCTCCTTATCCTCCGGACGAAACAGCCGAAAGAAATAGCCCCGCCATACCGGATCCAATGCCATGCGCTGGATCATCACCTTGCGTGCCGCGGGAATGCCTTCCAGTTCATACAAGAGCGCGTGGACATCCCGGGTAGCCGGCGCACGTCGCAGAAGCGCGTCGGCCCGCATAACCAGTTCACGGTAATCGCCGCGCTGCTCAGCCGCCAGCAACAGGACGATCTGTGCATCAGGGTCTTTCCATCCCAGCCCACGCATTACCGGCAATATCTTGTCAGCCTTGGCGTCGACAAGTTTCCCTGCATCAGCAAGGCGATAGAGCAGATATACGCCGTGCTGACTCAGTGGCGCCTTTTCCAAGCCACGAGAGAGTACAGGCTCAGCGCGATCAATCCCCCCGAACTGAACGAGGCGATCGGCCTCCCGCAGGTCATCGACCGACCGATGCAAGCCTAAGCCAGCCGCAGGTCCTGGTGCGAAAACCGGAAGATAGGCGATTGCCAGCGCACTTGCGAAAACAAGGGCGACCAGAACCGCAATTACCCGATCCGGAATCCCTCCAGACCTATGTGCCCCGATATCCTCGCTCTCCATGGTCCGACCTATTTCGACGGCCGCATGCCGTCGTCATACCGATACTGGTACGTATAATCATAACCATAGCTGGTGTTGCGAATATCCTGCTTTGTGAGGATGGCACCGATGAAATGCGCGCCCGCCTTCTGCATGCGTGCAACGGCCGCCTTTGAACCGCCGCGATATGTGCGACCGGATTCCACCACCAGAACGGCGGACTGCACCGAAGAGCCCAACAGGATTGCGTCGGCAAGGCCCAGAATGGGAGGCGCGTCCACGATAACGATATCGAACTTTGCAGCCAAATGATCGAGCATCTGGCGCAGTTGCGGGCTGGACAGAAGTTCGGTCGGGTTCGGCGGGATCGAACCACTGCTCACCAGACTGACACCCGGTACGGAAGTTTGCTGGATGACCTGGTCCAGCGTCAGCGTGTGAGCGAACACATCGCTGGCGCCCTTCGCGTTGCCCAGCCCGAAATTCTTGGCCTGCGCTGGGCGGCGCATGTCGAGGTCGATGATGACCACGCGCTTGCCGATCTTGGCCAGACCGCTGCCGACCGCGAACACAGTCGTCGTCTTGCCCTCGCTCGCTTGCGTACTCGTGAAAAGCAGCGTCTTGGGCAAGCCATTCGGCGTGGAAAGCAGCAACGAGGCGCGAATGCTGTTGAAAGCCTCCGATATAGACGACTTTGGATCCGCCAGCTCACCCATGACATCGCCGTTGTCGGCGATCGGCACCGTGCCCAACAGCGGAAGCCCCAGCTTGCTGTTGAGCTCTTCGCCAGATCGGATTGTGTCGTCCAGATGCTCGCGGCCCAGAATGAGGATGACGGCAACAACCGCGCCAGCCAGGCCCGCCAGGAACAGCACGATCAGCGCCCTTGGCCAGATAGGCTTGGCGGGCACGTCCGCCCGATCCACGACCTGGATATTGTTGGGCTGGATGCCTGCTTCCGCGCTCAGCTGGCGATAACGCTGCAGCAGCGAGTCATATAAGGTCCTGTTGGTGTCAGTGGCTCTCTGCAGAATGGACATCTGCACGTTCCGGTTCTGCTCGGCAAGCGTCTCACCTTCCAAGCCGCCTATGTCGCGCCGGATTTCGTCTTCCTGCTTTACGGCGAGGTCATAGTTGGCCTTGATGGACGTCCGGATACTCGACGCTATCGCTTTGACTTGTCGGTCGAGTTCGTCGAGCCGGGCTTTGGCTTGCTTGACCGTGGGATAATCCTCACGGCGCGCTTGACGCTGGTCCTCGAATTCGGCGTTTTGCTCGGCACGTTTCTGCAACAGCTGCTGAATCGCCGGATTGCCGAGTACCTCGGGAAGGTCGAGCAGGTTGGCACGGCTCGACAGCTCCCACTTTTCCTGCGCCGCGATCCGGACGCTGACAGCTTCCGAGTAGGCCTGGTTCAGCCTTACAAGGCGCGCAATGGTCAACGATTTGGGACCACTGCCCCCCGTTTCCGAAGCTGCGGCATTGGATGCGTCGATCAACCGCGCCTGACGCGCATAGGCTAATGCAGCACGCTCGGACAATTCAAGCTGTCGCTTGGCCTCATCCAGCTGCTTGGCAAGAAACTCGCGTGCGTAGGCGCTCGTGTCATATTTCCGCTGGAGATTCAGCCGAATGTAGTTGTCCGCGTAGCTGTTTGCGATACGTGCGGCCAACGCAGGATCCGGACTGCTGAACTCGATATCAACCAAGCGTGAATCCGTCGGAAGATTGACGGTCAGATTGTCGCGCAGAACACCCAGGACCACTTCGCGCTCGGAATCGCGTTGGTTCAGAACACCCACTGGCTTGACGTCGGGGCTCAGGCCCATCGCTGTCAAGAACCGCGGATTGCCAATGAGGTTAAGGTCTTGCGCGACGGAGAGCGCCAACGAACGGCTCTTCAGAACATCGAGCTGGGTCGTAAGAAAACGTTCCGCATCGGATGTCGAACTGGTCGGATCCAGTTGCTGTTCCAAAACGCGTGAAGAACGCTCTTCAATCTGCACCGATGCAGTGGCTTTGTAGATCGGCGTCGCCAGCAACAGGTAGATGACGCCTATCACCATAAAGACGGCGATGGTCGCAAGGAACAGGATGCGATGCCGCAGGAAAGCCGACCAGATCGCTACAAGGTCAATTTCCAGACCACCGCGAGACGGATCGTCGGGCACAGGAGGCGCTGCTGAAAGACGGCCACTCATGGTGCTAAGTTCATTCATAGGAGCGTCGTCTGTCCCTGGATCAATTTGTTCTATCAACGGCGAGGAAGATCGACGTCAGAACCGGTGCGGTGGACATGAAGTCGCGATAAATCGCCTTTGCGGGTGCTAGGCCGACAACGACTGTGTCGTTTCCGATGATCTGCGGATCATCAGCTCTCGCCTTGCGAATATCGTCGACGTTAAACATTGCGGCATAGCGCTTTCCGTCAATTTCACGGAACACGATGATCTGATCGAGCTTTGCGATACGCGTGGGACCGCGCGCCATGGCCAGAGCCTGCAGCAACGTCGTCTGCCCCTTAAGCTCGAACACGCCAGGTTCCGTTACCTGCCCTTCGACAGTCACTTTCTGCGACACAGACGATTTCACGATCACAGAGACCTGAGGGTCAACCAGAAACCGCTCGCCCAGCTTCTGCGCGATCAAAGCGGAAATTTCCGTGCTGGTTTTGCCGGCGACGGATATCTGGCCAATCAGCGGAAAGATGATCTTGCCGCTTGCGTCGACCGGCACCTCTTCCAGTGACAGGTCCTCCTCCCGGAATACCGTGATGGACAAGGTGTCGAGCGCGCCTATCCGATAATCGACCTGACTTAGGCCATTTCGCGCCGTCGGCACGATCTGATACGCTTCGGGGCCAGTGGGCACATCAGGTCGCGCGCACGCTGCCAGCAACATGCAACACGCAAAAATCGTCCAAAAACGCACGTATTTCTCCAGATGATCCGGGCGCTCACGAGAGCCCCTACGAAATCCCGCCCCAGCCCTTATCGGCCTTCGACTCCAGTTGGAGTTGGCCCACATTCGACACCGTTAACCATCCCTTGAAATTCCGGACCGAAGTAACTGAAGCGTAGAAGCAGCGCAAGGAAGCTCGCAAAAAGAAAACTAAGCATATGAGTCTGTAGCGGATAATCGAACAAGGAATGCGCGAGAAGCACCACCATAGCCGTCGACACAGCAAATACGATATCGTTGCTCCGCCTATCGCGCCGAAGCGAAATATAATTACGCCATGCCAACGCCAGCACCACGAACAACAGGACGACAAGCACTGCGGCCGGTACGCCACCAGTGAGCAACAATTCCAGATAGTCATTGTGCGCCGCATTCACATTGGGCCGATCGAGGAAATTGAGGGGCTCATGAACCGGATAAACTGCATCGAACGACCCCAGACCCGCACCGAACGGAAAGAAAGCCGACGCACCATCCAGCGTCGCCTGCCATATCTTCGGACGCGGATCATCGCCGGCATTTGCGAAACGGGCAGCGATCCCCTGCACGCGCGCGCTCGACAGATACGCGATTACTGCACCAGCAATCACTGCAGCGACTGCCCCGCCGGATGTGAGTGCGGACTTGCGATCGAAACGGACCAGATACAGGCCCACCATAATAAGCGCGATCACCGTCACCGTCAGGCCTGCGCGCGACTGTGTGGCGAGAACACCAGCGAACAGCATGGCGCCTGCAGACATCAGCAGCCATAGCGGCGCGCCAGCACGATGCTTCTTGCCACGTTGATCGGGCCGATGCGAATGATCCTTCGGCCCCTTGCGCCATATGACGAGCATGGCAATGCCGATGGCGAGAAGGTCCGCGTGATGGTTTCTATTGGCGAGCAGGCCATTCGCGGACCCCGCATAGAAATTTTCATAGAAGGGAAAAGCGACACCACCGGACATGACCTGGATCACGCCGATCGCCAGAGAAAGAATGATCACGGACAATATGATCGCCAACACCGGGCGTATAGCCGATGTCGGCATCGCAAGCATCAGCACAAAAGCTGCGAATGGCGGCAATAGCGCTAGCAATGCAGCCCATGTGGTGTCC
>Ga0209066_10001811_pt1 | contig 27445 bp, 25 predicted proteins | sample All_14_2_FD_187198 | JGI IMG/M metagenome (GOLD analysis project Ga0209066, IMG submission 187198) | Freshwater microbial communities in response to fracking from Pennsylvania, USA - Allegheny Zone_MetaG_DW_15 (SPAdes) (version 2) ...
GGATAGCAACGTCTTCTCCGGCGCCACGGTCACCGGCGGCGGGGGCGGCGGCGGCGAGAAGGTGGTTTGGACCGGGTCACGCGTGGCGCCGGAGAAGACGTTGCTATCCGAACCCAGCGGGCTGTCATCGGTTTCCTGATTGGTACCGTATCGGGTCACGGCGGCCGTCTGACCCGGGCCGGCGGCGGTATCGACATCGGCCAGCGCATCGGCCAGCGCGTCGATATTCGAGCCCATGTTCAGGAGTTCGTCGGCACTCATGGTGCTGCCATCGGGCATCAGCAGGATCGGCGGCGCGTCGGAGAAGGCAGCCGGCACCATTGAGGAGAAGATGATCTGGGCGCCATCGCCGAAGGTCAGGATGATGTCGTCATCGGTCTGGACGACCTCCACCTCGTCCAGCGCGAAGCCCAGAACCAGCGGCTGGCCGGGCTCAACGATCAGCACAAGGCTGTCGCCCGCCGTCGGCTTCGGCACTTCCAGCGCACGCTCCAGCAGATCGCCGGTGGCCGCGGCGGAGGCGAAGGGATTCTCCCCCTCAGCCTCGGTGGCCTGGAAAATCTGGTTGCCGGAGGCTGCTGCCGTGATGACGCTTTCGGGGACCATCAGCACGGGGGGCATGTCGGCAAAGCTGCCCTGGGACCCTTCGGCCTGCACCAACTCAATGACGCGTCCGTCATCAAATACAATGCGGATCATGCCGGTCTGGGCATCGGGCTCGACGGTCACATCCTCAATCGAGAAGCCAAGCTGCAGGGGCTGGCCGGGGGCAAGCTCGATCGTTGTGGTACCACCCGGAGGGGGCTCGGGAAGCTGGACCGCTTCCGACCTCGCCTGTCCGTTCTGCTCCGACACGAAATTGAAACTGTCATCGGCGCCATTGGTCAGGCCAATGGATTGAATGGTACCGTCGATCGCCATCAGAAGCGTCCTTCCTTGAAGCGGAGGCTGATTGACCGCCGCCCGATTTCCCCGAAAAATACCTGCCGAACGTAAACCCGACAGGGTCTGCCCCTACCTTTTTCCTCGCCTTACACATTATTCTGGTAGGCGTTAATCAGTCGTTAAGATTGCCTACCGAAGCCGCGCGAACCCTGGATATTTTGGCTTTTAGGCAGATACCTGAAAAATGCGGGTCGGATGCCGGAATAGCCAGATAACATGCTGTTATATAATATTTTTTTGTAAAGTCCGGAAAATTCGGGAGTCTATGCCCCGGCCATATGAGCAGAGTCAAATGGTTAACGTTCCAGCCCCAGAGGCGTGGAATATTAACGAATGGAAGTTGAGGTGTTAACGCGCCGAAGCCGACCCGTGCGGATCAGAAACCCCAGCCCGGGGGCGGGGGCGGCACGGCCCCGGATGTCGCGGCAGGCGCCGGGGGCGCCGCGGCGAAGGGCAGTTCGGCCGACTGGCTCGCGGTTGCCGCCCGGCCGGATGGGACACGCGCCTGGGCCGGGATGGCCGGTGCGGTGGGCGCAAACAGGCCGAATGGCTGATCGAACTCCGCGATCCTGCGACCATCCTCCAGGCTGGCACCCGGGCCTGGCACCACCAGCGGCTCCACCCCGGGCGGCGGCTTCACCACGTTGCGGCGGGGCAGCACCGGCGCGCCATTGGCAATCGGGGCATCCTGCGGGGCAGGCTGTGTCGCCGGCGGCTGCGCGGCGCGGGGCGCCTGGCTGGTCCGGGGCGGCGCAGGTGGCGCGGCATTCGGATTGAGGATGGGTGCATTCGGGTCCAGAACCGGCGCGTTCGGATCCAGCATCGGCGCATTGGGGTCCAGCACCGAGGCGTTCGGGTCCAGAACCGGCGCGTTTGGATTCAGGACCGGCGCATTCGGGTCCAACATCGGCGCATTCGGGTCCAACACCGGGGCATTCGGATCCAGGAACGGCAATTGCTGGGTCACGCCCGACGAGCCGAAGCTGGAATCCTTGAACTTCTCCATCGGGTCGGGCGCGCCGCCAGGGGCGTTGGGCGGAATCTGCTGATCTATGCCGGGAACGAGGTCGATCTGCAGCGGTTCGACCGGGTCCTGTTCCGCGCGCGCCTCCTTCAGGTCGGGCACATCGAGCGCGGTGAGAAGAATGCCGGCCGTCGCCAGGATGCGGTAGGCCGAAAACAGCTCCAGAAACTCGGTCGAGATCAGATTGCCGCGCGCCACGAACAGCTCGTTTTCGGAATCCAGCAGTTCCAGCAGATTGCGACCACCCAGATCGAATTGCTGGCGATAGGTCGCGCGCACCTGCGCATTCGCCCCCACCTCGCGACGCTGCGCCACCAGACGTTCGCGCGCGCTGGTCAGCGCGTTATAGGCGACGCGCATCTCTTCTTCCGTCAGGCGCACGGTGCGGTTCAGCCGCTGGCGTTCCTGTCCGATGCGCGCCGCGAATTCCGACCGGCGATAGCTGTCCTCGCCGCCACGAAAAATATTATAGCGCATCACCACCAGGGCGGAGGCATCATAATCATTGCCACGAACCGCCCCGACATTGCGATTGCGGTTGGCGGCAACCTCCAGCGACACGGTCGGATAGAAGGATGACAGCGTCCCTTCATATTCCTTGCGCGTCACGTCCAGATCGGCCTGGTTGACGCTGATCGTCGGGTTGTTTTCGAGCGCCAGATCAATGGCGCTTTCCACCGATGGCGGCAGGGCGAAATAGGGCGGCACCGGGCGGGAAAGCCCGTCCGGCTCGCGGCCGATCACGCGGGAATAGGCCGCATCGGCATCCCGCAGCCGGGTCTGCGCCTCCGTCAGGGTCGCCTCCGCCGCGGCAAGGCGGCTTTGGGCCTGCTGCACGTCGGCGACGGTGGCGGCACCGCCGGCCGCCTTCACTTCAACCAGTTGCAGAACCTGCTCGTGCACCCGCACATTTTCTTCCGCCAGCGACGTCAGTTCGCGCTGACGCAAGGCCTCCAGATAGGCCTCCACGGCATCCAGCCCGATGAACTGCGAGGTCTCGCGCACGCGACGCGCGGCCGATGTGTCGCGCGCTTCCTGGCGCGCCACATTCGCATCGGTCGCCCAGCCGTCGAACAGCATCTGCGACAGCGTCAGGCCCATTTCATATCTCGGCATCCGCTCGCCGCCGCCCGACCGGTTCTTCGTCGTGTTGTCGCGCGTGTATTCAGGACCCGCGGCAGCCCGGAAATCGACCGTCGGCAGATAGCGGGCTTCGGCCTGCTTCAATTCATACCGCACGGCGCGCCGGTTTTCCGCCGTCAAACCCACATCCGGATTGGTCTGCAGCGCCCCCCGCACGGCATCGGAGATGCCATCGGCAAACCCTGCCCCCTGCCCGATAAGAGCAAAAACACTGGTGGCAACACCAAGCATCCAGCGCCGCCGCAACCGGCGTCGCCCGATATCTGCGCTATGGTGTCCCCAAATAATCACGAAGGATACGTTCCCTTGCCCGCCTCGGCAGGCCGCTCCCCAGCCCAGCCGATTCTGCCTAATTTAACCTATGCCAAGCTACATATAGTATGATCCGGCTGCGGGAGGCGAGAAAAAAATCCGACTTTTCAAGGAGATTTTTACTTGGAGCGAAATGAAACCGGAGTGTTCACAAAAGAAAGCCAAGCGCGATAACGGAAAACTGGGTTAACGCAAGCCCTGGTACAACCAAGGGCAGCAGCATAGGCTGATTCGCCCAAAGCTTGCGCCCGCGTCGGAAGCGCTCTAACGTCATGCCTGGAACAGGGAACCAAGGACGCGCACATCCTTCGCAATTCCGGCATTTCGGGGGCATAGCCGGGGCTGGAGGATGGAACTGCGCGGACCGGACAATACGGCTGGGGAAATTGGATAAGGGCATGGAGCAAGCCGCGCCTGCATTGCAGGTGGACGACCTGCACAAGCGCTTCGGACCCGTTGAGGTTCTGAAAGGCGTTTCGCTGCGTGCCGAGAAGGGGGATGTGATCGCGCTGATCGGCTCCTCCGGCTCGGGCAAGAGCACCTGCCTGCGCTGCATCAACCTGCTGGAAACGCCCAATGCCGGCGAGGTGCGGGTCAATGGTGAATTGATCCGGATGACCAGCAATCCGGCGGGTGACCCGGTCCCGGCCGACCGCAGGCAGGTGGAACGCATCCGCACCAGACTGGCCATGGTCTTCCAGGGCTTCAACCTGTGGAGCCATATGACCGTGCTGGAAAATGTGGTGGAAGCGCCGATCCATGTGCGCGGCATGGCGCGGGCCGAAGCGGTGGAACGGGCCGAAGCCCTGCTGCACAAGGTCGGCATCTGGGAACGCAAGGATTATTACCCCGCCCATATGTCCGGCGGCCAGCAGCAACGCGCGGCCATTGCGCGCGCGCTCGCCATGGATCCCGATGTCATGCTGTTCGACGAGCCGACTTCCGCACTCGACCCCGAACTGGTGGGCGAGGTGCTGAAAGTGATGCGCGCATTGGCGGAAGAAGGCCGCACCATGCTGGTGGTGACGCATGAGATGGCTTTTGCGCGCGACGTCTGTTCCGAGGTGATCTTCCTGCATCAGGGGCGCATCGAAGAACGGGGGCCGCCCGGCGAGGTCTTCGGTAATCCGAAGTCGGAGCGGTTCCGGCAATTTCTGTCCACCAATTACGGTTAGGGCCTGCTGAGCAAGAATGGCGCCCGGCCCCGTCGAACAGGTCAAGGTCAAAGAAGGAGACGTTTCATGAAGCATCTGAAACTGGCGATCGCTGCCCTGGCATTGAGCATGGGCATCGGTGCCGCCCAGGCGCAGGACGTACTGAAGATCGGTGTGGAGGGTGCCTATCCGCCCTTCTCCGAAAAGCTGCCGGACGGAAAGCTCGTCGGCTTCGATATCGATATCGCCTGGGCCCTGTGCGCGGAGATGAAGCGCACCTGCGAACTGGTCGAGCAGGATTGGGATGGCATGATCCCCGCGCTGATCGAAAAGAAGTTCGACGCGATCATCGCCTCGATGTCGGTCACGCCCGACCGGCTGGAAAAGGTGGATTTCTCCAAGAAATACTACAACACGCCGGCCATGTTCTACGCCAAGACCGGCAGCGGGCTGACCGATGCCCCGGGCGCGCTGAAGGGCAAGAAGGTGGGCGTGCAGCGCGGCACCATCCACCAGACCTTCATGGAAGCGAAATATCCGGAAGCCGATCTGGTGCTCTACGGCTCGCAGGATGAAGTCTATCTCGACCTCGTGAATGGTCGGCTGGATGCAGGCATGTCGGATTCCATCGCCGCCGATGACGGCTTCCTGAAGACCGACCAGGGCAAGGGCTTCGCCTTCTTCGGCAAGCCGCACAGCGACCCGGCCATCCATGGCGAGGGTGCGGGCGTCGCCGTGCGCAAGGGCGACAAGGCGCTGGCCGACGCCTTCACGGGCGCCATCGCCGCCATCCGTGCCAGCGGCAAATATGACGAAATCCGCAAGAAGTATTTCGCCTTCGACATCTATGGGTCCTGATCGCCCCATCGGATAGGTTAGAGCATGCTGCCATTACATTGAACCTTTCTGTTTCTCGATTGGCGAGATGAGCCGGCGAGTGAACCGGGCGCAGAGCGATGCGGGGCATCGAGCAAGACCGGTTTGCCGCAGGACGGCCGCCAAACGGAAACCCCCAAACCGGAAAAGAGGGGGACGGGCAGTTCCGCCCGATTTCTGCGTCGCTCGTCCTCGAATATGCGTTGGCATGTCCTTCGTCCTCTCAGCCGGAACTCGGGCAGGAACTGCTCCGTCAGAAAGGTTCAATGTAATGGCAGCATGCTCTAATACACAGGCGACCTGAGCGCATCGGGTCGCCTGTTCTTTTTTTGACGAACTGAGATTTCACGGGCTGGGACTGAGGCAAGAAGAGGCCATGAGCTTCGAGAAGCTGACGGAATATTTCCCGCTGTTGATCGGTCAGGGGCTGGTGCTGACCCTGCAGGTCGCATTGTCCTCGCTGGCGCTGGCGGTGCTGCTTGGCCTGCTGGGCGCCTGGGGGAAACTGTCCGGCTCCAAAGCCGCGCGGAAGATCGCCGGAACCTATACGACGCTGATCCGTGGCGTGCCCGATATCGTGCTGCTTCTGCTGCTGTTCTTCGGCGGGCAGCGCGTGGCGAACAATCTGGTGGAGGCCCTGGGCTGGCAGAGGCTGGAGATCGACGCCTTCGCCGCCGGCGTCTTCGCCATCGGCTTCATCTTCGGCGCCTATATGACGGAAACCTTCCGGGGCGCCATTCTGGCCATCCCGCGCGGCCAGATCGAAGCCGGCATCGCCTGTGGCATGGGTCCCGCGCTTCTGTTCCGGCGCATCGTGCTGCCGCAGATGATCCGCTACGCCCTGCCCAGCTTCGGCAACAACTGGCTGGTGCTGATCAAATCGACGGCGCTGATATCCATCATCGGGCTGCAGGACATGGTCTATTTGGCGAACGCCTTCGGCAAGTCGACGCGCGAGCCCTTCACCTTCCTGTTCGTCGTGGCCATCCTGTTCCTGGCCATAACCGCCGTGTCGAACCTGATCCTGGGCTGGCTGGAACGCCGCTACAGCATCGGCGTGCGGCGGGCCTAGGGCAAAGGGGGGCACGGGCGATGGAATTCCTGCACGACATGCAGCGCAGCCTGGAGCTGATCTTCCGGCATTATGATTATTTCCTGCGCGGGGTCTGGACCACGGTACAGCTGACCACGCTGGCCCTGCTCTTCGGCGGGCTGATGGCCATACCGATGGCCTTCGCACGTGCCGGCCGGCACTGGCTGTTCAACCCGCTGGTCTACGCCTTCACCTATTTCTTCCGCGGCACGCCGCTGATCGTGCAGCTCTATCTGATCTATAACGGGCTGGTGCAGTTCGACTTCGTGCGCGACGGCATCCTTTGGCCGTTCCTGCGCGAAGCCTATTGGTGCGCGCTGCTGGCCTTCACGCTGAACACGGCGGCCTATACGACCGAAATCCTGCGCGGCGCGATTGAGGCGACACCCCATGGCGAGATCGAAGCGGCGCGCGCCTGCGGCATGAGCCCGCGCCTGATCGCCCGGCGCATCGTGCTGCCCGGCGCCATCCGCCGCGCCCTGCCGCAATATTCCAACGAGGTGATCTTCATGCTGCACGGCACGGCGCTGGCCAGCGTGGTGACCCTGATGGATATTCTGGGGGCGGGCCGCTGGCTGAACGGGCGCTATTACCTGGCCTATGAAGGCTTCATCGCGGCAGGCGTGCTCTATGCCGCGCTGACCTTCTGCATCGTGCTGGTCTTCCGCAGCCTGGAGCAGCGCTATATGGCCCATCTGCGCCCGCGCGAGGTGAGCGGCAAACCGGTCAGCTGAGTTAGAGCGGGTTTCGACCAATATGAACCGATTCCGTTTCTCGATTGGCAAGATGGGCCGGAGCGTGAACCGGGCGCAGAGCGATGCGGGCCATCGCGCAAGACCGGTTTGCCACCGGACATCCGCCAATCGGAAACCCCCAAACCGGGAAAATGGGGGGACGGGCGGATTTGCTCGGTTTGCGAGCCGTTCGTCCTCGAATATGCTTTGGCATGTCCTTCGTCCTCACAACTCGAAACCCAACCAAATCCGCTCCGTCGGAACGATTCATATTGGTCGAAAGCCGCTCTAATCCTCCAGCAGCGCGCCCTGCCGCCGGTCGTCCAGGGGCTCGGTGCCGGCGATCTTCATGATCCGCTCGCCCGGGCGCACCAGCTTGGCATCAATGCGCGACAGCACCAGCCCGCTTTGCCCCGCGAAAATCGGCTTGCGCCCCTCCGCCGGGTTGTCGGCGGCGGGGTTGACCAGCCAGGCGATCACCTCGCCCTTCTGCGCCTCCTCCCCCAGCTGCTTGGTGAAGACGACCAGCCCCTGCTCCTCTGCCTCCACCGGTTCGACGGCGGTCAGGTCGCAGACCAGCCCCGGATCCTTCAGGGGCGGGGCGCCGCCCGCGATCAGATCGTGGCGTTGCAGAAAGTTGAACAGGCCCTGCGCATCGGCCCTGGCCAGATCATCATCGATCTGATCCTTGCCGCGCAGTTCCACCGTGCAGGCAAAACACAGGGACGGCAGGTGTTTCGCCTCCGGCAGGAGATCACCCAGGCGCCACCAGGCCGACATCATGCTTTCATCGAAGCTGGGGCCGGCACTGTCCGACAGCATGGTCACCGCCGCGCCCAGATCGCCCGCCAGCGCCTCCGCCGCCGCGCGATGGCGTTCGGCAGCGTAGAGATGCAGCAGCGCCTCGCAGTCGCAATGCACATCCAGCACGATATCGGCATCGACCGCCAGCGCGGCCAGGCTGGCGCGCAGCACATCCACCTCCGTCCGCCGGGGCATGGCGGCAGCCGCCTCGCGCAGGGCCTGGCGCACCAGAATGATATCGGCCGGGGTGTTGCCGGTCAGCCGGCCTTTCAGGCGGGCGGCGATGCGCGGCGCGAAATCGGGCCAGCCGCGATTGAAATTGCCGCTGCCGTCGAAGGCATAGCGCCCGGACAGGTCGGAGCCTATGCGCTGGGCCATGCCGACGGGGTTGGCATAGGGTACCACCACGATCTCGCCCCTGATGCGCCCGGCGGCATCGGCCTGATCGAGCAGGCGCAGCAGATGCTGCAGGGCCAGCAGCCCCGGCCATTCATCGGCATGCAGGGCGGCCTGCAGATAGGCCTTGCGCCCCCGCCCGGCCAGCCCGTAGCGGTGTACCAGAAGATGGCGTTCGGTGCCCGGCGCGGGCGACTTCAACGCGATCCGCTCAGTCCTGCGCGGCATTCCCAAATCCTTTTCCTGCATCACGGCAATCGTCCAAAGGCGATTGCGGCCGGCCATCCCCTCGGCAAAAAATCGGCACGCATAGCGATAACCCTTGGTGGGGTGCTTGCCAAGCGTCTGGCTTTCCGCCAAAGCCTTCGTGTAGCGTTAACGGTGCCATATGGGGATGATCGCGCCCCTTCCCGCCCAGCCGGAGCATTCCCCGCCATGTTCGATTTCGGCATCATCGCCGACCCGTTCTTCTATGCCGTCGCCATCCCGGCCTGCCTGATCACCGGCATTTCCAAAGGCGGGTTCGGCGGTGCCATGGGCCTGTTGGGTGTGCCGCTGATCGCGCTGGCCGTGCCGCCGGCACAGGCCGCCGCCATTCTGCTGCCGATCCTGTGTGCCATGGATATCGTGGGCCTGCTGACCTATCGCCGGCAGGCCGACTGGCGCAATCTGGCAATCCTGCTGCCCGGCGCGATCATCGGCATCATCCTGTGCTACATCGTCTGGGATTATCTCGACGATAACTCCATCCGGTTCATCCTGGGGGCGATGGCGTTGACCTTCACCCTGAAAACCTGGCTGCTGCCGGTTCCTCATACCACGATCAAGGGCCGCAGCATTCCCAAGGGCGGCATTGCCGGGGTGATCTGCGGCTTCACCAGTTTCATCGCCCATGCCGGCGGCCCGCCGGTGCAGATCTATCTGCTGCCGCAACGCCTGGACAAGACGCTGTATGTCGGCACCACGATCTGGCTGTTCTCGCTGATCAATTTCATCAAGCTGCCGCCCTATTATTCCCTGGGATTGCTGTCTGCGGAAAATCTGGGGACCTCGCTCGTGCTGGCCCCTTTGGCCCCGCTCGGCATCTGGCTTGGCGTGCGCATCCATGCCATGGTTCCGGAAAAGCTGTTCTATCGCTTCGCCTGGATCATGCTGTTCGTGACCGGGCTGAAGCTGACCTGGGATGCCCTGGCCGGCTGGGGCATACTCTAAATCCAGGAGGAGTAGATGTCCGGACCTGTGATGTTGATTACCGGCGGATCGCGCGGCATCGGCGCCGCGACCGCCCTGCTGGCCGCGAAGCGGGGCTGGCGTGTCGCCTTCAGCTATCGCGCCAATGAGGAGGCGGCCCGGAAAGTCGTCAGCGCCGTGGAAGCCGAAGGCGGTAGCGCCCTGGCGATCCGCGCCGATAGCGGGATCGAAGCCGATGTCCTGGCCATGTTCGGCGCCGTGGACGAACAGTTCGGCGCCCTGGATGCGCTGGTGAACAATGCCGGCATGGTGCCGCTGCAAGGACGGCTGGACCGCGCCACCACCACCCGGATGGAGGAGGTGCTGCGCGTCAACCTGTTGGGCAGCCTGCTCTGCGCGCGCGAGGCGGTCAGGCGCATGTCCACCCTGCATGGCGGCAAGGGTGGGGCCATCATCAACATCTCCTCCACCGCCGCGAAGGCGGGGTCGCCTGGCGAATATGTCGACTATGCGGCGTCCAAGGGAGCCATAGACGTTCTCACCATCGGCTTGGCGAAAGAGGTGGGGGGCGAAGCCGTGCGCGTCAACGCGATCCGCCCGGGGCTGATCGAAACGGATATCCATGCGTCCGGCGGCACGCCCGACCGGGTGCGGCGATTGGCGCCCAGCATCCCCATGCTGCGCGCAGGCCGGCCGGAGGAGGTGGCGGAAGCCGTGCTGTTCCTGGCCTCACCGGAGGCGTCCTATATCACCGGTGCCGTTCTGGATGTTTCCGGCGCACGTTGACGGATGCACCCGATCACACCTAAATACCTGACTTGGTTCAGGCTCTGGCCACGGACAACGCGGTGAAAACCTTCGAATGGCAGCAGATTAAGCGAATTGAGAGCCTGCCCGACAGCGGCTACGAGGAAATCGCAGGCCTGATCGCTTTCTGGAACGCGCATCGCCAGCCTGGAATGCTACCGGCGCGCAATGTGTTCGACCCGTTCAATCTGCGGCCCTGGCTGGGACATGTCGATATCTATGAATTTCGACCTCAGGCGCAGGATTTCCTGATCCGGCTGAATGGTTCGCATGTCGTGGAACTGACGGGGGAGGATTGGACCGGCCGGATGATTTCCGAAGTGGATCGAAAGTTTCGTTCCACCCTGCATGCCGATCTGATGGCCTGCATGCAGGAAGCCGGCCCGATCCTGCATACCATGCCGATCTTCCAGCGACCGCATCTGCGCGCGGTGCGGCTGCTTCTACCCCTGGCGCGGGAGAAGAACGGCCCCGCCGATTTCGTGATGATGGCGCTGTACGCGCGGTAGCTCCGGGCGGAGACCTACACCAATTCCGCCAGATAATGGTGCCGATCGGTCAGGCACAGGCTGCGGCGCCATTCCACCGGCCGGCCGTCAATGGCAAAGGCGATGCGGTCGATGGCCAGCAGCGACGCGCCCGGCGCGATATCCAGCGCCTGTGCCTCGGCCGCGCCGGCGGCGACCGCCTTCAGCCTCTCCTCCGCCCGGGCGACGGTGACGCCATAGCGCGCTTCATAAAGCCTGTAGAGCGTGTTCGGCACCGGCTCTTCCTTGCCCAGCCCCGGGAACAGGGCTTCCGGGGCCGCGACCTGTTCCAGGATGGCGGGCCGGCCGGACAGATGGCGCAGCCGGTCGATGCGCCAGACCTTCGCCCCCTCCTCCAGCGCCAGGGCGGCCCGTTCCGCCGCATTGGCGCGCGCGGCCTTCACCCCCAGGACCCGGCTTTCCGGCAAGGCCCGCCCGCCGTCATCGGCCAGCAGCTTCAGAAAATGGAACAGCGCCCGATCCTCGTCATGCTCCGCCACGAAGGTGCCCTTGCCCTGGCGGCGCACTACCAGCCGTTCCACCGCCAACTCGTCCAGCGCCTTGCGCACGGTGCCCTGGCTGACGCCGAACTCGGCCGCCAGTTCGAATTCGCTGGGCAGGATGCGGCCGGGCTTCCAACTGCCGTCACTCAGCCTGGCGCGCATCAATTCCTTGACCTGAACATATAGCGGCCGGGCGGCAGGCCTTCCCCCATGGCCCGCTTCCGCCGCCGCATTGCCTTCCGCGCGGGCCTTGGCCCCCGCCTTGTCCGGCATCATTTCCATCTCTTGACCACCCTTTTATCTTCTGTCTTATATAAGACATAAATCTTGATGCGGAGCAATCCCGCGTCGTCACGAACCGGGCCACCGACAGGCCCGCCAGCGGAGGATGGAAGCCCGAAATGAGCCAAGCTCCCGATTTCCTGGTCCACGAACACACCGATGTCGTCGGTGTCGTCGTGGTCGAAACCGTTCAGCCCGGCGCCAAGCTGCAGGGCTGGGTGATGGACAAGGACACCACGATCGAGGTGGAGGCGCTGGACGCCATCCCGCTCGGTCACAAGGTCGCGCTCACGGATCTGGCGCCCGACGACACGATCCTGAAATACGGCCATGACATCGGCAAGATCATAGCCCCCGTCAGGAAGGGCGGGCATGTGCACGTCCACAATGCCAAGACCAAGAGGTGGTGAGATGAGCATTCCACGTTCCTTCTGGGGCTTCCGCCGCGAGAACGGCCGGGTCGGCGTGCGCAACCACGTCATCATCCTGCCGCTCGACGACCTGTCCAACGCCGCCTGCGAAGCGGTCGCCAACAATATCAAGGGCACGCTTGCCATCCCGCACGCCTATGGCCGTTTGCAGTTCGGCGAGGATCTGGAGCTGCATTTCCGCACCCTGATCGGCACCGGCGCCAATCCGAATGTGGCCGCCGTGATCGTGATCGGCATCGAACCCGGCTGGACCAAGCGTGTGGTGGACGGAATCGCCAAGACTGGCAAGCCGGTCGAAGGCTTCTCCATCGAAGGCAATGGCGATCTGATGACCATCGCCCATGCCTCACGCAAGGCGAAGGACTATCTGCACTGGGCATCGGAAAAGCAGCGCGAGGAATGCCCGATTTCCGATCTGTGGATTTCGGTGAAATGCGGAGAATCCGATACGACGTCGGGTCTTGCCTCCAACCCGACCGTCGGCAATCTGATCGACAAGCTGGATCCGCTGGGCATCTATTCCTGCTTCGGCGAGACGTCGGAACTGACCGGAGCGGAGAAGGTCTGTGCCACCCGCGCCAAGACGCCGGAGGCGGGAAAGAAGTTCCTGGCGACCTGGCAGGCCTATATGGATGATGTGATCGAACCCTATAAGACCTCCGACCTGTCGGAAAGCCAGCCGACCAAGGGCAATATCGCCGGTGGCCTGACCACGATCGAGGAAAAGGCCTTCGGCAATCTGGAAAAGATCGGCAAGAAGACCAGCTATGTCGATGTGCTGGGGCCGGCGGAAGCGCCCGCGGCCGGGCCGGGTCTGTATTTCATGGATACCTCTTCGGCGGCGGCGGAATGCGTCACCCTGCAGGCGGCGGCGGGTTTCACCGTGCATCTGTTCCCCACGGGTCAGGGCAATGTGATCGGCAATCCGATCGAACCGGTGATCAAGCTGAGTGCCAATCCGAAGACCGTACGCACCATGTCGGAGCATATCGATGTGGACGTGTCCGGCATCCTGCGGCGCGAAATCAACATGGACCAGGCGGGCGACATGCTGATCGACATGGCGATCCGCACGGCCAATGGCCGTGTGACGGCGGCCGAAGCGCTGGGCCATCGCGAATTCGTGCTGACCAAGCTGTATCGCAGCGCCTGATCCGGCGCCCGCGATACTGGTCTGCGCCCGGGATCCCCCATCCCGGGCGCATTCTTTCCCGAACCGGGGACACTGCGCCAATGCCCGATATCGTCATCACCGAATTCATGGACGAAACGCCGATCCATGACCTCGCCCGGCGTCACGACACGCTCTACCAGCCCGATCTGGTGGATCGGCCGGATGCGCTTCTGGCCGCCTTGGCCGATGCCCGCGTGCTGATCGTGCGCAACCGGACCCAGGTGCGCGAAGCCCTGCTGGATGCCGCCCCGAAGCTGAAAATCGTCGGCCGGTTGGGCGTCGGGCTGGACAATATCGATCTGGATGCCTGCAAGGCGCGGGGCGTTCGGGTCTTCCCCGCCACCGGTGCCAATGACGATGGCGTGGCGGAATATGTCATCGCCGCGATCATGACCCTGCTGCGCGGCGCCTTCCATGCCAAGGACGAGATGCTGGCAGGCCATTGGCCGCGCACCAGGCTGATGGGCCGGGAAGTCGCAGGCAAGATGCTGGGGCTGATCGGCTTCGGGGCGATTGCGCGCAGGACGGCTGCCCGCGCCCGGGCGCTGGGCATGGCCATCACCGCCTATGACCCGTTTCTTTCCGCCAGCGACGCCGCCTGGGCCGAGGCGATCCGGCATGAGACGCTGGAAGGGATGCTGCCAGGTTGCGACGCGGTCAGCCTGCATGTGCCCTTAAGCGACAGCACGCGCAACATGCTGGATGCGGCGATGTTTGCCCGGATGAAACCCGGTGCCATCGTCATCAACGCCGCGCGTGGTGGGGTGCTGGATGAGGCCGCCCTGGTGGACGCCTTGAAGGCGGGACGGCTGGGTGGCGCAGCGCTGGATGTTTTCGCCCATGAACCCCTGACGGCGGAAGCGGCAGCGGTTTTCCTGGGCGCGCCCAATCTGATCCTGACGCCCCATATTGCCGGGGTCAGTGTGGAATCGAATATAAGGGTCTCGGCCGTGACGGCGGCCAATGTCCTGAAAGCCCTGGAGGAGTTGTCGTGACCGTTCTCAGCCTTGAAGAGCTGCATGCCCTGGGCGTGAAGGCCCTGATCGCCTGCGATACCGATCCGGAGATCGCGGCCATGGTGATGGATGCGCTGGTGGCGGCGGAAGCTTCCGGCCAGGGCGGGCATGGTGCATCGCGGATTCCGACCTATGCCGTGCAGGCCCGGGCGGGCAAGGTGAAGGGTCATGCCTGGCCGGTGCTGCACGAAACCGGTGCGTCCGCCGTGCGGATCGACGCACAGCACGGCTTTGCCTATCCCGCCATGCGCATGGCGCTGGACGCCGTGACGCAGCGGGCGAAGGTGACGGGGATCGCCATCGCGGCCATTGCCCGCTCCCATCATTTCGGTCAGGCGGGCTATCATGCCGAACAACTGGCCGAGCGCGGGCTGATCGCGCTGCTCTTCGGCAATGCCCCGTCCGCCATCGCGCCCTGGGGCGGGTCGAAGCCGATCTTCGGCACCAACCCCATCGCCTTCGCCGCCCCGCGCCGGAACGGCGAAGCCCCGCTGGTGATCGACCTGTCTTTGTCCAAGGTAGCACGCGGCAAGGTGATGGCCGCCAAGCAGAAGGGCGAAACCATCCCGGAAGGCTGGGCGGTGGATGCCGACGGTAACCCGACCACCGATCCGGATGCCGCCCTGGCGGGGTCCATGCTGCCGATGGGCGATGCCAAGGGGGCGGCGCTGGTGTTGATGGTAGAAATTCTGGCAGCCGCCCTGACCGGGTCCAACGCCGCCTTCGAAGCCTCCTCGCTGTTTGACGCCAAAGGCCCGCCGCCGTCACTTGGTCAGGTCGTGATCGGCATCGACCCTGCAGCACTGTCGGGCGGGGCATTCGCCGAGCGGCTGGAAACCATCCTGGAAATGATGACCGCTCAGGCCGGCGTGCGCCTGCCCGGCATCCGACGCCTTGCTGCCCGTGACAGGGCCGCCCGCGACGGCGTGCAGGTGCATGATGCACTGTTGGAGGAGATTGACGCGTTGATGAAGTGAGAAGACGAGCCGTGCGATAACCGCTTATCCGGGCGAACCGATCGTGTAGGATGGTGCGCAGATAACCTTCCGGGGTCTCGCCCACGGGGGACTGCACAAGGAATACGGCATGCGTTTTCTGTTGGGGGACAATCACCGCATCTTCGGCGATCTGTTGCGTCACTACATGAAAAGGCGCATTCCGCTCGCGGAAATGCAAACCGCCTCCACCCATGACGAATTCCTCGCCCTTGCCCGGGACCAGGAATTCGATCTCGTCGCTTTCAATCTGCACATGCCCGGTGCCGGGATACCGGCCACCATCGACGCACTGCGCGAAAAGCAGCCGGGAACCCCCATCGCGGTGTTCGCCGATGCAGGTGATCTGTCCAAAGCGATAGCCTGCATCAAATCCGGTGCCATGGGCTTCATCCCGAAGACCATGGGGGCGGATGAGGTGCTGGAGGCGTTGGTGAAAGTGCTGGCCGGCGATGAATTCCTGCCCGATTTCGTGTTGCTGGACGATCCGGTGGCGGAGCGCGCGGGCAGCGGGGACAAAAGCGGCATTTTCGGCCAGCAGATGACCCGGCGGGAATTCGCGGTGCTGCAGGAACTCTGCGGCGGCAAGTCCAACAAGGAAATCGGCCGCGATCTTGGCATTGCGGAGCAGACGGTAAAAATCCACCTGCAGCGCATCTTCAAGAAGATCGGCGCAAAGAACCGGGCCGACGCGGTTCGTATCGCATTGCACCCGCCGGCGGTGACCTAGCCGCCGACGGGCACATTGCGGTTTGGGCTTATACCAAGCCGCGATGAGCCCAGCTCATCGCGGTCCGGCCTTACGCCCCGCCGGACAGTTCCTTCAACATCGGCAGCTTGCGCAGCCGCTGGCCGGTGGCATTGAACACCGCGTTGGAAACGGCCGGCGCGATGGGTGGCGTGCCGGGTTCCCCCGCACCGGTCGGCGGATTGGCGGAAAGCAGGATATGCACATCCACCACCGGCATTTCCGACAGGCGCAACGGTTCATAGGTGTCGAAATTGGCCTGATCGACAATGCCGTCGGTCAGGGTGATCTCGTTGCGCAGGGCATGGCCCAGCCCATAGCCGATCGCCCCTTCCATTTGCGCCTTCACATTGTCGGGGTTGATGGCAATGCCACAATCCACCGCGCAGGTTACCTTCACCACCTTGAAGCCGCCGCGCCCGTCCATGGCGATTTCCGCCACCTGGGCCACCAGGGTGGAGAAGCTTTCATGCACGGCAAGGCCATGGAAATGCCCCTCCGGCAATGGCTTGCCATAACCCGCCTTCTCCGCGGCCAGGCTCAGCACCTCGGCATGGCGGGGATGGTTCTTCAGCAGCGACAGGCGGAACTCCAGCGGATCGCGGCCGGCCTCCCGCGCCAGATCGTCCATCATGGTTTCCATGACATAGGCCGTGTGGGTATGCCCGACCGAACGCCACCACAGAACCGGCACACCGACCTTGGTCGAGGTCAGCTCGACCGAGATATTCGGCACGTGATAGGGCGTGTCCGACACCCCTTCAACCGAGGTCGGGTCGATGCCGTTCTTCATCATGCCTTCGAACATGGTGCCGGCCATGATCGACTGGCCGACGATCCGATGGGTCCAGCCCACCAGATTGCCATCCTTGTCCAGCCCGGCCTTCACCTTGTGCAGGACCAGCGGACGGTAATAGCCGCCCTGGATGTCGTCTTCGCGCGACCACATGATCTTCAGCACATCGGGCTTGCCCCAGGCCTTGGCCAGTTCGGCGGCTTCCGCCACGATATGGCTGTCATAGATCGCGCGTCGGCCGAAGGACCCGCCGGCCCAGAGCGTATGGATCTGGATATTGGCCTGCTCGATGCCCAGAATGGCGGAGCTGACGGAATGGTCCACCGTCGGGAACTGCGCCCCGGTCCAGATATCGACCTTTCCATCCTTCACCTGGATCGCCACGTCATGCGGTTCCATCGGCGCATGGGCCAGATAGGGGAAATGGTATTCCGCTTCGATCACCTTGGCGGCGGAAGCCAGCGCCGCTTCCGGATCACCATCCTTGCGGGCCGGCAGGCCGGGCTTTTCGGCCAGTGCCTGATATTCCCGCAGCAGGGCATCGGTACCGCGCATTTCCGCCGCGCTGTCATCCCATTCCACCACCAGCGCCTCACGGGCCTTGAAGGCCTGCCAGGTGCGCTGCGCGATGACCGCAACGCCGGAGGGGATCTGCAGCACCCCGACCACGCCGTTCATCTTCAATGCCGCATTGGCATCGAAGCTCTTCACCTTGCCGCCAAAGCGCGGGGACCGTTTCACCGCGGCGATCAGCATGCCCTCGCGCACGAAATCGAGGGTGAAGATCGGCGCCCCTTCCGATTTCTCCTTCACATCCAGCCGCGGGAACCGCTTGCCGATATAGACGAAATCCTTCGGGTCCTTCAGCGGCACCTCGGCCGGAACCGGCATGGCGGCTGCCTTTTCGGCGAAATCGCCGAAGCCCCCGCGCTTGCCGCTTTTATGGCTGATCACGCCGTCGGCCACCGTGATTTCGGCAGCCGGAACGCCCCATTCGGCAGCGGCGGCGGCAACCAGCATCATCCGGGCAGCCGCCCCGGCCTTGCGATACTGTTCCCAGGAGTTCGCCATGGCGGTCGATCCGCCGGTGCCCTGAAGCGGGCCGAAGAACAGATTGTTGTATTTGGTGGCATCGGCCGGTGCGAAATCGGCGCGCATCTGCGCCCAGCTGGCCCCCAGCTCCTCCGCGACCAGGGTGGCGAGGCCAGTCGCGGTGCCCTGCCCCTTGTCCAGATGCTTGGACAGAACCGTCACCGCACCATCCGGCGCGATGATGACGAAGGGGTTGAACATGGCAGGCCCGGAAGCCGCCACGGCCTGTCCGGAGCCGGTGCCGCCCAAGGTCCAGCCCAGCGCCAGACCCAGACCGGCCCCGCCGCTTGCCTTCAGGAAAGAACGGCGCGACAGCCCGCGCGTGGACGGCGCTGCCATGTTGTCAATTAATTTGCGCATCGGATCAGCCCTCCATCATTTCAGATGCACGCCTCACGGCGATCTTGATGCGGTGATAGCTGGCGCAGCGGCAGACATTGCCGTCCATCGCCCCTTCGATATCCGCCTCGCTCGGCTTGGGCGTCTCGCTCAGAAGCGCGCTTGCCGCCATGATCTGGCCGGACTGACAATAGCCGCATTGCGGCACTTCGATCTCGCGCCAGGCCGCCTGCACCGCCTCCGCCGCCTTGCCCGAAAGGCCCTCGATCGTGGTGACGGCGGAGGTGCCGACATCTTCCACGAAAGTCTGGCAGGAGCGAACCGGCACACCATCCAGATGCACCGTGCAGGCACCGCAGGCCGCAATGCCGCAGCCGAATTTCGGCCCCAGAATTCCCAACTCCTCCCGCAGCACCCATAGGAGCGGCGTATCGCCCGGCACGTCGACGTGATGCGACGCACCGTTCACCATGATTTCAATCGCCATGGTAATGACCCTTCCTTGCCGTTTGTCTGTCTTGCCCAGATGCCCATTGCCAGGACATTCACACCCCCGGACCACAGCCGCAGGGTGACTTTTGAAGACTATAGATAGATGGGTTTCGTTCCGACAGAAGGGGCCTACTTCGGTATTTTAAACTAACCTCTTGGGAACCAAGGCCCCGGCGGGAGAGTGACGCGGTATCCGACCACCACGAACCACCGCTGCGCGGGGCAGCTTATTGATTTCCCTTTGCCCGGATATCCGCTAGCTTTCTCCCTGTTGGGGGAAACACGGCGTGGAATGAGGGGGTTCGACGTTCCATGCGCCTGATTGGACGGCTGTGTATCGTCTCTAGCCTGCTGGCATGCGCGGCGGTGACGCTGATTTGTGCCCTGGCGCCCGCAGTGGTAGCATCCGAACCCATCCTGACTGTAGAAAGACAGGACGGGGTCGTGCGGGAACTGACCCTGCCGGATCTGGACATGCTGCCGCAGATCACCATCCGCACCAAGACGCCCTGGCATCAGGGCGAACAGGTTTTTGTCGGGCCGTCGCTGCTCACCCTCATCCGCAGCCATGGGATCGAGGGCAAACTGCTGCTGGCGGAAGCGATCAATGACTATCATGCCCTGATCCCTACCGACGAGTTGACGGCGGAATATCCCATTCTCGCCACACGCAGAAACGGCAAGACCATGCCGGTGCGCGACAAGGGGCCGATCTTCATCATTTATCCCTATTCAAGCATGGGCAGGACCCAGGCGCGTATTCTGAGCCAATCCGTCTGGCAGTTGGTTCGCCTGCGCGCCACGGACGGGACTGCGGAATGATCAACCGCACCCTGTTGCGTCCCTGGGCCTTCGGTACGGGCATTGCCCTGGCTTCCATCGGCATGGTTGTGGCAATCGGCCTGTTCCTGGCGATGCTGGCATCCATGCAGATCATCCAGAACCGTCTGCCCGACAGCGCCGCCCTGTCCATCCTGCGGCTGGGGCAGGAAATGGACATGACAGCGCTGCACTGGCGCCATGCCCGCAAGGCTGGCGACGGGAATGCCGGGCAGGCCATCCAGAACAGCTCCGCCGAGGAGGCCGCCTTCCTGCTGGCCGTGGACATACTGGTTTCGCGCGTGGAGACGATCCGCGATGGCAAGCTCTACGGATATCTCGACCGTAAGCCCGAGCTGCGCCGCTTTGCGGATGCCATCAAGCAGCAGGTGGAGGAAATCGATGCCATCACCAGAAACACGGAAATCCAAGCACCGGACCGAATTGCGCGGATCGATGCGCTGATCACGGATTTGCAGCGCGATACGCGGCTGTTCGTGGCGCAGATTTCCAAGACCCGGGATGATCTGATCGCCCAGGGTCTGGAGGAGCTGTCCATGTTCCGCTGGCTGGTGGGCGGCGCGATCATCCTGGCCGTCGGTTCGGCGCTGATGCTGACCCTGGTGGTCTGGCGCCAGAACCGTCGATTGGTGGAGGAGGGTCAGGCCCTGCTGGAGGCGCAGCGGGAAGCCGAGCTTGCCCGCACCCGAACGGAACTTGCGATGCGCTCACGCACGCGGCTGTTTGCCAATACCAGCCATGAATTGCGTACGCCGCTGAATGCGATCATGGGTTTCTCGGAAATCATGGCGACCGAAGCCCTGGGCAAGTTGGGGAATGAGCGCTATCGCGGCTATTGCCAGGATATCCATGGCAGCGCGCTGGTGCTGCTGGAACTGGTCGATGACCTGTTGATGCTGGGCGCGATCGAAGAAGGAAAGTTCGATCTGACGCTCGAAGTGGTGCCACTCGGCCCGATCCTGGAACGCATCCGTTCGATGATGGGGCTGAAGGCGCAGGAACGCGGCATCACCTTGCAGTTCGACGTGACGCCCGGCCTGGCGGTACGTGGCGAGGCCAGGGCCATTCGCCAGATCCTGATCAACCTGATCGACAATGCGATCAAATATTCCCCCCGGGGCAGCATGGTGTCCTGCGCGGTCGGGCTGGACACCGGCATGGTTCTGTTTGTGGTCGAAGATGGCGGGCCGGGCATTCCCCCGGACCGGATTGCCCATCTGTTCCAGCCTTTTCAGCGCGGCGAGGATGCATTCGTGCGTCAGACCAAGGGGGCGGGGCTTGGCCTTGCCATCGTCCGCGCTCTGGCAACGCGCATGAACACCGATATCGGCCTGTTCCCCGCCATGCCACACGGCCTCCGGGCGGAATTCCGACTGCCACGCGCGACCATGCCTGGTGCCGGCCAGCAGGAACAGCCCGACGCCTTCGGCCCCGAAGCCTGATCGGCCCTGGCTGCCGGCTCAGGACAATTGCTTGTAGAGGAAGGTCGCCTCGCTCAACCGGCCATCGGGCGTCAGGGCGAAAGCCGGTATCCGCCCGGCTTCAACATAGCCCAGCTTTCGATACAGGAAATCCCCTCCGCTGCCACTGGCCGTGTCCAGCGTCAGCAGGCTGCGCCCCAGCCGTCGCATCTCGTCTTCCAGATGCAGCATCAAGGCCGCACCAACGCCGCGACGCCGCGCCCGGCTATGAACCAGAAGCTTGGCCACATCGGCCCGATGCGGCTGGTTCGGCTTGTGGACGGGATGAAGCTGCACGGTGCCCAGAATGGCGCCGTCCTCGTCGCGCGCGACATAGAGCAGGATATGGCCCGCCGCCACCTCCTGCGCCACGCTTTGCCAGAAGGCTTCGGCCTGTCCCTGGTCGATATCGGCCATGAAGCTGACCTCCGCGCCATGCCCTACGGCATCGATCAGAAGCGCCGCGAGTTCCGGCACTGCGTCGCGGGCGGTGGTGTGGGAAAGGGCCTCAATCATGCTACCTCCTTCACATCAAGCCGGCGCGGCGCGGGGTGCCGAAAGCGCCATTCCGACAGGGTGCAGCCCAGTGCGATCAGCCCCGCCCCCGCCAGGGTCAACAGGCTGATGGTCTCGTCAAACAGCAGCACGCCAAGCACCGTGGCCCAGATCAGCGCGGTATAGTCGACCGGGGCCAGCCGCGCGGCGGTCGCCCTGGCCAGTGCCCAGGCCATGGCCATATTCCCGCCCGTGCCGAAGAAGCCCAGGACGATGAATACCGGCCAGTCCATCGGCTGGGGCGTGTGCCAGTCCAAAGCCGCAATCGGGGCCAGAACCAGGCTGGTGATCACCGCCGGATAGAAGGCCATGGCCCAGGGCGTCTCGCTCGGCGCCTGATGGCGCATCAGCACCACCAGCCCGGCATAGGAGATGGTGGCGATCAGAATTTCCCCCGCCGCGACCAGATAGGCCGGTTCCACCGAAGCCGACCAGGGTCTGGTGATAATCAGCACCCCGGCAAACGCCAGGATCAGCCCGTACCAAAAGGCGCGCGGCGCCCCTTCCTTCAGCATCAGCGTGGAAAACAGCACGATGAAAACGGGGGAGGTGAAGGCGATCGGTATGGCCTGCGACAGCGGCATCGCCGACAGGCCATGGATGAACAGCATCACGGTCGCCGCATTCAAGACACCGCGCACGGCGTGAAACCGCGCCATCTTCCAGCCGGTAAAACGCATGGCGGCGCGCCCGACGAACACCAGCATCACCAGCGCCGCCACCACGCCACCGGTGAAGCGGGCCGCCGCGATCTGCGCCGGGGGATATCCCGCCGCCAACATCTTGAAGCCGGCATCCATGAAGCACATCAGCGCCATGCCCGTGGCCATCATCAGATAGGGCGCGTTGCCACGGTTCAGCATCGCGTCCACCCTGCGGCCAGGTCTTTGCGGAAGGCATATTCATGGCTGGCGCTCAGATCCTGCAGCACCCGTTCACCGGGCAGGCGCCGATAGCCGCTTTTCTCATAAAAGCGATGGGCTGCCTGAAAGCGGGTATCGGTCCATAGCTGGATCGCACATCCCCCGGCCGATACCGCATGCGCCTCAGCCCGGGCCAGCAGCCTGGCCGCCCAGCCTGAGCCGCGCAATCCGGGGTCGAGATACATCTTGTGTAGTTCCCACAGCCCCGCCTCACCAGTTTCAGGCGCAATACCGACCGAACCCTTGATCACACCATCCCCCGCACTCAGCACCCAAAGCGCCCCGCCAAGCGCCGCGAAATGCGTCGCCGGAGCATCAAGCTCGGGCAGTTCGGCAGCCCGATCGAACACGGTTCCCGGATATTCGCTCCAGGCGCGCGCAATCAGATCGGCAATGCCGTCTCCATCGCCATCACGGGCGGGGCGGATCACAAGGGGAAGGATTGCGGTGTCTGTCATCATCAGCCTATAAGAAAGCCGAATTCAAATGGCTGTCTATTGAGTTTATCTGAAGGGTTCGTTCCCAAATGCAGCGCCTGCCCCTCAACGCCCTGCGGGCTTTCGATCTCGTGGCACGCGAAGGCAGCATGGCTGCGGCGGCGACAGCCCAGGGTGTCACCACCGCCGCCATTTCCCGCCAGATTTCCATTCTGGAAGAAACGCTGGGCACCACCCTGCTGAAACGCTCCGGCCGTGGCGTCAGCCTGACCGAGACGGGGCTGGACCTGTCCAAGCAGTTGCGGGACGGATTCGATCTGCTGGAAAGCGGGGTGGAACGCTTCGCCGTCTCCCGCCAGCGCCGGGTAATCGTGGTGGGGGTGCCGCGCAATTTCGCCATCCGTTGGCTCGCCCCGCGTCTGCAGCGCTTCCGCCTGCTGCACCCGACCATTGAAGTGCATGTGGACGGTGTCCGCCACGAAGCCGATCTGGAACGGCGCGAGGCGGATGTGGCCATTCGCTACGGCTCCGGAAGCTGGTCGGAAGCCACCGTCGCCAGCCTTGGACCCAATCCGATCTTTCCGGTCTGCTCGCCGGGCTTTCTGGGGCTGCGCGATCCGCTGGACGCGCTGCGGCGCGGCCCCCTGTTCCATTTCGTGGAACTGGACGACTGGGCGTCGTGGTGCCGCACCAAGGGTATCGAGGATATTGATTCGCAGGCCGGCCCGCGCTTTTCCGATACGGCCATGACCCTGTCGGCGGCGGAGGCCGGCCAGGGCTTTGCCATGGCGCGGCCCTTTCTGGTGCAGGATGCGCTGGCCGATGGCAGCCTGATCGCCCCTTTCGGTCAGGATGGTCCACCCGACCGCTACGGCTATTACCTGGTGATGACCCGCCACGCCTCGGCCCGCCCGTCGGTCAGCGCCTTCGCCGATTGGATTCTGCGCGAGACGGGCTCAGCCAGGCTATGACGCAGCCTGCATCCGCCTGCGATTGCGCCGCTTGATCAACCACATCGACACGCCGGTGATGGCGAACAGAAGCGGCAGGAAGCCCGATAGGAAGACCAGGAATTGCCAGATCGGCCCCCAGCCAAGCCCCATATGCAAGGGCCGCTGCCAGGCCTGGAACACCTCGCCCACGCCATAGGTCCTGGGGTCGCGAAGCTCGCTCACCACCCCGGCCTCCGTGTCGATGGTCGCAAGAATGGCGGGCGCCCCTTCGCCCATGCCCGGATAGGCAAGCGCGACGCGTGTCCCCATGCCCGGACGGAACGGCAGCATCGCCGAATAGGGTTCGCCATCCGGTACGGCTGCCTTGGCCAGCACGAAATAATCCGCCAGCGTGGCATCCGGCCCGGCGGGAGCGACAACAGCCTGCGGGGGAACACCGGCAGGCCCGGCCGCCGGCAGGCCGAGCAGGGCGGAAAGACTTTGTGGGAAGGCGATATAGACGCCGGTGAAGCTGACAAGAAGGAAGACCGACAGCGTCCAGAAACCAACCGCACCATGCAGATCACGATGGAAGCGGTAGCCCTTGGCCCGTGCCTGGACGGTCAAGGCCTGCTTCCACTGGCCCCGGCGTGGCCACCACAGCACCAGCCCGCTGATGCCCAGCAGCAGCATGCAGACCCCCAGCCAGCCGACGATGGGCCGTCCGACAGCCGGTATCAGCAGACGCCCATGCAGGTCGTGCAGGAAGCGGGTGATCGCCCCGCCGGTCGACACCTCGCCCAGCACCTCCAGACTTACCGGATCGACCGCCAGCGTCCTGGCACGGGAATCACGCGGCCCTGCCCCCTGCGGCCCCACCCGGACCGTCGCTGGCAAGCCTTCCAGGCGCGGCAAGGTAAGCGAACTCGCGACGCTGTCCGGCCCGGCGGCAATTAGGGCCGCATTCAGAATGTCAGCAGGCGGACGGGCCGGGCCGCTGGACGCCTGATAGCGCGGCGCACCGCCCAGCAGCGCTTCGAACTCCTGATGATAGGTCAGATAGCTGCCGCTCAGCCCCAATAGGATAAAGGGAATCGACAGCACGATCCCGATCCAGAAATGCGCCTCGCGCAGCACATGCAGCACCCGCACCCTGGTCATGCCGGACGCGTGTCCGCGACCGGTGGAAGCAGCCAGTTGATCGCTCGATCCCATTTTGTCCTCGCCCCCAAGCCCCGCCTGCCGATAACGGCACACCGGAAACGCCCGGCCGCATGGAATCCGTCGCATCCCATGGAATGTCGGAAATGAAAATGCCGCCCGGATCATCCATCCGGGCGGCACATCATGATCCGATCACCGGCGATCAGGCGAAGGCTTCATCCCAGGTACCGCGGGTGGAGGCCTTGGAATATTCCGTGGCGCGGTTTTCGAAGAAATTGGTGTGCTCCACGCCGTTCAGCATCTCGTCCATCCAGCGCAGCGGATTTTTTTCCGCCTTGTAGAGCGGCTGCAGGCCAAGCTGGCCCAGGCGCCGATCGGCGATATAGCGGATGTAATCCTTCACCTCCTGGGCTGCCAGGCCTTCGACCGGTCCCATTTCGAAAGCCAGATCGATGAACGCATCCTCATGGCTGACGATCGTGTCGCAGGCGGTATAGAGATCGCGCTGCATCTCCTCGTTCCAGATTTCCGGATTTTCCGAGATGAAGGTGCGGAACAGCTTGATGATGGACTGGGTGTGCAGCGTCTCGTCGCGCACGGACCAGGAGACGATCTGGCCCATACCCTTCATCTTGTTGAAGCGCGGGAAGTTCATCAGCATGGCAAAGGAGGCGAAGAGCTGCAGCCCTTCGGTGAAGGCGCCGAACACCGCCAATGTCTTTGCAATGTCTTCCTTGGTGTCCACGCCCCAGACCTGCATGTAATCATACTTGTCCTTCATCTCCTTGTACTGGAGGAAGGCCTGATACTCGGTCTCCGGCATGCCCAGCGTGTCCAGAAGATGCGAATAGGCCGCGACATGGATGGTTTCCATGTTGGAAAAGGCCGCCAGCATCATCTGCACTTCGGTCGGCTGGAACACGCGGGTGTATTTGCGCATATAGCAATTGTTCACCTCGACATCCGCCTGGGTGAAGAAGCGGAAAATCTGGGTCAGGAGATTGCGCTCCTCCAGCGACAGCTTGTGGTGCCAGTCCTTGATGTCTTCCGCCATCGGCACTTCCTCAGGCAGCCAATGCACCCGCTGCTGGGTCAGCCATGCCTCATAGGCCCAAGGATAGTTGAAGGGCTTATAGACCGGGCTGGCGTTCAGCAGGGACATGACGAAAACTCCATAGGACCATGGGACGAACAGCAGACAAAGGCGGGCTTGCGATCTTTGCGAGACCGGAGCCACACACCAAATCTGGTGGTTGGTAACGGTTCCTTAACAATATACCTAGTTCGCATGGGCGTCCAGACCGATCCATGCGGCAAACGCGACCGGGACCGCGGGGGAATGCGACAACCGCCATCGCAGGTGCCGTAAATCCGCCATATTGCCTGCTTAGGAGCGGCTTGCTATCCATCGCGCGCCCGAATACGGCCGACCCGAACCGCATGCGCCGATCCGACCGCCTTTCCCCTTGGAAATGGCGTGGCGAATCTGCCTAGTCTTCCGGGCTTTCCGACCGTATTGGGGCGGGTCGCGCGAAGGTGGGATGATCCCGCCTTTCCGGTTCGCGGCCCGGATCACGCGCTGGAAACGCATTCGAAAGGGATACAGGGGCCATGGCCGGCCATTCCAAATTCAAGAACATCATGCACCGCAAGGGCGCGCAGGATCGCAAGCGCGCCGGCGCGTTCGCCAAACTTGCCCGCGAAATCACCGTGGCCGCCAAGATGGGTGGCGGCGATCCGGCGATGAATGCCCGCCTGAGGCTGGCCATTGCCAATGCGCGTGCCGAGAACATGCCCAAGGACAATGTCGAGCGCGCGATCCAGAAGGGCGTCGGGGCCGGCGAAGGCGATGACTATGTGGAAATCCGCTACGAAGGCTATGGCGCCGGCGGCATCGCCGTCATCGTCGAATGCCTGACGGATAACCGCAACCGCACCGCCGCCGACATCCGCTCGATCTTCAACAAGGCCGGTGGCAATCTGGGGGAAACCGGCGCGGTGTCCTTCATGTTCGACCGGCTGGGCGAAATCCGCTACCCGGCGGCCAAGGCCAGCGCCGACGAGATGCTGGAAGCCGGCATCGAAGCGGGCGCCGATGATGTGGAATCGGGCGAGGAAGAGCATGTCGTCTATTGCGCCCCCGACGAGCTGAACGCCGTGTCCGGTGCGCTGGCTGGCCGTTTCGGCGATGCCGAATCGGCGAAATTCGTCTGGCGGCCCCAGAATCTGGTGCCGGTCGAAGGCGACAAGGCGGAAAGCC
>Ga0209066_10001812_pt1 | contig 27441 bp, 22 predicted proteins | sample All_14_2_FD_187198 | JGI IMG/M metagenome (GOLD analysis project Ga0209066, IMG submission 187198) | Freshwater microbial communities in response to fracking from Pennsylvania, USA - Allegheny Zone_MetaG_DW_15 (SPAdes) (version 2) ...
GCACGGGGCTGGGCGGGTGCCGGACGCCTGACGGCGGACAACGCATAGCGGTCAAGCGCATCCTCCGCGATCGCCTCATCGGCGCCCATCGCGACCAGCCAGTCCAGGCTTGCGAAAGCCTCCATCCGCTCCATTGTTTCCATTGCCGCGCAAATACCCTGTGATCTGGTTGGGCCGGGATAACCCGCCTGCACTTGCCATCCAGTGTATGGCCTGTGTTAGACAGGGCCAACAGTCAAAGCAAGCCGACAAGGGGCAGCGGGAGCAGACGATGAGCGATTCCGTCGAGCGGGAGTCCATGGAATATGACGTGGTGATCGTAGGCGCCGGCCCGGCAGGGTTGGCCACGGCGATTCGCCTGAAGCAGCTGGAGGGCGAAACGGGCCGGCCGCTTTCCGTCTGCGTCATCGAGAAGGGATCGGAGGTCGGCGCCCATATCCTGTCCGGCGCGGTGTTCGAGCCGCGTGCGCTGAATGAGCTGTTGCCGGACTGGGCCGCGCTGGGCGCGCCCCTGGATACCCCGGCCCGGAAGGACAGCTTCTGGTATCTGACCCCGGCCAACAGGATCGGCCTGCCAACCCCGCCGCAGATGCACAATGCGGGGAACTACATCGTCTCGTTGGGCAATGTCTGCCGCTGGCTGGCGACCCAGGCCGAGGGGCTGGGGGTGGAGATCTATCCGGGTTTCGCCGCGGCCGAGGTGCTGTTCCATGCCGATGGCAGCGTCAAGGGCGTGGCGACCGGCGATATGGGCATCACCAAAACCGGCGAGCGCGGGCCGAACTGGCAGCCCGGCATGGAGCTGCATGCCCGCCAGACCGTGTTCGCCGAAGGCTGCCGGGGCCATCTGGGCAAGCAGCTGATGGATCGGTTCCAGCTGCGCGAGGGGGCGGAGCCGCAGACCTATGCCATCGGCCTGAAGGAGCTGTGGGAGATTGACCCGGCCAGGTCCGAACCCGGCCGCATCATCCACACCACCGGCTGGCCGCTGAAATCGGATGTCTATGGCGGATCGTTTCTCTATCACCTGAAGGATAATCTGGTTTCCATCGGCTTCGTGGTGGGGTTGGACTATACCAATCCCTATCTGTCGCCCTATCAGGAATTCCAGCGCTTCAAGCAGCATCCGAATATCCGTCCCATCCTGGAAGGCGGGCGGCGCATCGCCTATGGCGCGCGCGCCCTGAACGAGGGCGGCTTCCAGTCCATCCCGGAGCTGACCTTCCCCGGCGGGCTGATGGTCGGCTGCGAAGCGGGATTCCTGAACGTGCCCAAGATCAAGGGCAGCCATTTGGCGATGAAGTCCGGCATGGTGGCGGCCGAAGCGCTGTTCGAGGCGCTGACGGGAGAGGGCGAGGCCCCGGCCGAGGTGACCGCCTTCCGCGAAAGACTGGAGCAGAGCTGGCTGTGGGAGGAGTTGTACAAGGTCCGCAACATCCGGCCGAGCTTCAAATGGGGCTTCCTGGGCGGGCTGGTCTATTCCGCGCTCGACACCTTCCTGTTCCGGGGGCGGGCGCCCTGGACCCTGCATCACCATGGCAAGGACAATGAAAGTCTGGTGACGAAGGACAGGGCCAGGCCGATCGACTATCCCAAGCCCGACGGCGTGATCAGCTTCGACCGGCTGACCAATGTGTCCTTCGCCAATGTTTATCACGAGGAAGACCAGCCCTCGCATCTGACGCTGAAGGATGCTTCGGTCCCGGTCGCGATCAATCTGGAACAATATGACGCGCCCGAGCAGCGCTACTGCCCGGCCGGCGTCTATGAAATCCTGCGGGACGAGGACGGGTCCAATCCGCGCCTGCAGATCAACGCGCAGAACTGCGTGCACTGCAAGACCTGCGATATCAAGGACCCGACCCAGAATATCAACTGGGTCGTGCCGCAGGGCGGCGAGGGGCCGAGCTACCCGAACATGTGACGATCTGGCAGGGCGCGGCAGGTTCTGGCAGTCCGGCACGACTTGCATCCGCGTGGAAGCTGGGGCATCCCTGTGGCATGACCGATATGCATCCCTCCGCCAGCGACATCCGTCGCGAAGCCCTGCTGCACCGGCTGCTGCCACGGCGTTGGAAGCCCTATGGCCGGTTGGCGCGGCTTGATCGCCCCATCGGGACCTGGCTGCTGCTGATCCCCTGCTGGTGGGGGCTGATGCTGGCGGTTGGGGCAGGGCAGGGGCCGGGCGGCTGGACGGCGCTGTGGTATGGGCTGCTGTTCGGCCTGGGCGCGATCCTGATGCGCGGGGCGGGCTGCACCTGGAACGACATCACCGACCGCGATTTCGACGGCCGGGTGGCGCGCACCGCCGACCGGCCGATCCCGGCGGGGGATGTGACGGTCGGTCAGGCCAAGCTGTTCATGGCGGGCCTGATGCTGGTCAGCCTGGTCATCCTGCTGCAATTCAACTGGATGGCGGTCGGGGTGGGGGCGGCCTCGCTGCTGCTGGTATTTCCCTATCCCTTCATGAAGCGCATCACCTATTGGCCGCAGGCCTGGCTGGGCCTGACCTTCAACTGGGGTGCGCTGCTGGGCTGGGTGGCGGCGTCCGGCGCGCCGGGCTGGCCGCCGGTCCTGCTCTATGCCGCAGGTCTCTCCTGGACGCTGGCCTATGACACGATCTATGCGCATCAGGACAAGGAAGACGACGCGCTGATCGGGGTGAAATCCACCGCGCTGAAATTCGGCAGGGCGTCGCGGCCCATCATCACCGGCTTTTTCCTGCTGGCGGCGGTGCTGATCGGGCTGGCCGGCTGGCTGGCCGGGCTGGGCTGGGCCTTCTGGGCCGGGCTGGCGGCCTTTGCCGGTCATGCCATCTGGCAGGTTTCGAGCATTGATTTCGGCGATCCGGCCGACTGCCTGCGGAAATTCCGCTCCAACCGCGATGCGGCCCTGCTGCTGCTGGCCGGCATGATCGCGGATGCCGCGCTGCGCGGGCTGTTGTAAATGGCCCTGAACGGTGATCCGCAGGCCTTCATCCGCGACAATACCAAGTTGATCAGCCCGGCCTTGGTGCCGGAAATCCGGCTATGGCTGGCGGCGGAAGATCTGCCGCTGTGGCGCGCGGGGGAGGAGGAGCTGGAGGCGATGGGCCTGGGCACCCCCTATTGGGCCTTCGCCTGGGCGGGTGGACAGGCGCTGGCGCGCTATGTGCTGGACCATAAGGCGGAGTTCTTTGGCCGGAAAATCCTCTGTTTCGCGGCGGGTTCGGGGATCGAGGCGATTGCCTGCGCCCAGGCGATGGCGGGCGATGTGGTGGCAAGTGACATCGACCCGATGGCCGCCACCGCCATGGCACTGAATGCGCTGGCCAATGACGTGTTCTTCACCGTCAGCCTGCAGGATTATCTGGGCAGCCAGGGGGACTGGGATATCGTGCTGATCGGCGATGTCTGTTACGAGCAGCAGATGGCGGGGCGGGTCCAGTCCTGGGCGCGGTCGCTGGCCGCATCGGGCCGGCGGGTGCTGATCGGCGATCCCGTGCGCGCCTATCTGGAACGCCAGGGGCTGGAAGCCATCGCGCGCTACCCCGCCCGCACCACCTCGCTGATGGAAGATACCGGCCTGGGCAATGCGACCGTGTGGGAGGTATGCGCCTAGCGTGCCAGCGTGATCGGCTGGCCCTGGGTTCCGGCATAGAAGACCACGATCACGGCCGGTTCGGTGCCGGTATTCTGGCCATGATGCCAGGTGTTGACCGTTTCCACGATGGGATCGCCCGCCCGCAGGAGCAGCGTCTTGCCATCTTCGGTCTGCACGGTCAGTTCGCCTTGCAGCAAAAGGCCGACATTGATCACCGGATGGGTATGGACGGGCAGTTTCTGGCCGGCCGGAATGGTGATGCGCAGCAGCGTCACCTCCGGCTGGCCGGCGGGATAGGCGGGCAGCACGGCGCCATCCCAGCTGGTGCTGCTTTTGGCGAGCGTTTCGACCCTCGTTGCCTGGCCGTATTTGTCGGATGCCCCGGCCGGGGTGGATATCGCCGCGACCGACAGCAGGGCCGCAGCCCAGGGCAGAAAAGCCTTCTTCATGGTATCCGACGCTCCCTCAGCAGGCAGGGCTTGCCGGCCCCGTGATTTTCGTTGCGACCATTCTAACCGATTTGTCGGCGCTGCATTATTGACAGCTGGTTCTTCAGTTCAGGCGGCTAAGCTAATTCAGCCTCAATGGCTTCTTCAGTGAGGGCTCCCCCTCGAAAGTGATAGACTCTTTTTGTCACAAACCTTCCTTCCGCTCCAACACCTAGTCCCATGGTTTTGGCGGTTGCATCGAAGTTTGCGCCAATATTTCCTTTCCCGGAATTATCATAAAACTCTTCTATCTCTACTTCCGATGCCATTTCTATTCGCCTTGCTATAGCAAGTTCCTGTGCTATTCTGGCCTGCTGCAATGCAAACTGCAATCTTATTGATTCTTTGTCTACTTCATCTTTTAACTCTGAAACCCCTTTGTCTGATGCTGTATCCACTAATTTTGCGGCCTTTGTTACTGCCTCTAATATTAGTCCAGCAAGAGGGTTCACGAGGGTGGTCACGCCGACAATGGCCGCTATTTTGTTTGACATCATTCTATCCTCATTTGTTTCCCGTTTGAGTAATTTTGTTATTTAGGGTTGATTGGGAGCCGGGAGGCCTACTTCTGAAGGCGTGTGTCGGAATCTGCGCAGGTCAGTAAATGTACACGCATTGAGAGTTTGTGCAATCTGGGTTGCTTCAGGCTGTGTGCTGAAAATTTCCGCCCTCTTTGCGGTTAGCCTGCGCCGAGTTAACATGTCGCCATCATGACCCGGATCGCTTCGACCCATGACAGGCTGCAGGGCCGCCCGATGAAGGCGGAGCTTCTGATTCTCTGCGCCAGGATCGGCTATCGGCCATAGCCGGGGCGGGCAGCTTTCCACCCGATCCCTGTTCTGTGAGCGGCGCGCCAGCGCCGCCTCCCGCCGAATTCGGAGTATGAACCGATGACCACGATCCGTCGCAATTACGACAAGAAGCGCCTGAATGCGCTGGACACCGCCCATCACCTGCATCCCTTCACCGACCATAAGAGCTTCCATGCCGAGGGCGGGGCGCGCATCATCACCTCGGCCGATGGGTGCTGGCTGACCGATGCCGACGGGCAGCGCATCCTGGACGGCATGGCCGGGCTGTGGTGCGTGAATGTGGGCTATGGACGCGAGGAGCTGGCGCGTGTGGCCTATGAGCAGATGATGGAGCTGCCCTATTACAACGCCTTCTTCAAGACCGCGACGCCGCCGGTGGTGGAGCTGTCGGCCAAGCTGGCGGAGGTGATGCCGGGCAATATCAACCGCGTCTATTTCGGCAATTCCGGTTCGGAATCGAACGATACGCTGCTGCGTCTGGTGCGCTGGTTCTGGGCGATCCAGGGCAAGCCCTACAAGAAATGGATCATCGGGCGGCATAATGGCTATCACGGTTCCACCGTGGCGGGTGTGTCGCTGGGCGGCATGAAGGCGATGCATGGCCAGGGCGATCTGCCCATTCCCGGCATCGCCCATATCCAGCAGCCCTATTGGTATGGCGAAGGCGGCGAGATGAGCCCGGAGGAATTCGGCCTTGCCGCCGCGCGCGAGCTGGAAAAGAAAATCCTGGAGCTGGGGCCGCATAATGTGGCGGCCTTCATCGGTGAGCCGATCCAGGGCGCAGGCGGCGTGGTGATCCCGCCGGACAGCTACTGGCCGGAAGTCCAGCGCATCTGCCGCCAATATGATGTGCTGATGGCCTGTGACGAGGTGATCTGCGGCTTCGGACGCACGGGCGAATGGTTTGGCTGCCAGAGCTTCGGCGTGGAACCCGATCTGATCACCATGGCGAAGGGCCTGTCCTCCGGCTACCAGCCGATTTCGGCGCTGGGCGTAGCGGACCGCATCGCCGAGGTCATCCTGGACAAGGGTGGGGAATTCTATCACGGCTACACCTATTCCGGCCATCCGGTGGCCTGCGCCGTCGCGCTGAAGAATCTGGAAATCCTGCAGGAGGAGAAGCTGGTCGAGCGGACGAAGACCGTGACCGGTCCGCATCTGGCCACGGCCCTGGAAAGCCTGGCGGATCATCCGATTGTGGGCCAGGTGCGCTCCCGTGGGCTGATCGGGGCGATCGAACTGGTGAAGGACAAAACGACGCGGACGCGCTTCCGCGATCTGGGCAAGGTGGGCACGCTGTGCCGCGACCATTTCTTCCGGCGCAACGCCATCATGCGGGCCTGTGGCGATACGATGGTGGTGTCGCCGCCGCTCATCATCTCCACCGCGGAAATCGACACCCTGATCGGCATCGCGCGCGAATGTCTGGACGCAACCTGGGCGGAGGTGAAAGACTGGTAAGCGTGTCTCGCCTTTTGATGAAGGGGGGTCGTTGACAGCGACCCGCAGGACTGTATCAATGGTCGCGATGATGCGCCGCACCAATCATCCGCCTTCAGGCGGGGACGGGGGGCAGACTACGGTGCAGCACCAACCGGGAGATGAAGGGAGAATTCGGACCGATGCTTAAGCGGACATTGACTGCGGCGGCTTTCGGCCTCGCCGCGATGGCGATGGGCCAGACCGCGCTCGCAGCAGGCGAAGTACGGATCTACAACTGGTCGGACTATATCGACGAATCGATCCTGGCGGACTTCACCAAGGAAACCGGGATCAAGGTCGTCTATGACGTTTTTGATTCCAACGACATTCTGGAAACCAAGCTGCTGGCGGGCTCCACGGGCTACGATCTGGTGGTGCCGACCGGCATTTTCCTGTCGCGCCAGATTCAGGCCGGCGTGTTCCAGAAGCTGGAGCGCTCCCAGCTGCAGAACATCAAGTTCATGTGGCCGCAGATCGAAGCCCGCACGGCGAAGCTTGATCCGGGCAATGCCTATTCCATCAACTACATGTGGGGCACCACCGGTATCGGCATGAATGTCGACAAGGTGAAGGCGGCCCTCGGCCCCGATGTGAAGCTCGACAGCTGGGCCGTGCTGTTCGACCCCAAGAATGCGGAAAAGCTCGCCTCCTGCGGCATTTTCATGCTGGATGCGGCGGAAGAGGTGATCGCCACCGCGCTGAACTATATCGGCGAGAATCCGGACGCCAAGGACGCGGCCGTGATCGAAAAGGCCGAAGCGGTGCTGATGCCGATCCGTCCTTTCGTGCAGAAGTTCCATTCGTCGGAATACATCAATGCGTTGGCGAATGGGGATATCTGCATCGCGCTTGGCTGGTCGGGCGACATGTTCCAGGCCCAGGCCCGCGCCCAGGAAGCCAAGAACGGCGTGAACATTCAGTATGTCATCCCCAAGGAAGGCGCGCTGATGTGGTTCGACCAGATGGCCATTCCGAAGGATGCGCCGAATCTGGCCAATGCGCATAAGTTCATGAACTATATCATGCGCCCGGAAGTGATCGCCAAGGCGACCAATTACGTGCTGTACGCCAACGGCAACCTTGCTTCGCAGGCCTATATCGACAAGGCCGTGCTGGAAGATCCGGCGATCTATCCGACGCCGGAAGTGGTGGAAAAGCTGTTTACCCAGACGCCTTACGGGCCGCGGGAACAGCGGGTGCTGACCCGCCTCTGGACCAAGATCAAGACGGGCCAGTAAGGGCGACAAAACGGGGCGGGTCCGGCAGCGGGTCCGCCCCACCCCTTTTTACGGTAGGGCAATTTCAACAAGACAGGCCCTTTGGTCGGGCAGGGGATTGGCCGGGAATGACGGGACAGCAGGCACCGACGGGTAAAAAGCCGGTTTTCGCACCTTGGGCGGATCCGGCTCAGAAACCGTTCATCGAAATCCGCAATGTGACGAAGACTTTCGGGGATTTCATCGCGGTCAACGATGTGTCGCTGAACATCTATCGGCGGGAGTTTTTCTCGCTGCTGGGGCCGTCGGGCTGCGGAAAGACCACCTTGCTGCGCATGCTGGCCGGCTTCGAAACGCCGACCAGCGGCCAGATCTTCCTGGACGGGGAAGACATGTCGCGTGTGCCCCCGCATGAGCGCCCGGTGAACATGATGTTCCAGTCCTATGCGCTGTTTCCGCATATGACGGTGGAACAGAACATCGCCTTCGGCCTGAAGCAGGATCGCGTCCCCTCGGCCCAGATCAAGAAACGGGTGGACGAGGTGCTGGCGATGGTCCAGCTCGACCGGTTCTCCAAACGCAAGCCGCATCAGCTTTCCGGCGGGCAGAAGCAGCGCGTGGCGTTGGCGCGCGCGGTGGTGAAGCGCCCCAAGATGCTGCTGCTGGACGAGCCTTTGGGCGCGCTGGACAAGAAGCTGCGTCAGGAAACCCAGTTCGAGCTGATGAATATCCAGGAATCACTCGGCCTGACCTTCGTGATCGTGACCCATGACCAGGAAGAGGCGATGACGGTGTCATCGCGCATCGCGGTGATGGACCATGGCAAGGTGATCCAGACCGCGACGCCTTCGGAAATCTACGAATATCCGAATTCCCGCTATGTCGCGAGCTTCCTGGGCGAGATCAATATCTTCGAAGGCAAGCTGGCCGCGCGCGATCCCGACGGGGTGACGGTGGAATCGGTGGAAGCCGGGGCCTCCCTGCGCGGTGGGGCGGCGGTCGACGCGCCGATTGGCACGACGGTGTGGATCGCGGTCCGGCCCGAGAAGTTTCTGATTTCCAAGGAGCTGCCGTCGCCGGATGCCAGCCTGAACTGCGTGACCGGCAAGGTCTGGGATATCGGCTATATCGGCAATCTCTCCATCTACCATGTGAAGCTCGACAGCGGCAAAATCGTGCGTGCCGCCCAGACCAACCAGGCCCGCCTGGTAGAACGGGCGATCACCTGGGAGGATCGGGTCTATCTGAGCTGGCGTCCGGATGCCGGCGTCGTCCTCAACGCCTGATGCGCAGCGGCCTGACGGGTAGGGGAAAGAGATGAACGACGGAAACGGGGATAAGGTCGGTTTCTTCTCGGGCCGGCGCGAGATCGCGACGGGCCTGGGCGGGATGCATGCCCGGATGATGGGCTTCGCGCCCTATCGGCTGTGCTGGCGGGTGCTGGAACGGTTCGGGCTGACCGGCCGCGCGGCCGTGTTCCTGGTGCCCTATCTCTGGCTGCTGATCTTCTTCCTGGGGCCGTTCCTGATCGTGTTGAAGATCAGCTTCTCCACGACGGTGATCGCCATTCCGCCCTATTCGCCGGTCTTCGAATGGACCGATGCGGGTCCCAGCGTAAAGCTGAACTTCGACAATTACGCCTTTCTGTTCGAAGACAGGCTGTATATCGATTCCTATCTGAATTCGCTGCGCATCGCCGGGATATCGACCCTGATCGCGCTCATGGTCGGCTATCCAATTGCCTATGGCATGGCGCGCGCGCCGTCGGGCTGGCGCCTGCCGCTCTTGATGCTGGTGATCCTGCCCTTCTGGACCTCCTTCCTGATCCGGGTCTATGCCTGGATCGGTATCCTGAAGAAGGAAGGGCTGCTCAATCTGGCCCTGCTATCCATGGGGGTGATCGACGAGCCGCTCAACATCCTCAACACGGAAACGGCGGTCTATATCGGCATCGTCTATTCCTATCTGCCGTTCATGATCCTGCCGCTCTATGCCAATCTGGAAAAGATGGACCTGACCCTGCTGGAGGCGGCGGCCGATCTGGGCTGCTCCAGGCTCAAGGCCTTCTGGGTGATCACCATTCCGCTATCGTTGCCGGGCATCGTGGCGGGCTGTTTCCTGGTCTTCATTCCGGCGGTGGGAGAATTCGTCATTCCCGATCTCTTGGGCGGGTCGGAAACCGTGATGATCGGCAAGACGTTGTGGACCGAGTTCTTCAACAATCGCGATTGGCCGCTGGCCAGCGCGGTGGCGGTGATCCTGCTGGGCATCCTCGTCATCCCCATCGTCTATTTCCAGCGCCTGCAAGCCAAGAACGCGGGTTGAGGGGGAACGGGCCATGACGAATTTCACCTGGTTCAACCGTGCGAGCCTGATCCTGGGCTTTTCCTTTCTCTATCTGCCGATTGCCCTGCTCATTATCTTCAGCTTCAACGAATCGAAGCTGGTGACGGTATGGGCCGGTTTCTCCACCATGTGGTATGTGGAGATGCTGAACAATCAGGGCCTGATGGATGCCGCCTGGGTGACCGCCAAGGTCGCCTTCGCCTCGGCCAGCATCGCCACCGTGCTGGGAACCATGGCGGGGCTGACCCTGGTGCGCTTCGGCGCCTTCCGGGGCCGCACCCTGTTTTCCGGCATGGTCTTCGCGCCTTTGGTGATGCCGGAGGTGATTACCGGCCTGTCCTTGTTGCTGATGTTCGTGGCGCTGGGGGTTGATCGCGGCTTCTGGACGGTGACGCTGGCCCATGTCACCTTCACCATGTGCTATGTCGCCGTGGTCATCCAGTCGCGCCTGATCGGCTTCGACCGGTCGATCGAGGAGGCGGCGATGGACCTTGGCTGCCCGCCGGCCAAGGTGTTCTTCACTGTGACCCTGCCGGTGATCATGCCCGCCATCGTTTCGGGCTGGCTGCTGGCCTTCACCCTGTCGCTGGATGATCTGGTGATCGCAAGCTTCACCACCGGCCCGGGGGCGACGACCCTGCCGATGAAGATCTATTCCAGCGTGCGCCTGGGCGTGACGCCGGAAATCAACGCCGTCTGCACCGTGCTGATCGGCGTGGTGGCGACGGGGGTCGTGGTGACCTCGATCTTTGCCAAGCGCCAGGATGCGCGCCGCAAAGCCGATGAGAGACTGGCGGCCGCGGGCGATTGATGCGCCCGCACATCGCCATTATCGGCGGCGGGCCGGCCGGCCTTGCCGCCGCGGATGTTTTGACCGGCCGGGATTGTTCGGTCGAACTGTTCGAGGCCAAACCCTCCCTCGGGCGGAAATTCCTGATGGCTGGCAAGAGCGGGCTGAACCTGACCCATGCCGAGCCGCTGGAACCATTCCTGGACCGGTTCGGCGCGGCGCGTCCGGGCCTGGAAGCAGCGCTTCGGGCCTTCGACCCGCAGGCGATCCGCGCTTGGGCGGATGGGTTGGGGGTGGAAACCTTCATCGGCTCCTCCCGCCGGGTGTTCCCGAAGGAAATGAAAGCCGCCCCCCTGTTGCGGGCCTGGATTCGCGGGCTGAAGGAGCGCGGGCTGGTCGTACATGCCCGCCATCGCTGGACAGGCTGGGACGATCAGGGGCGGCTGCGCTTCGAGACACCGGATGGGGAGAAGACCCGGGCCTTCGATGCGGTGCTGTTGGCCCTGGGCGGGGCAAGCTGGCCGGAGCTGGGCAGCGATGCGGCCTGGGTTCCCTGGCTGAAGGGGCGCGGCGTGCCCGTTTCCCCCTTCCGTCCGGCCAATTGCGGTTTCAACTGTGCCTGGAGCGCGGTGATGCAGGCTCGGTTTGCTGGGCAGCCCGTGCAATCCGTCCGGCTTTCCCATCAGGGCCAGTCGGTCCTGGGCGATTTCGTGGTGACCGACAGCGGGATCGAAGGAAGCGCGGTCTATGCCCTGGCCGCCAGCCTGCGCGACGCCCTGGAGCGGGAGGGGCAGGCCGAGCTGGTCCTGGACCTTGCCCCCAACCGAACGCGGGAGCGGCTGGCGCATGACCTGGCGGAGGGGCGGGGCGGGCGCAGCCTGAGCGCCTTTCTGGAACGGTCGGCCGGTCTGTCGAAAGTCAAGATCGCGCTGCTGCGTGAAGTGCTGGGCGTGGCCCTGCCAGCCGAGCCCGCCGCCCTGGCTGCTGCCATCAAGGCACTGGCCCTGCCGCTGCTATCCACCCGCCCGATTGCCGAGGCGATTTCATCGGCGGGCGGCATTCCGTTCGCGGCGCTGGATAGCGGGTTCATGCTGCGGCGGGTACCGGGTATATTTGCCTGTGGGGAGATGCTGGATTGGGAGGCCCCGACCGGCGGTTACCTGCTGACAGCCTGCCTGGCAACCGGACGGCAAGCAGGCGCAGGTATACTTGAATACCTTGGGCGGGTTTCGGCTGAGGTTTAATATTACCAACCTTAAAGTTGCATCATTTATCTACCTAAAAGAGAGAAATAAAAAGCAGCTGGGGCTGCATCGTTGGCGGCCGTCACGCCGAGCCCTTCCCTAGTCTTGGCGGGAAGCTGGCGTGGCCTGTCTTCGTCTGCCGCTTGTCTGCGATGGTGCTCGTCGCCATCACGATTCATTTCAAGAGGTTAGATTTTTCAGGAAACCATGAGCTTCCAGCTGCTTCAGCACGCCCCGTCGTCATGGGCGGCGGCCTTGGCAGCATTCAACCGGCATGCAAAATTATGGAGTTCATAAATTATCTTAATCAATCAAGGGGTAATGAGGTGTCGCCATCTGATTGTCCCGGTCGCAGGCAGAGCGAACCACCTAAACGAGTATTATGTCTATTGCGTTACCAATGGGATTCCAGTGATAATATCATCAAATACACGCTTTGATCGTGGAGGTGGGGATGTCGAGGCGCAAGGGAATCCTTCTGGGGGTATTGGCAGCCGTCACCGTGGTGGTCGTTGCCGTGGTCGTGATCGCGGTACGGGACGGAAAGCCCAGACCCGGCACGGTGAAAGACGAGGCCCTGCTGGCCGGGCGCAATGCCGAATCCTTCCCTGCGGCGGACGAGGATTTCTTCCGGGAGATGGATGGCGGCTATCGTGGCGTCATCCTGTCAGCGGATGAGGTCAAGGGCCGCAATAACTGGATCGTCTGGTCGGGCGGCAATGACCGGCTCTGGGACCAACTCACCATCAGCGCCTTCGGTACCTTCGACCTTCTGAAGACCATCTCCAACTTTCCCGGCCTGCCGGCCAATCGTGACAATCGCTGGGACTATCTTGGGCTGGTGAACGAGCCCTGCTTTTCCAAGCCGACCGGCCCCGACCCGGACCGGTTCGGCCTGTGGCTGGACAAGCGCGATCCGTCCTGCGCGCCCGACCCGTTCGCGAATGCCGAGAAATATCCCGGTGTGGAGATCGGGGCGCGCGGCCAGGTCATCGATGATGATACCGGCAAGCGCCTGCCGGTCGGGTCCTATTACGGGGAACCCACCGGCATTGTCGGCCTGCGTCTGTTCCCCAACCCGGCCTTCGATGAGAAGGCCGCAGCGGACTGGGACCCGGAGCGCTACTACAAGGACCCGAGCTATTATAACCGCAAAGATCTGGTGAGGCCCTTCCGTGTCGGCATGGGCTGCGGCTTCTGCCATGTCGGACCCGACCCGGTGAACCCGCCGGCCGATCCGAACAATCCGAAATGGGAGAATTTGTCTTCGATCGTCGGCGCGCAGTTTTTCTGGATTGATCGCATCTTCTCCTGGGACGCGGACAAGACCAATTTCATCTATCAGCTGGTGCACACCGCCAAGCCGGGAACGCTGGATACCTCGCTGGTGTCGACCGACTACATCAACAATCCGCGCACCATGAACGCGGTCTATATGACCAAGGAGCGCGTCGGCGTCGGGCTGCAATTCGGCAAGGAGGAACTGGCCGGCGGCGGCCTGAACAACAAGCAGTTCGCCGATTTCAAGGGCTACGAGGCCTATGCCGCCACCTTCAAGGCGCCGAGCACGGTCTGGACCCCGCATGTCCTGAAGGACGGGGCGGATTCCGTGGGCGTGCTGGGGGCACTCAATCGCGTCTACATCAATATCGGCCTGTTCAGCGAGGAATGGCTGCTGCACTTCAACCCGCTGGTCGGGGGCAAGGACGTTTCCCCGATCACGATCGAGGTGGGGCGGAAGAATTCCGTCTATTGGCAGGCCACAGAGCAGCAGACGCCCTATGTGGCGCAGTTCTTCCTGAATTCCGATATCGGCGCGCCGCATAAGCTGGGCGATGCGCCGGGCGGTTCCGGCTATCTGAGCCAGGACGAGGCGATCCTGACCCGGGGCAAGGAGGTCTTCGCGGAAAACTGCGCGGCCTGCCATTCGTCCAAGCTGCCGGCCTTTCCGGCTTCGGCCGATCCACGCAACAGTGTCGGGCCGGACTACATGAACCGGTTCAACGCTTTCTGGGGCTATGTCCAGACCCCGGCCTTCAAGGCGGCGATGCGCGAGATTGCCTTGCAGCCGGACTTTCTGGACGGCAACTACCTGTCGACGGAGATGCGCATCCCGGTGACGCTGCTGGCGACCAATGCCTGCTCGCCGCTGGCGACCAACGCCATCGGCGGCAATATCTGGGATAATTTCTCCTCCCAATCCTATAAGGACCTGCCTTCCGTCGGCTCCATCACGATCAAGGACCCGTATACGGGGGCGGAAAGCGCATTCGAAATGCCGGCCGGTGGGCGGGGTTATACCCGACCGGCGACGCTGGCCAGCCTGTGGTCGACCGCGCCCTATCTGCTGAACAACAGTGTCGGGCCGGAATTTTCCTATGACACGCCCAATCCGACCGTGGCCTATCGTGTCGAGGCTTTCGAGCAGAGCATCCGACAGATGCTGTGGCCGGAGCTGCGCCGCAAGGACTCGCGCTTCCCCGAGAAGGGACTTGCGGAGGTGTACCGCACGACGGTGGATTCCCATATCGTGATCCCTGCGGGCTATCTGCCGGACAAGCTGGCCGGGCTGATCGATCCGCTGGAGCGCTGGCTGCCCTGGCTGTTCGGCGATGGGGAGTTGCGGATCGGCCCCATTCCCGCCGGCACGCCGGTCAACATCCTGTCCAATCTGCAACTCAGGCTCGATGGAGGCTCGCTGGCACAGAATGCAGCCCAGGATGTGCGTCTGCTGGCCCTGTTCCTGCGGCTGAAAAAGGATCTGAAGGAGCTTGGCGGCAAGGCGTCCGGGCCGGAGGCGGAAAAGGTTTTCGCCAATCTGAAGGATCAACTGCTCGCGCTCAGCAAATGCCCGGATTTCGAGGTCAACAAGGGGCATTACTTCGGAACGGGTCTGGTGCCGTCCATCGGGGGCGTGCCCAGCCCCCCCGCGCTGGGTGACGCGGATAAGGAAGCGCTGATCGCCTTCCTGAAAACCATGTGATCGACCGGGCGGGGAGGGGTTCCCCGCCCGATTTCTTTCTGGGGGACGTATGAGGGGACAGAGCCATGGTCGAAAACACCGGGGTCAAGGCGCAGTATGAATATATCGTGGTCGGTTCGGGCGCAGGAGGGGGCACGCTGGCGGCAAGGCTGGCGGAGGCCGGGGCCAAGGTTCTGCTGATCGAGGCGGGCGGCGATCCGCGCGATGTGGAAGGGGCCGACCCGGCCTATCCCGACCGCAACCGCCTGCCGGAAGATTATGACGTGCCGGTCTTCCACCCCTTCGCATCGGAAAATACCGGCATGCGTTGGGAATTTTTCGTGCGCCATTATGCCGATCAGGCGCAGCAGGAGCGCGATCCCAAATTCACCCCGTCGAAGAATGGCGTCTTCTACCCGCGCGCCGGCACGCTGGGGGGCTGCACCGCCCATAATGCCCAGATCTTCGTCTATCCGCACAATGCCGACTGGGATTACATCGCCGAGCTGACCGGCGACGACAGCTGGAATCATTTGAACATGCGCCGGATTTTCGAGCGCATGGAGAACTGCAATTACCGGTTCTTCCTCTATCGCTGGCTGGCCAAGCTGTTTGGCTTCAATCCGACTAAGCATGGCTGGAAGGGCTGGCTGTCGACGCAGAAGGCCATTCCCATCGAGGCCCTGGGCGACAAGGAGCTGGTGGCCACGGTCGTGGAAAGCGTGGCCAAGGCCATCCAGGCCCAGCCGGACAAGGAGAAGGGGCTCGGCTGGCTACTGAAAGGGCAGGGCGACCCGAATGACTGGCGGCTGGTGCGCCAGAACGCGACCGGTCTGCGCTATCCGCCGCTATCCAACCGCAATCACCAGCGCCTGGGTTCGCGTGAACGCGTGCTGGAGGTGCAGGCGAACCATCCCGACAGGCTGACCCTCATGCTGAACACGCTGGTCACCCGGGTGCTGCTGGATGATGCCAACCGCGCCATCGGCGTGGAGGTGATGGAAGGAAAGCATCTCTATCGGGCGTCCTTCGAACCGAACCCGGCCGAGCCGAAACCCAGGCAGATTCTCTGCTCGGCCGAGGTGATCCTGTCCGGCGGGGCTTTCAACACGCCGCAGCTTCTGATGCTGTCTGGCATCGGCCCGAAGGAGGAGCTGGAACGTCATGGCATCCCCGTTCGGGTGGATCTGCCGGGCGTGGGCCGCAACATGCAGGACCGCTACGAAGTCGGCATCGTCAATGAGATGAACAAGGACTGGGAGGTGCTGCACGGGGCGAAATTCGCCCCCGGCGATCCCCAGTTCACGGAATGGCAGAAGCGGCGCGGCGGTGTCTACACCACCAACGGGGCGGTGATCGCGGTCATCAAGCGGTCCTTCCCCGGCAGGCCGCTGCCCGATCTGTTCTGCTTCGGGCTGCTCGGCCTCTTCAAGGGCTATTTCCCGGGCTATTCGAAGCTGTTTCCGGAGCATCTGAACTATCTGACCTGGGCGGTTCTGAAAGCGCACACGGTCAATACGGCCGGGCGCGTCACCCTTCGCTCCGCCGATCCGCGCGACGTGCCGCAGATCGATTTCCATTATTTCGAGGAGGGCAACGACCAGAACGGCGCAGATCTGGACAGCGTCGTCGCCGGCATCAAATTCGTGCGCAGCATGACCGCCCTGCTGAAAAAGGAAGGGCTGATCGTGAAGGAGCATCTGCCGGGCGACGCGGTGCAGAGCGATGAGGAGTTGCGCGGCTTCGTGCGCGATCATGCCTGGGGCCATCATGCGTCCTGCACGTGCCCGATCGGGCCGCGCGACAAGCAGGGCGTGCTGTCCAGCGATTTCCGGGTGCATGGCACGACGGGGCTGCGTGTGGTCGATGCCAGCATTTTCCCGCGGATTCCGGGCTTCTTCATTGTCAGCGCCATCTACATGGTGGGGGAAAAGGCCGCCGATGTGATCCTGGCGCAATCCGGGCGGCGGAACTGACGACACAGGCATATCCATCGGGAAGGAGGGGGCAATGTTTCAGGCCAGGCCGGCTGAACCCGTGATCGATACGGAAGCCCTGCTCCGGCAGGAGGCGCTGGAGACCGATGGCGCCACGATCCCGGAGGAGGTGGGGGGAGTGGCGCTCTATCGCGCGCTCAACGCCCTGAACCGCACGGCCCTGTGCATTTCCGGCGGCGGCATCCGCAGTGCCACCTTCGCGCTGGGGGTGATCCAGGCGCTGGCGAGCCACCCCCGCAGGGAGATGGGCCAGGCGGCGGGGCCGGAGGGCAGCCTGCTCGGCCAGTTCAAATATCTCTCCACCGTCTCCGGTGGCGGCTATATCGGCAGCTGGCTGTCTGCCTGGCTCAGCCGGCAGGATTTCGACGAGGTGCAGCGCCAGCTTGCGGGCCGTCCTTGCGGACCGGATGTGGAAGCGTCACCGATCGAGGATCTGCGGCGCGACAGCAATTATCTGACCCCGAAGATCGGCCTGGGCTCGGCCGATACCTGGGCTGCGGCCTCCATGGTCGTGCGCAATCTGGTGCTGATCTGGCTTCTGGTGGTCTCCACCTTAGCGGCCATTCTGCTGTGCCTGAAGCTCGGCCTCGTGACCCTGTCCTTTGTGGGGGTGATCGGCCTGATCGCAAGCGTTCCGGAGTCACGGCTGGGGCTTTTGATCCTTGGCTTCCTGCTGCTGCTGTTGGGCCAGCGTTTCACCCTGTCCAATTATGCAAGGCGGGACGGCACCGGGGCGGATCAGTTCAGCTTCATCTCCTGCGACCTGCTCTGCGCGGCCGGTGGTGCGGCTCTGCTGACCACCTGGGCGGTTTTCCCCGTCGGCTGGAAGGCCGAGGAACCGGTGGCGGGGGAGATCATCGGTATCGGGCTGCTGCTGTTTTTCACCAGTTGGCTTCTGTCCTTTCCGGGTCAAACCTCCACGGCGTCACTCAGAACCCTGCTGTGTCGTCTGTTTTACTGGCTGCTCGCGGGCCTGGTCTGGGGTTTTGTCGTTACCCTTGGCCTGGAAATTCTGCAGCAGCTGGAATACACGCCACTGCGGCTGCTGGCCTTGGCCGTCCTGGGGCCGCCCTGGCTGCTGATGGCCCAGATCACGGCGGAGACCCTGTTCGTCGCGCTGACCAGCCGCGAAAAGCGATCCGATCAGCAGCGCGAATGGTTCGCGCGCGCTGCCGGCTGGTTCGCCGCTGGCGCCCTGGGCTGGACGGCGCTGACCGTACTGGCCCTGCTCGGGTCGCGGCTGACCGATGAATTGCTGTCGAATACCGATTATCTCTATGAATCCCTGACCGGTGGCAGCATGGCGCTGGCGGCCGGCGTGACGATCCTGGGTGGCGGCGACAAGAACCGCAGTTCCACGGAAAGCAGGCTCAGCCGGATCGGCCGGTGGGTGCGGATCGCTGGCGGCCAGATATTCCTGGCGCTGCTGTTGGTCATCATCTCCGGCACGCTGGATCTGGTCGTGCTCGACGGGTCGCTGCTGGAAGGGCTGCTGGTCGGGGCGGATATGGAATCGCGCGCCCGTGGAATGGAACCGTCGGCGGCGCTGGCGCACCTCCTGTTCGGGAGCAGCACCGCCAATGCCCCCGATTTCTATGACCTGCCCGGCCGGCTGTTCCTGGCCGTGGCCATTACCGTTCCGCTGGCCTATTTCATTTCCTGGCAGGTCAATATCAACCGGTTTTCGCTGCACGATCTGTACCGGAACCGGTTGGTGCGGGCCTATCTGGGTGCGTCCCATCGGGATCGCAAGCCCAACCCGTTTACCGGCTTTGATCTGGAAGACAATCCGCTGATCCACACGATCTGGCCGCAGCAGGCGAAGCCGGGCGAGGATAATCCCGTCCGGCGCCTGTATCATATTGTCAATTGCACGCTGAATGTCGTGTCCAGCCGCAATCTGGCCTGGCAGCAGCGCAAGGCGATGTCCTTCGTCGTGACCCCGCGTCATTCCGGGGCGGCCGATCTCTGCCCGACCGGGAACAACAAGGTTGGCAGGACGCTGCGCTATGCCGGCGCCTACCGCCCATCCGACAAATATGGTGGGCCGGACGGGATCACGCTGGGCACCGCGATGGCCATTTCCGGGGCGGCAGCCAATCCCAATATGGGGTACAATTCTTCTCCCTCCGTCACGCTGCTGTTTGCGCTGTTCAATATCCGGCTGGGCTGGTGGCTGGGCAATCCCGGGCCGCAGGGCCGGGATACCTGGCGGCTGATGGGGCCGCGCCACGCCATCGTCCCGTGGTTCAAAGAAGCATTCGGGCTGACGAATGCCGAGCAGCCCTATATCAACCTGTCCGACGGTGGACATTTCGAGAATTTGGGACTGTATGAAACGGTGCGGCGGCGCTGCCGCTTCATCGTGCTGTCCGATGCGGGCTGCGACCCGACCTTCACCTTCGCCGATCTTGGGAACGCGGTGCGCAAGATCTACATCGATCTGGGCGTGACCATTTCCTTTCCCGGGATCGACCGGCTGCAACCGCGTATACCGATTGGCGGCAAGCCGCAGGAAGGCCCCTATTGCGCGATTGGGCACATCCATTACCGCGATGCCGATGGTGGTGGGGAAGATGGGCTTATCCTGTATATCAAGCCCAGCTATCACGGTACCGAAGGCGCCGGTATCCGCGCCTATGCCAGCGAGAAGACCACCTTTCCGCATGACAGCACGGCCGACCAATGGTTCGATGAAGCCCAGTTCGAGAGCTATCGTTCCCTGGGCTTTGAGATCGTGGACGGGCTCCTGAACGATCTGGACGCCCGGGGTGCGGGCGGAACCCTGGACGATGTGCTGGTGAATGCAATGGCCTGGCAATTGGTGGCGACGTCGGGCAGCGCCGGCTTGTCAGAGGGTGAAGACCCGTTCGACCGTCCAGTACAATCCGATACCGGCGATCCCGAGTGATGCCGGGGTGGTCAGCCGGGGCCGATACCAGACCCGATCCTTGAAGCGATGCAGCAGCAGGCCATAGGCTGCGGCGATCACCACCAGCTGTCCGGCCTCGATCCCCAGATTGAAGCTGAGCAGCGCCAGGATTCGGTGCTCCTCCGGCAGGCCCAACTCCTGCAGCACGCCGGCGAAGCCCAGCCCATGCAGCAGGCCGAAGGCGAAGACCAGGGCCGGACGCCAGCGCGTCAGCCGGCGGGTGAACAGGTTTTCCGCCGCGACATAGGCGATGGACAGCGCGATCAGCGGCTCCACCACGGCGGATGGCAGGGAAACGACCCCGTCCAGCGCCAGGAACAGGGTCAGGCAATGGGCCAGGGTGAAGGCGGTCACCTGGGTCAGCAGCGGTCCCAGCCTTGTAGTCAGCAATACCAGCCCCAGGACGAACAGGACATGATCCGGCCCGTCCGGCACGATGTGGATGAAACCCAGCCACAGATATTGGCCCGCTATGTCCGGTCTGGTTGGCGGCGGTCCGGGATGCAGCGGCAGGGCCGCGCCTGGTGCGTCGGGATCAAGCCAATGGGTCTGTCCGGCCAGTAGCAGGGCATGGCGGCTTTTCAGCAGGTCGAATTGCCAGCTGATGGTCTGCGCCCCTGCGGGCAGCACGCCATCCACGCGCAGCACGATATAGTCCGGCAGCAATGGGTCTTCCGGCATCTCCACCGCCTCCAGCGCGATGCGGGTCGGGGCCGGGGTTCCGTCAAAGGCGACGGTAATATGCCGGGATAGATCGGGCAGAAACCGGGCCAGCAGGGCGGTGATCTGATCGCGGTTCAGACCGCGGCTTGGTGCCTGCCCGGCAGCCAGTTCCAGCCGGTTGAGGAACGGCGTGGGGGCGGTGGTGATGCGGGCCGTCCATCGCGCAGCGCCGGTTTCGATGACCACCCGGGACTCACCGATTTCATGGGCCATGGCGGAACCCGGGCCGCAGAACGCAAGCAGGCTGAGCAGCAGGGCGATCCAGGTGCCTGTCGCGCTTCTTGTCATCGCGGTTCCGGTTTCAGGAAGGTGAGGGAGGACCAGTGGCTTTCCCAGTCCTGCCCGCTGAACCAGCCTGCCCGTTCCATCCAGACCGCCTGCAGCAGCCATACCCCGCCCTGTGCCAATGGCAGGGAGAACCGCCCGGCGGCATCGCTGCGGGACTGGAGCGCGTTGAGCGGATCGCTGTACAGCCGGGCAATCATTAGGCATCCGGCCAGCGGCTCGCCGCGCCACAGGATTCTGCCGGAGAAGGAGGGGGAGGCGTCCTGCGTCGGGTCGCCATCGGGAACGATTTCCAGGGTTTGGCCCAACACCCTGCCAGCCACCGCGTCGGGGGCGGCGGCGGTCAGCAGCGCCTTGGCATGGCGGTGGAAGTGCTCCCGCGCGGTCTCGCTTTCCTCCCCGCGCGCTTTCTGCTCCACCTCCACCCATTCCAGACCATGGCTGCGCAGATAGGCGGTGAAGCGGTCCGGCGGCAATTCCGTGACGCCGCCGGCGCCGCTGAAGGCAAGCAGGGCGGTTCGGGCGCCATCGACCAGCACGGTTCCGCCTGGGGTAATGCCATCGGTCCCGATCACGGCGCGCGGCGGTGCCGTCAGCCCAGGATAGAGCGCGAAAAGCCGGATGCTGCTGTCGTCGCGGGGCAGCGCGTCGCCGGTGAAAAGCTCGCCCACCATCAGGTTGACGGGCAGGGCAAATCCCGCGCCGGGCCTATAGCTGGCAGGCTCGATCCAGAAGTCATGTGCCGTGGCGCAGCGGATGGGCAGCAGAAGCGCGAGGACCAGCACCGCCGCGCGCAAAGTCATGCTGTCACGAGGCCGCCCAGCGGAAATAGGCATGCCGCAGCCAGAGCCACAGATGATGCCATCCCCAGCGGATCACCTGCACCAAAGCCCAGGACAGCAGGATCAGCAGAACCGCGATACCGATCAGATAGGGCGTCAGCGAGCGGCTGGGCGCGGCGGGCGGCGCTTTGGTGGGCCAGGCTTCCGCCAGATAGGGGAATTCGCTCAGGAAAGGCTTGTCATTGCTGGTCTGGCGCGGGAAGGCGCCTTCGATGAAGGATATTTCCTGCAGCAGGCAGTCGCCAAAGGCGCAGGTCTGGGCCACGACATCATCCCTCAGCAACCTTCCGTTGGGGTAGCCGACCGGGCGGCGGTCGGTATAGATCATGACATCGGGCTGGATGTCATAGCTGCGCAGCAGGACATTGGATTCGACCAGTTCCGCGATGGCGGCCGACCACCATTCGCTATTGCCCTTCAGAAAATTATAGAGATCGCTGCGCATCGCCGACTGCTTCATCAGGGCCGGCACATGCTCCGACGGCTGCAATGTGTTCAGAAAGCCGAAACGCGGCAGCTGCGTGCGGATGGACCGGCCGACATGGTCGATCTGCTCGCCCTTGCGCGCGGTCGTGCCCCATAGGATGAAATCCTGCTGGCCGGCGGGGAAGGCGGTGCGCGGAATGCTCATCACCATGGTGATCGCGTTCACGCCATAAAAGCGCGGGAAATTGAACGGGTCGTCGCGCACGGCGAAATGGGTGCGGATCTGGTCGGTATCGGCCAAGCTGTCATAGTCGATCGATTTCAGGCTGGCATCGTCGTTCAGCCGGATACGGATGGTGGCGTCGGGATGCAGTTTGGCCGGTTCCAGAACCGTGCCGCCATAGCGCGCCAGATCGGACGCATTGGTGAAGCCCAGCGGCGTCGTCAGGTCGATATGGATCTCATAGCTATAGGGCGAAAGATCGTAGGGCGGCGGTGACGTCAACGCCCGGCGCACGTTGAAGATCAAAATCAGCCGGTCGCCATCCGGGAAGAAAAACAGATCGGTGATGTTGGTTTCCGGCCCTTTCAGATTGACCGGGTCGGCATGGTCGGAAGCCAGCGTTCCGCCCGTCCATCCCCCCAGCAGCAGCACGATGGTCACCGCTACGGCCAGATAGCATCTGGCTGACCCGGATTTGGCGGCCCCCCGCCCAGCGCGCAACAGCCCCATAGCCGGACCCCTCGTATAAATAGAGGTAACATTAAGGAATTGCAGTCAGGAGAAGATATCACCGCTTGGGATGGAAATGAAGCGGGATGGTAATTTATGGTTGATATTTTTGTTATGTAATCGTGCCTGGGTGCTAGGCTCGCATAGAAGCGGCCATCGCTGTGGCAAAGCCGGCGGACGGGCGGCTGGCCGTCAGTCGATCGGCTGCGTGAAGTGCTCGGCAAATCCCAGCAGGATTTCCGGCCGTGCCCCTTCCGTTACGCCAAGCGGCAGCATCACGCATTCATACCAGCTTCTGAGGCCCGCCCTGGTGGTGAAGGCGATACGCTGCAGGCGCGGCTGCCCAGACAGATAGGTGTCACGATAAAGACCGGCCAGAATGGCCTGGCTGCCCTGGGAGCGCAGCTCGCTGAGCCGTTTGCCTGTATTGTCCGTGATGGTGTTGCCGACGATGTCGGTTCCCAGCAGCCGATAGCGGAAATCGCTGCCGTCTTCCAGCACATCGACCATGAACAGAAAGGGCAGCAGGCTTACTATGCGCGCGGGGTCGAGTTCACGGCGCATCGGCCAGGGCCGCTCACCACGCAGATCCTGCCAATAGGCGTAACCGCGGCGCACGATATGAGAGACAACGGAATCCGTCAGCGCCAGCGGCACCGATTGCCGTTGAACCAATTCCACGCCAGCGTCGATCTGACGCCTGGATGGCCTTGAGAGCATCCGTTTTCCATATCCCCGGAACCAAAGCGCTCTGTTCTAACCGATCATTGGCGGTTGAAGAGCCGGATTCTTCTTCTGTACTGCAAAAAGTCATGATGTATCGTGCTGTATGCAGGTCAAGCAATTCCCGTGCGGAGTCGCAAGGCGCGGTGGGGGTTTATTGCTCGCCCAGTTCCGGCGGGGAAAGGCGGATCGCAGGTGCCTGCCCGTCGAATTTCACCGGAAATCCCATGCTGCGCGTTTGCACCCCGTTTGGCAAGGTGAGCGGGACTGCCCAGCCCTCATGCACCGTTTGTGGATCGTTAACGGCTGCGGAATAGCGGTTGATGGGGACGCAGGGCACCCCGGCGCCTGACAGGCGCGCTATCCATTCCCCCGCGTCCCGCAGGGCGAAGGTCTTCTCCAACTCCTCCTTCAGGGCGATCTGGTTTTTCGCGCGCAGCATGGTGCTGGCGAAGCGGGGATCGGCGGCAAGGTCTTCGCGCCCCAGTTCCCGGCAGGCGGCAAGCCACAGCGCCTGGGTGCCGGCGGCCATCACGAAGTAGTCGTCGCGCGCACGAAAGGCCTGATAGGGCGCGTTGCGCGGATGGGCCGAACCCAGCTTCACCGGGTCCCAGCCCGAACCGAAATACTCGCTGGTCTGCAAGGCCGCCACGGCCAGGGACGTGCCCATCATCGGCACGTCGATATGCACGCCCTTGCCCGTTTCCGCCGCGCGCCGCACCTGGGCCAGAATGGTGAAGGCGCCGTACAGGCCGGCGGCGAAATCGGAAATCGGGACGCCGGCCTTGACCGGGGCGCCGCCTTCCTCCCCCGTTACGCTCATGATGCCGCTGATCGCCTGGATGGTGACGTCGAACCCGCCTTCCTGGGCGCGCGGGCCGGTCTGCCCATAGGCGGAGATGGAGCAGTAGACGAGTTTCGGGTTCAGCGCGGACAGGGCGGGATAGCCCAGCCCCAGCCTTTCCAGTACGCCGGGGCGATTGTTCTCGACGAGGATATCGGCCCCGGCCGCCATGGCACGGGCCTTCGCCACATCATCCGGGTTCTTCAGATCCAGCGCAGCGGACCGCTTGTTGCGATTCAGCGCGGCGAAATTCTCGCTATAGCTCCGCCCTTCCGGCCCGGTATGGGGCGGCCAGGCCCGCATCGTGTCACCGCCCTGCGGGTTTTCGATCTTGATCACCTCCGCCCCCAGATCGGCCAGCAGCATGGCGCAGAAGGGGCCGGCCGCGACATTGCAGATTTCCACGACCTTCAGCCCGGCCAGCGGTTGGGTGGCGTCCATGGGATCGTCCCTTTCTTTACGATGGGTGCTTGCCGTCAGGCGCCGATATCGGGCGCGGCGGCGTTGCTGTAGGAGGAGATGAAGCTTTTCGCCTGCCCCGTCGCGGGGTCGAAGACATGGCGTTCGATACGCCCGATATCCCCGCCATAGGCATGGATGCTGATCGCCTTGTCGGTGCTACTCGGATTTTCCACGCGGTGAATGTCGCAGGTGAAGGGCGCGACACTCGCGACCTCGCCCGGCCGCATGGTTTCCGGCGGACCGTCCGCGATCAGGGCACCGCCGGTATCCCGGCGATAACGCTGCGAGGTCTCGGACCCGATCAACTGGCCGATCACCCCCCAGACCGTGTGGTCATGCACAGGGGTCTTCTGCCCCGGCCCCCAGACGAAGCTCACCACGCTGAACCGCGCCTGTGGATCGCGATAGAGCAGATATTGCCGATAGATCGCCGGATCGGGCTGCGCGAATTCTTCCGGCAGCCAGGCTGGGTCGGCGACCAGATCGGCCATGGCGGCTTCGGCCCGCGCCAGCATGCCCGCCTCATCCAGCCCGGCATCCAGGCTTTGTGTCAGCACATCCACGAATTGGCGCAGATTGTCCCACATCGCGGTCAGTCCTGTCTGGTCGGTGGCATTTCCACCGGCCCGCCCGCTGCCTTCCAGGCCTTCAGCCCGCCTTTCAGATGGGTGGCGTTTTCCACCCCCATGCGGGTGACGGTATGCACCGTCAGGGCCGAACGCCAGTCCAGCGCGCAATGGAACAGAAGGTTCTTCCCTTCGCCGAATTGCGGCTTGAAATAGGGGCTGTCGGGGTCGATCCAGAATTCGACCATGCCGCGCGGGCAATGAAAGCTGCCGGGAATATAGCCGTCGCGTTCCCGTTCGCGCACATCGCGCACATCCACGATCAGCCAGTCCGGATCGTCGGCCAGTTCCAGGGCCGCGTCGATCTCGATCTCCGCGATTTCGGCCCGGGCTTCCTCCACCAGTTTCAGATAGCCGCGCTCAAGGCTCCTGGGCATCGGTTCTTCCTTATTGTTTCGGGATATGAAACATGTGTTTAGTATAGTGACACAAGAAAGGAAGGGGCTGCAATGGTGGATCGGCTGGATGCGACCCTGTCGAAAGGGCTGATGATCCTGGAAACCCTGGCGGCCTCCGGCAGCCCGCTTGGCGTGACGGAAATCGGCGCGCGGCTGGGCATGAACAAATCCAGCGTGCATCGTCTGGTCCAGACGCTGTGCCGCATGGGCTATATCGTGCAGGAAGCCGACCGCAGCTATCGCACGGGGCTGAAGCTGTGGCGCCTGGGTTGCCAAGTGATGGACCGGCATCGCGTGGTGGGGCTGTGTCGCGGCGCGATGGACGGCTTGCTGCGCAACAGCGGCGAAAGCGTGCATCTGTCGATGCTCGAAGGGCTGCATACCTTGTATGTCGACAAGCTCGATTCCGATCAGCCGGTGCGGGCCTATACCGAACGCGGCGGCACCGCGCCCCTGCATTGCGTGGCGACCGGCAAGGTGCTGCTGGCTCATGACTATGCCGCGCTGCGCGCTGCCCTGCTGACATCGGGGCTGGAGCGCCATACGCCAGCCACCATAGTCGACCCGACCGCGTTGGACCGGGAAATGGCGGCAATCCGCGCGCAGGGCTATGCCATCAATCGCGGGGAATATCGGGGCGATGTGGGCGGCGTCGCTGCGCCGATCCTGGCGCCGGATGGCAAGCTGCTGGCCGCGATCGGTATTTCCGGCCCGCTGTCGCGCCTGACGGAAGAGCGGGTGCGGGAACTCGTCCCCGCCGTCATCGACGCGGCGCGATCGGTCTGCGACCTGTTGCGGCAGGGTGGGTGAGGTTGCCGGCCGATGCAAGCTCGGCGCTGCGTCATGCCCTCCTGGACTGGAGCGCGGACCGCTCCCCATCCGACCACAAATTCGCCGTGATGACGCTGGAAGCGCTGGGCGATGCCATTCTGGATGCGGCCCTGCTGGCGCCCTATGAAACGGTGATGCGCCCCAAGGAGCTGTTCTGGGCGGATTGGCAGCGCGGCCAGATGGAAAAGATCGACAGCGGCCTGGATTCCCTGCAGGCGGATTGGCTGGAGCTGTTATCCGGCCCGTTCAATCCGGGCGCCATCGTGGCGGGCTGCGCGCTGGGCTATCTCGATTTCCGTTTTGCGGAGAAGGATTGGCGCAGTGCGCGCCCGGCGCTTGCGTCCTGGTATGAAACCTTCTCCGAACGGCCGTCCATGGCTGCGACCTGGCCCAAGGGCTAGGAGGGCCGCCTAGTCCCTGACCACCGCCACCAGCATGCTGGCCACCGTGATGCTGAGCGCGCCCAGCGTCACCCAGTCGAACCGCTTCTGGTCGATATGGCGCGCCCCCCAGGCCCCGCAGGCACAGCCCAGCAGCACCGGGGGGATCAGCCACGCCGTGACCCGCAGCACCTGCGGGTCATAGCCGACACCGGCCAGGTTCAGCGCCGCGATGCCCAGGAAGGCCAGCAGCAGATAGGCCATGATGGCGGGCCGCACGATATTCTTGCCGCCCCCGGCAATACCGAAATAGACC
>Ga0209066_10001813_pt1 | contig 27440 bp, 27 predicted proteins | sample All_14_2_FD_187198 | JGI IMG/M metagenome (GOLD analysis project Ga0209066, IMG submission 187198) | Freshwater microbial communities in response to fracking from Pennsylvania, USA - Allegheny Zone_MetaG_DW_15 (SPAdes) (version 2) ...
CAGCACTTTAGGCATAGGGCACCCCTTATGGTTAGGTGCCCTACTTTAAAACCCGCAATACCGCTGTAAAGCGTAATTTTATTGCAGTGCGTTATAATCCCAACTTCGCGTTCCGTAATTTGGTTTCAGGCGACAAAACCATGTCGTTATGCGCCTTTCCTGCCGCCACCATCGGGTAGCATTGTTCCTCGCGCACCATGATTTCCAGCAAAAACGGCCCTTTAGCGGCCATCATGCGCTTGAAACCGGCATCAAGCTGGCTTGGGTGCGTAATCCGTACCCCCTGCCCGCCATTGGCTTCAAATTCACCGACAAAGTTTTTGCGGCTCAAAGGTTTGCTGCTCTGGGAACGCCGCCCGCCATGGAACATGTCTTGCCATTGCTTGACCATGCCCATATTACCGTCATTGAGCAAAACAGCCTTGATAGGCAAATCACGCTCGGCTGCGGTTTCAATTTCGTTGTTGTTCATGCGCCATGAAAAATCGCCCGATACAACGAAAGTTGGCGTTTCGGGGTTGGCCAGTTGCCCGCCAATGGCGGCAGGCAGGCCGTAACCCATGGTGCCGAGACCGCCCGATGTCAAAAACTGGCGCGGCTTCGTGAACGGCAGGTATTGCGCGGCCCACATCTGGTGCTGGCCCACATTGGTCGAAACGATGTAATCGTCCAGCCCGTTTAAAACCTCAGCCAGTTTGATCATGGCGTGCTGCGGGCGGATGTCTTCAACCCCTGCTTCAATATCCAGTGACCGCACGGCGCGCCACTGTGCAATCTGTTCCCACCACGCATCAAGGCGGCCAGCGTCAGGCTTGGTGGCCTGCGTGCGCCAGTGCGTTTGCAACCCTTTCAAAATTTTACCGGCATCTCCCGTCAAGGCCACTGTCGGGCGGATAATTTTGCCAATCTCGCACGGGTCGATATCAATGTGAATGATACGCGCATGGGGCGCAAATTCCGACACTTTGCCCGTCACGCGGTCATCAAACCGGGCACCCACGGCAATAATCACATCGGCATCATGCATGGCGTTATTGGCTTCATATGTGCCGTGCATCCCGGGCATTCCTAAATGCGCTTCATGTGTGGTCGGGTAAGCGCCCAGGCCCATCAACGTTGATGTCGCGGGAAAGCCCGTTTCATCAATCATCTCAACCAGCGTTTTACTGGCAGCGGCGCCTGCGTTGATAACCCCGCCGCCAACATAAAAAATCGGGCGGCGTGCGCTTGCCATCAATTCGGTCGCAGCCTTCAGAGCCGGTGCCATGGCAGCCAGCGATTCTTCGGCAAATTTGCGCGTGACACGCGGCGTATCAACGCCGGTGGGGGCCGTGTATGTTACCTGCGCCATCTGCACATCTTTCGGTATATCGATATGCACCGGGCCGGGGCGGCCCTTGGCGGCAATCGCAAAAGCTTCGCGCAATGTGGCTATTAACTCGGCAGGGTCTTTGACCAGCGCATTATGCTTGGTGGCCGGGCGCGTAATACCTGTTGAATCGACCTCCTGAAACGCATCCGTACCAATCAGCGGCGTTGCGACCTGCCCGCTGATGATAACCATCGGTATCGAATCGGCCTTGGCATCGGCCATGGGTGTCACGGCGTTGGTGAGGCCCGGGCCGGATGTCACGAACAGAACGCCCGTCTTGCCCGTGCTGCGCGCATAGCCTTCAGCGGCGTGGCCAGCACCCGCTTCGGCGGCTGTTAAAATATGCGTCATGTCGTGCGGTACTGCCATCAGCTCATCATAGACCGGCATGATGGTGCCGCCGGGGTAGCCGAAAATCGTATCGACATCATGTTCTTTCAAAACATGGATAAGCGCCTCTGCCCCGCTCATTTTTTGGCCATGCACAGGGCGCACGTAAACCGGTGATACGGCGGCTGGCGCCATCGTGATATCGGGTTGTGTTTCGGCTAACTGGGCAGTGGCGGCGGGGGTCATAAGCAAGGCTCCTGTTTATAAAAAAATCAAATACTGTTGCGGCGGCGGAAGGGGGATTTGGGCGCAGGGTAACGCGCAGCATGGATGGCGGCTTCGGTCGCAATCTGCTCGTCATAGCCCTGTATCTGGTGGTTATGGGCGCCATAGCGCGGGGCCGAGGTATCGCTGTAAGCCATGCGCGGATTACGCAGGCACATGAAATCGGTGCGCGTCATGACAGGGCCGCGCATCGTGTCATCGGCATTGGCCGCAAAGCTCAGGTTTTCGGTGCCGAAGCAGTTATAGATATAACCGATCACAACGCCGTCTTCGCCCTTCTTGTGGGAGATATGGCCGTGATAGACGCGGTATTCAGCGTCCTTTTTATCCAGCACCATCTGCGCGATCTGCCCTGGCGTCTGCCCCGCATCCATCGGAAAACATTCCATGAGGAAAAAGCATTTGCCGTCAGCCTCCGGTTTTGCCCCCTTCATGGGCACGGCGTTGTTGATATACATCATGCCCATGGCAACAGGCTGCGGTGCGGCCTTGGGGCCATCTTTGGCGTGCTGCATAAATGCGGGGATGACGGTAGCGGTGCTGGCCTGTGCTTGCGGTGTTGATTGCATTGTCTTGTCTCTCATTCTCTTTTTTAAATTTTTTGGTTTGTATTGCCGTTTGCCCGAATTGAAATTGGTGTATTAAAAAAATGGGTAAAAAAAATCGCCCCGCCGGAGGTTCCGTGGGGCGCTAGCTGCGTAAGTAAGTCTATGTTTTCGACCTATACCGCGCGCGCCCCCTTGCCAAGTACGACGAGGAGGAGACCAATAAGCACGACGACTGATGCTTTTGCGGTGGCGAAAATGTTACGCATGGCGACAAGTATTATGGCGCGCACCCCATACGCGCAACAAAAAAATGCGAGGGGCCATATTTTGAAAGATCATTTCACAAACACGGCGTTTTATTCTTGCATCGGGCGCTGCGTATTATGTAATTAATATTCATGATTCAGAAACCATCGCGCGCCAACACCCGACACGCCTTCAGCACATCAGGCAATAATACGCCGCGCCGGATTCTCAATTACGTCTGGATCAACGATAAACCCGACAACATCGATATGCTGCGCGATGATTTATGTTCCGTACCCCTGCATTATTTTGACCGCGCCTTCAAAAACGCACGCGATTATCCTGATGTGGATGTGAACATATGGGTCGATTACGCGATGCTTGATGGTTACTCGCGCCTGTTTGTTGACAGCTACACGCTCATGCAGGAAATGCCCAATGTACGCCTGCATAACCTGCGCGATATTCCCACCTATGTACAAACACCCATGTTTGATACCAGCGGCCAACACCCCATATGGTCACGGGTTGATTACGCGCGCCTGCTGGTGCTTGAACATTGCCTTGGTAACATGCCCGCACGGGATGTTTTTTATGCTGACTTCGATGTCCAGAATGTAAAGCTCGACCAGAAAAACCTGAAAGACTGCATGAATCATTACGGCTGCATTATCGGGCGTGCCGATATCATCGAAAATAGTTTTTTCGGGTTTCGCAAAGGCACTAAGGCCGAAGATTTTCTGGTGAGTACTCTTTTACCCGAAACACTGGAAGCCACACGCAAGGGCACCGAAAACGGCTATTCGGCGATGAAACATAATTTCACACGCTGGTTTTACAAAACATACCCTGTAAACGGATTTTTGACTGGCAGGCCAGAACATAGGGTCTGCAAACCAATGGGATATATCCTGCCGCCCAACCCCATGCACACGGAAGTGGGCATTTATCCGCCCGTATCGCAAGGCAGCTTCAGACTCTCTATCTAATAGCCCTGGCGGCAATCTGGCGGCCTGATTTCAGCCATTTTTGATTTTATTCTTGCACCACACGTCATGTATTATGTAATCAATACGGGATGCTTGATAAGACCGCACCCGTAAGCCTTCTGGAGATGTTCCAGCAAATGGCAGCCGCCACAGATGCCGACGGCGCCATCGTGCTGCCACGCATTCTCAATTACGTCTGGATCAATGTCTGCCATGACGACATCATAGAACGCGATGAACTCTGTTCCGTGCCGCTGCATTTTTTTGATAGAGCCTACGAGAACGCGAGACGCCACCCCGATGTGGACGTCAATATATGGGTTGATTACGCATTGCTTGATGACGCATCGCGCTTCTTTGTTGATAGCTACGGCTATTTTGCCGATACGCCGAACGTAAAATTGCAGAACCTGCGCGACATTCCCGCCTATGCACAGTCGCCCCTGTTCAAAATCAACATGGAACATCCGATCTGGTGCCGTGTCGATTACGCGCGCCTTCTGGTCTTGCAGCATTGTCTGGAAACCAAAGCTGCCGAAGATGTTTTTTACAGTGATTTCGATGTAGCCGATGTTGCGCTCGACCACCCATACCTGAAACGCTGCATAGACCGTTTCGGTTGTATCATGGGCAAATCACAGGTGCTGGAAAACGGATTCATGGGCTTCCGCCGTGAAACGAAAGCCGCATCTTTCCTGAAAGATACGCTGATACCCGCAACGCTGGACGTCACCGCACAAGGCGCTGAAAACGGCTACCCTGCCTTCAAGCGCAATTTCAAACGCTGGTTCAACAAGGCATTTCCCGTACAGTCCTGGCTGGTCAGTAAACCCATGCACAACGTGCTTGAACCCATGGGCTACAAACTGCCCGACAACCCCGCCTACACAGCCGATAAACTCTGCTACCGCTGGCAGTAGGCCTTAAGCCGCCTGTTTGGCGGCTTCGGCCTTGAGGCTGGCATACGCCCAGTCAATCCATGGCAGCAACGCCGCAACATCGGCCTGTTCAACCGTGGCGCCGCACCAGATACGTAAGCCCGCAGGCGCATCACGGTATGACCCGATGTCATGCGCCACTTTCTCGTCATCCAGCATTTTGGCAAGCGACTTCAGCAGCGCTTCCTGCGCGTCTTTGGGCTGGCCCGCGAACCATGCGTCCTTGACCTTGAGGCACACCGATGTGTTGGAACGGATGGCCGCATCAGCCGGCAGGAAATCGATCCAGTCTGATTTCGCAACCCATGCGGCAACCGTATTCTGGTTGGCGGCGCAGCGTTTGATAACGCCCTGAAGCCCGCCCACACCCTCAGCCCATTGCAGGGCATCGAGGCAGTCTTCAACGCACAGCATCGACGGTGTGTTGATGGTGGCGCCCTCAAAAATATCGGCCTGTAATTTGATGCTGCCGTCTTTGTCTTTTTTGGTCATGCGGAAAATTTTAGGCAACGGCCATGCAGGCTTGTAGCTTTCAAGGCGTGCAACGGCACGTGGGCTTAACACAAGCATCCCGTGCGCGGCTTCCCCGCCAAGTACTTTTTGCCACGACCATGTAATTACATCCAGCTTGTCCCACGGCATGTCGTAAGCAAATACGGCCGATGTTGCATCACAGATGGTAAGGCCCTGACGGTCGGCGGCAATCCAGTCGCCATTCGGTACGCGCACCCCCGATGTCGTACCATTCCATGTGAAGACAACATCGCGGTTGCAATCGACTTGTGTCAGGTCCGGAATCTGGCCGTAATCAGCCGTGAATTCGCGCACGTCTTTCAGTTTCAGCTGGCTGGTTACATCTTTCAGCCATTCCTGCCCGAATGATTCCCACGCCACCAGGTCAACCCCGCGTTCGCCTAGCAGCGACCACAACGCCATTTCAACCGCGCCCGTATCCGATGCCGGCACGATGCCTATTTTATAATCAGCAGGAATGCCAAGCACCTTACGGTGGTTTTCAATGACGGCCTGCAGCTTTTTCTTGAGCGGCCCCGCGCGGTGCGAGCGGCCAAGCAAAGCGCCTTTCAACGCATCCAGCGTCCAGCCGGGGCGCTTGGCGCAAGGGCCGCTTGAAAACATCGGAACATTAGGCTTAGCTGTCGGCTTATTCATTGTTCACATCCTGAGGTTGGGTTCTGATGCCATACGTCACCACATTGATTGCGCCGCAGCAAGCCCCCTTTTTTGACGATGCACCGTTGCGCGCGATGGCCAAGGCAGGCTTCCGGACCGAGACGCGCGCAGGCATCGCCCCACAGCGCGCGGTCGATGTATTGTCGGGCAGCCCCGCCCCGAAAGACCTGATGGACGACATCAGGGCCACATACAAAATCGACATCGTGACGCAGAAGGCAGCCACGCGTAAAAAGCGCCTTTTCATGGCCGATATGGACGCAACCATGGTGACCGAGGAAACGCTCGATGAACTGGCCGCGCATGCCGGCCTCAAAGACAAAATCGCCGCCATCACCACCCGCGCCATGAATGGGGAGCTTGATTTTAAAGAAGCCGTGCGCGAACGCGTGGGTTTGCTGCGTGGCCTGCCCGTAACAGCCCTGGCAGACACAGCCGCCAGAATGACCTTCACAAAAGGCGGGGCGCAACTGCTCAAAACCCTCAAAGCCAATGGCGTGCACTGCGTTCTGGTATCAGGCGGTTTCCAGTTTTTTACAAACCATGTGGCGGCGGCTCTGGGCTTCCATGAAAATCACGGCAACGTGCTCCAAATTGATGGCGGGGTGCTTGCTGGCACCGTGGGCGAGCCGATACTCGATAAGAACTTCAAAAAGAAATGCCTTGAAGATACGGCGGCAAGAATGGGCACAACCTTGGCAGAAGCGGTAGCGATTGGTGACGGCGCGAATGATCTGCCGATGCTTGAAACCGCGGCATTGGGCGTAGGGTTTCAAAGCAAGCAATTGCTGCGTGATGCCCTACCCAACCACATTCTTTTCGGCGGGCTTGATACGTTGATTTACGCGCTGGGGCTGGAACCCGCTTGATAGTTAGTGTTTGGCGGCTTTATCGCCCCAGACCTTTTCAAGCCGTTCATCACGCCCGCAGCGGCTGCGGTAAAACTGATAACGCAGCGAGTTCTTTTTGTAATAGCTCTGGTGATATTCCTCGGCTGGGTAAAACGGTGCTGCCGGTAGAATTTTTGTTACAACCGGCTTACCGCCGAATCGCTCGTCATCCGCTTCCAGTAACATTTTGGATTCCAGCGCCATTTTATGTTCGGCCTCATCCGCATAAAAAATGGCCGATGCGTATTGCGACCCGCGGTCGCAGAACTGGCCTTCGGCATCAATCGGGTCAATCGTCGTCCAGTAGATATCAAGCAATTGCTGATAGGTAATTTTGGCTGGGTCGTATGTTACGGCAATCACTTCCATATGGCCCGTATCGCCACGCGACACCTGCTCGTATGTCGGCTTGACCACATGGCCGCCGCTATAACCGGCTTCGGTTTTGATAACGCCTGCCGCACGGTCAAACGATGGCTGCATACACCAGAAGCACCCGCCTGCAAATATAGCTGTTTTAGGATGCACGGCCGCCGCAGGTTTTTCCTGCGCGCCCGCCCCTAAGGACAGCCACGCAAGCAAACACGCAAACAATGCACCAAGCAGATACCGCATGGAAAGATTGTGCCGCGAATCGCCCCCTCAAATAGGGCAGTTGCATGGCCTGCACATACTTATCGACAGGTTTGTAACGGACAAAAAGCCCATAAAAAAGAAGGGCGCCCGAAAGCGCCCTTCAAATTCGATCCAATCCGTAAGGATTAGAAGTTCAACTGGGTACCGAGGGTAACTTGTGTACCGTCGTTATCAGCTGTTGCAACACCGCCGACATCGTCAGCCGACTGCCATTGGACAGCGCCGCGGAACGTCATGCCAGGACCCCATTCGTAAACAGCGCCAGCAGTCCAACGATCGATTTCCGTATCGCGGGTAGCAACGCCATTTTCTTGGTTGAGGTTAGCGTAGTTCAGGCCCAGTTTGTATGCGCCGATTTTGTAATCGCCGCCCAGAACCCAACCATCAAGAACGCGGTCTTTCAGACCGGTTTCATCAAAGTTGATGTAGGTTGCGCCGAGGTCAAATGCGCCGAAACCAACCGTACCGCCGACGTTCCAGTCAGCCAGGTCTTCTTCGCCAGCAGCTTTGACTTCTTGTGAAGCAGCGCTGTAACCGCCGCCGAGGGCAACGTCAACAGCATTGAACGAACCTTCGTAACGAGCTGCAACTTCGTAACCGTTGTCAAACGCTGTTGCGCCTGCGGTGTTCGAAGCAACTGAAGCAGCTCTACCTGACAGATCGCCTTCAGAGACGGATGGCAGGAAGCTGAAACCAGCTTGGAAGCCATTGAATACTGGGGTGATGTAGGTGAATTTGTTCGTGTAAACGAATGGATCTTGAGCGTAGTCAAGCGTACCACCAACAGCAGCAGCGAACGTGCCGATATAAGGACGGGCGCCATCGACTTTATCGTCAGCCGTAGGAGGCGTGACTTGGATCAGGTAAGCGATACCATCTTCTTCACCGAAGTTAACACGGCCCCATGAGGAGGAGAGGTACATGTAGCTCTCTTCAACGGTGGTGGTGTCGTTACGGTCAGCAAGCAGCTCGAGGTGAGCACCGGCAGTGATGCCGTTGTCCAGAGCGACTTCGCCGTTCAGGTGAACTTCCGTGTCTTTGCGGAAGTCAAACTTACGCAGGTCGGTGTTAGCAGCAGCGTCTTGGTCGGTGTAAACAGCGTAACCGCTGACGTAACCGCCGAGGCCGAGTTGCAGCGCTGGTTCATCAGCGCGTGCAGGAGCAGCAACAAATGCCAGACCGGCAAGAGCGGCAGTGCTCAAAAGAATTTTTTTCATTAAAGTCCTCCATAAACCCTTGATTGGGCGTATTGATAGAAAATTAGCTTCGTACTGAAGCACCGAGGAGAAAAATCTCACTATCACTGGTGGGGGTCAACCAAAGCGGGGGGGCCGCAGCACCACTTTTTTTCGGCCTGTTGCAATTTTGCGACACTATCCCCTCAAAGTATGTATTGACCATGGAGCGTAAAAAGGCCATGAGTCGGGGATGGAAATCCGATCTCTTAAGACTTGGTTTGGACTTGGCGCTACCTGTGTGGGTAACGCCATGCTGAATATCTTGCCCGATAGTTTTAATTGGCTTGGATGGCCACTTTTAGCAATTGGTCTCGGGCTTCTTGCCGTGGCTTTCTTTGAGCTTATTTTCAACCGGCTGAAATTGAAAATCAAGACGTCGCTTCCTTTTCAAATCCTAATGCCATTAGACGAAGTAGCCCTTTCTGCGTATGAATTTTTAAGGAAAAAAGAAGGAGCTTATTACCTTGAGCTTCTTGATGGGAGTCTTAATGGAGGGGAAGACGAGAGATTGCGTCACCTTGTTTTTCCATTGATTAAAGATCAAGAATTATGGGGCAGGCACTTACCTTCTAGAGATTATGAGACGGTTCCAGAAGATGCAAAGCACTTATTAAGTTTGGATTGCCAGTCTATAGCCAGAAACATATCTAGGAAAGAGACGATGTATTCCGACCTGTACATTTCGCGTTCTACAGCAAAGCGCTTTCTAAAAGGTTTAAAGAAATGAGCCGCGGTCAACACCTCAGCCTTGAAGAAGCCCGCAAAGACGACAAGCTGGATCAGTTTGCGGCTGAGCATCCGTCTGAGGGCGATGAAGATCGGTTTGATTTGCTTTTAGGCGCGATGGTTAGCTCTAAAGAGCAGAAGAAAATAAACAGTTAGAAATAACAAGCCCCCGCCTTACGGCAGGGGCGTATTTGCGCCGTACATGGATTGTTATCTCCCGCGTACGGCGGCCCTTGGTAGGGTCTTAAAGCCTGATGCCGAAGCAGAGCAGGTTATTTAATAATAGAGTCCTGACAGTAAATATCCACTTAAAAATGATTCGCATGGACTCACGAATCATGTCCAAAGGTGACCAAGGCTTAATGCCTCCAAAACACCGCGCCGAACCCCATCAACATCTACTTTTTTCAAACGCATTTTCAAATACTTACGCTTTCCGGTCTGATCTTTGCCCAGCTTGGGTAGGCTTAGGCGCTCGAAGCAAACAGTCATAGGATGGTCACAAATAGCCCAGCAGGGATTGTCATTCCAAGGGTAAGGCAACGGGCGCTCAAGCGTTATTTCGTGATGATACGGCATAAGATGTTGCGGCTGCGTAGTGCTTAGGGGCACCACTGTTACTAGCCCTGAACGGTGCTTAAGTTTTGGCGCAATAACTACAACAGGCCGAGGCTTCACCATTTCCGGCACAATCATATCTTCGGGATATTTACAGATTAAAATATCCCCCGGGCTGGGGTGAAACATTAAGGCCATAGTCAGCCGATAACCGGATTCTAAATAAGAGTCTAGCTTTGCTTAAAAACTAAGCAGCAACCGCGCAAACATCACCTCAGGGTGGTTCCGCATATTGTAGCGGTACTCAAACTCCGCCAAATACTTGGGCATGTGCTTTTCAGAAACCGATATATGCGTGCCTTTAATGGCGCGTTTAAGCTGGCCCCAGAAGCCTTCCAGCCCGTTAACGTGGTGGATACCCTTCACATACTGTTTACGGCCATGCTCGACCATCGTGTGGTGATAACCGAGCCAGCGGCCACGTTCTCGCGGATAACAGGCAGCAATGACACTTTCTTGCGATCTTCAACCACCTTGGTCATTAGCTGGCCGCCACGTTGCAGCATACCCATGACGATGGTTTTCTTATTGCGCTCGGAGTGCAGGCCTTTACCGCCCACAAAGGTTTCGTCAATTTCAACGTGGCCAGACAACCCATCATCGCCATCAACCTGACCCAGATATTTACGGATTTCATGGCCCATGCGCCAAGCGGTCTTGTAAGTCACGCTCAGTTGACGCTGCAATTCCTTGGCGGGAACACCATGGCGCGAGGTCGTAAACAGGTACATGGCGTAAAACCACTTCTGCAAAGACGTGGTGGAACGCTCAAACGGCGTGCCAGCCATAGGGTGGATATGATGGCCGCACCATGAGCATTGAAACGCAGGGATTTTGGTCACGCGGCTGAATTTGCCGTGCTTACCGCATTTAGGGCAATCCAATTGTGTGCCGTAACGCACCTGCATAAGGTGGTTCAAACAGGCGTTATCGTCTGGGAAACGCTTGAAGAAATCTTGAACGCTGAATGTCTTGGCCATGGGGTAATCTCCTATGACTTAATAGTACCTAATCAGGGTACATACGTCAAGGGGATAGTGTCGCAATTTTGCAACATTGGCGGGGGCCAGCCAGCCATGAAACTACGACCCGGGCTGCAGGCAGGCCATAAGCTTGACACATATATATAGGCAAAATGGATTATTGGCCATCTTGCAAGGCGGGCAGGGCCAATGCTAAACAGGCTGCTGCATAGACAAAAGGTTGACGCGACACATGAAAAAACTCCCACTAATTGCCATAATATTCGCCATGACAATGGCTTTGGCCGGTTGCGGCATGTTTAGCGGCGGGGAAGAGAAATACCCGACCGGTGCCAACCGCTCCTCGACCAACGGCGATATTTACGCAAAACCCAAAAGCATCTTCGGCGAGGACGGCATTTCTGTGCTGGGCGGCAAAAGCAAAGCCAATGCCGACGTCATTACCGTCAACTCCTTCCTGTGGCGCGCAGCCCTCGATACCGTCAATTTCATGCCCTTAACCACGGTTGACCCCTTCGGCGGCGTCATCCTGACCGACTGGTACACCGACCAAGCAACCCCGAACGAGCGTTACAAACTCAACATCTTCGTCATGGGCGGCCAGCTCCGTTCCGATGGCATCAAGGTGTCGATGTTCAAGCAGCGCGGCGGCAAGGACGTCAAAGTTGACGATAAAACCAACACCGATATCGAAGACGCGATCCTGACCCGCGCGCGCGAACTGCGCGTGTCATCGAAAAAAGACGAGTAGGCGATTCGCCATTGACGGCGCTTATACGCTGATTATTGAATAGGGTCCGCGCCCAAACATAAGGCGCGGGCCTTTTTATTTTTTGAAAGCAAGACCATGACGAACGAACGCTACAACATCCGTGAAACCGAAGCGAAATGGCGCAAAATCTGGGCCGACAAAAAATCGTTCGAGGTCACGGAAGACGCATCGAAGCCCAAAGCCTATGTACTGGCCATGCTGCCCTACCCGTCGGGCCGCATCCATGTAGGCCACGTTCGTAACTACACACTTTCCGATGTTGTGGCCCGCTACAAGCGCGCCAAGGGCTTCAACGTCCTGAACCCGATGGGTTGGGACGCCATGGGCCTGCCCGCCGAAAACGCCGCGATGGAACGTAACGTCCACCCGTCTGACTGGACCTATAGCAACATCGCGCAAATGAAGGCGCAGATGCTCTCGATGGGCCTCGCCATCGACTGGAGCCGCGAAATCGCGACCTGCCACCCCAAATATTACAAGCACCAGCAAAAGATGTTTTTGGAATTATTCAAAAACGATCTCGTCTATCGCAAGGAATCGATGGTCAACTGGGACCCTATCGACAACACCGTACTCGCCAACGAACAGGTGGTCGATGGCCGCGGCTGGCGCACAGGCGCATTGGTCGAACGCCGCAAACTTAACCAGTGGTTCTTCCGCATTACGAAATACGCCGACGCCTTGCTCGACGGTCTCAAAACGCTGGACCGCTGGCCAGAAAAAGTCCGCATCATGCAGGAAAACTGGATCGGCAAATCACAAGGCGCCCAATTCACCTTTGACCTGACAACCGCTGACGGCAAAATAGACGTCTACACCACCCGCCCTGACACACTTTTCGGCGCGTCTTTCGCTGGCTTGGCGTTCGACCACCCGCTGGCAAAACAGCTCGCCGGTGACAAACCGGGTTTTAATGATTTCGTGAAACTCTGCCAATCAACCGGCACGTCGGAGGCCGCGATTGAGCAGGCCGAAAAAATCGGCTTCGATACAGGCCACAAAGTTGCGCACCCGTTCATTGCAGGCAAGGAACTGCCTGTTTACCTCGCCAACTTCATTTTGATGGATTACGGCACCGGCGCCATCTTCGGTTGCCCCGCGCATGACGAGCGCGATTTCGCCTTCGCCACCAAATACAAACTCGAGATCATTCCCGTCATCACGCCCGCCTCGGGCAATGACGAGCCTTTGCCCTATACCGGCCCGGGCACCGCCGTGAATTCCGGCTTCCTCGATGGTAAAAATACGGCTGAGGCCAAAGCTGCTGCCATTGCAGCGCTTGAAAAAGCGGGCTGCGGCGTAGGCAAAACGCAATACCGCCTGCGTGACTGGGGCGCCGTGCGCCAGCGTTACTGGGGCTGCCCTGTGCCACTCGTGCATTGCGATGCCTGCGGTATCGTGCCCGTGCCTGAAAGCCAGTTGCCGGTGGAATTGCCGCGCGACATCAATTACGACCACCCGTCAAACCCGCTTGAGCGCCACCCGACATGGAAGCACACCACCTGCCCCAAATGCGCGGGCAAGGCCACGCGCGAAACCGACACGATGGACACCTTCGTTGATAGCAGCTGGTATTACCTGCGCTACCTTGATGCGCGGAATGAGAACGAAGCGTTTTCCAAAGCCGCGACTGATTACTGGGGCGCAGTTGACCAATATATCGGCGGGGTTGAACACGCCGTGTTGCACCTTCTCTATTCCCGTTTCTGGACCCGTGCGCTGCGCGATTGCGGCTACCCAGTACCGGCGGATGAACCATTCACCGGCCTGTTCACGCAAGGCATGGTCACCCACGCGACATATAAAGACGCCGACGGTAAATGGCTCTACCCCAACGATACAAAACTCGATGACAACGGCAAACTGGTTAAGGCGGATGACAACACGCCCGTCACGCTCGGCCGTATCGAGAAAATGTCAAAATCGAAAAAGAACGTCGTGGACCCTGATGACATTCTGAACACCTACGGCGCTGACGCCGCACGCCTGTTCATTTTGTCGGATTCCCCGCCAGAGCGTGATCTGGAATGGACGGAAGGCGGCATTGAAGGCGCATGGCGCTTCATCAACCGCCTGTGGCGCATGCTGCAGGAAGACGCCGACTTCATAGCAGCCAAAGGCACTGCGCAACCCACAGCGTTTTCAAAAGACGCAGCCGAACTACGCACCAAGGCGCATAAAACCGTCAAAGGCGTAGCCGATGATATTGCCGCCTTCACGATGAACAAGGCTGTCGCCAAAATCCGTGAAATGGCAAACGCGCTCGAAGCCTTCACGCCGAAAAACGATGCCGATATGTGGGCGATGCGCGAAGCATGGGAAATGATGCTGCCTTGCCTCAACCCCATGGTGCCGCATCTGGCCGAAGAACTGTGGGAGCAACTGGGTAACACAGCCCTGCTGGCTGAAACATCCTGGCCGGAAGTTGATGAAAAACTTCTGGTAAGCGAAACAGTGACCATCGCCGTGCAGGTCAACGGCAAATTGCGCTCGACCATCACGCTGGCATCAGGCGCTGACCAGAAAACAGCAGAGGAAGCCGCCATGGCTGACGACAGCGTCAAACGCGCGCTCGAAGGCCTCGCGGTCAAGAAAGTTGTCGTCGTGCCCAACCGCATCGTCAACATCGTTGCCGCCGCATAATAAGCACGCCCCTGCCCTGTAAAGGCCACGGTAACCATCTAGATTGGATACTGGATAAGAGGGGGATGCCCGATGTCTATCGATGCCTTTCATGCCTGCAACCGCTTTGGCCTCGGCCCTCGCGGCGATGAACTGAAAACAATCGCATCCGACCCGCGCGGCTGGCTGCGCGACCAATTGAAAAACCCGCAAACACCTGTGCTTGTCACAACCCGTCTGGGCGGCCGCACACTCGTAAAACAAAAAGGCGATATGGGCCAGCAACAACGCGGCCTGCGTGACAATGCGGGCAATGTCGTGCCCTTACGCAAAATCTACGTAACCGAAACCACAAACCGCATGGCCGCGCACACGCAAACCCCGCAGGGGTTTGTTGAACGGCAGGTTATGTTCTGGTCAAACCACTTCACCGTATCCATCCAGAAAAATATTCTAAGCGGTATCGTGAACCGGTATGAGGCCGAAGCCATACGCCCGCATATCAAAGGCCATTTCAAAGACATACTGCTGGCCGTGGCGCATCACCCTGCCATGTTGATGTACCTCGATAACGCGCAATCCATCGGCCCCAACTCGCGCGCGGGCCAGCGCCGCAGCAAGGGCCTCAATGAAAATTACGCACGTGAAACACTGGAATTACACACGCTGGGCGTCAATGGCGGCTACACACAAGATGATGTGATTGCGCTTGCCCGTATTCTCACCGGCTGGTCACTTGCGGGCGAACAGGGTGAACCGTTACTCGAATTCATGTTCCGCCCCAATGTGCATGAAGGCGGTTCCAAAACACTTCTCGGCAAAACCTTCACCGATAACGGGGAGGGCGAAGCCGTGGCAGCACTCACCATGTTGGCGCAGCACCCCGCAACCGCCCGGCATATAGCAACCAAGCTGGCCCGCCATTATATAGCCGATACGCCGCCCGAAGACGCCATTGCCGCACTTGAAAAAACCTACATCGCAACCGATGGGCATATCCCCAGTATCATGGAAACACTGGTGGGGCTTGATGCCGCATGGGCGACACCGCTTACCAAGGTCAAAACACCGTATGAATATGTGGTATCGGCCTTTCGTGCACTGGGCATCGTGCCCGAAGGTGAACAGGCGGTAAAAGCACTGGCGGCCCTCAACTATCGCGCCTTCGATGCACCATCGCCGCAAGGCTACCCCGACACGGCAGCCGATGTCGTAAGCCCTGACGCCATTTTAAAACGGATCGATTGGGCACACGCATTATCAACCCGCATGCCGGCATCCGTCGTGCCGCTTGAACTGGCCTCAGGCATACTGGGCGAAGCCGCAAGCGACCGCACGAAACTAACCATCCAGCAAGCGGCCTCGGGGCAAGACGGCATTGCCTTCCTGCTCATCAGCCCTGAATTTCAACGGAGGTAGCGGCATGACAAATCACCCAACCACCCTGCCCGTATCGCGCCGTAGTTTTTTAGGCGGTCTGGGTTTTATAACGCTGGCGCAAACATGGCCCTTCAGGCTGGCCATGGCCGCAGCCCCGACCGACAAACGCCTGCTACTGGTAATATTGCGCGGTGCAATGGACGGCTTGGGTGCGGTCGTGCCCTATAGCGACCCCGCTTACCACGACATACGCGGCAAGCTGGCGATGGAAGGCAATAGTGACGACCTGATTGCCATTAACAGTGACTTTGCATTCGCAAAAGCACTCGCACCCGTCAGCGCCATGTACGCAAAAGGCGAAGCGGCCTTCATGCACGCAACGGCAACGCCATACCGCTCACGTTCGCATTTCGATGCGCAGGACCTGCTTGAAAACGGCAGCATCAAACCCATGGGCCTTGGCACAGGCTGGCTCAACCGCACGCTTGATGCGATGCACGGCAAAGGCATCGCGATTGGCCCGACCATTCCGCTCGTCATGCGCGGGCCGGCTTCCATCGCTTCGTGGTCACCTTCCATTTTGCCGGAAGTGGATGATGATTTCATGGCCCGCGCCATGCGTATGTACGACGATGACGAACTGCTGCACAACGCGCTGGCACAAACCGGCATGGCATCCGCCAGCGGCATGGACAAAAACGCCAAAGGCCAGCGCGCCTTTATCCCGATGATGCAAAAAGCAGCTGAATTTTTAAGCGGCCCATCAGGCGCACGCGTAGGTTCCATTGATATTGGCGGATGGGATACGCACGCCCAACAGGGTACAGGCGAAGGCCGTTTGGCAACCAATCTTGCTATTTTAGCCGAAGGGTTAAGCAGTTTCAAAACCGCCATGGGCACCGAATGGAACAACACTGCCCTGCTGGTGGTAACCGAATTTGGCCGCACCGCGCGCCCTAATGGTACCGGCGGCACCGACCACGGCACAGGCACGACAGCCCTGGTACTGGGTGGCCGCGTCAATGGCGGGCGTATGCTGGGCGATTGGCCGGGCATGGGCAAATTATATGAGGACCGTGATTTGCTGCCCGCAAACGACCTGCGCTCACTTCTCAAAGGCACATTGGCCCAGCATCTCGGCATCCCTGACGAAGTGTTAACCGCCAGCATTTTCCCCGATAGCGCCGCCGCCAAACCAACACCGAATCTGTTCCGCCCTGCCTAAGGTTTCAGGCACAAAACAAACTTAAACTTCAAAAAACTTGACGAAGCCTCGTGTTGTGCCTTATCCATAACCTATGACTTCCGCACGCATTATGAACATGTCCATGTCCATGCGATGCGGCAGGGCCTCACGGTAATCCACCGACTGGCCTTGCCGCTTCAAAGCGGTTGCGGCTTTTGCGCTTCCCACACCTCGAAAATCTGAAAATTTTGACCCTTCGAAAAAGGAAGAAACGCAATGCATACCTATGACCGTTCACAACCTGCCACTTATCTTTGCCACGTCACCGACACAACCGATGACCGCGCCCGCCTGAAAATCAACGCAGCCTACGCAAACCATGCCGGTCGTCTCGGCCTGCGTGCCGATGTGGTTGATTTTGCACCAGCGCCCTCCACGCTCGATATCGGCGTGATCGTATCCGAACAGATCCATAACACCGAGCGGCCCGAGCGTATCTTACTGGCCGTCAACTGCGCCCCGCCTGACAAAAAAGGCGGCACAACCGACAACCACCGCAATGACTTTTTCTTCGCGCAATTGAAAGACAACGTGATTGTCGGCGGTACGCTCAATGGGCTTGAGCTGTCATACGCCAAAGGCGACATTCAGGAACTCTTCCGCCTGACAACCACCAACAGCCGCAAAAGCCAGTTCCGCTCGCTCGAAATTCTGCCCGAGCATCTGGTGAAATTCGCCATCCCCCAAGAACGCGATGCGCTTATCAAATCAGGCGCACTGGTCGCCATCGACCATGTTGATGATTTCGTACCAAATCTGCCCGATATCAGCCACGTCTATGAGGTCGATAACTTCGGCAACGTCAAATGGCTTCCTTCGGTGTCTGACCGCAAATTGCTGGAAACGATCGAGGACGCCCGCTTTGATTTCGGTAACGAATCGATCGAGTTTGCCGAACCGAAAGCCAGCAATAAAAAGGCCTTCAACGCACTGGTTCGCCCCACGCTGTTTGCAGCACCACTGGGCACCAACATCGTGGCGCTCAATTCAAGTTCGCTCGCCTTAGGCGGCAAGCCTGTACCGATCATCGCAACCATCCGCGCAAGACCGGCTGAAACCAAGCCTAATTACAAGCTGCCGGCCGTGGGCCACCCCGTGCTTATTAAACCAAGCCGTCTGGTAGCAGCTTAATCAGATGACGTGGCTTCCACCCATTACGGATGCCATACCAAATGAGGACGCGCGCATGCGCCTGCTGGAAGATTTCCGGCAAGGCCATGCCGCGGGCCTGATGGTCGATGTGCAGCTTGACCTGTTCGATAGAGGGCGCCTTCGCGTGCGCGGCGCGAGCGAGCAAGCCTGCGCGCTTTTTCCCTTCGTAGGCCAACGTATTGATAGATTCGCGCGGGCAGCCTCAACCCTTCGCAAAACATGGATGGTCCATACATGGAACCGCCAGCTACGTGCCATCCGTAACAACACAGCCGCCCTGCTTACCGAACTGGCCGTCAAACCGGCTGATGACGATACGGTTATACCCAAAGACAGCTTTTGTTCGTTCTCAGCCACGCCGCTGGCGCATCACACAAACGCAACCGGTACCCGCACGCTCGTGATAACTGGCGCAGTGTTCGAGGATTGCGTGACCATGGGCTACACCAAAGCCATCCGTGACTACGGCCTCAATGTCGTATTGGTACCTGATCTCATTGCAGGCCGTGGCGGAGAATCGGGGCGGGCCATTGCCAGCCGCTTCAACACAAAGGCTGAAAACAAAGGCGATACCCCGTGGCTGGGTGTGCTGTTTGCGGACGATGTATTGGGTTTGCTAAAAGAAGCACAGCGCCCCAATCTGCCGAAATCAACCCCCATACAGACCCGCCCCACACAGCATTGACAGTGACGCGACATCTTCATAGCGTGGGGGCATGATGCGCACCCTGATTTTAACCCTCGTGGCCATGTCGTCCCTGTTGCTTTCGGCCTGCGGCCTTAGCCCCGTTTACGGCAAATATGCCAATTCCAACATGGACCCGTCGGTCAAATCATCCATCGATTCCGTCTATATCGATACCATTCCCAACCGCGAAGGCCAGAAACTCCGCAACCTGCTGATCGACCGAATGGTGTTATCCGGCAAAAACGCCAAAGCGGGCGCGAACTATAAACTGGTGGTCAGCTCCATTTCCGAGAATATTTACGATATCGGCATCGCAAAAGACGATACCGCCACGCGCTCGCAAATCAGGCTTTCGGTTAGCATGTCACTGGTTGATACCCGCATTGATGGCGGCAAACCGCTGTTGAACCGCAGCCTATGGGCTGTCACATCCTTCAACCAATTGGCTAGCCAATACACGACACTGGTCACGGAGGACGACGCCCGCACGCAGGCCATCCAGCAACTCAGCGACCAGATCGTAACCCAGCTTGAACTGTATTTCGCAAACCCTGCCGCTTTTGAACCCAAGCAACCGTAACGATAAAGGCGAAGCCTCTTGAAACTCGCATTCCGCGACATTGAAGGCTTCGTCAAACGCCCCAACCCGGTGGCACGGGTTTGCGTTGTCTATGGGCCTGACCAGGGGCTGGTGGTTGAACGTGCACAAACAATCGCCAAAACCGTTACGCCTGATTTGCACGACCCTTTCAACGTCTCGGCCCTGACGGCCGATCAGGTAATCTCCGACCCCGCCCGTTTGAACGACGAAGCCTTCGCGCAATCCCTCATGGGCGGCAACCGCGTGGTCTATATCCGCGACGGGGCCGATGCGCTTACCCCCCTTCTCAAAGATTATCTGAAAGCACCTTCGGCCTACACATTGGTTGTTATCGAGGCGGGTGAATTGGGCACAAAATCATCCCTGCGGGCGCTGGCTGAAAAGGCTGAAAACGCAGCCGCCATCCCCTGTTACGTCGAGGATGAGCGCGATCTGACACGCTTTTTGCAAGCCGAAGCCCAAGCCGCAGGTTTTACCATAGAACACGCAGCAATGACCATGCTGGCCAGTGCACTGGTAGGTGATAGGCGCGTGGCCCGCGGCGAGTTTGAAAAGCTGCTGACGTATAAATGGAGCGACCCTGACAAGACCATCCGCATAGCCGATGTTGAAGCCTGCGCGGGCGATGTGCGTTCGCGCACGTTTGACGAATTGGTCCACGCTGTCGGTATGGGCGATGTTGCACGCATGGCATCGTCACTCGCCACCCTCACCCGTGAAAACACGGCCGCTGTTGCCATCATCCGCACCGTACAAGGGCATTTCAGGCGGCTTTATCAGGCCCAGCTGAAAATGGATGCCGGTTTTGACCCCAAAGCCGCCATGAAATCGCTGAACCCGCCCGTGTTTTTCAAATACGAGGATGCATTTATAACCCAGATGCGTCGCTGGCCCCGCCCGCGCATTGAAAACCTGCTGAATGCCCTGAACGGCGTCGAAGCACAGACCAAGCAGACATCCATGCCCGCCGATACACTGACCGCACAGATATTGCTCAAAGCCGCTATGCAAAAGGCGTCATAAGCCTGACACAAAATAAAGGTGATCTATGCCCACAAAGATGGAGATACCGATGAAATCCTATCCGCTCATGATCTGCCTCGCGCTCGTGCTGGCAACAACAGCTGCCCGCGCGCAAGACACCACCGCCCCGATGGAAGAAGGCCAACGCGTTCAATTAATGGCGCCCAAGGAAGGGGTTGCCACAACAACCACGACTACGACGACGCAAGCCCCAGCGCCTGTACCCGCCACATCGGGCAAGGTCACAACCGTAACCGAAAAAACCACCAGCAAAACCTATACCGTCACCAAACGCCGCGTTGGCATGGTGGGCTATCACGCCTACCCCGCGCAGGTTGAAAAGGTTGATGGCGGCATGACGACTGAAAAGGTCGTGAACGGGCAGGTCACATCGACCGAAGTCATCACACCCGACCCGATGCTCGATACAGGCGGCATCGTCAACGGTGAAACTAATTATGCCGGCCCCTATGAATCCTACTACACCAATTCCAAAGGCATCCGCGCCATCGGCCCAGTGCCGCCCACCAACGTCAAAGTTTACAGCACGGGCGACTTCAATAACTAAGACCCCCGCATCTATGTAAACGATTCATGTGAAACAATTGAAAACGGCCCCGAGACAAGGGCCGTTTTCTTTATTATTATCAGTAGGTTGGGTTAACCGCGCGCCATACGGCCGGGGTTATGCGACAGGCGATGAAGCACTTCATCGAGCTGGTCGAGCGAACCGTAATTAATTGTCAGTGCCCCGCCCTTGCCTGCATTCCTGATCTCGACATTCATACCCAGAATATTGGTCATCTCGCGTTCAAGCGCGGTCGTATCGGCATCCTTGGCAGGCGCAGCCTTACCGGCCTTGCCCTTCAGGCCCGCTTTGCCCTTTAAAGGCTTACCTGATGTCTTCTGACGGTTGGTCAGTGCCTCGGCCTCGCGCACGTTCAGGTCGCCCTCCACCATCGCCTTAGCCAGTGCCAACGGGTCGCTGGCGGTCACCAATGTACGGGCGTGGCCTGCGGTCAGTTTACCATCGCGCATATAGCTTTTCACAGTTTCCGGAAGTCCCAGCAAACGGACCATGTTAGCCACGTAAGAACGGCTCTTGCCCACGGCATGGGCCACCTTTTCCTGCGTATGGCCAAAGCGGGCCATCAATTGCTGGTAGGCTTCAGCTTCTTCCAGCGGGGTCAAATCTTCGCGCTGCAGGTTCTCAATAAGGCCCAGCTCCAGCACGGCTTCATCGGTCAGGTACTGGATAGTAACCGGCACCTCATGCAGTTGCGCTTCCTGCGATGCGCGCCAGCGGCGTTCGCCGGCCACAATCTGGTAACGGTTGCCGGCTTCGGGCACCGGACGAACGAGGATTGGCTGAATAATACCGTGCTGGCGTATCGAATCCGCCAGTTCAGCCAGCGCTTCCTTCGTAAAAACACGGCGCGGCTGGTCGGGGTTTGGCGTCAGCCATTCAATCGGCATCATGCGGCGGCTGCCGGATGCGCCCTGCCCTTCGCTATTATCGTTTTCCTCATCGCCAAACAGGGCGGAAAGGCCACGGCCCAAGCCCTTTTTCTTCAGGTCGATAACGCTGTCTTTATCGGTCATATCAATCACCTCGGCGGGAAAACCCATGTTAAAAACTCCGTTATATATCAATAAGTTGATTAAGCTGCTGCCTGTTCAATACCGCGCTCGCGTTTAAGCAGTTCTTTGGCCAGCTGGATATAAGCCTGCGAGCCCGGGCAACCCATGTCATAGACAATGGCTGGCAGGCCATGGCTGGGCGCTTCCGATACCCGCACATTGCGCGGAATGATCGTTGTATAGACCTTGGGGCCAAAGAATTCGCGCACGTCTGCCGCCACTTGGGCCGACAGGTTGTTGCGCTTGTCGTACATCGTCAGCACAACGCCCTGTATCTCAAGCACAGGATTGAAATGCGATTTCACACGGTCAATGGTGCGTACCAGCTGAGAAAGCCCTTCAAGCGCATAAAACTCGCATTGCAGCGGCACCAGCACGGCGTCAGCTGCCACAAGCGCGTTGAGGGTCGTGAGTGACAGCGATGGCGGGCAATCGATCAGCACGTAATCGAACCCTTCCGTGTGCTCGCGCAAGGCCTCGCGCAGGCGGAACTCGCGGCGTTCAGCCGTTACCAACTCAATATCGGCACCGGCAAGATGCACTGATGCGGGCACAACCCAAAGGTTCGGCACCTTGGTTTCTACCGCTGCGCTGCGGGCACCAACACCGTCAAATAACAGGTTATACGAACTGACAGAGCGCGCCTGACGGCTAATTCCAAGCCCGGTGGAGGCGTTGCCCTGTGGGTCGAGGTCGATCAGCAGCACGCTTTTACCAACCGCTGCCAGCGATGTTGCAAGGTTCACAGCTGTTGTGGTTTTACCCACGCCGCCCTTTTGGTTGGCAATGGCCAGTATGCGCGTAGCATCGGTCATGGACGGCTCCTTGTTCTGAGAATCTGGTGTGTTTGTATGCCTAAAACTAGAGGGCGGAAGGCAAAACCGTCAAGCACCGTGACGGAGGCTGACCCCAGTTATGCACAGGACGGCGGCCTGCTTGCTTGTGCGGCTCGGGGTCACGAGGGGCGTGAAATCATAGGTTTTCCGCGCTTCTACAACCTCTTCCTGCCACCCTGCCCCTTTCGGGAAAACCAAAACGGCGGGCGCTTCGCGCCCGCCTGAAGGGCAATCCCATTGAGAGCGGGACAATGTAAGGAGGCCCGAAAGGGACGCCAAGGCGCGAGCTGTAATAACATCCCCGTGCAGAGTTGGAAGAACAGATTCAATACGTTGGCTGTGAAGACTCACATTTTTTGCACCTGTTTCACGTGAAACGTTCAACAGGAATGCCCCCTTTTTCTGGTCGGCTTCAACCAGATGAACATGCAGGTCAGGCCGTGCAATCGCCAGTACAAGCCCCGGAAAACCGGCGCCACTTCCAAGGTCAATCAAAGTACGAGCGGATTCAGGAATCAAATCAAGCAGCTGCAGGCTATCTTGAAAGTGTCGATTCCAGCTGTCTTCCAACGATGCTGGCGCGACAAGATTAACCGCCTTCTGCCATTTAACCAGAAGCTCCTGATACAGGCGCAACTTGGCCTCGAGTTCAGGCGGCAGCTTTTTTGACATGACGTAGCAAAGCAATAATGGCGGCGGGAGTCACGCCGGGAATACGCGCGGCAGCACCCAATGTTACAGGGCGGGCCTGTTCAAGCCGCGTGCGCACTTCCGTGGAAAGCGAACCAATGAGTGTATAATCAAGCGCGGCTGGCAGGGCCAAACCTTCATCCTTGCGGTAGGCCTGAATATCAAGCTCCTGCCGCTGGATGTAACCGGCATATTGGGCATCGATTTTAATCTGTTCGGCCACAGCAGGTGCAATCGATTGCAGTTCAGGCCATATGGCGGTCAGCTTGTCCCACGTCACATCGGGGTAGGGCAGCAACTCCGATACGCTACGCCACACACCATCGGAATTGACCTTGATTTGATGGGCTTCAAGCATGTTCGGCGTGGCCTTCAACCGTCCGCAAATATCGCGGGCCTCGGCTAACGCCTCGGCCCTTTTAGCCCAGACAGCTTCACGTTCCGCGCCCACACACCCAACCGCAAGCCCTAACGGCGTAAGCCTTTGGTCCGCATTATCAGACCTTAAAGTCAGCCTGTATTCCGCACGGCTCGTGAACATCCTGTAAGGCTCGGGCGCACCGCGCGATATAAGATCGTCCACCAATACCCCTATATAGGCCTGTGCACGGTCAAGGACGAATTCAGGTGAAGTTTCACGTGAAACAGAATCCAAAAAATGCCGCGCCTGCAGCGCGGCATTTATGCCCGCCACAAGGCCTTGCGCTGCAGCTTCTTCATACCCTGTCGTACCATTAATCTGGCCAGCGAAGAACATGCCAGGCAGGCGCTTTGATTCCAACGTGGCCTTCAAATCGCGCGGGTCGCAATAGTCATACTCAACCGCATATCCCCACTGGAACACCTCGACATTTTCAAGCCCGGCAATGGTTTTCAAAAGCGCTTTCTGCACATCAACAGGAAGCGATGTCGAGATACCATTCGGATACACAGTCGGATCATCAAGCCCTTCGGGCTCAAGGAAAATCTGGTGCCGGTCCTTGTCGGCAAAACGCACGACCTTGTCTTCAATCGATGGGCAATAGCGCGGCCCGCGAGATTGAATTTGCCCTGAATACATCGGCGCGCGGTGCAGATTGGCGCGGATAATTTCATGCGTGGCAGCCGACGTATAGGTCATGCCGCAGGCAATTTGCGGCACGGTAATTTTATCGGTCATAAACGAAAACGGTGTAGGCGTTTCGTCCGCCTGTTGCATTTCCATCTGCGACCAGTCGATCGTGCGGCCATCAATGCGGGCAGGGGTGCCAGTCTTGAGGCGGCCGAGCGGCATACCCAAACGCTCAAGCGTCAAAGCCAAACCAACTGACGGCGCTTCGCCCACACGACCGGCGGGCGATTGTTCTTCACCGCGATGGATAATACCGCGTAAAAACGTGCCAGTAGTCAGCACCACGCAGGGCGCAGACAACTGCCGCCCATCGGCCAAAACCAGACCAGAGATAGTCTGTTCCGAATCCATTATGACATCGTCTGCTTCGCCCTCAATCAGCGTAAGGTTCTGATATTGACTCAGAATTCGCTGAATGGCCTCACGGTACAATTTGCGGTCAGCCTGTGTACGGGGGCCACGAACCGCATGCCCCTTGCTGGCATTTAAAATCCTGAACTGGATGCCCGAGGCATCGGCCGCACGGCCCATAATACCGTCCAGCGCGTCGATCTCGCGCACCAGATGGCCTTTACCCAAGCCGCCAATCGCAGGGTTGCACGACATGACGCCAATGGTCGCCAGCTTATGCGTAACAAGCGCCGTACGCACACCCATGCGTGCTGCGGCCGCTGCAGCTTCACAGCCTGCATGCCCGCCGCCAACAACGATGACATCGAAGTTTTCCATGGCCGTTTATATACAGCGCGGGGGCTTACTTTTCCACAGATTTATCAAGAGAGGCGGGAGCGCGATCTCTCGCTACTTACCGATACAGAAGTCGCGGAAGATGATGTCCAACAGGTCTTCGACATCAACGCGCCCTGTAATGCGGCCCAAAGCACGTAAGGCCAGCCGCACGTCTTCGGCCACAAGTTCGGGCAGCATCGCGCCATCAGCACGCGCCAACGCGGCCATTGTGTTCTCGAGCGCCTCGCGGTGGCGCGCACGGGTAAGGTAAGGCCGGTCGGATGCGCCCATCACATCGGCCACGCGGCGTGTGAGGTCATTGACCAGACGGTCGATCCCGTCACCACTTGCGACTGAACACAGGGGCAGAGTCTCACCGCGCACGCGGGGCGCGGTCCGGGCAATATCACCCTTGGTAGCGTAGGCGATCGTGCGGTCATCCCACAATTTGACGGTATGCGCATCAAGCGATGGCAGCATCGCGCCATCAAACAACAGCAGCACGATATCGGCATTTTCAGCATATTTAAGCGCGCGTCTGATACCTTCCTGCTCAATGGCTTCGTGGCCCGTATGGCCAATCTGGTCTGGCCTCAGGCCAGCCGTATCGGCCAGTATCACGGGATAGCCACCAAGGTTGAGATGCACCTCGATAATATCGCGCGTTGTACCAGGCGTGTCCGACACAATGGCAACGTCACGGCGGGCCAGCGCGTTCACAAGGCTGGATTTACCGGCATTAGGCGTGCCGACCACAGCTATTTTAATGCCTTCGCGCAAACGCTCGCCACGCCGCCCGTCATTGAGGTGCTGTTCAATTTCAAACGACAATTGCCGCAAGGCAGGCTTAACCATGCCTGCCACACCGTCAGGCAGGTCTTCGTCGGAGAAATCGAGATCGGCTTCCAGATGTGCCAGTGCTTTGGAAAGCCGCTTGGCCCAGCCGTCATAAATGCGGGCAAGGCCACCGACCATCTGCGCCAGAGCCTGCTCTCGCTGGGCTTCGGTCTCGGCTGCAATCAAATCGGCAATCGCCTCGGCGGCAGTCAGGTCCATACGCCCGTTTTCAAAGCCACGGCGCGTAAACTCACCGGGGCCGGCCAGCCTATGTCCATTAAAAGTACCCAACACGGCCACCAGCGCATCAATGACAGCGCGCCCGCCATGCACATGATATTCGACCACATCTTCACCGGTGAATGAATGCGGAGCCACAAAGCGCACGGCCACAGCTTCATCAATGAAGGAATCGGTTGTCGGGTGCTTCAGGCGCCGCACGCTAGCCTGCCGCGGGTCGGGCAGGGGCAGGGGGTCGGTTAACGCCGCAAGGCTTTCAAAAGCCGCCGGCCCCGATACCCTGATAACGGCAACACCCGCACGGCCGGAGGCCGATGCCAATGCGAAAATAGTATCAGGCATTGAAGGTTATGATCCCTTGCGCTTTTTGCCGCCGGAGGTGGAATCCGTCGTAAAGCTCATGGGCGATGCACCAGCGGCGATGCCGGTCATCTGGTCCCAGATGGTTTTCTGGAGATCGGAGAATGCTTGCATGCCACCCATGGCGTTCGGCATCCAGAGCTTCATCATCCCCTCAGGGTCCATGGCTGTCATGTTTTTTTGAATCTGTTCCTGCATCTGGCCCAAAACAGCCTCCTGCATGGGGCCGAAATCGGGCAAACCAAGGAAGGAGCGGGCTTCTTCAGGGGTACAATCGACGTTGACGGTGAATTTCATGGCTGTCTCCGGTGCTGGTTGCTGAGAATTCTTAACCATCCATGGCGGGCTGGTCCAGCGCTATAACAATGTAGGGTCAATAACATTTGACAGTTTTCGTCCTACTGTCTTAATGCGGTGCATGGCCATCAAGAATGAAACCCCTGACCAACGCTTCGCAGCTTTGTGCCGCGCTGTCCTGCAACTCAAGACGGAAGAAGAAGCCAAACGCTTCCTGATTGACCT
>Ga0209066_10001815_pt1 | contig 27426 bp, 22 predicted proteins | sample All_14_2_FD_187198 | JGI IMG/M metagenome (GOLD analysis project Ga0209066, IMG submission 187198) | Freshwater microbial communities in response to fracking from Pennsylvania, USA - Allegheny Zone_MetaG_DW_15 (SPAdes) (version 2) ...
CCCGATGCCCGACCCGGATGCCGGCCTGCCGCCGCGCTATCTCCGCACACCCGAGGCCGCGCGCTTCCTCGGCCTGTCCGGCCGCACCCTCGAGAAGCACCGCACCTACGGCACCGGCCCGCGCTACTCCAAGATCGGCGGCCGCGTCGTCTACGCCGTCACCGACCTCCAGGCCTGGGTGAACCGCGGCACCAAGGCCTCGACCAGCGACGACACGGGCGAGACCGTGCTTCCGGCCAAGCGGCATGTAGCCGTCTCGCCGGCCTATGCCGGCGCAGCACGTCGCTGAGCGCGCGCTGCCGATGCGTCGCGACACCACAGCCAGCGAACGACTCCGTCTCAGCCCCTTCAACGCCCTCCCGGACGACGGCCCACCACGTCGAGACCAGCGCGACCTGATGGAACGGCCGTTCTTCTCGCTGGCCAAGAGCCGCCGCGTCGCGCCGATCCTCTACCGCGCCGGCGACATCGAGGTGCAGGTCCACGCCGTCCCCGAGCACGGCATGGCCACCATCTGGGACGCCGACGTGCTGATCTGGGCCGGCTCGCAGATCGTCGAGGCCGCCGATCGAGGCCTCACCGCCTCACGGTTCATGCGGTTCGCGCCGCACCAACTGCTGACCGCCATCGGGCGCGGCACCGGCCAGCATCAGTACCTTCTGTTGAAGGCGGCGCTCGCCAGGCTCCAGTCGACCGTCATCCGCACCACGATCCGGCACGGAGCGCACTGGCGGCGACAGCAATTCTCCTGGATCAACGAATGGGAGGAACGGGTCACCGCCTCCGGCCGCGCCGATGGCATGGAGTTCGTGCTGCCGGACTGGTTCCATCGCGGCGTCCTCGACCGCCAACTCCTGCTGACCATCGACCCAGCGTACTTCCGCCTGTCGGGCGGCATCGAGCGTTGGCTGTACCGCGTCGCGCGCAAGCACGCCGGCCACCAGCCGTCCGGCTGGGCGTTCGAGTTCCGGCACCTGCACGCCAAGTCCGGCAGCCTGGCCCGCTTCGCCGACTTCGCGCTCGACCTCCGCCAGATTGCCGTGCGCCAGAGCCTGCCCGGCTATCGGCTCGCCATCCGCCGCGACGCCGGAGGCACGGAACTGCTGCGGATCATCCCGATCCGTCGCTCTTCAGTCTATGTGGATAACTTGTGCAGCCCTGTGGAACCGCACGGCAGATCAGGCGCAGAAGATTCGGCAGATCAGGCGCAGCCGACACGGCAGATCAGGCGCACGAACTACCCGCAAGCCGTTGCAGCGCAAGCGGAATTCTGGCCCGTAAAGACTCTAATTGAGTCTAATTCTAATGAAGGTAGGCCCAGCGCGGTCGGTGGAGAACACGACCGGGACGGGGAGCGGGGGGTGGCGCCATGACGGCGCTGACCCGCGTCGAGCTGCTGTGGCTTGAGGGCCGCGTCGAGCGCTGGATCCGATTCGGGCGGATTGCCGAGGAGACGATCCTCGACCGCCGCCGCCGCGTCGTCGCCTTCGCGGCGGGCGAGGTCTTCGCCTTCGTGCGGTGGGCGTCCAACGGCTACGGAACCGTGGTTAGCCGCATCGACATCCTGCGCGCGGTCGGCCCGGGCGAGGCCTTCAGCACGATCGGCTTTGTGGAGCCGGGGGCGGAGATCCTGCTGCGCATCTCCGGCTGGCCGAAGGTCAACGAGGTGCTGCGCGCGATCGACGCGGTCGAGCGGACGGGCGTCGCGCCCGAGGATGCCTGCCCCGACCACTGGCGGCATGTGATGAACCGCCTCGCGGCCGGCGAGCCGCCGCGCGCCTACACGCGCGAGCGTCACCGCGCCTGGCTTCTGCGGCGGAGGATCGACGCATGACGGCGCGGCGGAGACGAGGCGCGGCGCCGGTTGCGGCCATGCTCGCCGGGCTGGGGCTGATCGCCATCCCACCGGTTGCGGGCTGGCAGCCGCGGATCATCTGGAACGCGTCGGCGAGCGTGCCGCTCGGCCTCTACGTCGCGGCGCCGACCGACACGATCGCGCACGGCGAACTCGTGCTCGTCCGCCCGCCGGAGACGCTGGCGGCGTTCCTCGCCGAGCGAGGCTACGTCGCGCGCGGCGTGCCGCTACTGAAGCACGTCGCCGCCCTGCCGCCGCAGGTGGTGTGCGCGGAGGGCACCGCGATCACGGTGGACGGCGAGACGGTGGCACACCGCCGCATGGCTGACCGCCTGGGCCGAGTGCTGCCGACCTGGCACGGCTGCCACAGGCTGGAATCCGGCGAGGTGTTCCTCCTCAACACGACCGAGCCGGACAGCCTCGACGGCCGCTACTTCGGGCCGCTCCTGCGCACGAACATCGTCGCCCGCCTGCGTCCCGTCTGGATCACGGGGCGCGAACCATGAGCACGACGCCCCCTTTCCACGCGCGCCCATCGGCAACGCGCGGCGCGCTGGCAGGGTGTGCTGGACAGCTCGCTTCCTCCCTCCCGTCCCGGTCGTGGCCCTTCATCGCAGCCGTGCTGCTGCTGGTCAGCCTTCCGCTGTCCGGGCTGGCGGCGCAGACGATCCATGCTGCCGAGATTGCTGCCGCATCACAGCGCTTCAGCATTCCGGAAGCCTGGATCAGGGCGGTGATGCGTGCGGAGAGCGCCGGAGATCGGCACGCCGTGTCGCACCGCGGTGCCATGGGGCTGATGCAGGTGATGCCGGCGACCTGGGCGAACCTGCGCGCCCAGCACGGCCTCGGTGCCGATCCCTTCGCACCGCAGGACAACATCCTGGCTGGCACCGCGTATCTGCGCGAGATGCTGGACCGTTTTGGATCGGTGCCGCTGATGCTGGCGGCCTACAACGCGGGGCCGCGTCGGGTGGAGGCGCATCTGGCGACGGGCCAGCCGCTGCCGGCGGAGACGCGGGCCTACGTCGCAAACCTCGCGCCGCTGCTCACCGGTGACGCCGGCACCACTGTGGTTGGTCAGCTTGCGGTGCGTGCTGCGCGCAACGCTGACGGCATCTTCGTGCGGCTGGGTGGTGACGATACGGCACCGACGCGGTCGATCTTCGTGCCGGTTGGCAGTCCGACGATCGCAGCTGACACACCAGCCGCGCAGCCTTTCGTCGGCCAATCCCGAGCAGCCGAGGCGCACGATGTCGACGGCCCAGCAGGCGATCAAGGCGCCATCTTCGCCATCCGTCGCAGCGCGGGCGGTGCACCGTGAGCGATGGTGTTGAGACGCAGGGCATTACGCGGCCGTGCAGCCTCGCCTCTGTCGCTCCCGCGCGCATGCTCGGGTGCTTCTGTCGTGCTGCGGGATGCCCCAGGACCGACCACCTGAGCGATCGAGGCAGAGGAGCCAGGAACCCCGACCGCAGATCGCCAGATAAAAGCAGGGCTGGCGGTCGGTCGTATGTACCTGATCCAGCGCAGGAATTCGTGCCCCGCGGCGCAGTAGCGGCTGGCGCTTGCTGCCAAAAGCCAAGGCAGGTCAACGGCGTCAGCGCCAGCCGCCTCAGCGCAAGGGCGGATCGGCGGAAATGACAGCCCGCGACGACGACCTGCATGTCCGACCTGGCCGCATCGGCGACACGCGTGCGCCGACCCGCCGCGCCAAAAGCTTCGTCGGCCAGGTCATGCGCGCCGTCCGGAAGGCCGGCCACACCGGCCCTGGCTTTGGTGGCGGGTCGCGGAGTACCCGCCGCTCGCGCTTCGGGCGGGGCCGCGCCGCCGCGGCACAGGCCGCGCTCCGCTCGGCGTCGCGACGAGTCGTCATCAAGGCGCGCGTCGTGCGCCATCAGGGCACGCGGTTCCGCTCCGCGTCGCTCACCACCCACATCAGCTACCTCCAGCGCGACGGGGTTACTCGTGACGGCGCCAAGGCCCGGCTCTTCGACGCGGGCTCGGACAACGCCGATGCCCGAGATTTCGCGGAGCGCTGCACGGATGACCGGCACCACTTCCGCTTCATCGTCAGCCCCGAGGACGCGCCCGCCCTCGCGGACCTCAAGGCCTGGACGCGCGACCTGATGCGACAGGCCGAGCAGGATCTGGGCAGCCGCCTCGACTGGGTCGGGGTCGATCACTGGAACACCGACAACCCCCACGTCCATGTGCTGGTGCGCGGCCGGGCCGAGAATGGCGGCGACCTGGTGATTTCGCGCGACTACATCGCGCTCGGCTTCCGCGGTCGCGCCGAGGCGCTGGTCGAGCTGGAACTCGGGCCGCGGACCGAGAAGGAGATCCGCAGCGCGCTCGAGGCCGAGGTCGGCGCCGAGCGCTGGACCGGTCTCGACCGCGCGCTGCGCGCCGCCGCCGATGAGGGTGGCGGCGTCCTCGACCTGCGCCCCGCCGGCGCTGACGTCGCCGATCCGGAACTCCGCCGGCTGATGATCGGCCGGGCGCAGACCCTGGAGCGGTTTGGGCTCGCCGAAAGCCATGGGCCCGCGGTCTGGACCCTAAGACCCGGCCTGGAGGAGACGCTGCGCGACCTCGGCGCGCGCGGCGACATCATCAGGACCATGCACCGTGCCATGCAGGGGCTCGGTGCCGAGCGAGCGGCAGGCGACTTCGCCATCCATGGTGACCGGCCTGAGCCGATCATCGGCTGTCTTGTCGAGCGCGGCATCGCCGACGAGCTCAAGGGCAGCGGCTACGCGATCATCGACGGGATCGACGGCCGCGTGCACCACCTTCGCTTCGCGGATATCGACGCGACGGGCGACGGGCACCCGGGCGCGGTCGTCGAGCTTCGCCGCTATCAGGATGCCGGGGGGAGGGAGCGCAGCGCTATCGCCGTGCGGTCGGACCTGCCGCTCGAGTCACAGGTCACCGCCGATGGCGCGACCTGGCTGGACCGCCGCCTGCTGGACCGGGAGGCGCTGCCGCTGGCCGGGCAGGGCTTCGGCGCGGACGTCGAGGTCGCGCTCGCTCGCCGCACCGAGCATCTCGTCGCAGCCGGTCTTGCGCGCCGGCAGGGTCAGCGCGTGGTCTTCGCGCGCGACCTGCTCAACACGCTGCGCCAGCGCGAGCTGGAGGCGGCTGCCGCGCGGGTGACGGCCGAGACGGGGAAGTCGTGGCGGCCGGCGCGGGAGGGGGACAGCGTCTCCGGGGTCTTCACGCGGCGCCTCGACCTGGCGTCGGGGCGCTTTGCCATGATCGATGACGGGCTCGGCTTCCAGCTCGTGCCGTGGAAGCCGTCTATGGAGCGGCAGCGGGGGCTGGCCGTGGCGGGGAGCATCGCGCCCGGCGGTGGTCTCGATCTTACACCCACGCGGAAGCGAGGCCTCAGCCTTTAGAGCAGCGCCCGATCTGGTGGAACCGGAACCGGTTCCACCAGATCGGGCTAAGCTGCTCTATCCATTTATGGTTCTAGAGCACGAGCTTCCGATCGATTGATTCCGATCGATCGGAACGTGCTCTAACCGGACGCCGCGCCGCTGGGTCGGCCCGGTGGGGTCCCCCGCCGTTTCGCGCGATGCGCTCGCCGCGGGTACGACGCGGGTCCGCGACAGCTTGAACGCGAGCATGCCGATCGCGCACGTCTGGCGGCATGGTCGCCGCGCTCCCCACCCACCCATGACCGCCACCAAGATCCTCTGGGGTCAGGTCCTGGTTGTCTTCCTGATCGTGCTCGCCGCGGTCTGGGGCGCAACGCAGTGGGTCGCCTGGCGTCTCGGCTACCAGGCGCAGCTCGGCCAGCCGATGGATGTCTGGGCGGGCGTGCCGGTCTACCCGCCGCCCGCCTTCTTCCTGTGGTGGTACTGGTACGACGCCTACGCGCCGCGGGTGTTCTATGAGGGGGCCGTCATCGCCTCGGCCGGTGGCTTCGCGGCGATCGGCATAGCCATCGGCATGTCCGTCTGGCGCGCGCGCGAGGCGCGGGACGTGACCACCTACGGCTCGGCCCGCTGGGCAACGGAGCGTGAGGTTCGCGACGCCGGACTGCTTGCCCCCGATGGCGTCGTGCTCGGCTGGTTCGCGCAGCGCTATCTCCGGCACGACGGACCCGAGCACGTGCTGTGCTTCGCGCCGACGCGCTCCGGCAAGGGCGTGGGCCTCGTCGTGCCGACGCTGCTGACCTGGCCGGGCTCGGCCATCGTCCACGACATCAAGGGCGAGAACTGGCAGCTCACCGCCGGCTGGCGGGCGCGCTTCGGCCGGGTTCTGCTATTCGACCCCACCAATCCGGCGAGCGCCGCCTACAACCCGCTGCTCGAGGTCCGCCGCGGCGACAGCGAGGTCCGCGACGTCCAGAATATCGCCGATATCCTGGTCGACCCCGAGGGCGCGCTGGAGCGGCGGAACCACTGGGAGAAGACCAGCCACTCCCTGCTGGTCGGCGCCATCCTGCACGTTCTCTACGCCGAGCAGGACAAGACGCTCGCCGGCGTCGCGGGCTTCCTCTCCGATCCACGCCGCCCGATCGAGCGCACCCTCGCCGCGATGATGACGACGCCGCATCTCGGCGACCGGACGCACCCCGTCGTCGCCTCCGCCGCGCGCGAGCTGCTGAACAAGTCGGACAACGAACGGTCCGGTGTGCTGTCGACGGCGATGAGCTTCCTCGGCCTCTACCGCGATCCGGTCGTCGCACAGGTTACCCGCCGCTGCGACTGGCGGATCGCCGACCTGGTCGAGGCGCGCGAGCCGGTGACCCTCTACCTCGTCGTCCCACCTTCCGACATCGTGCGCACCAAGCCGCTGGTGCGGCTCGTGCTGAACCAGGTCGGCCGCCGGCTGACCGAGGCGCTGGAGAACGAACGCCGGCGTCATCGGCTGCTGCTCATGCTCGATGAGTTTCCCGCGCTCGGGCGGCTCGACTTCTTCGAGAGCCAGCTCGCCTTCATGGCCGGCTACGGCATCCGGTCCTTCCTCATCGCGCAGTCGTTGAACCAGATCGAGCGTGCCTACGGGCCGAACAACGCGATCCTCGACAACTGCCATGTTCGCGTCGCCTTCGCGACGAATGACGAGCGCACGGCCAAGCGCGTATCCGATGCGCTGGGGACGGCGACGGAGATCCGCGACAGCCGGAACTACGCTGGGCATCGCCTGTCGCCATGGCTCGGCCACCTCATGGTCAGCCGCCAGGAGACGGCGCGACCGCTGCTGACGCCCGGCGAGGTGATGCAGCTGCCACCTAGCGACGAGATCGTCCTGGTGTCGGGCTGCCCGCCGATCCGCGCGCGGAAGGCACGCTACTACGAGGACCGGCAGCTTCGCGCGCGCGTGGTGGCGCCGCCTGATCCTGCCACGGCTGCATCGTGCGCGCCTCGTGAAGATGACTGGAGCGCGCTTACACCCCTTGTGCGTGAGGCAGCACCATCAACCGCCCGCGCGGGCGATGATCCCGACGGGGGGATCCGCCGGGAGCCGACCCTGCCCGAGCACGAGCAGATCTCGCCGGAGCCAGGGCCGCCGCCCGAAAAGGAGTTCGTCTTCGCAGAGGATGAGCAGGACGACGATGTCGTGCGCACGCGCACCCTCGCGGCGCGCGCACGCCGCGTAGCCCGGCAGGCGGCGCTCGATCCCGACGACGGCATTGCCCTCTGACCCAACATGCGCACCAAGGCGACCTTTCGGCTACCGCCCGAGCTGATGCGCCGCCTGGCCGACTACGCGACGCGCAAGCGCGTCAGCCAAGCAATCGTGGTCGAGACCGCGCTCGAGAGCTACCTCTCGGCGGATAGTCCCGACCGGCTGGAGGCGGCCCTGGCACGTCGGCTCGATCGCCTGTCGCGCGCCAGCGAACGGCTGGAACGCCATGTCACCATCGGCAACGAGGCGCTCGCGCTGTTCGTCCGGTTCTGGCTGACCAGCACACCGCCGATGCCCGCAGCGATGCAGGCCGCTGCAAATGCGAAGGGGAAGGACCGCTACGAAGGCTTCGTGGAAGCGCTCGGCCGTCGGCTGGCAACCGGCAAGGTGCTGGCCGATGACATCCCGCGAGAGTCCGACGCGGGCATGCCAAGTGCGACAGAGGACGACCCACTGCCATGCCCAAGCGCTCCCGGCCCCTGATCCCGAAACGCCGACACCGCAGCAAGGCCGCGCGCCTTGACCACGCACCCAGCCAACCGCCATTCTGTTGCGAAGGGGCCTTCCGCGATCGCCCCGTGAGGCTTCGGCCCAAGCATCGCGTCCATGCTCCGGCGCCCAGCGCCGAAGGAGGATGCACGTGCCGAGCCCTGACATCATCACACCGAACCAGCTTGCCCGGCTTCTGGGAACGCCAGACGCACCGACCGTCCTGGACGTCCGCACCGACGAGGATTTCGCCCGAGACCCTCACACCTTGCCGGGCGCGGTCCGCCGCGACTTCCGCTCCGTTGCCTCCTGGGCCGGCGATCTCTCTGGGCGCCCCCTGGCCGTCATCTGCCAGCGCGGCCTCAAGCTGAGCCAGGGCGTGGCCGCCTGGCTTCGCCACGCGGGCAGCACCGCCGAGGCGCTGGAGGGAGGCTTCGAGGCCTGGGCGGCCGGCGGCGGTCTGCTCGTCCGGCCAGACCACGTTCCACCCCGCGACGCCCAGGGCCGCACGGTCTGGGTCACACGCGCCCGCCCCAAGATCGACCGCATCGCATGCCCCTGGCTCATCCGCCGCTTCATTGATCCGGCGGCGGTGTTCCTCTTCGTCGCGCCCTCTGAGGTGCCTGCGGTCGCCGAGCGCTTCGGCGCCACCCCGTTCGACATCGACGGCGTATTCTGGAGCCATCGCGACGAGCTCTGCACCTTCGACGTCATGATCGCGGAATTCGGCTTGGCCTCGGACCCGCTGCTGCGGCTGGCCACCATCGTGCGCGGCGCCGACACCGCCCGGCACGATTTTGCGCCCGAGGCGGCGGGGCTGCTCGCCGCCTCGCTCGGCCTGTCGCGCATGTATCGGGAAGATCTGGCGCAGCTCGACGCCGCGATGGGCCTCTATGACGCCTTCTACCGATGGGCGCGCGACGCCACGACCGAGACCCACAACTGGCCCGCACCAGGAAGCAAGGCATGACCCCCGACACCACCAACAAGGCCGAAGCGACTCCCCGAAGGCTTGCGGAGGCGCAACTGCCTTCCTTCGCCGAGGCGCTGCGCGTCTGGTGGCGCATCGGCCTGCTGTCCTTCGGCGGCCCGGCTTGGCAGATCGCGCTGCTGCACCGCGAGGTGGTGGAGCAGCGGCGCTGGGTCTCCGATGCGCGCTTCCTCCATGCCCTGAGCTTCTGCAACCTGCTGCCGGGGCCCGAGGCGCAGCAGCTCGCCACCTATTTGGGCTGGCTGCTGCATGGCGTGCGCGGCGGGCTGGCGGCCGGCATGCTGTTCATCCTGCCGGGCGCGGTGGTGATGCTGGCGCTGTCCATCATCTACGTGACCTTCGGCGACGTGCCGGTGATCGCCGCGCTGTTCTTCGGTCTGAAGGCGGCCGTGCTGGTGCTGGTGGTGGAGGCCGTGCTGCGCGTGGCGCGCCGGGCGCTCAAGACCGGCGCGGCCTGGGCCATGGCGGGGGCGGGGTTCCTCGCGCTGTTCGCCTTCGACGTGCCCTTCCCCTTCGTGGTGCTTGGCGCGGCGCTGGTCGGCTATCTGGCGCCCGGCGCCTTCCGCGCCAGCGACCACGGCAAGGCCAAGGACGGCCCGCCCGCGCTGCTCGACGCCGTGCTGGCCGCCGACCCCGGCCGCCCCGCGCGAATGGCCGCGCAGGCCTGGCGCGCGGGCTGGGTCGCCGTCGCCCTCTGGCTGCTGCCCACTGCGGTGCTGATGGCGGCGGTGGGGGGCGTCTTCGCCGACATCGCCTGGTTCTTCTCGGTGATGGCGGTGGTGACGGTCGGCGGCGCCTATGCCGTGCTTGCCTATGTCGCGCAGGAGGCGGTGCAGGGATATGGCTGGCTGAGCGCCGATCAGATGCTCATCGGCCTGGGGCTAGCGGAGACCACGCCGGGCCCGCTGATCCTGGTGCTGCAGTTCGTGGGCTTCCTGGCGGGGCATGGTGCTGCGGGCATCCTCTACGGCGTGCTCGCCTCGGTGCTGGTGCTGTGGGTGACCTTCGCGCCGTGCTTTGCGTGGATCTTCCTGGGCGCGCCCTTTGTCGAGCGGCTGCACGGCAATCGCAAGCTGACTGGCGCGCTCGCCGCCGTGACGGCAGCGGTGGTGGGCGTGATCCTGAATCTGGCGCTGTGGTTCGGGCTGCGGGTGCTCTTCGCCGAGGTTCGCGAGGTCCGGCTCGGTATCCTGGCGCTGGACGTGCCGGTGCCCGCCAGCCTCGACGTGCTGGCGCTCGCCTTGGCCGCGCTGGCCGCCCTGTGCGTGTTCCGGCTGAAGCTGGGCCTCATCCGGACGCTCGGCGTCACGGCGGCGGCGGGGCTTGCCGCGAAGCTCGTGCTGGGATGATGCGTGGCGTAGCAGGTAGCAGCCCGATCCGGCGGATTCTCGTCGCCCGCGGGCTGCGCGACTTCGGCGATGGCCTGGTGGCGGTGCTGCTGCCGGCCTACCTGCTGGCACTCGGCTTCGGCGCGGCCGAGGTGGGCGCGGTGGCCACGCTGGCGCTGCTGGGCTCGGCCTTGATGACGCTGGGCGTCGGCGTCGCAGGCGCCCGGCTGGACCCGCGCCTGCTGCTGCTGCTGGCGGCGGGGCTGATGACGGCGAGCGGGCTCGGCTTCGCCGTCGCGGCGGGCTTCGTCGCCATCGCCCTCATCGCGTTGGTGGGGACCATCAACCCCTCCGCCGGCAGCGTCAGCATCTTCGCGCCGCTGGAGCAGGCGATGCTCACCGCCGCATCCCCGGATGCGCGACGGACGGCTGTCTTCGCGCGCTACAGCCTTGTCGGTGCGCTGGCCGCGGCCTTCGGCGCCCTGGCTGCCGGCGCGCCGGAGCTTCTGGCCCGCACCGGCATCACGGAGATGGAGGCGCTACGCTCGGCCTTCCTGCTCTACGCCCTTCTCGGCGTCGCCTGCTTCCTGACCTACCGAGGAATCCCGACGCTGCCGAAGGCGGACCGCCGGGGACGCCATGCGCCGCTGGGCCCCTCGCGCGGCATCGTGGTGAAGCTGGCCGCACTGTTCAGCGTGGACAGCTTCGCGGGCGGGCTTGCGGTGCAGGCGCTGCTCGCGCTGTGGCTGTTCGAGCGCTTCGACCTCTCGCTGGCGCAGGCCGGTCTGTTCTTCTTCTGGTCGGGCGTGCTTTCGGCCTTCTCCTTCCCCGTGGCCGCGTGGCTGGCGGGACGGATCGGCCTGATCAACACCATGGTCTACACGCATATCCCGTCGAGCTTGTGCCTGATCGCGGCGGTTCTCGCGCCGACGGTCGAGTGGGCGCTCGGCCTGCTGCTGTTGCGGGCGGCGCTGTCGCAGATGGACGTGCCGACGCGCACCTCCTATGTCATGGCCGTCGTCACCCCAGCCGAGCGCACGGCGGCAGCCAGCTTCACCGCCGTGCCGCGCAGCCTTGCCGCCGCGGCCGGACCAGCGATCGCAGGCGCCATCATCGCGGCAGGCTACCCGACTGCGCCCTTCATCCTCTGCGGCGTGCTCAAGATCGCCTACGACCTGGCGCTGCTCCGGGCATTCCGGCACATCAGGCCGCCCGAAGAACTGTAGGCGCGGCGTGTATGTCCGTTGCGACCTGCCGTTGCCGCGTGGACAGAGGACGCGCCGCGATGATAACTGCTCCACTGTGAAGAATCACGTGGCCCGCCGTGTTCGGATGCTGCTCGCTGCCCTGATGCTCCTGACCGGGATGCTAGGGCAGGTTGGTCACGCTTGGGCCCATGGGAACGGCTCGGACCCCGCAGCGGCATGGCTTGCGGCCCTGGAGGCGGAGCGCAGCTTTCTTGCCGGCAGCACCGCGGGCAACGCCGAAGCCACTGTGCAGGTGTTCGGGGCGGAGGGACGCCACGACCACGGCGATGGCCCGGCGCATCAGCATGACGGGCCGGAGGGTCTCCTGGCCGACCATGCCCACGGGGTCGCATTCCTGCTGCCGACCGTGTCCTGCATGCTCCTTGGCAGCCTTGATGCGAACCGAAGCTGGGCCCTGTCGCCCCGCCTGACCGGCGCGCTGTCCTACCATCCCGATCGCCCGCCACGCGGCGACACGACGCTCGGCTGACCAACCGGCGCCAACGCGCCGTCCTGCGTCGTTTTCCCGTGGAGTTTCCATGCCTCGTCTGCTTTCGCGCGCCCGTATGGGGCTGCGCTGCCTCGCCCTGTTTGGCTTGCTGCTTGCCGCGCCTGCTTTCGCGGGGCCGGGCGGCCCCGACCATCATCACGGTCCGGAACCCACCGCGGCGGCCCTGCCGCAGAGCCCCCGCCTGGTCGCGGTGTCCGAGACGTGGCAACTCGTCGGCATCCTCAAGGGTGGGGCGTTGACGCTCTATCTCGACCGGCAGGAGGACAACGCCCCGGCGGCGGACGCTACTCTCGACCTCGACATCGCAGGCCAGACCGTTCGTGCCGAGCCGCAGCCCGACGGCACCTTCCGCATTCCCGCGGAGGCGCTCGGCACGGGCGAGGTCGAGGTGCTCGCCACCATCGGCGGCGCCATGCCGGACCTGCTGGTCGGCACCATCCGCGTCCCTGGCGGTGCGGCCGCGCCCGCTGCGGCGCATGGTCACTCCCACGCCCTCAGTGATTTTCTGCACCGCCGCGTCTCGGTCGAGACGGTGCTCATCGCCCTGGCCGCCTCCGGCATCGGCGCGCTTGCGCTCGGCTTCCTGGTCGGCCGTCGCCGTACCGGCGTCGCCGCGCTGGCGCTGACGCTGCTGGCAGCATCGCCCGTGGCGGCGGGGCCGGGCGGCCCCGACCACAGCCATGGCCCTGAAACGGCCACGGCGGAGGATGGCGACGCGCCGCGCCGCCGCGCCGACGGGCTGGTCTTCGTGCCGAAGCCGACGCAGCGCCTGCTCGAGCTCCGCACGCGCCGCGTCGTGCCGGAGGAGACAGCGCGCCGCGTCACCCTTGCTGGACGCGTGCTGCCGAGCCCTGACGCGCAGGCCGTCGTCCAGCCCGCGACCGCTGGCCGGATCGTCGCGATCGACCGGGCCCTGCCGCGGCGCGGCCAAACGGTGCGCGCGGGCGATGCGCTCGCCCTCGTCGTGCCCCTCGCCGCCGCTCCCGGCGAGATCGCCGGGGCCGAGACGCTGCGCGCCCCGGCCGATGGCGTGATCGCGACCGTCGCCCTCACGCAGGGCCAGACGGTTTCGCCCGGCCAGACGCTGGTGGAGATCCTCGACCCCGCCCGCGTGCGCATCGAGGCCGAGGCCTTCGCGCCGCTGGCGCTCGCGCCCGCTGCCGCCGCCAGCATCGAGGCGCGCGGCATGGCGCCGGTGCCGGCCGCCCTGCTCGGGCGCGCGCCGGCGCTCCGCGGCCAGACCGCGCTGCTCGACTTCGCGCCCCGCGCCGCCGAGCACGGCCTCGAGATCGGCCGCCGCGTGCAGGTGGTGGTCGAACTGCCGGAGCGCCGCACCGCCATCATCCTGCCGCGCGACGCCGTGGTGGTTGCACCGAACGGCCTGCCCGTGGTGTTCCGCCACGCTGAGCCCGAGCTGTTCGAGCCGCGCATCGTGCGCTTCGAGCCGCTGGATGCGACGCGCGTCGCGATCCTCGCTGGCATCGAACCTGGCGAGCAGGTGCTCATCCAGGGCGCCCTCCTCGTGAACCAGATCCGCTGAGGGGGCGCCGGTGTTCAATTTCCTGGTCTCGGCCAGCCTCCGACACCGCGTCGCGGTGCTGGCGGCAGCGGCGCTGCTCGTCGCCTACGGCCTCTACGTCCTCCCGCGCGTGCCGGTGGATGTCTTCCCCGACCTGACGCGACCCTCCGTCACCATCATGACCGAGGCCGAGGGCCTCGCCCCGCCCGAGGTCGAGCGGCTGGTCACGACCCCGGTTGAGGCGGCGCTGCGCGGCGCGCCGGGGCTGGCGCGCATCCGCTCCACCTCCGCGCCCGGCCTGTCCATCGTGCTTGCCGAGTTCGAATGGGCCGCCGACCTGACGGCGGCCCGCGCCGACGCGGCCGAACGCCTGGCGCGCCTGCAAGGCCGCCTGCCGCCGGGCCTCGCTCCGCAGATGGGGGGCATCGGCACCGTGATGGGCGAGATCCTGCTCATCGCCGTGACCGCGCCCGGGCTCGATCCGGCGGCGCTGCGCGACGTGGTGGAGGGCCAGGTACGCCCGCGCCTGCTCGAAGTCCCCGGCGTGGTGCAGGTGAACCCGATCGGCGGCGCCGTGCGGCAGATCCGCATCAGTCCCGACATGACCGCACTCGGCGAGGCCGGTATCGGCATCGAGGCCATCGCTCAGGCGGTCGCCCGGGCTGGCGCCTCGGCCGGCGGCGGCTTCGTCGAGAGCCGCGGCGTCGAGTTCGTGCTGCGCGCCAGCACGCCGGGGCCGGACCTCGACGCCCTGCGCGCCCTGCCGGTGGCAACCCCGCTCGGCGCGGTGCCGCTCGGCACGCTGGCCGAGGTGGAGTTCGCCACCCGCACCCGCCGCGGCGATGCCGGCTTCAACGGCCAGCCCGCCGTGATCCTCAGCGTGCAGAAGGCGCCGACCGCCGACACCCTGCCGACCACCCGCGCGGCGGAGGCGCGGCTGGCGGAAATCCAGGCGTCGCTGCCCACGGGGGTGATCGCGAACCAGATCCAGTTCCGCCAGGCCGACTTCATCGAGACCTCGATCCGCAACCTGCGCATCGTGCTGATCGAGGCGGCGATCGCGGTGACGCTGGTGCTCGCGCTGTTCCTGCTGAACGGACGCGCGACGGCGATCTCGCTGACCGCCATCCCGATCTCGATCCTCGTCACGGTGCTGGTCTTCGACGCCTTCGGGCTGACGCTGAACACCATGACACTGGGCGGGCTTGCGATCGCGATCGGCGAGCTGGTCGATGATGCGGTGGTGGATGTGGAGAACATCCTCCGCCGCCTGCGCCAGAACGCCGAGCGACCCAGCCCGTTGCCATCCATGGTGGTCATCGCGCAGGCAAGCCAGGAGGTGCGCTCGGGCATCCTCTACGCCACCTTCATCATCGTGCTGGTGCTGCTGCCGCTGTTCGCGCTGGCGGGGCTGGAGGGGCGGCTGTTTGTTCCGCTCGGCGTCGCCTACATCGTCTCCATTCTCGCCTCGCTGCTGGTCTCCATCACCGTCACGCCGGCGCTCGCGAGCTTCCTGCTGGTGAAGGTGCCCAAGCGGGCGCATGGCGATACGCCCGTGCTGCGTGCGCTGAAGCGCTGGCAGGCGCGCGTGCTGGAGGGCGCCTTCCGCCGGCCGCGCCTGGTGATCGGCGGCGTGGCGGGCGCGGTGGCGCTGGCGGCGGTCGGCGCCGTGCTGCTGCCGCGCGCCTTCCTGCCGCCCTTCAACGAGGGCACGGCCCTGGTCGGCATGCGTTTTGAGTCGGGCATCGGCCTCGAGCAGAGCCAGCGTCTCGGCCTGATCGCCGAGCGCCTGGTGATGCAGGTGCCGGAGGTGGTGAGCGTGGGCCGTCGCACCGGCCGCGCTGAGCTCGACCCGCATGCCGAGGGCGTGCACGCGGCCGAGATCGACGTGACGCTCCGCCGCTCCGACCGCCCGCGCGAGACTGTGTTCGCCGAGATCCGAGAACGGCTCGCGGTGCTGCCAGCCTCGGTGGTGATGGGCCAACCGATCAGCCACCGCATCGACCACATGCTCTCCGGCGTGCGGGCGGCGCTGTCGTTCAAGGTGTTCGGCGAGGATCAGGAGGCGGCACGCATCGTGGCCCAAGGGCTGCGCGCGCGCATGCAGGCCATCCCAGGCCTGGTGGACATCAATGTCGAGGCGCAGACGCTGGTGCCGCAGGTCGAGATCCGCGTTGACCCGGCCGCCGCCGCGCTGCACGGGCTGACGCCGCAGGCCGTCACCGCGGCGGTCGAGGCGCTGGCCGGCGGCCGCGTGCTCGGCGCGCTCGGGGAGGGTACGCGGCGGACCGAGATCGTCCTCCGCCTGCCTGAGGCGGGGCGCAATGCCGACGCGCTGCGCGACCTGCTCGTGCCGACGCCGCATGGCGCGGTGCCGCTGGAGCGCCTCGCCGAGGTGGTCGAGACCACGGTGACGAACCAGATCCTGCGCGAGGACGGCGCGCGGCGCATCGTCGTCTATGCGAACAGCGACGGCTCGCGCGACATGGCGGCGCTCGCCGCCGATCTAGCGCGGCTGGTGGCCGAGCCCGCGCCACCACCCGGCATCCGCATCGTGCTGGACGGCACCTTCCGCGCGCAGGAGGCGGCAAGCCGGGCCATCGCCATCCTCGGCGCGGTCTCGGCGCTGCTGGTCCTGCTGGTGCTGTGGCAGCGCTACCGCTCCGTCGTGCTTGCGCTGATCGTGCTGGCGGTGGTCCCGATGGGCCTTGTCGGCGCCGTCGCGGCGTTGTGGATCGCGGGGCAGCCGCTCTCGGTCGCTTCGATGATCGGCTTCGTGACGCTCGTCGGCATCGCGGCGCGCAACGGCATCCTGAAGGTCTCGCACTGGATCAACCTGGCGTTGCATGAGGGCGAGACCTTCGGGCCCGGCCTCGTCCTCCGCGGGACGCTGGAACGGCTAGGGCCGGTACTGATGACCGCGCTGTCGGCCGGGCTTGCGCTGGTGCCGCTGATGATCGGCGCCGGCGAAGCGGGGCGCGAGATCCTGCACCCCGTGGCGGTGACGATCTTCGGTGGGCTGGTCACCGCGACCCTATTCGACGCGGTGCTGACGCCGGTGCTGTTCCTGCTGTTCGGGCGGCGTCCGCTCGAACGCCTGATCGCCGCGCGCGATGCGGCGGCTGAGGCCGGCGCTGCGCCCGGCCACCACCTTCTGAACCCGAAAGGAGAGACCCCGATGAACCGACGCATGATCCTGGCCGGCTTCGCCGTTACCCTTGCTACCCCGGCGCTCGCCCAGCAGCGCGAGCGACGCGGCCCGAATGGTGGGCTGCTCGCCGGGAGCGACGGACATGAGGTGGAACTGGTCGCCAATGGCACGGCGATCCGCGTCTACCTGGTGAATCACGGCCGTGTGGCGCCGCCGCGCAGCGGGGCGACGGCGCGGATGGTGATCCAGGAAGGCCAGGCGAACCGCACGGCGGCGCTCACGGCCAGCGGCGACGGCTTCTCCGCCACGCTGGAGACGCCGATCACGCCAGGCGCCCGCGTGGTGGTCACCGGCCGCATGCCGGACGGCCACACCGTCCAGGCGCGCTATGTGATGCCCTGATGCACACGCACGGCCGGTGCCGAGCGGCGCCGGCCGGACTACGCTAGGCTAATTCGCTCGGAGGACGCCGTGCTGTCGCCGCTGTCGAACCTGACCTACCGCCACCTGTTCCTGGCCCAGGTGTTGTCGCTGCTCGGCACCGGGCTCGCGACGGTCGCGCTCGGCCTGCTGGCCTACGAACTGGCAGGCGCCGATGCCGGTGCAGTGCTCGGCACGGCGCTCGCGATCAAGATGATCGCCTATGTCGGCATCGCGCCCGTCGCCGGCGCCTTCGTCCACCTGGTGCCGCGGCGCAGCCTGCTGGTGACACTCGATCTCCTGCGCGCCGGTGTCGCGGTCTGCCTGCCCTTCGTCACCGAGATCTGGCAGGTCTACCTGCTGATCTTCCTGCTGCAGGCGGGCTCGGCCGCCTTCACGCCGACCTTCCAGGCGACCATCCCCGACATCCTGCCGGAGGAGGCGGAGTACACGAAGGCGCTGTCGCTTTCGCGCCTCGCCTACGACCTCGAGGCGCTGGCGAGCCCCGCCATCGCCGCGGCCCTGCTTGGCGTGATCGGTTTCCACTGGCTGTTCGGGCTGAACGCGCTGGGCTTCCTCGCGTCTGCAGTGCTGGTGCTGTCGGTGGTGCTGCCCTCGCCGAAGCCACCGACGACTTCCGAGGGTGCCTGGGGGCGCACGACGCGCGGGGCGCGCATCTATCTCGCGACGCCGCGGCTGCGCGGTTTGCTGGCGTTGAACCTCGCCGCGGCCGCGGCGGGCGCGATGGTGATCGTGAACACCGTGGTGCTGGTGCGGGCCGGCTTCGGCCTCGGCGAGCGAGAAGTGGCCTGGACTTTGGCCGCTTACGGCCTGGGCTCCATGGTCGCGGCGCTCGCCCTGCCGCACCTGCTCGGCGATCGGATGACCGACCGGAGCGCGATGCTGGCCGGCGCCGCGCTCCTGGTCACTGGGCTGCTGCTGGCGCCCCTGGTGCCGTCATGGCCGGTGCTGCTGCCGGTCTGGGCGCTGCTCGGCCTCGGCAACGGGCTTGTGCTGACGCCGAGCGGGCGGCTGCTGCGGCGCTCCGCGCATCCCGGCGACCGGCCGGCGCTGTTCGCCGCACAGTTCGCACTGAGCCACGCCTGCTGGCTGCTGACCTATCCGCTGGCCGGCGGCCTCGGCGCAGCGATCGGGCTCGGGCCCACTTTCCTGGTGCTGGCCGTGCTGGCGGTGGCAGGGCTCGGTGCGGCGGCGGCGCTGTGGCCGCGGGATGACCCGGAGGAGATCGAGCACGACCATGCTGGCCTCCCACCGGAGCACCCGCATCGCGCAGCTGAGCACCAGCCGCTCGTGACCGGGCCGGACGGCTTCCGGCACCGGCATGCCTTCGTGATCGACGAGCTGCATCCAGAGTGGCCGGCCAGGACGCGGTAGCGGGATGGCTCTTCGCTGCCGAACCGAGCTGACCGCTCCGCGGTGACCCGAGCGACACAGCCGGCGCCCTGAACAGCAAGATCACCGAAGGCCGCTCATCTTTGCGCGCCTCTCCACGACCAAGGCATTCGGCGATTGCGAACCGACCAATCCAGCGATTCTTAGATGTTTGGTCCCGGCATTTCGTGGTGCGGATTTGCCGTGAACCGGTGAGGTTCTGCGGCCCATGAACGGCAAATGAACTCGTAGGGGGTGAGGCCCTTCAGGGTCTTGAGCCGCCGGGCGTAGTTGTAGGCGTCGAGGAACAGGGCGAGGTGACCGCGGAGCTCGTCGTGGCTGCTGTAGTGGTAGCGCCGGACGGTGGCCTCCTTGAGCGTCCTGTTCATCCTCTCGACCTGGCCGTTTGTCCACGGGTGGTAGGGCTTGGTCAGGCGGTGCTCGACTTGGTTCTGAGCGCAGGCGAGTTCGAAGGAATGGGCGCGGAAGATCTCGCCGCGGTCGATCGCCTCGCGGATGAGCGGTGCGGCCGAGGCAATGTTGCCCGGCGAGGTGAAGTGCTGGCCGTTGTCGGTGAGCACGGCGTGCACGCGGTAAGGCACGGCCTGCAGCAGGGCGCGCAGGAAGTCGGCGGCGATGCGCGTGGTGGCGCGCTCGTGCAGTTGGGCAAAGGCGAACTTCGAGGTGCGGTCGATGGCCACGAAAAGGTGGAGCTTGCCCTGTTCGGTCCTGACCTCGGCTATGTCGATGTGAAAGTAGCCGATCGGATAGGCCTTGAAGCGCTTGCGGACCGGCTTGTCGCCCTCGGTCTCGGGCAGGCGCGAGATGCCGTGGCGCTGGAGGCAGCGATGCAGAGCCGAGCGCGTCAGGTGCGGGATGCTGGGCTGCAGGGCATAGAGGCAGTCGTCCAGCGGCAGCAGGGTGTGGCGGCGGAAGGCGACTATGATCGCCTCCTCGTCGGCCGAGAGGGTGGTTGAGCGCGGCTGGGCCGGGCCCGTGCGCCGATCAGCGACGTCGCCTCGCGCCCGCCACTTGGCGATGGTTTTCGGGTTCACGCCATGCCGGCGGGCCAAAGCCCTCAGGCTCTCTTGACTATGCTGGATCGCGCGACGGACCGCCTCAGTCGTGCGGGCGCAGCCGTGAAGAACCTGGCCCATAGCGCATCTCTCCATGCCGGCGAGAAGACTGCACCATCAAAGCCTGGGACCAAACATCTAGAGCGCGCTGCGTTTACACGGAAGCGTAGCCTGCACCCCGCTTGCCGATGGTGAGTTCCACGACCACCAGCGGCACGCCCAACGCCAGCGCGATCAAAAGGTTCACCAGCAGAAAGGCGCCGCCGTTCTCCCCGGCCAAGTAGGCGAATCGCCAGATGTTTCCGAGGCCTGCGGCCGCGCCGATGGCGGCAAAAATTAGCCCGCTTCTGCTACCCCATTGCTCACCCATTCCCGCTCAGGCGAGGACCCGCAGAGGCGCCGCCCGCGCCAATCGTGGCGGACAGCGCGCGCGGCTCGCGGACAATCATCACGTCGCAATGCAGGCAGATGAGGAGACGTTCGGCGGTGCTGCCCATCAGGATGCCGAAGCGACCGCTTCGGCCATGCGTCCCCATCACGACGAGGTCGATGTCGTTGTCCCAGACATGCGTTCCGATCACGCTCTCGGCTGTTCCGTAGCGGATCAGGTACTCCATCTGCTCCAGCCTGTCTGGCGGTGCGCCCACGCTCGGCAGGAACGCCGCACGCTGACGCTCGGCATCCGCCAGCAACTCCGCCTCATGCGCCGCGCGGCTGATGAAGCCTTCGAACGGCACGCGGTACGCATGCGCCAGTATCATCCGGGCATCCGGGAATACGCTCAGTGCCTGCCGCAAGGCGTGGGCGGAAGTCTCCGAAAAGTCGGAGGCGACGACCACCGTCGGGTAGGCGCGCCAAGGGCGCATCTTCACGATCAGTACAGGCATCGGCGCACGATGGACCAGCCTCTCGACCGTCGTGCCGAGCACCGCTCGGGCAAGGTTTCCGCTGCGGGCTATGCCGGTGACGATCAGCTCGCAGTCGAGTTCGTTCGCCGTGCGCAGGATGATCTCCGCGGGATCCCCCCGCTCGATCACGATCTCCGCTTCGACGTCATGATTGCGCGTGGCGGCGCGGAGGTGACGCTCGGCAAGCGCCCGCACCGAACCGCCGGGAACCGGTTCGGGGCCTTGCTCCGGCTCATTGCCTTCCAGCACATACAGCACATGCAGTTTGGCACCCCAGGCCGATGCCAGCATCACTGCGCGGTCCAGGGCGCGGTCGCAGCGGCAGCTGAGATCCGTCGCGAGGAGCAGGCTTCGCGGCGGACTACCTAGCCCGGCATCCCGCCGTTCTGAGTCTTTCTGCATCGCACAACCTCCGTTTCCATCTCGGGCGCCCATCGCGCCGTCTGTGGCCGCCTGCGCTGGCGGCGGTGCTGCCACCGAATGGATCATAGCAGGTGCAACACGGTTTCGGCGTAAGCGCGGCGCTGCGCGACGGTCAGCTCGGAGCGCAGTGCCTCATCGCCGACGCAGCAACCTGCCGCGTCGAAATCGGCGGCAAGCTTGTGGATCACGTCGGCATCGCCCGGTTCGGCATGATCCACCCACATGACGTCTAGCGCATAGCGGGGCAGTTCCGCCTCGGGAAGGCCGAGCCGACGCCCCGCCCAGAGCCCGATGAGCAGGTTCCGCCTCGCCCTGGGGCTCTCGGCCGTTGCCTGCTCCAGGCTATGCAGTGTGATGTCGGCGGCGAGGGCGGTCTGAATCTGGGTCATCAAGTGATCTCCTCTACGTGGTTGTTGCTCCGGCGCCATGGTCCCGTCATGTCCCGCCCGTCGCGATCAGGAACAGCCCCGAGGATACGGCGCGTCCGAGCGAACCCGGACACGACCGCCCATGAAGGCGAGCCACATCCGGGCCGGGATTGCCGGGCCAGTCGGCGGACAGGATCGAGTCGAGGACGTCCATGCGGGCAGCGGGCTCCAGATCGAGGTACGGCGGCCCAGCGTGGCGTCGCATCGGACGGCAGGGCAGCCGGGCACCGTCCCGCGGAAGACATCGCCGCGCCGGCCGCCCTGGGCAAGGCGGGGTACGGCCGCCCCGTGCGGTTCCGCACGTGCAAGTTGGGCAGTTCCTGCGCAGCTGCGTCGGGCGTGGCGCCCGTATGGGACGTGACGGTGTTCACCAAGAACCGGGACCGGCTGCTGGGGACCGAGGTGGCGAGCAAGTTCTTCGCCGCCGTGCTGGCCGACCCAGAGGTCAAGCCGCTGCTGCCCTCGGCGTACTTCTCGGTGGCTGGCACGTTGATAGAGGCCTGGGCTTCGATGAAGAGCTTCCGGCCGAAGGACGGCTCCGGCGAGGCGCTCGGCCCCGGCCGCAACGGCGAGCGCGACTTCCATGCCGAGAAGCGCAGCGACGAGACGCATGCTTCGACCACGGACCCGGATGCGCGGCTGGCGCGCAAGTCGAACGGCCAAGCATCGAAGCTCTGCTACGCCGGGCACGTGGTGATCGAGAACCGGCACGGCCTGGCGGTCGCTGCGACAACGACGCAAGAGACGGGTATCGCGGAGCGCGACGCCGGCGAGGCGATGATGGCAGGGCTCGATCGTGCCGCGCGCAGCACGCTGGGAGGCTAGTCGGCCGTGAACAATGCGATTTCAGTGTGCGGCGAGCTGCGGCGTTGTCGTCCGGGCCGCGGATGCGCTGACCGCGAGGAGGCTGAGGAGGAACGCGAGAAGGCGGATCAGCCAGGCGCGGAGGAGGCGGAGGTTGTGGCCGGCGGCGGCGAGGACGACGTTGAGGGCGTCGCCGGTGGCGCCGGCGAGGAAATTGCGGCCGAGATGGCCGTCACTCTTGAGATGGCCGATCACGGGCTCGATGCCGGCGCGCCGCCTGATCTCGCGGCGAATGGTCGGCGTGACGCCGCGCTTCTGACCGGAGAGAAAGACGCGGGCCTTGTCGGCGTCGTGGCCGCGATAGCCACGGTCGACATAGGCGCGCTCGACCGGCACGCCGGTGATGCGCTCGGTCTGGGCGATCTGGGCAGCGAGGGTGTGGCCGTCGAAGGGGTTGCCCGGCAGGGTGCGCGCGCCGATCACGAACTGCCCGCCGGGTGCGGGGCGGTTGGTAGTGGCGAGGGAGACCTTCACGCCGAACTCGAAGCGCGTGCGCGCCTTGCCCTTGCCGATGCATTCCACCTCCGGGGCGTGCAGCGCATAGATCTTCTCGCGGCCCCGGTCGTCGCGGCGCTGGCGCAGCAGCCGGGCGATGCGCTCGAGCGGCGTGACGAAGGCGGCGCGCACCGCCTTGCCGGCGCCTGTGATCTTGCGGGCAATGTCGCGGGCGAGGCGGCCGAGCCAGGTGCGCATGCGGCTGACCTTGCGCTCGGCCTCGCGGTGGCGGCCACGATGGATCAGCCTGGCGACCTCGCGCCGGGCATGGGTGGAGACGCGCGCGTAGGACTGCCGCAGCACGACGCCGTGCCGGCGAGCCAGCCGGCCGAGGATCTCGACGCCGCGGTGGATGAGCTTGCTATCGGTCGGGTGGGTCACCGCTTTCGGCTGGATGGTAGTGTCGACGGTCACCCGCTCGAAATGCTTCGGCTCGGCGGCACCGGCGCGCTGTGCGGCGGCGAGCGTCTCGGCGAGGAGCAGTTCGAGCCGCTCGGCGCCGATGCGCTTCCGCCAGCGGGTCATCGAGGAGCGGTCGAGCGGCAGGGCGTGCTGGAAATGGCTCTCGCCGCAGAACAGCTGGACGTAGGGGCTGTCGAGGAAGCGGGCGCAGACGGCGTCATCGGAGAGGCTGTCCATGTGCTTGATGAGGTGCAGGCCGACCATGAGACGGGTCGGCAGCCCGGGCCGGCCGACGCCCTCGCGGTAGAGCGGGCCGAAGGCGGTGGCGAAGCGATCCCAGTCGATCAGGCCGGCGAGCCGCACCAGCGGATGGCGACGATCGACGAGGTTCACCAGGGCGGAGCGGAAGAGCTCGGGCTGCTCGGACGGCGGCGATACGGGCGGCATCGGCGGGCTCCAGCGCGGCGACACGCCGAGGGAATCACGCCGCTCGACCGCCTTCAACAGGGGCGAGGTTTTGCAAGGTTTTCGCCCGATCCAGACCGCGACCCTGCAAACGCGAATACTTCCACACGCCAGGAACCCGAGGAAATCCGCGGCATGCAGCGTTGTTCACGGGCGACGAGGCTACAAGACCTACGACACGCGGGCCTTCGTCCGGGCAATGGGCGACATGGGCGTGACGCCGCACGTGACGCAGCACGCCAATGGCCGGCGCTCGGCGATCGATGGACGGACTACGCGGCACCTGGGCTACGCGGTGAGCCAGCGCATCCGCAAGCGGGTCGAGGAGGTGTTCGGCCGGCGCAAGGAGATCCGCGCATGCGCCGCACCCTGCTGCGCGGGCTGGAGCGGGTCGGATGGAGCTTCACGCTCCGCGTCGCCGCCTAAACCCCCGTCCGGCTGCCGAAGCTGTTGGCGGCGCCTGCCTGACTGGCGCCGCCAACAGGCCTCAACGCGGTAGTCCGCGGCGGTTGGCCACCGAAAACCACGCCCATCAGCCCGCCAAGCACCTCACAAAAACTACGCCGGCCAGGAAAACCAAGCCCTTGGCCGCGAATTTCCGCAGCCTGCTAGATCAGGCTAGCGGCGACGACCGCCCCCGCGATGGCCAATACCAGGATGGCGGCGGCGGCGCCTTCGCGGAAAACGTCCTCGATCCGGTCCAGATCCTCGCCGATGACGGTTTGCGGCTTCGGGCGCGATCGGCGCAGCGACCGCGACCCGGCACGCTCGGCGGCCCTTGCGGCGGCGCTCAGGGCCGCCACCCGGCGTTGCACCGGGCCAAGCGCATCGCCTTCTGGCAGGCTAGGCGCCTTCAGCCCGACCGCGACCGCGCCCGCAATCATCAGCGCCGCAAGCCCCAGCGGCCAGGCCTCGAAGATCAGCGACCGCAGGTCCGCGGCCAGCGGGGTCTCGCCGGTGATCCTGGCGTACAGAAGCCAGGGCAGCCACAGCGCCGCCCCGGACAGGGCGAGGAACGGCAGGGCCATCAGCAGCGGCGGGCGGCAGCGCGATTTCGCCCTTGGCAGCACTGCCAGACAGCGCGCCATCGCCAGCGCCGTCGTTAGCGCCGAGAGGCCGATCAGCGTGGCCCCAAAGGCCCCGGCCTGGTCCTTGAGCGCCGATTTGACCAGCGCCCCGGCCAGTAGCTGCATCCCGGCCAGCGACGAGCCCAGCACCGCCAGCGCCCCCAGAAGCCCCCAGCGCCAGGCCCGCCCGCAGACCGGTGCCAGCCCGACGCCCAGGAACAGCGCCCCCTTGGCGAGCCCGTGATGCAGCGCGAACAACGCCACCGCCGGCAGCACGGCCGCCGGCGCGCTGCCCCCGGCCAGGGCAAAGCCCAGAACCCCCATGACCAGGCCCATCTGGCTGACCGTCGAATAGGCCAGCACCGCCTTGGCGCCGGCCTGCGCCAGCCCCATCAGCGCCGCGAGGAAGAGGCCGGAAAAGCCCAGGATCATCAGGACATTGCCCGCGACCGCCGCCGGCATGCCCAGCGGCAGGAAGGCCACCAGCCCGAAGATCCCGGCCTTGACGATGGCGCCCGACAGCACGGCCGAGGCGGGCACCGGCGCGGCCGGATGCGCCACCGGCAGCCAGACATGCAGGGGCATGAGTCCGGCCTTGATCCCGAAGCCCGCGATCAGCAGCGGCACCGCCGCGGGATGCGCCGAAGGCAGGGCAAGGCCCGCGCGAACCGCCTCGATGCCTATGGCGCCGCCCGCCCCGAACGAGGCCAGCATCAGCCCTACCAGGATCGCCACCTCGCCGCAGACAGCCAGCACCAGATAGACCGTCCCCGCCCGCATCGAGGCGGGCTGGCGATCGTGGATCACCAGTGGATAGGCCAGAAGCGAGACCAGCGCGAAGAACACGTAGAAGGTGACGATGTCGGCGGCGATAAAGACGCCGAGATTGCCGGCCAGGACCAGGTTCCAGAACAGCGCGAAGGCGGCGGGCCGCCCGTCGTGCCGCATGTAGAAGGCGGCATACACCCCGGCCCAGAACCACAGCGTCGCCGCACCGCCGAGAAACAGTGCGCCGGTTGCGCCCAGCTCCAGGCCGCTGTCCAGCAGCACCCCCGGCAGCGCGACGGGAACGTCGCGCGACGCGACGAGGGCCGCCGCCAGGGCCGGCAGTGGGCCAAGCGGCAGCAGCAGCATCATGCGCGACCCCCAGCCGGGCAGCAGGGCCAGCCCCGCCAGGAGCATCGGCCAGAGTACGGCCAGCGGCAAAAGCAGCGTCGGATCGGCGATCATCGCAAATAGCCCAGTCCGACCAGCGTGGCCCAGCCAAGCGGGCTGAAGGGCAGCGAGGCGAAGATGCCCGCCCCCAGCGACACCACCGCCGTCACCACCGCGGGCAGGATCAGCATTCGGTCGCGGGTGGTGGCCAACTCGGCGATGGCGGGCCGGCCGGGCGGCGGCGGCAGCAGCCATGCGCGGTACAGCAGCGGCAGGAAATAGGCGGCGTTCAGAAGCGACGAGCCCGCCAGCACCGCGACCGCCCAGGCCGCATCCGACTGCAACGCCCCGACCCCGAGATACCATTTCGAGATGAAGCCGGCCACCGGCGGCATCCCGATCATTCCCAGCGCCCCGACCGAGAACGCCGCCATCGTCACCGGCATCAGCCGGCCCGCGCCGTCCAGCTCGGCGATCGCCTTGATCCCCATCCGGTTGGCAAGCGCGCCAGCGCACATGAACAGCGTGATCTTCATGATGCCCTGATGCACCAGATGCACCAGCCCGCCGATCACCGCGAAGGGCCCGACCAGGCTGGCACCCAGCACGATGTAGCTGACCTGGCTGACGGTGGAATAGGCCAGCCGCTTCTTGAGGTCGCTCTGCATCAGGGCCCGCACCGAGCCGTAGAGGATCGTCGCCGAGGCAAGGGCGGCCAGTGGCACACCCAGGCCCAGTTCGGCCACGGTGCCGATGCCGTAGACATCGTAGATCACGCGCACGATGCCGAAGGCCCCGGCCTTGACCACCGCGACGGCGTGCAGGAGCGCGCTGACGGGGGCAGGGGCGGCCATCGCCTCGGGCAGCCAGCCATGGAAGGGGATGATCGCCGCCTTGACCCCCAGCCCGCCGATACACAGGATGAAGATCAGCGTCAGGGTCAGGGGCGGGATGGCGCCCAGATCGGCCGGGGCGGAAAACTCGATCGCGCCGACCAGCGATTGCAGCCACAGGATCCCGGCCAGGAAGGCGACGCTGCCCGCCAGCGTGTAGGTCAGATAGATCTGCCCCGCCCGCAGCGACTTGTCGTCGCCCCGGTGCGCCACCAGCGGCCAGGTCGCCAGCGTCAGCAGTTCGTAGAACAGGAAGAAGGTGATCGCGGTGCCCGACATCGCCACGCCGGTGGCCGCCAGCACGCACAGGTTGAAGAAGCCGAAGAAGCGCGGCAGGTTCGGACCCCGGTCGAAATAGGCGATGGCGTAGATCGTGGTCAGCAGCCACAGAAACACCGAAAGTGTCACGAACAGCAGCGCCAGCGGGTCCAGCCGCAGCACGAAATCGTAGCCCGGCAGGAATTCGTAGCGCCATTCGAACACCACGCCCGCCTGCGCCTGCACCAGCAGGTAGGCCACCACCAGGAGCTTGACGAAGGCCACGCCGATGTTCGCCCCGTTGCGCCAAGCCGAGAGACGCTCGGGCAGGGCAAAGCTGACCAAAGCGGCGACCACCGGCAGCAGGACCAGGGCCGTGGCGAACGAGACCGCGGCCGTCAGTGCCTTGATCCAGCCCTCGGTCCAGTAAGCCGGCACCCAGAGCGTCACAA
>Ga0209066_10001816_pt1 | contig 27425 bp, 30 predicted proteins | sample All_14_2_FD_187198 | JGI IMG/M metagenome (GOLD analysis project Ga0209066, IMG submission 187198) | Freshwater microbial communities in response to fracking from Pennsylvania, USA - Allegheny Zone_MetaG_DW_15 (SPAdes) (version 2) ...
CGACTCGGATGCCGTCCTCCCCGCGCTCGGGCACGACATCCGTCGCCCCGAAGTCGCGCGCGAGCGCCGCCCGCGACTCGTGCCGCGACATCGCGACGACGCGGCCCGCCCCGAGCCGGGAGGCGGCGAGCACCGCGCAGAGCCCGACGGCCCCGTCGCCCACGACGACGACCGTCTCGCCCTTCTGCACGCCCGCCGAGACCGCGGCGTGGTGACCCGTGCCCATGACGTCGGAGAGGGTGAGCAGGTGCGGCACGAGCGCGTCGTCGACCGGTCCGGGAACGACCGCGAGGGTGCCGTCGGCCAACGGAACGCGCACCAGCTCGCCCTGGCCGCCATCCGCCGGATGCCCGCGCCGGTCGTCGCCACCCCACCAGCTGCCCTGCAGGCACGAGGTCGAGAACCCGTTGCGGCAGTTCACGCACGAGAAGTCGCAGACGTAGAACGGTGCGATGACGAAGTCGCCGGGCTTCACGACCGAGACCTCGGCCCCGACCTGCTCGACGATGCCGACGAACTCGTGGCCGATGCGACCGGTGCTGCGGGTGATGCCTCGATAGGGCCACAGGTCGGAGCCGCACACGCACGCCGCGACGACCCGCACGATCGCGTCGTCGCCCGTCACCAGGACGGGGTCGGGAACCTCGTCGAAGCGGATGTCGTGGTCGCCGTGGAGGAGAGTCGCGTGCACGCATCGAAGGTACCCTTCAAGGGTGGAATTCTCTCTGGAGTTCACCCCCGAGGTGCTCGTCGCGTTCCTGACCCTCTTCGTTCTCGAACTCGTGCTCGGCGTCGACAACGTCATCTTCATCTCGATCCTCGCGAGCAAGCTGCCCGTGAAGCAGCAGGCGCTCGCGCGCAACCTCGGCCTGACGATCGGGATGCTCGGCCGCATCGGCCTGCTCTTCGCGGCCGCGTGGATCATCTCGCTCACGTTCGACCTGTTCACGATCGGCGAGCTCGGGTTCTCGGGCCGCGACCTCATCCTCATCGGCGGCGGACTGTTCCTGATCTACAAGGCGGTGCGCGAGATCCACGAGAAGCTCGAAGGCGCCGCCCCCGGCCACGGCTCGGTGAAGACCGCGACCCTCGCCGCGGTGCTCGCCCAGATCTTCGTCATCGACATGGTGTTCTCGTTCGACTCGGTCATCACCGCGGTCGGCATGGTCGACAACCTGCTCGTCATCATGGTCGCCGTCGTGTCGTCGTTCGGCATCATGCTGTTCGCGGCGAAGCACATCTTCGCGTTCGTCAACAAGCACCCCTCGGTCAAGCTGCTCGCTCTCGCGTTCCTCATCATGATCGGCGTCTTCCTCATCGTCGACGGCTTCGGCATCAAGGTCGACAAGGCGCTCATCTACGTGCCGATGGCGTTCGCGATCGGGGTCGAGGCGCTCAACCTCATCTACCGCGCCCGGCAGAAGAAGCGCACCGGGGAGGACGACGCCCCCGTCGAGCTGCACCACCCGCACTCCTACGGTGACGACACCGCGGCCAACGCGGCCGCCGTCGGCGCCTCGGCGGGAGCCGTGACCCTGTCGCGCAAGCCCGTCGTCGAGCCGCCCTCCTCGTAGCGGCAGACCCCGTAGGTTCGAAGCATGAGATTCGGCATCTTCGTCCCGCAGGGCTGGCGCTTCGACCTCGTCGGCATCCCCGACGCCGAGCAGTGGGCGACGATGAAGCGCCTCGCGCTCGCCGCCGACGCCGGCCCCTGGGAGTCGCTGTGGGTGTACGACCACTTCCACACGACGCCCGTGCCGAGCCAGGAGGCGACGCACGAGGCGTGGACGCTCATGGCCGCGTTCGCGGCGGTGACCGACCGCATCCGGCTCGGCCAGATGTGCACGTGCGTGGCGTACCGCAACCCGGCCTACCTCGCGAAGGTCGCCGCGACGGTCGACCACGTCTCGGGGGGCCGGCTCGAGATGGGCATCGGCGCCGGCTGGTACGAGCACGAGTGGCGCGCGTACGGGTACGGGTTCCCCGAGGCACCCGAACGGCTGCGGATGCTCGACCAGGGCGTGCAGATCATGCGTCAGGCGTGGGAGCAGGGGCACGCCGACCTCGACGGCGAGCACTACCAGGTGAACGGCGCGATCGTGCGGCCGCTGCCGATCCAGCCCGGCGGCATCCCGATGTGGGTCGCGGGCGGCGGCGAGAAGGTGACGCTGCGCATCGCCGCGCAGCACGCGAGTTACACGAACTTCAACGGCGGGGCGGAGGAGTTCGCCCGCAAGAGCGAGCTCCTGCGCGGGCACTGCGCGAAGCACGGCACCGATTTCGATGCCATCACGCGCTCGAGCAACTTCAACACGATCATCGGCGCGACCGAGGCCGAGGTCGCCGAGCGGGTGGACGCCTACGAGGCCCGACTGCGACCGCACCTCGGCGACGCGGGAGCCGCGGGCGTCGTCGCCCAGTACCGCGGCGACGCCTCCAAGGAGGGTCTCGCGGGAACTCCCGAGCAGATCGTCGAGGTGCTACGCGCACGGCAGGCGCTCGGGCTCGGCTACGCCATCCACTACTTCCCCGACTCGGCGTACGACCGGTCGGGCGTCGAGCTGTTCGAGCGCGAGGTCATCCCCGCTCTCGGTTGACCCGAGCTACATGCGCGCGACGCTGAGGGCGTCGCCCGCGAGATCGACGCGCACGGTGTCGCCGTCGCGGATCTCGCCGGCGAGCAGGGAGCGCGCGAGGCGATCGTCGATCTCGTGCTGCATGAGCCGCCGCAACGGACGAGCGCCGTAGATCGGGTCGTAGCCGCGCTCGGCGAGCCACGAGCGCGCGTCGGGCGTGACCGCGAGCTGCAGTCGCCGCTCCGCGAGTCGCCGTTCGAGCCGGTCGATGTTGAGCGACACGATCTGACCGAGGTCGTCGGTCGAGAGCTGCGAGAACACGACGATGTCGTCGAGCCGGTTGACGAACTCGGGCTTGAAAGCCTGCCGCACCAGCTCCTGCACCGCCGCCTGCTTCTGCTCCCACGGGAGCGCGGGGTCGACGAGGATCTGCGAGCCGAGGTTCGAGGTGAGGATCAGGATCGTGTTGCGGAAGTCGACCGTGCGACCCTGGCCGTCGGTCAGGCGTCCGTCGTCGAGCACCTGCAGCAGCACGTCGAAGACCTCGGGGTGCGCCTTCTCGACCTCGTCGAGCAGGATCACCGAATAGGGGCGACGCCGCACGGCTTCGGTCAACTGACCGCCCTGCTCGTAGCCGACGTAGCCGGGAGGGGCGCCGACGAGGCGGCTGACGGCGAACTTCTCGCCGTACTCCGACATGTCGATGCGCACGAGCGCCTTCTCGTCGTCGAACAGGTACGCGGCGAGCGCCTTCGCGAGCTCGGTCTTGCCGACGCCCGTCGGGCCGAGGAACAGGAACGACCCCGTCGGCCGGTCGGGATCGGAAATGCCCGCGCGCGTGCGCCGCACCGCTTCCGACACCGCCTGCACGGCATCCTTCTGCCCGATGAGCCGCTTGCCGAGTTCGGCTTCGAGGTTCAGCAGCTTCTCGGTCTCGCCCTGCTTGAGCTTGTCGACCGGGATGCCCGTCCAGGCCGCGACGACCGCCGCGATGTCCTCATCGGTCACCTGGTCGTTGACCATGCGCGGCCCCGTCTGCTCGGCCTGCTCGGCCTGCTGCAGGCGCTTCTCGATTCCCGGGATGGTCTCGTAGTTGAGCTTCGAGGCCTTCTGGTAGTCGCCTTCGCGCATCGCGCGGTCGAGTTCGATGCGCGCTTGGTTGAGCTGCGACTTGAGATCGCCGACGGAGTGTAGCGACGCCTTCTCGGCGAGCCACCGCGTCTGCAGGTGCCCGAGCTCCGACTCCTTGATCGCCATGTCGGCGCGCAGCTTCTCGAGCCGCGCCTTCGACGCCTCGTCCTTCTCCTTCTTGAGCGCGAGCTCCTCGATCTTCATGCGGTCGACGGCGCGCTTGAGCTCGTCGATCTCGACCGGGTTCGAGTCGATCTCCATCTTCAGCCGGCTGGCGGCCTCGTCGATGAGGTCGATCGCCTTGTCGGGCAGCTGGCGGCTCGTGATGTACCGGTTGGAGAGGGATGCCGCCGCCACGAGCGCGCTGTCGGCGATCGTGACCTTGTGGTGGGCCTCGTAGCGCTCCTTGAGTCCGCGCAGGATGGCGACGGTGTCTTCCACCGACGGTTCGCCCACGTACACCTGCTGGAAGCGGCGCTCGAGCGCGGCATCCTTCTCGATGTACTCGCGGTACTCGTTGAGCGTCGTCGCGCCGATGAGGCGCAGCTCGCCGCGGGCCAGCATCGGCTTGAGCATGTTCGCCGCCGCGACCGACCCCTCGCCGCCGCCGGCACCCATGAGGGTGTGCAGCTCGTCGATGAACGTGATCACCTGGCCGTCGGAGTCGTTGATCTCCTTGAGCACGGCCTTGAGCCGCTCCTCGAACTCGCCGCGGTACTTCGCGCCCGCGACGAGCGCCGCGAGGTCGAGGCTCACCAGCTGCTTGTCCTTGAGCGAGTCGGCGACGTCGCCCGCGACGATGCGCTGGGCGAGCCCCTCGACGACGGCCGTCTTGCCGACGCCGGGTTCCCCGATGAGCACGGGGTTGTTCTTGGTGCGCCGGGTCAGCACCTGGCTGATGCGGCGGATCTCGGCATCCCGACCGATGACCGGGTCGAGCTTGCCGCTCTTGGCGATCTCGGTGAGGTTGATGCCGTACTGCTGAAGCGCGCTCTTCTGCTCCTCTTGCGAGGAGGGAGCGCCCTGCATGTTGGCCATGGTCTCTCTCTACTCCATTCGGCACGGCCCGACCGGGGCCGTCAGTCCCGAGGTCCGAACGGTCGCCACACGACGACCGACGTCGACTTCTTCGTGCGCGTGCCCGCGCGGAGGGGCACGACGTCACCTTCGGCCCCGGCCGCGAAGACGCGGCGGCCCGGGCGGTTGAGCAGTTCGTCCGCGAGCGCGCGCTCGAGCTCGCGCACCCGGCCGGTCAGTGCCGACACCTGGTTCTCCAACTCGAGGATGCGGCGGATGCCCTCGAGGTTGAGGCCCTCCGCGCTCAGCCGGGCGATCTCGCGCAGCTGCACGACATCCCGCATCGAGTAGCGACGCGACTGCCCCGCCGTGCGGCGGGGGCTGACGAGGCCGAGCTTGTCGTACTGGCGCAGCGTCTGCGGGTGCATCGCGCTCAGCTCGGCCGCGACGGCGATGGCGAACAGCGGGCTGTTCTCGTCGACGCCGCGCTGTCCTGAGCCCGTCGAAGGGTCCATGCCGATCATCTCCCCGTGCGCGCCCGTGCGAGCAGATCGTCGCGGGGGTTCTCGGGAGCGAGCTTCGCGAACGCCTCGAGCGCGTCGATCGCCGAGGTCGACAGGTTGTCGGGCACGGCGACGACGACTTCGGCGAGCAGATCGCCGGTTCCCTTCGCGGTGGTCACGCCGCGGCCCTTGACCCGCAGCACCCGCCCGCTCGGTGTTCCCGCCGGGATCTTCAGGCGCACGGCGTCACCCTCGAGGGTCGGCACCTCGATCGTCGCGCCCAGGGCGGCTTCGACGAAGGTCACCGGCACGTCGACGCGCAGGTTGAGCCCCTCGCGCTCGAACACCGGATGCGGACGCACCGTCACGGTGATGACGAGGTCGCCCGCCTCGCCGCCATCGGGGCTCGGCTGACCCTTGCCCTTGAGGCGGATCTTCTGGCCGTCGGCGACCCCCGCGGGGATCTTCACCTTCACCTCGCGCCCGTCGGCCATCCGCAGGCTCACGGTGTCGCCGCGGATCGCGGTGAGGAAGTCGAGCGTCGTATTGGCGGTGATGTCGCCGCCCTTGGTGGGGCCGAATCCGCCGAAGCCCCCGGCCTGCTGCCCGAACCGTCCGCCGCCCCCGAAGAGTCCGCCGAGGATGTCGTCGAAGTCGCTCTGGTTGCGTTGGGCGCCGCGCCCGAAGCCGCGGAAGATGTCGTCGAACCCCTGGCTGCCGCCCCCACCCGCGGTGAACCGCGCGCCCGAGCCCATCGCGCGCATCTGGTCGTACTCGGCCCGCATCTCGGCATCCGAGAGCACCGAGTACGCCTCGCTGATCTCCTTGAAGCGCGCCTCGGCTTTCGCGTCCCCGGCGTTGGAGTCGGGGTGGTATTGGCGTGCGAGCTTGCGGTACGTCTTCTTGAGGTCGGCGTCCGACACGTCCTTCGCGACGCCGAGCACGGCGTAGAAGTCCTTGTCGAACCAGTCCTGACTGGCCATCGGCGCTCCCTTTCGGGTTACTCGGGAGAGGAGACGGCGACCTTGGCGGCGCGGATGAGGCGCTCGCCGAGCAGGTAGCCGGGTTCGATGACGTCGGCGACGGTGTCGAACTCCACCTCGGAGCTCGGCAGTCGCACGAGCGCCTCGTGCAGCTTCGGGTCGAAGCGCTCGCCCTTCTCGCCCACCCGGGTCAGCCCGTACTTGTCGAACGCGGCGCGGATCTTCTGCGCCACGATCGCGAGCGGGCTGCCCTCGACGAGGTCGCCGTGCGCGTCGGCACGGTCGAGGTCGTCGATCGCGGGAAGAAGCGAGCGGATGACCTCGGCGATGACGATCTCGCGGTTCGCTGCGCGGTCACGCTCGACGCGGGTGCGGAAGTTCTTCAACTCCGCCTCCGCCCGGGCGGCCCGTTCGCGGTACTCCGCGACGAGGTCGCGCTCCGCCTCGGCGAGCAACTCGAGGTCTTCGTCGGTGAACTCGGTGTCGGTGCCCTGGGCGTCGAGCAGCTCGACGTCTTCGGCACCCACGGGGTCCTCCTCGACCGCGGGCTCGTCGGAGTCCGCGGTCGAGGTCGGGTCCGCGGGGTCGTCCGCAGCCGCCTTCGTCCGGAAGCCGTCGCCGACCGGTTCCGTCACGCGCGCCTCACCCGTCTCCGGATCGATCTTGCGCTTGTCGGTGATCTTCGGCTCCTCGCCCTCGGGCGTGAAGTCCTTCGGGTCGTCGGCCATGGTTACTTCTTGGGCTCCTCGTCGTCGACGATCTCGGCGTCCACGATGTCTTCGTCGCTCGCGGTCGAGGGCTCCTCGGCGGCGGCCTCCGGCTCGGTCTGCGGAGCGTTGTAGATCGCCTCGCCGAGCTTGGTCTGGCTCGCGGTGAGCTTGTCGAACGCCGTCTTGACGGCGTCGTCGTCTTCGCCACCGAGCGCGGCCTTGAGCGCGTCGAGGTCGCCCTGCACCTCCGACTTCACGTCGTCGGGCAGCTTGTCGTCGTTGTCCTTGAGCAGCTTTTCGATCGAGTACGCGAGCTGCTCGGCGCTGTTGCGGATCTCGGCCGACTCGCGCCGCGCCTTGTCCTCGGCGGCGTGCTCCTCGGCCTCGCGCACCATGCGCTCGATGTCCTCCTTGGGCAGCGACGAGCCGCCCGTGATGGTCATCGACTGCTCCTTGCCGGTGCCCTTGTCCTTCGCCGAGACGTGCACGATGCCGTTCGCGTCGATGTCGAAGGTGACCTCGATCTGCGGCACGCCGCGCGGGGCAGGGGCGATGCCGGTGAGCTCGAAGGTGCCGAGCGGCTTGTTGTCGCGCGTGAAGTCGCGCTCGCCCTGGAAGACCTGAATCGCGACCGACGGCTGGTTATCGTCGGCGGTCGTGAACGTCTCGCTGCGCTTGGTCGGGATGGCGGTGTTGCGCTCGATGAGCTTCGTCATGATGCCGCCCTTGGTCTCGATCCCGAGGCTCAGGGGGGTCACGTCGATGAGCAGCACGTCCTTGCGCTCGCCCTTGAGCACGCCGGCCTGGAGGGCGGCGCCGACGGCGACCACCTCATCCGGGTTGACGCCCTTGTTGGGCTCCTTGCCGCCGGTGAGCTTCTTGACGAGCTCGGTGACGGCGGGCATGCGGGTCGACCCGCCGACGAGCACGACGTGATCGATGTCGGCGACCTTGATGCCCGCCTCCTTGATGACGTCTTCGAACGGCTTCTTGGTGCGGTCGAGGAGATCGGCGGTCATCTGCTCGAACTGCGCGCGCGTGATCGACTCGTCGAGGTTGGCCGGGCCGTTCTCGGTGAGCGACAGGTACGGCAGCTGGATGCTCGCGGTCGTCGACGAGGAGAGTTCCTTCTTCGCCTGCTCCGCGGCCTCCTTGAGGCGCTGGAGCGCGATCTTGTCCTTGCTCACGTCGACACCGGTGGTGTCCTTGAACTTCTTGATGAGGTGCTCGACGACGCGCTGGTCCCAGTCGTCGCCGCCGAGGCGGTTGTCACCCGCGGTCGAACGCACCTGGATGGTCGAGAAGTCGTCGTCCTTGCCCACCTCGAGCAGGGAAACGTCGAAGGTGCCGCCACCGAGGTCGAAGACGAGGATGAGCTCGTCTTCCTTGCCGCGGTCGAGGCCGTAGGCGAGCGCCGCCGCGGTGGGCTCGTTGATGATGCGCAGCACGTTGAGGCCCGCGATCTCGCCGGCCTCCTTCGTGGCCTGGCGCTCGGCGTCGTTGAAGTACGCCGGCACGGTGATGACGGCATCCGTCACGTCTTCGCCCAGGTACTGCTCCGCGTCGCGCTTGAGCTTGGCGAGGATGCGCGCCGAGATCTCCTGCGGCGTGTACTTCTTGCTGTCGACGTCCGTCTTCCAGTCGGTGCCCATGTGGCGCTTGACGCTCGCGATGGTGCGGTCGACGTTGGTGACGGCCTGGCGCTTCGCGGTCTCGCCGACGAGCACCTCCGAGTCTTTGGTGAAGGCGACGACCGAGGGGGTCGTGCGGAAGCCTTCGGCGTTCGCGATGACGGTGGGCTCGCCACCTTCGAGCACGGCGACCACCGAGTTGGTGGTTCCGAGGTCGATTCCGACTGCACGGGCCATGTGCGTATGTGCTCCTTGATTCGTGGATGCGACCTTGAGTCGCGATGGATCAAGTTTGCGCCTGTGGATAACTCCTGTCAAGTCGGGTTGAGCCGAGGCGACTCAACCCTCGGCGGGTTCTCAGGGAGTAGGTTGCCAGTGGCTCGGATCAGCGTCGATACCGGGCGTTCACCTCACGGAAGTAGCGTGCCCGCATGACCGACCCGAAGCCCGGCTCCGTTCCGACCCCGCCGCCCACGGCGAACACCCAGTCGATCGGGCCGCTCGGCTCGCTCAGCATGGAGGCCGACGACGGCAAGGTCGTGCCGCGCAAGCAGGTCGTCTCGTGGGCCCTGTGGGACTGGGCGACGCAGCCGTTCAACTCGGTCATCCTGACCTTCGTCTTCGCGTCGCTCTACCTCGTCTCGGACAGCTTCCTGCCCGCCGACGTCGCCGCCCTCGCCGACGGCGACCCGGCCAAGGAGCAGGCCCTCGCCGGCCTGTCGAGCGGCTACGGTCTCGTCACCACCCTCGCCGGCGTGCTCATCTTCCTGCTCGCCCCCGTGCTCGGCCAGCGCGCCGACGCGACCGGCCGCAAGAAGCGCGCCCTGTTCGTCTTCACGATGCTGCTGGCCCTCATCCAGTTCGGCCTCTTCTTTGTGTCGGCCTCGCCGTCGTACTTCTGGCTCGGCGCCGCGCTCCTGGCCCTCGGCGCCGTCGTGTCGGAGATCGCCGGCGTCAACTACAACGCGATGCTGCACCAGGTGTCGACCCGCCGCACCATCGGCCGGGTCTCGGGGCTCGGCTGGGGCCTGGGCTACATCGGGGGCATCGTGGCCCTCGTCATCGTCGTGGTGCTCACGTTCGCCGACTGGTTCGGGATGGACACCTCCGACGGACTCGCCTACCGGCTGATCGCCGTCGGTGCGGCCGTCTGGACCGTCATCTTCTCGATCCCGATCTTCCTCAACGTGCCCGAGTCGCCGCCGAGCGACGACCCCGAGCGGCGCAAGGTCAACTTCTTCCAGAGCTACGCGCTCCTCGTGAAAGACCTCGTCAAGCTCTTCAAGAACTCGCGGCCCGCGTTCTGGTTCCTCTTCGCGTCCGCGATCTACCGCGACGGGCTCGCCGGGGTCTTCGCCTTCGGCGGTATTCTCGCGGCCGTGGCCTTCGGCTTCGGCCCCAACGAGGTCATCATCTTCGGCATCGCCGCCAACGTCGTCGCCGGAGTCTCGACGATCTTCGCCGGCCGCGCCGACGACCGGTTCGGACCGAAGGCGGTCATCGTCTTCGCGCTCGTCGGGCTCGTCGTCATGGCCGCCGTGCTGTTCGCGTTCAACGACGTCGGCCCGGTGATCTTCTGGGTCGGCGGCCTGCTGCTCTCGGCCTTCGTCGGACCCGCGCAGGCCGCGAGCCGCTCGCTGCTCGCCCGCGTCACCCCGGTCGGACTCCAGGGCGAGATCTTCGGCCTCTACGCCACGACCGGTCGCGTCGCGAGCTTCCTCTCGCCCGCGATGTGGACGCTCTTCATCGCGATCTCCGGCTCAACCATCTTCGGTGTCCTCGGCATCGCGATCGTGCTGCTCGTCGGGCTCGTGCTGCTCATCCTCGTGAAGCTGCCCGACCTCCGCGCGACGAGCGCTCCCGCGGTTCCCGGGGCGCTCGGCTAGGGGTCGCGCGGAGCGGCGTCAGCCCGCCACGAAGGCGTAGGCGATGAGCAGCATCGTCACGCCGAAGCCGGTCGCGAAGTTGAGCCACAGGAACCGACGCCAGCCGCGGTTCGCGGTCGGCGCGGTCTCGTCGGTGACCCGCCACCATCCCGCGACGTTGACCGCGTAGGGCAGCGCGAGGAGCGCCGCGAGCTGCCCGGGCCACTCCGCGGCGAGCAGGAGCACCCCGGCGAGCAGGTAGAGCACGACCGAGAGCCGCACCGTGCGGCGGGCGCCGATGACGGTCGCGATCGACGCGATGCCGCCCTCGCGGTCGGCCACGACATCCTGCACCGCCCCGAAGGCGTGCGACGCGGCGCCCCAGAGGAAGAACGCCGCGAGGATCGCGAGCAGCGCGGGCGTGAAGGTCGCGCCCGCGAGCACCAGCGCGTACACCGCGGGGCTCACGAAGTGCGTGCTCGACGTGATCGAGTCGAGCACGGGGCGCTCCTTGAAGCGCAGACCGGCGGCGGAGTAGGCGACGACCGCGAAGAGGCTCACGCCGAGCGCGACCCACGACGGCCAGGATCCGACGATCACGAGATAGACGACGAAGGGGACCGCGAGGACGCCCGACGCCCAGAGCACGGGACGGTGCCAGCGGGGCTCGAGCAACGCGCCTTCGACGCCGCCCTTGCGGGGGTTGCGCAGGTCGGACGCGTAGTCGAACACGTCGTTGATGCCGTACATCGCGACGTTGTACGGCACGAGGAAGAACAGGGTGCCGACGATGAGGGTCGCGTCGATCTCGCGCGTCGCCAGGTAGTACGCCGCAGCGAAGGGGAACGCCGTGTTGACCCAGCTCAGCGGACGACTCGTGAGAAACAGCGCGCGGATCACGGGGCCTCCTCGGGGCGCGAGCGGGGCGTGAGAAGAGACCACAGGCTGGGCAGCAGCACGAGTCCCGCGATCGCGTAGGCGAAGTCCTCGAGGGGGGCGACGCCGATCTTCGCCCCCGAGATGAGCGACTCGTCGTAGCCGACGATCCCGGTGCCGACGAGCACGTTGTCGAAGACCGCGGTGAGGATCAGCACGACGATCGCGGCGACCCCGATCGCGCGCCACGACGGCGCCCTCCGCGCGACGACGGCCGCGATCGCGACGACCGCCACGACGCCGAGGAAGACGGCGTTGAGCGCCCAGTACGTCATCGCGGAGCCTCGGGTGCGTTTCTCCGGAGCTCTGGTGCGCTTCTCCGGAGCTTCCTGGCATCCGCCCTCTCGTTCCGGTCTTTCGAGCGGATGCGGCGCAAGAGCTCCGGAGAAAAGCGCGGCAACCCCGTGTAGGCGTTCATCACCGTGTAACAGAGCAGGATGAGGAAGAAGAGCTCCTCGAGGGGCAGCTCGGGAGCGAGCAGGATGCCGGTGAGCAGGTCGGGGTTGCCGCGGAAGAAGATGCCGAGCGTGATGCCCGCGACATCCCAGGCGAGGAAGAACGCCACCCCGACGACGAGCACGATCGCGGCGCGCAGGGGGGCGGCCGCGAAGAACAGCCGGAAGCGCACGTCGAGCACCACCATCCCGGTGATCGAGACCAGGAGAGCCGCGAGGTAGAGCAGGTTCACCCGAGCGACCGCCCGGTGAAGGTCGCGACCGTCGGAACGAGCGGCTCGGGCATCGGGCCCGCGGTCGTGTCGCCGCGCAGCCGCTTCACGAGGATCTCCGCCGAGATGAGACACATCGGCAGCCCGATGCCGGGGATCGTCGACGACCCGACGTAGTACAGGCCGCGCACCTTCTTGCTCTGGTTGCCGGGACGGAAGAAGGCGCTCTGCCGCAGGATGTGGGCCGGCCCGAGCGCCGTGCCCTTCCATGCGTTGAGGTCGGCTTCGAAGTCTGCCGGCCCGACGGTGCGGCGCAGCACGACGCGCGTCGCGAGGTCGGGGATGTCGGCCCACTCGGCGATGCGCGCGATGACGGTGTCGGCGAGCGCTTCGACGAGCTCATCTCCCGCCCCGCCGACGCCCCCGCGCCCGATCCCCGGGTCGGCGGGCAGCGGCACGAGCACGAACAGGTTCTCGGTGCCTTCGGGGGCGACCGACGGGTCGACCCCGCTCGGCTTGCAGACGTAGAACGACGGCGTCTCGGGGATGCGCGGCACGTCGCCGAAGATCGCCTGGAAGTTCTCGGCCCAGGCCGCGGCGAAGAACAGCGTGTGGTGTTCGAGCTTCTGCAGCTCCCCCTGTACGCCGAGCAGGATGAGCAGTGCGCTCGGTCCGGCGACCGCCTTCTGCCAGTACTCCTCGGGGTAGCTACGGGAGGCCGCATCCTCGAGGAGGCGGGTCTCGGTGTGATGCAGGTCGGCCGCCGAGACGACGAGGTCGGCCTCGATCACCTCGGTCGAACCGTCGGCTGCGACGACCTCGACGCCGGTCGCGGTACCGTCGACGACGACGATGCGGCGCACGGCGACGCCGGCTCGCAGGTGCGCGCCTTCCGCGCGGGCGAGCCGCTCGATGCTGTCGATGACGCGCGTGAAGCCGCCCACCGGGTAGAACACGCCGTCGACGAGGTCGAGGTGGCTCATGAGCGAGTACATGCTCGGGGCGAGAGCGGGTGCCGACCCGAGGAACACCGCGGGGTACCCGAGCACCTGACGCAGCCGGATGTCGCGCACCGTGCGGTTCACGAGCTTGTCGAGCGGCTCGAGCAACAGGCGCACGAGTCGCGGACCCTTCGCGAGCACCTCGCCGCGGAACACCGGGCCGAGTTTGGCGAACGTCGAGTAGAGGAACCGCTCCTTGGCGAGGTCGTAGATCTCCTTCGCCCGGTCGAGGTAGGGCACGAGCTTGCGCGACGAGCCCGGCTCGATGCGCTCGAAGGCGTCGAGCGTCTCGGCGACATCGGCGGCGACATCGAACGGCACCGCCTCGCCTTCCGCGTAGACCCGGTAGCCGGGATCGAGCTGCACGAGATCGAGTTGCTCGTCGGCGTTCGTGCCGAGCAGCTTGTAGAAGTGGTCGAAGACTTCCGGCATGAGATACCACGACGGCCCGGTGTCGAAGCGGAACCCGTCCTGATCCCAGGACCCGGCCCGACCGCCGAACGTCGGCTGCTGTTCGAGCAGCACGACGTCGTGCCCGTCGCGCGCGAGCAGGGCGGCGGCGGCGAGACCGCCGATCCCTCCCCCGATGATCGCGACCCGGCTCATGCCCGCCCTCCGGTCGTCGCCGCGGCGAGCGCGATGCGCAGCTTCACCGGGTCGGGCACGCGCACGCGGGTGCGGATGAGCACCTCGGCCGGGGTGCGGCGGATGCGGCGCGAGAGTTCCGCGAAGAGCCGCTGGGCGAGGGTCACCGCCCGGCGCGAGCTGCGCGGGAGCAGGGGGAGCGTCGCCGCCGCGCGGGCGAGGTCGGCGTCGATGTCGTCGAGCAAGGTGATCTTCTCGTTCTCGGTCAGCCGGGTCACGTCGATCCCGGGGAAGTAGCTGCGGCCCAGCTTGTCGTGGTCGGCCGCGAGGTCGCGCAGGAAGTTGACCTTCTGGAACGCCGCCCCGAGGGCGCGCGCGCCCTCCTCGAGCGTCTCGAGCTCTTCGGCGGTGCAGGGGCGGTCGGCGTCGCGCACGAAGACGCGCAGGCACATGAGCCCGACCACTTCGGCCGAGCCGTACACGTACTCGGCGAAGCTCGCCGCGTCGTGCGTGGTCTCATGCAGGTCGGCGCGCATCGACGCGAAGAACGGCTTCGTCAACTCGGACCCGAACCCGGCCGCCCGTGCGGTGCGGGCGAACGCGTGCACGACGAGGTCGGCGCTGTAGCCCTCCTCGAGCGCGCGCTCGGTCTCGGCCTCGTAGGCGTTGAGCAGCCGGCCCGCCTGCAACCGGTCGAGTCCGGCTTCCTCCGCGCCGCCGTCGACGATCTCGTCGGCGACCCGCACGAGCGCGTAGATGTTCTCCACCGGCTGACGGATGCCGGCCCCGAGCAGGCGGGACGCCATCCCGAACGAGGTCGAGTAGCGGCGGATGACGAGGCTCGCGGTCTGCTCGGCGACGTCGTCGTAGAGCGACAGGCGGGGGCCGCCGTCTCCGCCGACGTCGCGGGTGGGGGCGTTCACTTGACGCGGCCGAGCACGGCGTCGGCGACCGGATGCAGCTCCGCGCGCAGGGTCGCCGAGATGTGCGGCTCGACGAGTCGGGCGAGCGCGCGGTTGCCGTAGTAGCGGGCGAGGCCTTCCGCGAACCCGCGGGCTCCCGACTGCACGAGGTGTTCGCGCAGACGCGCAGCTCCGTCGTCGTCGAGTGCGGGGTCGCCGAACAGCTCCGCGTGCTGCTCCCACCCGGGAGCGCCCGACGCGTACGCGATGAGCACGGTGCGCTTGCCCTCGCGCAGATCGCCGACGGTCGTCTTTCCGGTCTCCTCCTCCGCGCCGAAGACCCCGAGCACGTCGTCGACGAGCTGGTAGGCGATGCCGATCTCGCGACCGAAGTCGCCGAGGGTCGCGACGACCTCCTCCGACGCTCCGGCGAGGATGGCACCCGCCTGCAGGGGGCCCTCGAAGGAGTACACCGCCGTCTTGAGCCGTTCCATGCTGAGGATGTCGTCGACGTGCGGCGCCTCGGGGTGCAGCGTGAAGTCGATGTCGATGAGCTCGCCGGCCGCGCTCGCGAAGAGGGCGTCATCCATGACTTCGAGCAGTCGGCCACGCACCGCGTCCCCGACTCCGCTGCGGTCGATGAGCCGATAGGCGTTGAACAGCGCGAGGTCGCCGGCGATGACCGCGGCGCTCACGCCGTGGTGTTCGGCGACGCCCTGATCGGCCCCCGCGGCGAGTGCACGATCGCGGAACGCTCCGGCGACGTTCGGGATGCCGCGGCGCACGAAGTCGCGGTCGATGACGTCGTCGTGCAGGCACAGCGACGTGTGCAGCAGTTCGAAGGCCGCACCCACATAGGCGGCCGCGTCGAAGTCGGCTCCGCCGAGCGCCGAGTACGCGGCGAACACCATGCGGGGGCGGAAGCGCTTGCCGCCGAGCGTCGACTCCTCGATGCGGTCCCAGAGCTCGACGTAGGCCGCCCCGAGGGGTTCCGCACGCTTGCGGGATAGGCTGAACAGACGCGCCAACACGGCGTCGACTTGCGCCTGCCGTTGTGCGGCGACCGCGAGACCCGCATCCATTCAGGCAGACTATCGCCCCCATGTCGCAGTCCCCAGGCCCTTCGTCCCGAGAGCAGGTCGTTCTGCTGTCGGAGTCGGGTGAACCGATCGGCACCGCCGACAAGATCGACGTTCACGACGAGAACACGGCGCTGCACCTGGCGTTCTCCTGCCACGTCTTCGACGTGCGCGGGCGCGTACTCGTGACCCGTCGCGCGCTCACCAAGCGCACCTTCCCCGGCGTCTGGACGAACGCGTTCTGCGGCCACCCCGCCCCCGGTGAGGACGTCGAAGAGGCGATCCGGCGGCGCGGCCTGCACGAACTCGCCCTGCCGATCGGCGACCTCGAGGTCGTTCTGCCCGACTTCCGCTATCGCGCGGTCGACTCGAGCGGCATCGTCGAGAACGAGATCTGCCCCGTCTACCGCACCGTCGCGCGCGACGACCCGATGCCCCGCGCCGACGAGGTCGACGACTGGACGTGGGTCGACCCGGCCGCGCTGCGGCGCGCGACGCAGGCGACGCCGTTCGCGTTCAGCACCTGGCTCGTGCTGCAGTTGCAGCAGTGGGACCCGAAACCCGCGGGTTGAGTAGCGCCCGCGCGATGCGCGGACGCGTATCGAAACCTAGCTACCCGGCGCCCCGGCATCCGTCACCGTCACGTCGGTGCGGTGGAAGTTCTGGAACGACCGGGATGCCGTCGGCCCGCGCTGCCCTTGGTAGCGGTTGCCGTACCTGCCCGATCCGTAGGGGTTCTCGACGGGCGACGAGGTGCGGATGAAGCACAGCTGCCCGATCTTCATGCCCGGCCACAGCTTGATCGGAAGCGTCGCGACGTTGCTCAGCTCGAGCGTCACGTGCCCCGAGAACCCGGGGTCGACGAATCCGGCCGTGGAGTGCGTGAGCAGCCCGAGACGACCGAGGCTCGACTTGCCCTCGAGTCGGGCCGCGACGTCGTCGGGCAGCGTGACGAGTTCGTACGTCGAGCCGAGCACGAACTCCCCCGGGTGGAGGATGAACGGCTCGTCGGGCTTCGTCTCGATCAGCCGCGTCAGCTCGGGCTGATCCTCGGCCGGGTCGATGAACGGGTACTTGTGATTGTCGAACAGTCGGAAGAAGCGGTCGAGCCGCACATCGATGCTCGACGGCTGGATCATCTCGCGATCGAGCGGTTCCAGCGCGATGCGCCCCGCGTCGAGCTCGAGCCGGATGTCGCGGTCGCTCAGCAGCATGGGACTCAGGGTACCGGGCTCGGTTACACTGGCTCCGTCGCCCGTGAGGGCAGCGCGCGGATGTAGTTCAATGGCAGAACTTCAGCTTCCCAAGCTGATAGCGCGGGTTCGATTCCCGTCATCCGCTCTCCGAAGGGTCCGCCCATGGACTACCTCAGACTCACGCGTCGAGCAAGGGCAGCGAAACAGCCCCGTGGTGGCTACGTCAACCCGCGCACTATGGACGTCTGCTACATGTCCGGTGCCCCTGCGCCCCTAGACCACAAAGGCGAGAACGTCCACGCGTCGCTAGTCGGGTTGGCCGTGGACTATCTCACCCGGTACGCACTCTCAGCGCTTGTCAGCCCAGGCTGGGAGCGAGCTGAGCTGGCGTTCTCAATTTCGTTGATCGGAGCCGGTCTCGTCGGACGGGAGGACTACGCAAGGGGTCTGTGCGAGTTCCTGAACGACGAACTTGATCAGGTGAACCGGCGTCCAGAGGACCCGTCAATCGACTACTGGGTGCCAAGTCTCAGCGACCCCGATACGGGCGAGGTGTACGAAACCATCCGCGTCGCCGTGCCGAGCACGGAAGCAATCGACGCTGCCGTGAAACTGGCGTCCTTCGACGCGGCCTTCCGAGCTGGGTTGGCTGCCTATAATCCTGAGGCGAACACGACGCCGGACGCGAGCACGGCCCAGCACATCGCCACGATGATCGCCCGCTCGCTCGCCTTCTTCCGTGAGTACGGCCCGATGACCGAAGCAGGATTCATAGCGGGCGACGCTGACGGCGACTTCCTCACGGCGGACACGATCTGGGACTTCAAGGTTTCCGTCAACCCGCCGACCTCCGTTCACACCCTGCAACTACTCGCGCTCTGGATCATGGGCACGCGCGGAGGTCGGTTCGCGAGCATCACGCACCTGGGGATCTATAACCCCCGGCTGGATGCCGTCTACCGGCTCCCAGTGGCCAGCATTCCGGCTGAGGTCATCGCGGAGGTCTCGGGTGGCGATGTCATTGGCTTCTAGCTCCGACGAGGAATGAACGTCGGGAGGATTAGTGCCGGAACGCGATGAGGGCCGATTAGGGGAACTCGCGCGAGAGATCGTCGCCCATGAGCTGGGGCCCGCTTCGACGATGGCTCCGCGCCGTCACAGATCGATGCTTTCATCTACCTCGCGGAGCGGCCGGTCCCTCTGAAGTTGTCGAGGACCATCACGTCGAACGCGTCTTGCTTCTCGAAGCAAGGCCCTTCGGGGATGTAGTTCAATGGCAGAACTTCAGCTTCCCAAGCTGATAGCGCGGGTTCGATTCCCGTCATCCGCTCCGAGAGTCGCGGTCAGTCTGCGTCGCCCGTGGGCAGGCTGCGCCAGATGTCGAAGGCGACCGTCGACGCGGCGGCGGCATCCCCGGCGGCGAGCAGGTCGATCAGTCTCTCATGCAGGTCGATCGAGGCTCTGCCGTCGCCCGTGAAACGCAATCGCTCGGCGCGCCGGACCACGGGGCCGAAGTGGTCGAGCACCTCGGCGAGCGCGCGATTGCCGAGGGCCTCGACCGGAATCCGGTGAAGGACGTCGTCGGCGTTGAGCGCCGCATCGACGTCGCCGGACTCGACGGCGGCGGCGAACCGCCGATTGGCCGCCCGCATCTCCTCCAGTTCGCTCTCGCTCAGTCGACCCGCCGTCTCCCGCACCGCGAGGGCGTGCATGGTCGCGATGACGTCGCGCGCATCCCGAACGGCGGCAGCGTCGATCGCGCTCACGGTGGTCGAACGGCCCGGCAGCGCCACCACGAGTCCGCTCGAACCGAGGCGGAGGAGCGCTTCGCGCACCGGGGTGCGGCTCACTCCGAGCCACTCGGCGAGCTCCCCGTCCTTGAGCTGCTCACCGGGCTCGAAGACGCCCTCGACGATCGCGTCGCGCAAGCGACGGTAGACGTCGTCGCGAAGGAGGGATCGATCGACGGCGGGCGAGTCGGCGGGAATCGGCATGCAATATATTGCGCACCCCGCGCGGCGTCGTGCAACTCGGGAATGATCCTTGATCCCTCGCGTTGTACGCAATATATTGCACATCACATGCCGATGCCGCCGGGGGTCGTCCCGCGGGAGCGGCGAAAGGAAGGGAAAGAAATCATGAGCGCTACCGGCACCACCATCACCAACGTCGTCCTCGTCCACGGCGCCTTCGCCGACGGAAGCGGATGGCGCCGGGTCTACGACAACCTCACCGCCCAGGGCTATCGGGTTTCGATCGTCCAGAACCCGCTCACCTCCCTCGAGGACGACGTCGCGGCCACCCGACGTGTGCTCGACCTCCAGGACGGCCCGGCGATCCTCGTCGGCCACTCCTGGGGCGGCACCGTCATCACCGAGGCGGGCGTGCACCCCAACGTCGCCGGCCTCGTCTACGTGTCGGCCCTCGCGCCCGACTCCGGCGAGACCTCCGCGCAGCAGTACGAGGGTTTCGCCCCGACCCCCGAGTTCGTCATCGACGTCACCGACGACGGGTACGGCTTCCTCAACCGCAACGCCTTCAAGGCCGGCTTTGCAGCCGATGCCAGTGATGCGGATGCCGCTTTCCTGGCCGACTCGCAGGTGCCCGTCAACATGTCGGTCTTCGGCGCGGCCGTGAGCACCGCGGCGTGGCGGGACAAGCCCAGCTGGGCAGTCATCGCGACCGACGACAAGGCGTTCGACCAGGCGATGCTGCAGCACATGGCCTCGCGGATCGGGGCGACGATCACCAACGTCCCGGCCAGCCACGCGCTGTTCCTCACCCAGGCCGACGCCGTCGCCGAGGTCATCGTCGCTGCCGCCGCGGGTGCGGGATCCGGCGTCCGCTGAGTCGCTCTACCTTGCACGTTTGCCCTTCTCTGTCGAGCCCCTGCCCTCCCCCCGTCCGGTGTCACAGGCTGGTCGCACGACATGTCCACGACCAAGCCATTGGAGGATGACATGGGTACCGACGACCGGATCCGCAACACCGCCGAGGACCTCGGAGGCAAGGCAAAGGAAGCCGCCGGCAAGGCGACCGGCAACGAGAAGCTCGAAGCCGAGGGTCACTTCGACCAGGCGAAGGCCGGCGCGAAGCAGGCCGGCGAAGACGTCAAGGACGCCTTCCGCTGACCCGCACGCCTCGACGCCCGTCCTCCCGCACGGAGGGCGGGCGTCGACTCGTCCCGGGCTCGACGCGGTGGGTTAACGTGGGAGCATGGCTGTCTTTCCCCCCGAGGTCGTCGACGCGGTGCTGCACCACATGAACGACGACCACATCGAGGACAACGTGCTCATCGTGCGGGCCTTCACCGGTCACGACGTCCGCGACGCGACGATGCACGACCTCGACGAGCACGGCGGCACCTGGCACTACGCGTTCGAGGGCGAGCAGCACGAGCTGCGCGTGCCCTGGCCCGGCGGGGCGGTGAGCGAGCGCCCCGAGATCCGCCGCGAGATCGTCGCCCTCTACGACGCGGCATGCGTCCGGCTCGGCGTCGAAGCCCGCCCGCACTGACCACCCGGCGATGACCGCGATCCTCCGCTCGCCGAACCGCCTCGTCGCGGCGGCTCTCGGGGTCGCGTTCGCCGGGTACGGCGCCGTCGCAGCGGTCACCGGGCGGCCCGCGCTGGGCATCCTCTTCGCCCTCGCGGGCCTGGTGCTCATGGTGACGGCACGACTCGGGATCGCTCCCGCCCGCCGCGCGAACACCGCGGCCGGCGCGGTGTGGCTCGCACTCGGGTACGCGGGACTGTTCCTCGTCGGAACTGACGCCAACCCGCTCGACCTGAGAGCGATCGACGAGGTCGTGCTGTTCGCCGCCGCCACCGTGCAGCTCGCCGTCGGACTCGGCGCCCGCCGCGACGTCACCGCCGCGTCGCCGTCGACACCCGCTCCGTGACCGGGTGGACCGCGGTCACCCGCAGCGCGCTCGGGTTCGCGGCCCTCGGTGCCGGACTCATCCACGTCGCTCTCGCGATCGGCGCCACGCCGTGGCTCGCCGCGGGCCTCGTCGTCGCGGGTGCCGCGGAGTTCCTCTGGGGCGTGCTCGCGGTGTCGCGGCCGGGTCTGCCGGTGCCGCGGGCCGCGATCGTCGGCGCTCTCGTCGCTCCGATCGGATGGCTCGCGCTGCTGGCCGCCGGCATCCCCGACGGGCCGCGACCCCTGCCGATGCTGGCAGCGACGGCGCTCGGAGCCGCCGTCGCGGTGGGGCTCGCCCGAGGACTCCGGCGACCGGCGGTGCGGGAGTCCCGGCATCCCGCGCTCGGGATCGCCGCCGCCGGTCTCGTCGTCGCGGCGATCACGATTCCCGCCCTCGTCGCGACCGAAGCCCCCGCGTTGCTTCCGGGCCCCGTCGACCCGGTTCATCAGGCGCCGCAGCACCCCGGGCCCTAAGTCCCGCGTGCCGACCGGGCCGACTGTGAGACACTAAGGTCGCCCTAACCACCGGAGGAATCGTGTCCGTCATCCCCTTCTCGCAGGCCCTGCGCGAGCGCACCTGGACGAGCCACGGCGAAAGCGAGGGCGCGGGCTTCATGCACGACCTCATGACCGGCAAGGGCACGCGCGACGACTACGTCGCCCTCGTCGTGCAGCACTACTTCGTCTACGAGGCGATCGAGGCCGCCGCCGAGCGCTTCCGCGACGACCCGGGCGCGCAGCCGTTCATCAGCGACCAGCTCACGCGCATGCCGGCGCTCGAAGCCGACCTCGCCTTCCTGCTGGGCGACGACTGGCGCGAGCAGATCACCCCCCTGCCGACGACGGAGCGGTACGTCGCCCGCATCCGCGAGGTCGAAGCCGAAGGATGGGCGGGCGGATTCGTCGCCCACCACTACACGCGCTACCTCGGCGACCTCTCCGGCGGCCAGGCGATCGGGCGGCTCATGAAGCGCCACTTCGGGTTCGAGACCAACGGCATCCTGTTCTACCTGTTCGACCAGATCGCCGACCCGAAGGCGTTCAAGGACACCTACCGCGCGCAGCTCGACGCCGCCGGATGGGACGACGTCGAGCGCGAGCGCGTCATCGACGAGGTCGTGCTCGCCTACCGGTTCAACACCGAGCTGTTCGAAGACCTGAGCGCCGCGAAGGCCGCGGCGTAGGTTTCGATACGCGTCCGCTTACCGCGGGCGCTACTCAACCCGCTTCGATCGCCGGGATGCGCTGCACCTTCGACATGAACCGGCGCACGTTGTCGTCGACGATGATGTCGCTCGGGCGCAGCGGGCGCGTGAGGTAGAGCCCCTCGAGCTCGGTGATGCGGCTGAGCGCGACATACGTCTGCCCGGGCGCGAACGAGCGCGGCCCGAGGTCGACGATCGCGCGATCGTAGGTCTTGCCCTGCGACTTGTGAATGGTGACCGCCCACGCCAGGCGCAACGGGAACTGCGTGAACTCGGCCACGACATCCTTCGTGAGCGTCTTCGTCACCGGCGAATAGGAGTACTTGTACTTCTCCCAAATCGTCGGCTGCACCTCGTGATCCTCGCCGTCGATCTCGACGGTCACGGTGCCCTGCCCGATCTTCACGACCTCGCCGATCGAGCCGTTGACCCAGCGACGGTCGAGGCCCGTGTCGTTGCGCAGGAACATCACCTGCGCCCCGACCTTGAGTTCGAGCCGCTCGTCGGCGGGGAACGCGCGGTTGCCGAAGTCGCCGTTGACGTCGGCGACCGCCGAGAGCGCGCGCCCCGGCAGCCGCCCGAGACCGGCGGCGTTGATGCGCTGCACCGCGGCGTTCGTCGTCGCGAGCGTGATGATGCCGTCGTCGGGAGCGGGGCGGGCGCCGACCTCGTTGAGTCGACCCGCCATCTCGGCGGTCACGTGCCCGTGCCGCACGGCGGTCAGCAGTTGCTTGAACTCCAGCTCGTGCTGACGGTGGATCGTCGTCAACTCGAAGATGCGCAGATCGGCCTCGTCCCACACGCGGGCGTCGAAGAACCACATCGAGCGGTAGCGGTCGGCGAAGTACGCGCGCTCGTCGTTCTCGCCCGGCACCGGCGCCAACTGGTACGGGTCGCCGAAGAGGATGATCTGCACCCCGCCGAACGCCTCGTGCGGGCGCTGCCGGGCCTGGCGCAGCGAACGGTCGATGGCATCCAGCAGGTCGGCGTTGACCATCGAGACCTCGTCGATCACGAGGGTGTCGATCGCGCTGAGCAGCTTGCGCAGCTCCGGCGGCTGATCGAGCTCGTGATCAGCGATGACCCCGATCGGCAGCCGGAAGAGCGAATGGATTGTCTGGCCGCCGACGTTGAGCGCCGCGACCCCGGTGGGCGCGCAGATCGCGATCGTGTGCGAGGAGTGCCAGGAGAGGTACTCCAGCAGCGTCGACTTGCCCGTGCCGGCGCGCCCGGTGACGAAGATGTGGTCGCGCGTCGTCTCGATCGCCGCGACGACCGCCGCCTGTTCGGGCGACAGCTCGGGCAGGCTCACCGGGCCACTCTAATCGCCGGGTCACGACGCGTTCGTAGGATGCAGGGGTGCGACGTGCCGTGCTTCCCTGGCTGGTCGTCGGCGCGCTCGCCGTCGCGATCGGGTTCGGCGTCGTGCTCGGGCTCAACGCGACCGTGTTCGGCTCGGCCGGCTTCGTGCGCGTCTACCTCGAAGCGGTCGCCCGGGGCGACGCGCGCGGAGCGCTGAGCATGCCCGGGGTCGCCGCCGACCCGGATGCGCGCGCCGACTTCCTCGTCGACGCCGCGCTCGGCGGGCCCGACGCCCTGCAGGAGGTCGCCGTGGAACGACGGCCCGATGGCACGGAGGAGGTCACGTTCGCGTGGCGCACCGGCACCACGGTGGGGGCTTCGACATTCACGGTCGAACGCATCGGCACGCGGCTCGGGCTCTTTCCCGAATGGGGCTTCGTAGCCTCACCGGTCGCGACGGTCGACCTGACGATCGCGCACGACGAGCGCTTCGACCTCAACGGCGTCGCCGCCGAGACGGGGATCGGGGCCGCGGCTCCCGTCTCCTACGCGGTGCTCGCCCCCGGGGTCTACCGGCTCGACCACCACTCCACCTACCTCGAGGCGGCGGCCGTGGACGTCGTCGTCGACCTCGCCCCGCCTCGCGTCTCGGCATCCCTCGACGTGCAGGCGAGCCCCGCGTTGCTCACCCAGATCACGACCGAGGTGCACGACTACCTGCGCGAGTGCGCGACGCAGGAGGTGCTTTTCCCCACGGGATGCCCGCTCGGCCACGCGATCGCGAATCGCGTCGTGTCGACCCCCGCGTGGTCGATCGCCGAGTATCCCGAACTCACGGTCGGACCGGGACCCGAGTTCGGCACGTGGCTCGTGCCCTCCGCCGACGTGGTCTCGCATCTGCGTGTCGACGTGCAGTCGCTCTTCGACGGCACGGTGTCGACCTTCGACGAGGATCTGCCGCTCACGGTGAGCTACGTCGTGACGATCCAAGCCGACGACCGCACGCTGCGGATCGTCCCCCAGTGACGGTCCGCCGGGTCAGTCGCGCGAGCGGCGACTCGCGAGCATCTCGTTGTAGGCGGTGAGCTCTGCATCCCCGTCGCGGTCGGCCGCGCGGTCGGAGCGCTTGGCGTCGCGCGCGTCGCTGCGACTCCACAGCAGCGCGACGAGCACGGCGAGCACGACGGTGGGGATCTCGCCGACGCTCCAGGCGATCCCGCCTCCGGCCTGCTGGTCTTCGAGCGGCGGCAGCCCCCACTCGCGGCCCATCGCGCCGTACCAATCGGCGAGCAGCAGCCCCTCGCCCTCGACGAGCGCGAGTCCGAAGAAGGCGTGCATCGCCATCGTCGCGAGCAGCAGGATGAGCCGCAGCGGATACGGCGGCTGACCGACGATCGGGTCGACGCCGACGAGCACCTGCGCGAACAGGTAGCCGACGATGAGGAAGTGCACGACCATCCACACGTGGCCGACGTGGTCTTCGGTCGCCCAGCGGAAGATCGGCGAGTAGTAGAACACCCAGAGGGACGCCGCGAACAGCACGCCCGCGACGAGCGGATGCGTGAGCACGGTCGCGTAGCGCGAATGCACGAGCACGAGGATCCATTCGCGCATGCCGCGACTGCCGTCGTCGCGCTTGCGGATCGTCCGGAGCGCGAGGGTGATCGGCGCGCTCAGCACGAGCGTCACCGGGATCGCCATGCTGAGCAGCATGTGGCCGAGCATGTGGGTGCTGAACAGGTACTGCTCGTAGACGTTGAGCGGTCCGTTGGTCACCCAGAAGAGGGTGAGCATCCCGGTCACCCACAGCAGCGTGCGGTGCACCGGCCACCGATCGCCCCGGCGACGCAGCCGCCAGACTCCCGCGAGATAGAAGAACAGCCCGAAGCCGACGACGAGGATCCAGAGCAGATCGAGCTCCCACGCCGTGAGCCACCGGTCGGGGGTGAACTCCGGCGGGAGCGGGTTGTCGGTGAGCACCTCCGCGGGGGTCAGTTGCTCGATCGGCGGCGGCACCTCGCTCACCGGCGTCGCCGTGCGGGCGAGCGCGGCGGCGACGCCCGACGCGATGCCCATCACCGCGACCTCGGACGCGACGAGCAGCCAGAACCAGCGCGGCGGCGCCCCGGAAAGCACCCGGCCGACGAGGAACCGGCGTTGCAGCGCCCCGTAGAGTCCGAGCAGCCCGAGCGCGGCGACCTTCGCGAGCACGAGGATGCCGTACGGCGTGAAGAGGGCGGGAAGCTCGCCCACCCGGATGGCCGCGCTCACGAACCCGGACGCGGCGACGACGATGAAGGCGATGAGCGCGACCGTCGAGTAGCGCGGAAGAACCGCAGCGAGCCGCGCGGGCGGCAGCACGGGGCGGCACAGCACGAGGGTCACGAGCCCACCGACCCAGACGGCGGCGAAGACCGTATGCAGCCAGATCGCGGTCACGGCGAGCGCGTGGCTCGCCGTGCCCGCGGTGTGACCGGCATCCGAGGCGAGCGGCACGAGCCCGAGCATCGCCACGACGGTCGTGATCCCGAGCAGAGTGATGTTGCGCGCGGCGAAACACACGACCGTGAGGAGGGCGCCGACCAGGGTGTAGATCAGCCAGGCCCGACCGAGCGGCACCTGGGTCAGGAAGGTTGCGAGGTCCTGCCCGTAGGCCTGGTCGAAGCTCAGCTGACCCTGGTAGAGGCTCGAGAAGGTCAGGTAGGTCGTGATGGCCCCGCCGACGGCCCAGACGCCCGCCCCCGCGGCCGCGATGTCGAGCGCGCGGCCGAACTCGGCTTCACGGTCGCTCAGCGCGAAGACGGCGAGCACGAGGGCGCCGAGCGACGTCGAGAGCCCGAGGGTCGCGAGCAGCTTCGCGATCGGCAGTCCGTAGAGCACCGCGGGGTCGCCGCCGAAGATGCCGGGCGTCGCTCCGCCGCCGACGGCGAGGGAGATGAGGACCGCCACGAGGGCCGCGAGCACGAGCAGCACGGCGGGCGCGGCGATCCGCGCGAGGCGGGGCACCTCGACAGCCTACGTCGCGCGGTGCGCGCCGCGGGAACGACGAAGGGCGCCGACCACGTAGTCGACGCCCTTGCGTGGCCGTACGGCCGCTGGACTACTTCTTGACCGCGGCCTTGAGCTTGCTTCCCGCCGAGATCTTGACGCCCGTGCTCGCGGCGATCTGGATGGTTTCGCCGGTCGCGGGGTTGCGGCCCGTGCGGGCGGCACGCTGGGTGGGCTCGACGCTCAGCCAGCCGGGGATCGCGACCTTCTTGCCGTCGGCGAGCGACTTCGAGAGCACGGCGAACAGGGAGTCGATGACGGTGGAGACCGCAGCCTGGCCCTGACCGGAGTCCGCGGCGATAGCGGCGACGAGGTCAGCCTTGTTGATCGAATCAGCCATTGTGTCCTCCTCGGACCTTGTGTGTTTCTGGTGGCGGCCGGAGAGAACGCCCCCGGAACCGCCTTGAAACTAACAGCAAACAACCGGAATCCCGGGGAAATCGCCGACCGTGGCGCACATCGGGGGGAAACGCGAAGAACCCCGGTCCTGGGAAGGATCGGGGTTCTTCGGCGGTGCGAGTCGGCTACCAGCTCGACTTGGTGATTCCGGGCAGCTCGCCGCGGTGCGCCATGTCGCGGAAGCGCACGCGGGAGATGCCGTAGCGCGAGAGGTTTCCGCGGGGGCGACCGTCGATCGCGTCGCGGTTGCGGTAGCGCACCGGGCTCGCGTCGCGGGGGAGCTTCTGGAGTCCGAGGCGGGCGGCCTCGCGGCTCTCGTCGGTACCGTTCGGGTCGACGAGGGCCTTCTTCAGCTCGAGCCGCTTGGCGGCCCAGCGCTCGATGATGACGGCCCGCTGGTCGTTCTTGGCGATCTTGCTCTTCTTAGCCATGGTTACCGCTCCTCACGGAATTCGACGTGCTTGCGGACGACCGGGTCGTACTTCTTGAGCACGATGCGGTCGGGGTTGTTGCGGCGGTTCTTGCGGGTCACGTAGGTGTACCCGGTGCCGGCGGTGGACCGGAGCTTGATGATGGGACGAACGTCCTGGGCCTTCTTCGCCATCAGATCTTCTCCCCACGGGCCAGGAGGTCCTGGACCACCGACTCGATGCCGCGGGCGTCGATCACCTTGATGCCCTTGGCGGACAGCGTGAGGGTGACCGTGCGCTTGAGCGACGGGACGTAGTACTTCTTCTTCTGCACGTTCGGGTCGAAGCGGCGCTTCGT
>Ga0209066_10001817_pt1 | contig 27408 bp, 23 predicted proteins | sample All_14_2_FD_187198 | JGI IMG/M metagenome (GOLD analysis project Ga0209066, IMG submission 187198) | Freshwater microbial communities in response to fracking from Pennsylvania, USA - Allegheny Zone_MetaG_DW_15 (SPAdes) (version 2) ...
TCGAGGAGTTGCCTGTCGAGGAACTCGTGCCGGATCTGATGTGGCGGGTGTTCCGGGAACTGTTCGACGGGACAGACGCGCAGCCAGCAGCGGGTGAGGCGATCGCGATCGTCAACATCTCGGTGGGTGACCCGGCCGCACCATTCGAAACCATCCTGTCGTCTTGGGCACGCATCATCGACTGGCTCAGCTATCAGTACGGCGTGCTCATCATCGTCTCAGCAGGCAATCACCAGAATCTCGTTCTCAGCCCGGCATCCTCCACCGAGATCGCTGGCCTCCAAGGCGATGACCGACGACGGGCGATCCTCGATGCGATCGCCCGTCAGCAGAACAAGCGAAGACTCCTCGCCCCCGCCGAATCGGTGAACGCGATCAGCGTCGGCGCGATTCACGGCGATGCATCGACAGTCGATCCGCAGGGATACGCCGTCGATCCCACTGATGGGCTTCCGGCCATTAGCCCCATATCTCCGACTGGCAGTGGATACCGTCGAAGTGTCAAACCAGACCTCACAGCCAACGGTGGTCGCGTGTTCTTTAGAGACGGCATCGCCGCTCAGGAAACGATCTCGTTCACTGGTATCTCGGCGCTGGGACCAGGAATCCGGGTTGCGACGCCGAACCAGTTTCAAGAGACACACATCTCCGGCACGAGCCCGGCTGCGGCACTCGTCGCCAGAAGAGCAGCGCGAATCCACGACCTGGTAGCCGACATCACCACCGGGGTGTCCATCAGCACAAGACAACGAGCGTCTGCGATCAAAGCACTTCTGGCGCACGGAGCAGCACCCCCCGACCATTCGGAACACGACCCGATCCCTAGTGAGAGTGCTTTCGGGTACGGCGCCGCGATACGCGACTACGCGGATGGCTGCGCCTCGAATGAGGCTGTCGTGCTCTTCATCGGGTCGATCGGCGCGAACGAGGAACAAGAACTGCTCTTCCCGCTGCCCGATGGTCTCAACGTACGCGAGACAAAACGCATCGAGGCAACCCTCGCTTGGCTCACTCCCGTCAATTGGCGGCATCGGCAATACCGAAAAGCTGCGTTGTCTTTCGTCAAGCCCGAGGGCGCCATTCCGAAGCTCGGAACACCAACCGGACTCAGCTCAGACGCCACGACGCGTGGAGCGACAACCCTGCAACGCCAGTCGTGGGAGTTGCAGAGCACATTCGCATCCGGGCAGGGATCAAACATGAAGGTACGGGTCAAGTGCTACGAGCAGGCCGGCGGACTACTCGGCGAGCGGGTTGATTTCGCCGTCGCGCTATCCCTTTGGGTCGCACCTGCACTCAACGTCGACGTGTACAGCCAGGTGCGAGCTCAGGTCCGTTCCAGAGTCACAATCCAGCCCCAGGGATAAACGGCATGGTGACTGCGCAGGCCGTTATGCGAGGAGCTTCACTAGATATCTCGAGTCGCCGCCGTCCGGTACTGTGTCGGAATCTCTACGCAACTTCCTGACGATGGGAACGAGTCTCCACTCGACGTCAACGGTCTTCCAGCAGCCTGCTTGGCCAGCTCGGTCGTAGCTCGCCTTTGCGCACGCCGGGCAACGGCCTCACGCACGCGGACTCGGGCAAGCAGGATCACGCTGACCGGTCCCATGACGACGAGCTTCATCGTGTTCCACAGGCAGAGGAGGACGAGGAGGTTGAGCCATCCGGGTCCGCCGTCTGCGATGAGTGTGGTGAAGGTGCTCGCGGCCAGGAGGTAGGGCACGGCGAGGAGCATCGCGGGGATACCCCATTTGAGTCCCCGACGGGTACGTATGGCGTCGAGGAGGATGTTGGTGGGCATGTAGCGGCGCAGGAATGCGCGGGTGTGGACGCTGAGGGTCCAGAGCTGGCGGATCATGACGGGGTTTCCTCTCACATGCACGACGGATCGTCGGAGGCGGTGCGTGTGAGTGGCCTTGCGGCCTGCCCCGAGGAGCGTCATATCAAGGAGAAATCCGCCTCACCACCAGGGTATGACGTACCAGCGACATTCGGAAGGGCACCTGGTCACAGGCCCCGGCTCGCACCCTCACGCCGCGCCGTCCGCGAAGGATCATCGCTGCCATCGACCCCGGCGAGGTCGCGGAGTCTCGCGAGGGCTGCTCTCGCTCGTGCCGCGTCGATCTTCTGCGCATCGCTATCGGGGGCTGGGCCGAGCGGCGTGCGTGTGGTGGCGCCGTAACGGTCGCGGTACGCGGCTACGGTTCGCGCCTGTTGTTTCCACGCTGCCGCGGCACTCGCATCTGCCGGTGTCTCTCCAAACGCGAGTACCCATTCCTGCCGTTCGGCGATCGCTTGGTCGAGGACGGCTTCGGCGCGTTGCTGGATCAGCTCGCGCCGTTCCGTGAGGGCCTTCCGCATTTCGGCGGACATGGGTCCGGCTGCTTCGTGGATGAGGCCGGCGATCAGGCGGGGTGCCTTGCGGGTACGCCCGGAACCAGCCGGCCTCTCGGTAGCGCGGGCGAGGCGGTGGTGGAGGACGGAGGCGATGTCGTCGGCATCGCCGAAGCCGCGCGCTGCGACCAGGCGCGGCATGAGAGCGTCGATGTTGTGGTGGTTCGCTTCCGCGCGGCGGAGCTCTGCGGTGAGGGCTCCGAATGCGTCGGAGTGGATCGTGTCTTCTGCTTCTTCCGGGGTGAGACCGGAAGTACGGATGAGGGTGGCGAAGCGGTCGTGTTGGGCGGCTTGCGCGATCGTCTCGTACTCGGCCGCGAGCTGTCCCACCGACCCCCACGCCTCTTGTTCAGCAGTGATCGTCTCGTGCGCGGAGAGTTCCGCGCCGACGTGCTGCAGCACCCCGTAGAGGACGCTCCGCGCGGTCGCATCAGGATCGTCCGCCGGGTGTGGGGTGGTGTGGTTGTCGTCGGGGCGGTCGGTGGCGACGTAGACGAGGTTCGCGTGCCGGCCGCGGGTCATCGCGACATACAAGTTCTCCCGCGTCGTAGACGGATCAACAAGCACATGCGAGGTGTCGGTCGTGATTCCCTGCGCCCTATGCGCGGTCACTGCGTACCCCAGATCAACATGATCGGAGACGTAGTCGGACGGGAGGATCACGGTGCCGCGGCTGTCCGCGCGTCGGGCGGTGAGTGATCCGTCATTGCGGATGCCGGTGACGATCCAGCGATCCCCGTTGCGCACCCACCCGCGCGGGGTGCGGAGTCGGCGGTCGTTCTTCCTGGTGATGATCGTGTCCCCGATCCCGGCACGGGCGTCACCTTGGAGGGCGACTTCGCGGCGGGCGTTCACGGTGCGGTCGAGGATGAGGTCGGCGCGGGCGCGCTGGTTCAGGGCGTGGACGGATTCGTTGGAGTCCGCGATCAATACCGTTGAAGCCCCGGCGAGGGTGTCGGTGCGCCAGGCGGTGTAGGCGGCGTCGATCATTGCCTCGGTGTTCCCGCCGGTGATACGGCCGTGGGCGGTGTAGGTGTCGATGGCTTCGGGGCGGCCGTGGCGGAGGTCGAGGGAGGTGGTCTTTTCCCAGTCGTTGACGAACCGGTGCACGTCGAGCAGTTCAGGTACGTCGTTGCGGTCGTGGACGAGGAGGGAGAACGCGCCGCCGGCGGTGACGGATTGCAGTTGCGCCCAGTCGCCCACCAACAGCACCTTCACTCCCACCTCGGCTGCGTGCTCTGTGAGGCGGTCCAGGGAGAGGGTGCCGGCGAGGGAGGCTTCGTCCACGATCACGAGCTGCCCCTTGCGGAACGATGCGCCGGTGTTCTGGTGGTCTTGCCACCATTTCGCGGTGTTCTCCGTCCGGATGCCGAGATCATCGGCGAGGACCTGCGCGGCGACCGCGGACGGTGCGAGGCCGACGACGCTACCGCGCCCGTGCTCCCGCTCCCACGCCGTGCGCAGGGCGCGCATCGCCGTTGTCTTCCCAGCCCCCGCCGGGCCGACCAGCACGTCAACTGCCCGGCCAGAGATCGCGACCCCGGTGAGGGCGGCGGCTTGGTCATCGGCGAGGAGCCTGCCGTCGCGGTCCGGGCGCCGGGTGACCTTCTCGATCACATCGACGGGCACGGTGGGTGCGGTCATGGTGCGGGCGCGCTCGAGGAGCCTGTCTTCTGCCGCCAGGATTTCAGGCGACGAGTAGAGCGTCGACGCGATCGGTCGGAACCTGCTGCTGTCATCAGCCCGGCGGAACACGGTTGGGCTGGAGGCGAGCTCGGGCGGGGTGAGCCGGATCGACGCGTGTTCGGCGGCATCAACCACCATCCCGACGACCGCTTCACGATCCTGCGTGGTGGCGAACCGGTAGGGCATGGTCTGTCGTGCGGCTTCGGCGGTGAGGTTCCAGCGCCGCCAAGTCGACCGCTTCTCACCGACCGCCTCCACCACGCTGCGCCCGAGCGAGGCGATCACGTCCAAAGGCACATCGTCCGCGCGCAACAGCATGGGCGCGTCGTTGGCGGTGACGGTACGGGCCCAGCGGGTAGCGTCTTCACCGAGAAGATGCGACGCACGTTCCCGCCACTCGTTGGTGAGGTCTGCGAGGGAACGGACCTGCTTCTCCGGCCGGGTCGCCAACGTCGCCTGCGCACGCAACTTGATGACCGTCGCCAGCGACGGCTGCCGACCGTGACGGGCGACGTACTTGGCGATGAGACGGTTCTTCTCCTTGTCAATCTGCCTTGACCTCGATGAGAACTCAGCCACCAGTCGCTCGGGAACCGTGGTGATCGCCCAGGCAGGGTTGCGGTCACGCCCCATGTCCCGCGCCTCCCACTCGACGCCGAAGGCACGGGTGAGGTGATCGGCAAAGACGGCTTCGTGAAGTTCGGACAGGGCGACGGTCGCGGCGTGAAGGGGGCGACCGTCGAGAGAGCGCCATTTGCCATCGTGGACGGTCTGCACCTTGTTCGAGATCACCACATGCGTGTGCAGATGCGGGTCACCCGCCCGCGAGTCGTAATGATCGAACGCGGTGGCAATCACCCCGGACACATCGGCCTGCGCAACCGCCCCGTTGCGTCCTGCAGCACCCACGCGGGTTACTGCAACCTCTCGCTCGATGAACGCAACCATCTCGGCAACCGCCGCGTGATGCGCGTCCGCAATCAGCGATTGCGTGCCAGCGTCCGACATCGCCCACAGCACTGATGCGGACTTCGGAATCGAGAACGTGAAATCGAACCCTGCAACCGCCTTCCGCACCCCACGTGCGCTCTCCTCGGCCGCGATTGCGGCGACCGCCTCGGCACGCTCGGTCACGGGAAGGTCGGCGTCGAGCCTCGACGTGCGGTGTTCGATGCGCTCGGTCACGGTCGGGTACTTCCGATACGGACTGCCGAGCGCCTTATCAGTCACCGGGTCGCGGCCCTGCCCGATCAGACGTTGAAGCTGCTGCTCGGAAACCTCGTCGCCGACCGTGATTGTTCCGCCGCCGAGCGCAGTAACGGCTGACCCGAGCCATCGGCCCGGCGGCGTTCCTTCCTCCGTGTAGTACCTCGTCAACGGAGTCGAGGGCACCCGATCACCGTCGCCAGTAGCGACGGTGCGCAGGAGGTACTTGTAGCCGTCACCGGCGGACATCACCCGCATCGAAACCGTCACCAGGCACCGCCTCTCCTCACCCCGAAGGTGAGCTCCGCAGCCCGCGGGCGCGGTGACTTCTGAGGTCACTTTCGGGAGGCGGCAAACCTCGCTTGCAAGACGCGTGACAACCCGTTCGAGCGAACCGCGAGAGGTCGGCAGCGATTGGCACCGACGGGCAGACGCGAGGTAGAAGGCGGCGGCTGAACGGCGGGCCCGTGGGGTCGTTTGTGCACCTGGTTGGTGACCAGCTCGGAGTGGCAGCGCGACTCCGGGAATCACCGTTCCAGGAGGTTCGCCCGTGGCAGCACAGCCCCGCACTGACCGGACCGCACCGCTACGGGTCGGATCGCTGTTCTCCGGCTACGGCGGACTTGACCTCGCCGTAGAGGAAGTCTTCGGGGCACGGACGATCTGGTTCTCCGAGATCAACGAAGCTGTCGCCCGAGTCTTCTCCCACCACTGGCCCGACGCCCCGAACCTCGACGATATCACCACCATCGACTGGAACACCGTGCCACCGGTGGACATCCTCTGCGGCGGATTCCACTGCCAGGACGTTTCCACGGTCGGGAAGATGGCCGGCCTGAAACCCGGCACACGCTCCGGCCTCTGGGCACACATGGCCGCCGCGATCGACGCGCTGCAACCCGAGTGGGTCGTGATTGAGAACGTACGCGGGCTGCTCTCCGCACCCGCAAGCCGCGCAACCCTCGAAGGAGACGACAATGAGCAACGCAACCACGGAGATGCAACCCCCACCGGTGCAACCCCTCGCGGTGTGGAACCCGACCCTTGGTATCTGGGAGAAACCGCACCTCGACCTCTTCGGGCAGCAGGAGCAGTTCTGGGAGACCTGGCCAACCTCCGGCATGACGCGCAATGGATCGGTTTACCCGCTTCCTCCATCGGCGCACCCCACCCTCGATATCGCGTTTTCATCATCGCCCACCGCACTCTTCCGAACCCCACTCGCCTCGGACGCTTCCCGTGGAGGCGAAAGTCTCCAGCAGGTGAAATCCAGGCGCGGGACGATCGCGCTCAGTCACCAGGTCATCGACCTGGCGCTCCACGGGCCCGCCGGTTTCCCCAGGCCGGAGGAACCGGAGACCCTGTGGAGTCTGATCGGGCAGTTCTTCAACGATGGGGAAAGTACGCCGAAGCTGTGAGTCGGTGGGAACAGATCATCGATCGACCTGCACCCGCTCCGGCGTTCCTCAATGAGGCGACCGGTCCGCGCCCTGCGCCGGAATTTGTGGAATGGCTTATGGGTCTACCGCAGGGATGGGTCACGGATTTGAGTCATGGCCTCACCACGAACCAAAAACTTGCAGCCCTTGGGAATGGTGTTCTTCCAAGAAAGGCAGTTCTTGCCCTCGAGAGTCTCCGTAATGCCTTCCTGCGCCCCAGGATTGTGTGCGACCGATCTGCCATTTCAGTTCGTCCGCGCTGACCGAGGAGGCCGAGGGATACCGATAGCGACCATGACGATTCCAAGCAAGAAGACTGAGATTCTCGCGATGGACCAGAGGCTTGACCTAAGTCAAGGCCGAATCACTTCCTGGCCGGTATTCTCAATCGCAATGACCGGGAAACCCCTGATTATGCGCCCAGTTCAAGGCAAACCGAAAGGATCAATCGTGACTAATGCTTCTGACACCACCCACACTCTTCTACGTGCCGAGGGGTTCTCGTGCCCATCGTGCGTCACAAAAATCGAGAAACAGGTCGGCAAGCTTGACGGCGTCGAAAACGTGACGGTGCATTTCGCGTCAGGGCGTGTTGAAATCGATCACGACGAGACGAAGAGTTCAGTCGGCGATCTGATTGCTGCTGTCGATAAGGCCGGCTACAAGTCGAAGGCCTCCGCCTTCTAGCGGTTGACCTGTACAGGCAATAATGCACCTCATCACCTGACTCGAAAGGCAGCACACTCGTGAACGCGTTCCGTAAGTGGCGGTATGGCAACTGGTTCATTCCGGTTGTTTCGGGCCTCCTTATTCTCGTCTCGTTCGGCATCGAGAGCCTCCTCGGCGACACCTGGAATATCACGGTCGGCCCGCAGTGGTGGATCGACGCAGGTGAACACGCCCACGGATCGGGCCACGAGTTCACCCTCGCGAACACGTTCATGCTCGCCGCCGCGATTGTCGCCGGGTACGGCATCGTCGTGAAGGCACTGCGAGCACTGATGGTGAAGTTCATCAGTATCGACCTGCTGGTATCGATTGCAGCGATCGGCGCGACACTCATCGGAAACTTCTGGGAAGCCGCCGCCGTGACGTTCCTCTTCGCGATCGGGCACGCCCTCGAGTCGGGCACGATGAACAAGACCCGCGCAGCGCTTGCTGAACTGGTCGCGGTGGCCCCCGACGTGGCCGTCGTGATGCGTGACGGTGAGCAGGTCGAGGTCGCAGCTCATCAGGTGCGCATGGGCGAGATCGTGCTCGTGAAGAACGGGGCGAAGGTTCCCGTCGATGGGCAGGTCGTATCCGGCACGGGAGCGATCGACGAGGCATCGATCACGGGTGAGTCGATCCCGGTCGAAAAGACGAAGTCAGATCACGTGTTTGCGGGCACGATCTCGCGGGGCGGATTCCTACAGGTCATGGCGACCGGCATCGGAGCCGACACGACGCTCGCGCGCATCATTCACCGTGTCGAAGAAGCGCAGGATGCGAAAGCGAAAACGCAGGCATTCATCGACCGATTCTCGAAGTGGTACACGCCCGCGGTGATGGTACTCGCGCTTGCGGCGGGCCTCATCTCTGGTGACGTAGTGCTCGGCCTCACGTTGCTCGTGATCGGTTGCCCGGGCGCGCTCGTCATCTCGATTCCCGTGGCGATCGTAGCGGGAATCGGCCGCTCGGCCCGCAACGGGATTCTCATCAAGGGCGGCGAGTACCTCGAAACCTCGGCCAAGATCTCGGCCGTCGCAGTCGATAAGACGGGGACTCTCACCGAGGGCCGCCCGGTACTCACCGACATCGTTGTGCTCAATCCTGAAGCGGATCGGCGCGAGGTGCTTCGCTGGGCAGCCGCCGCAGAAGCAGGGTCCGAGCACCCACTTGCCCGCCCGATCCTCGACACCGCACGAGAAGAAGGAGTGGCCCCCGAGGGCCTTCCGGGATCGGTCACACCGGTCGTGGGCAAGGGGATCGTGGCCGACACTCACGGCAAGCGGGTACTCATCGGTAACGTGCCGCTGCTCGAACAGTACGGGATCGTGAACGACGCGGGGGCGGCTGTGGCTGCGAACAAACTGGCAGCGGCAGGCAAGACCCCCATGATTGTCGCGGTCGATGAGAGCGTGCTTGGCGTAATCGGTGTCGCAGATACGATCCGCGAGGATGCCCCCGAGATGATCAGGCGCTTGCACGCTAGCGGGGTGCAGAAGGTGGTGATGCTCACCGGAGATACGCGCCTTGTCGCCGAAGCCATCGGTGAGGCGGTCGGTATCGATGAGATCCATGCTTCGTTGCTACCCGAGGACAAGCTCGACGCTGTCGCGCGGTTGCAGCGCGAGGGGCACACGGTCGCGATGGTGGGCGACGGCGTGAACGACGCCCCGGCCCTCGCGACCGCCGACATTGGTGTTGCCATGGGTGCAGCGGGCTCAGCGGTGGCCGTGGAGACGGCAGACATTGCCCTGATGGGCGACAACCTCTTGAAACTGCCCGAAGCAATCAGCCTCGCCAAACGCACCGTGAACGTCATGCGCCAGAACATCTGGATCGCGCTCATCACCGTTGTCGTGCTGCTCGTCGGGGTCTTCGCAGGGGGTGTCACGATGGCTATCGGCATGCTCATGCACGAGGGATCGGTGCTCATCGTAATCCTCAACGCGATGCGCCTGCTGCGCAACACCCAAGGAGCCACTGCGTTGTCGAGGAGTGAACGCGCCCGAGCCGCACATGAAACAGGCCGCCCGGTCGAACCAGCCACGGCCCAGAGTTCATCCGAACTTCCATCTTAAGAAAGGACCACACACATGAGTGAGAACCAGTTCAGCGTCGGCGAGAAGGCGACGCACTTCATCATCGACGAGGTCGCGAAAGCAAACACGAATTTTCGTCAGGTGCTCTGGACGGGAAAGCATTCCCAACTCGTTGCGATGACGATTCCGGTGGGCGGGGAGATCGGCGACGAGGTGCATGACACCACCGACCAGTTGCTGAGTTTTGTGTCGGGCAGCGGAGAGGCCGACCTTGACGGCGAGACGCACACCGTTGATGCTGGCGACCTGTGCGCTGTCCCGGCCGGTACTCGCCACAACTTCCGCAACACTGGCGATGAGCCTTTGGTGCTCTACACCGTCTATTCACCTCCGGAGCACGCAATTGACGCGGAGTATGCCACGAAGGAACTCGCTGATGCGGCAGTGGCTTCGGGTGAAGACGCTCCGCCACAGGCAACCACGTAAGTGTCACTCACCTGGAGAATGAGGAGAAGTCAATAATGTCGAAAGCGCTGGTCTTCGCCGCCTATGGCGGCCCCGAGACGCAGGAACTCGTTGAACGCCCCGCTCCGGCGCCTGGGCCTGGAGAGCTCGCGATCGAAGTGAAAGCGGCCGGGGTGAACCCTGCTGACTGGAAGATCCGTGCGGGGCAGATGGGCTCCCACTGGCCGCTTCCCGCACCGATGGGCCGAGAGGCCTCCGGTGTCGTCACCGCCGTAGGCGCAGAGGTCGAGAACTTCGCTGTCGGTGACATGGTGCTCGGCCTCGCGGCCAAAGGACAGGGAACGTTCGCGAAGCACACGGTGTTGGATGCGGCACAAACCGTCCAGAAGCCCGAAGAGCTTTCCTTTGCTGACGCTGCAGCACTGCCTGTCGCAGGGGCGACTGCGTATGACGTGACGCATCAGATCGAGCTGGAACCTGGTCAGACCATGCTGATTCTTGGCGCCGGAGGTGGGGTCGGGCTGATGGCGGCGCAGATCGGCAATGTGCACAAGTTCACGGTCATCGGTGTGGCCAGTGCAGCGAAGCAGGAACTGGTGGAGTCGACCGGTGCGACGTTCGTTGCCTCCGGGGAGGGTGCGGCTGACCGGGTGCGTGCCATCGCGCCGGAGGGTGTTGATGTGCTCATCGACCTGGTCGGTGGGCAGGCGCTTCGTGATCTCGCGGTCGTCGCCAAAGACCCGAGCGTCATCATCAGTACCGCAGACCCGACCACCGTGCAGCAACTCGGTGGCGTAGCGGTGGTGCGCACGCGTGAAGGGCTCGAGAAGATCACCGGCGTCGCCCAGTACGGTCTCGTCGACCCGCATGTGACGGACCGATACAGTCTCGATCGGGCTGCGGAAGCCGTCGCCATGGTGGAGGCTGGGCACACTGCCGGCAAAGTGATCATCGAACCATGACCCAGCGGCCTGAGGCACCGACGGACGCCGTATTCACAGCAGCACGGACGTCTGATCCTGTGGCCTCAATAAACCGGGTGGCCGATGCATACGGGTCGCCTGAGGTTGATATCGAGGGCATTCTCGGTGCCGAGATCTCACCGGATGACCCTGATCGTGCGGTCATCGAGCCGTGGGCCGCGGCAGTCGATGGCCCCATTCTCGATGTCGGCGCGGGTACCGGGCGTTGGACCGGTCACCTCGCACGCCTCGGACACACGGTGGAAGGGCTCGAGCCATCGGATCGCCTCATCACGATTGCCCGAGCCAGACATCCCGCGGTTGTGTTCCATCACGATTCCATCGACGATCTCGCCCGTTGCGAGACCCGCTGGGGCGGGATCCTCGCCTGGTATTCGACCATTCACATGAGCTCAGAAGAGCTTCTACACGCGCTCGTAACACTGCGCACTCGGCTGGGTGACGGCGGATCGCTGCTGATGTCCTTTTTCGCGGGGCCGCGGCGGGAGGCATTCGACCATCCGATCGCCGCCGCATACCGGTGGCCGATGAACAAGATGGTCGAAGCCCTCACCCACGCCGGGTTCGAGGTGATCGGGCAGCGCTCGAACCCGCGGACGCCCCACGCGTACATCACTGCACGCGCCACCCCTGGCTTCAGCTGAAGCGCGGGTGTTGTGCCACGAGTCGCCATACTAGAAGGGAAGGGAAGGATGCCGTTGGCTGTTTCAACCGATGTGGATGCTGATCCAGCAAATGATCTCTGCGTGGCCCGTGTACCGCTGTTTCAAGGGCTCACACATGCGCAGCAAGTGGAAGTTGCGGGATTTGCACGTACCGTCCGATTAGACGCTGTCGAGCAGGCGTATACAGCAGGCTCGGAGATGTCGCAGTTGATGGTGGTGCACACCGGTCAGGTGAAGATCGCTCGCACAAGTGCGGCTGGGCACGAGCAGGTGATCCGGGTCCTCGGGCCGGGCGACTTCATCGGAGAATCCGCGTTTCTCACCGGCACGAGACCCGATCACGCAGCAGAAGCGCTGGTGTATACCGAACTGTGCGTGTTCCGTCATGCCGATCTCGGGCGTCTCGTCGAGAAGCATCCGAGCATCGGGCTGCGCATGCTGCAAGGAGTGAGTCAGCGCTTGGATGATACTGAGGCGCGACTGGCTTCTGTCATCTCGGGAAACGTGAGCTCTCGTCTCGCCGATTACCTGCTCTCGCTCCCTGCGACGCCAGGGCCGCGAGGAGCCATCGACGTGACGCTGCCGCTCGCAAAGAAGGACATCGCTTCGCTCCTGTCCACGACACCAGAGTCCCTCAGTCGGCAACTTCGCAAACTCACCGACACCGGGGTGATCTCACAACAGGAACAGGGGCGGATCACGATCACTGATGTGACCGCGCTCACCGCACTCTCAACCCTCTCGAAGAGAGACTGAGAACAGCACCGTGCCAGCCCAGACCATCGCCCCACGTACCTCGGAAGCGTCACACGCAATGTCATCGACGGTGGAATTTCTTCGCAACCGCAAGCTCATGATGTTCGTGCTCGTCGGTTTGGCGACCGGGGTTATGCTCTGGCTGACCGGCGCAGAGATGGCTCTCGGGGTCACCGCATACTTGGTGCTCGGTATCGTGATCGTGATCACCGCGATCGACATGTTCAAAGATCTGATGCGCGGGCATTGGGGGCTCGACATTCTTGCGGTCATCGCCATGATCGCGACACTCGCCGTACAGGAATATGTCGCGGGGCTCATCATCGCGTTGATGCTCACCGGAGGGGAAGCACTCGAAGACCTCGCCGCTCGCCGCGCGAGCCGAGAACTCGACCAACTGTTGAACCGAGCCCCAGCATTCGCGGGTCGAATTCACCCGATAACAGGTGAGGTCGAACGCATCGCGATCGAAGAGGTGAAAGTCGGCGACGAACTGCTGGTGCGCTCCTCAGAGATCCTCCCCGTCGACGGGGTGCTCCTATCGGATCACGCGACGATTGATGAATCATCCGTGACCGGTGAACCGATCCCGGTGAACTACCACGCGGGCGACCCACTGCTTTCTGGAACGGTCAACAGCACGACGAGCTTCACGATGCGCGCGCAGAAGGTGGCAGCCGATTCGAACTACGCCTCGATCGTACGGTTGGTCGAGGAGGCCGTGGACTCCCGGGCACCGATGGTGCGACTCGCCGACCGTTATGCGGTGCCGTTCACCATTGTGTCATTGCTGATTGCGGGCTTCGCGTGGTTTCTCAGCGGGGATCCGGTGCGATTTGCCGAGGTGCTCGTCGTGGCGACGCCGTGCCCGCTGCTCATCGCCACCCCGGTCGCGTTTATGGGCGGGATGAGTTCCGCGGCAAAGTTGAACGTCATTATCAAAGACGGTGGCGTGTTAGAGGTGCTCGCCCGGGTCCGTGCAGTCGCATTCGACAAGACCGGCACCTTGACCGAGGGTAAAGCCGACGTGATCGACATTCAACCGGCCTCCCGCACCGCGACGGAAACTCTTCGACTCGCAGCAGCCGCTGAGCAGTACTCCGTGCATGTGTTCGCCGACCCGATCGTCGCAGCCGCAAGAGCACAACAACTCGAGCTGCCAGCAGTCACGAACGCTGACGAGGTAGCAACGAACGGTGTGCTCGCCATTCTCGCGGAGGGCACCGTGGTGCGAGTGGGCAAACCTACGTTCATCGAGGAGGCGACCGGGCCGATCGATCGCCCCGTACTCGCGGCTGGCGAGACGGCCGTGTACGTGTCGGTTGGTGAGGAACTGGCCGGTGTCATCATTTTGTCGGACCCGATTCGTGAGCAGGCTGCGGCCACCGTGTCCCGTCTGCGCCGAGCGGGTGTGGCCGAGATCGCGATGGTGACCGGTGATGTCGCACCCACCGCTAAATCGGTCGCACACGCGATCGGCATCGACACGGTTCATGCTGAGACCACTCCCCAGACCAAGGTCGAGATCGTGCAGGGCATGCGGCCGCGGCCGGTACTTATGGTCGGTGATGGGATTAATGATGCCCCCGTGCTGGCGGCAGCCGACGTGGGTATCGCGATGGCGGGACGAGGGGCGACGGTCGCGAGCGAGTCAGCCGCAGCGGTAATCACCTCGAACGACATCGCACGCGTGGCAGATGTCGCGTATGTTTCACGGCGTACCGTGCAGATCGCCCTGCAGTCAATCTGGATGGGCATCATCATCTCAGTCGGTTTGATGCTCGTCGCCGCATTCGGGTACCTACCCGCAGTCGTGGGGGCCCTCCTGCAAGAGATTGTCGATCTCGTCGCCATCGTATCCGCACTCCGAGCACTCCGCGCGCACACCGGAACGAAGCGAGACCGCGTCAGACAATAGTGCCGACGATTTTAGAGACACGAAATGGCTGATGTGACGGCGTTCCAACAGTCTGACCATCACCTCAGCAGTTTTGATCATGCTTCTAGAATGAGCACAATTGCCCAACAGGCATATTTGCCCATTGGGCAATTATGTGGTTAAGATGTGATCATGACAGAACGTAGCCACCGCGATTGGAAGCGTCAACAGACCTCGCATGCGCTCGCGCGTGCAGCATTCGAGTTGACACGTGAGCACGGGCTTGATGGCTACACGATTGATGATGTCGTGCGTCGGGTCGGTGTGTCACGTCGAACCTTTGCGAACTACTTCTCGAGTAAGGAGGAAGCGGTCACGGCGCTCGCACTCGAGCAGCTACACCAGGGAATTTCCTCAATGCCTGATCTGCCCGCCGACACCGCGTTGTTGGACTGGGTGAAGAGCCTTGCGCTCCATCAGCTCTCTGGGGGCCTGTTAGACCTTCTCTTCCAGCTTCGAGACCTTGCGGAAGCGGATCCGGCACTGCGACCGTACCTGGAGAGCGTGCACGCTCGGATTCGCCGCACCGCACAACACGTTGTCGGAGAGCGCGCAGGGAATTCGGTCTCAAAACTCACGTCACACATTATTGTCGGTGCCGCGTATGGTGCACTGAGTTCCCTCATCGACGGGGCAGTGTCGCCGCCGAGTTCGCCCGGTGAGTTCGTCGAGAAGGTCTTCTCGAGGCTCAAGTCCGGTCTCTGATTTTTTCATATTGAGCGTGAGCTGTTGCTGCTCGCGCTGCTTTCCCCTGCCAGAAAGGTTTTTTTGATGTCCATATTCCTGTACCGTTTGGGGCGCTTCTCCTACCGACGCCCGTGGGTGTTTCTGATCACCTGGTTCCTCATTCTCGGGAGCGTCATCACGTTGGCGATCACGGGCGGGGTGAAGATCAGCTCTGCGATCACGATCGATGGGACAGAGAGTCAAGCCGTCATCGAAGAGCTTCGTTCGGAGTTTCCCGACACAGCTGGCGGGCAGGGCACGATCGTGTTCACGAGCCCGTCTGGTGAACGAGTCGACGAGGGGGCGAGCGCAGAAGCGATCCGCTCGTCACTTACGGTCATCTCGGCCAACGAGTTCGTGGTGGAGCGCAGCACAGAGGATCTCGCAGCAGTCATGCCGAAACCTGAGGACGCCACCGGTCCGCTACCGTCTGGTGATGCGCCACAACGACCCGAGCAGATGCAAGGTCATGCCGGGCAACAGGTCTCCCCAGCTGAGCAAGAAATGATGATGCAGCAGGCTCTCCGGCAGCAGGGTATGCTCGCCCCCGGTGTGCTCATCTCTGACGACGGAACTGTGGCACTCATGCAGATCCAGTTCTCTCTTCAAGTCGAAGACCTTCCCGCAGGTGTGATCGACGACGTGGTCACTACTGCGACACAACACGCCGAAGAAGTCGGAATAACGGCTCTGCCAACCGAGTCCCTGAAGCCTCACGAACCTCCTCTGGGCGGGCACGAAGCGTTGGGGTTGTTGGTGGCAGGTCTCGTGCTCTTCCTCACCCTGGGTTCACTCCGAGCTGCAGGTCTGCCACTTGTTACCGGGGTGCTCGGTGTCGCGGTCGGTCTGGGTGGCGCATTCGCCCTGTCGAACACCGTTGAGCTCACCAGTGCGACACCGGTACTTGCGCTCATGATCGGGCTCGCCGTCGGCCTCGACTACGCCCTCTTCATCGTCAACCGGCAACGGCACCTCATCCTCCGTGAAGGGCTTTCTGCAGCCGAGGCAGCCGGTCGGGCCTTAGGAACCGCTGGCAGTGCGGTCACCTTCGCGGGCCTCATCGTAATCATCGCTCTCGGCGGGTTGACACTGATCGGAATATCTTTTCTCACCACCATGGCACTCGTGGCTGCGGCAACTGTGCTTCTGGCGGTACTCATTGCGCTCACCCTGCTCCCATCCCTTTTAGGAATTGTCGGTGAACGAATTCTCAGCCCGCGGGCACGGCAGAGACAGCAGCAGCGCAGCTACGCGCAACGTCACGGTTTCGCCCACACATTTGCGTCCGGCGTGGTGAAGGGCCGGTGGGTCGTCATCATCGGCGTTGTCGCGCTCCTGGGTGTCGCCGCCATCCCCATGACTCAGATGTCTCTCGGCATGCCCAATGGATCAACCGCGAATCTTAATACGACCGAGCGGCAGGCATCCGACGCCGTCACCCAGAGTTTCGGTGAGGGCTACAACGCGCCGCTCATCACCGTCATTCATGCATCAGACGGAGAACACTTCGACGCCACCGAACTCCCCGCCATTGCCGAATCGCTCGAACACGGAGAATCTGTCGCGACAGTTAGGCCCATGGGGCTGTCTCCCGACGACACGCTCGCACTCTTCACCGTCATCCCTACTGAGGGAGCCGATGCTGAGTCCACAACCACGCTCGTGCACACGTTGCGCGCAGATTCCGGTGATCTCACCGGCGTCGCCGGAACAACTATTGGTGTCACCGGTCTCACCGCGATCAATCTCGATATTTCAGAGAAACTCGCGAGCGTGCTCCCGCTCTACATCACCATCATCGTCATCCTTTCGTTGCTGGTGCTGCTCGTGGTCTTCCGTTCGATCCTCATCCCGATTAAAGCAACCGTGGGATTCTTGCTGACCATTGGTGCGACGTTCGGGATCATGACCGCGATCTTCCAATGGGGATGGCTGAAAGACCTCGTCGGCATCGACACGGCTGGCCCGATCCTCAGTTTCCTTCCCATCATGGTCACTGGCATCTTGTATGGCCTCGCGATGGACTACGAGATGTTCCTTGTCAGTTCTATGCGTGAAGCCCACGTGCACGGGCACCAGGGAGCCGATGCCGTCATCCGCGGGTTCGAACAGTCCAGTCGTGTCGTGGTTGCTGCCGCCGCGATTATGGTCTCAGTGTTTGCCGGGTTCATCTTCAGCGAAGACAGCATGGTGAAACAGTTCGGGCTAGCGCTTGCCGTCGGGATCCTCATTGACGCGTTCTTGATCCGCATGACACTCGTCCCAGCGCTCATGGCGACCCTCGGGCGTGCGGCTTGGTGGATGCCGAGATGGCTCGACAAAATACTCCCGAATCTGGACATCGAAGGCGACCGCCTCACGGAGTACCTTCGCACACAAGGAGGCCTCACCCGAACGCACAGGGCCGAACAATCAATTGGATAACACACCCTCGCACGGCTGACATGCCATGCGCATCCAGCCCACCAGGAGATTTTTCTGCGCTGCCAACACCCTGAAGGAAGCACTAGCCCAAGAAGACACCGAAACTTCACCATACGTCGGGCAGTTCTCACCGATAATTGCCAGGACCCAGACCATTCATGAAGCGATTGAGCCGATCGCTTTCGACTGCGTGAAGTTCATCATTGTCCGTGCTGGCAGTGCGCTGTTGTTTAGTGAGTTCGGTGCCCGCCACGTCAACCTTGGTGATGTCGTCGTGCTCGCGGCGAACACGCTCTGCGGCGCTGAGCCCGAAGGTTGGGTATCGACAACGACGCTCTATCTGGATCGAGACTATGTGATCGATCAGGTGTTCTGGCAGTACGCCGCACGCTTCAAGGATCGGCTTGATGCCAGCATCTTCCTTGATGCGAACTATGCGGAGCCGGCGCAGGTCGTTCGGATGGGTGATGATCGTGCTGGATTGCTGATGCCGTGGCTGGATGAGCTCGCGGCGTTGAGTGTCGAGGGTTTACCCGCGGTGCATTTCTACCGGGCGCAGGCGCTCGTCTCAGCCGTTCTCGATGTCATCGTTCCGCATCTTGCCGTCACTGACGAGCGGATCAGTTCGACGCAGCGGAGCACCGTTGTGCCTTCCGCTCCACGACACCGAGTGTTTCGACCGGTGCGTGATGAGGCCCGGAGAGTTGCGGAGCTCATCGCCGGTGAGCTTGATCGTCGGTGGTCGGTGCCCGAGTTGGCGGGCGCGGTGCATCTGTCTCCATCGCAGCTTCGGCGGGTGTTCACCGCTTCGTTCGGGAAGTCTCCTATCGCGTATCTGACGATGCTGCGCGCGGAACGGATGGCACTTTTGCTGAAAGTCACCGACTCGCCGATCTCGGTCATTGCCGCGTCTGTGGGGTGGGGTGATCCTGATTTCGCCGCACAGCAGTTTCGCCGGAGTATCGGGGTCGCTCCAAGCGAGTACCGCCGTATCAACCGCAAGACCCGGTTGTCGACGCACCCCGAGTGAACGCGCGTGCGTCCGGGTGAATCGACCATGATCCGGTGCTCGGATCACCAGGGTGCCTGCTTCTGGGATAGAGGTGGGCTGACCACGTCGGGTTCAGTGATGCACCTGACGGTCGCTCACATTTTGTCCGTCGTCCGTCTCGATTGCGTTTCCTGAGTCCTTTCGCGCACCTTCTGGTCGCAGAGGTCACCCGCCGTGTGCGGGTACCTGCGGAAGGAGGTTCACGATGGCGACCAGCGAGGAGGTACGGGCGGCGCGGGATGCGAAGCTTGACGCCCTGCATGAACAGCTCACCGGCGCGGTGGAGTCGTTGGTGTCGGGTGAGGACTGGAAACGAGCGTTGGAGTTCGCGGCCCGGTTTCGTGCCCGTTCGTTCAACAACACGCTGCTGATCTTTGTGCAGCATCAGGCGGCGTTCGAGGCGGGCCGGGTGCCGGAGTCGGTGCCGTCGTATGTGGCTGGGTTCAAGCAGTGGCAGGCGCTCGGCAGGCACGTCTCAAAGGGCCAGTCGGGGTACATGATCCTCGCTCCGGTGACTGGTCGGTTCGCGTCGTTCACGCCGAAGGTGGCGGAGTCTTGGCGCAGGCTCGGCAGGTTCGAGAAACCGAAACCGGGTGAGGCGGTGCGCTCCCGCATGGTCGGTGTCCGCCCAGCCTACGTCTGGGACGTCTCCCAAACTGATGGCGACCCGATTCCTGCGCCGCCATCACCTCGGCTACTGGAAGGCGAAGCGCCCGACGGGCTCTGGGATGGCATCGCACATCTCGTGGAAGCGGAGGGATTCACCGTGATGCGGGTGCCGCATGAGGGCATGATCCGCGGCGCAAACGGTCTCACCGATTTTGGTGCACGGACGGTGGCGGTTCGGGAGAACATGCCCGAGGCGGCGCAGGTGAAGACCCTCGTGCACGAGCTCGCCCACGTCCTCCTGCACGGCCCAGACAACGCCGATGCGACGGGGCATCGCGGGATCGGTGAGGTGGAGGCGGATTCGGTGGCGTTGATAGTCGCCGCAGCGCACGGCATGGACACCAGCGACTACACGATCCCGTATGTGTCGGGATGGGCGGCGACCGTGCCGGAGAAGTCCCCAGTCGAAGTCGTCCAAGCCACCGGCGAACGAGTCCGAAAAACATCCGCCAGTATTCTCGACCAGCTCCCCACCGTGCAGATCAGCAACGGCGACCCACCCGGACTCACCCGCGACACCCCAGCACGGAAACACCCCGCGCCTATGGCGGATACCGTGGGCGATCCGTTGACTGAGGAGCCGCGCCGCGCGGTCGCGTCGTCGGTGAGGAGCCTGTGATGGGTGCCGTGGATCTGTTCGCCGAAGTCGGCGGGATGCCGCTCTCGGAGGCGGCGGCGCGGTTCGCTGCGGCGGGAGTGCCCGTGTTTCCATGCGTGCCGGGCGAGAAGCGCCCGTTGGTGCGCCGCGGCTTCCATGACGCGACAGTCGACCCGGGTCAGGTTACGGCGTGGTGGTCGAGGTGGCCGTCGGCGAACATCGGCATCCCCACCGGTGCCGTCTCCGGGGTGGAGGTTGTCGATGTCGACGTGCATGTGACCGGCACCGGATTTCCCGCCTTCCGCGAAGCGCACCGTCAAGGACTTGCCGCGGGGTGGGCTGGGCTCGTGCGCACTCCCTCCGGTGGCGTTCACGCTTACTACCCGGTGAACCCTGACCGTGCGCAGTCATCGTGGCAAGCAGCGCGGGCGCATGTTGATTTCCGTGGTGAGGGCGGCTACATCATCGCGCCGCCGTCGAAGGTGCTACGCCCCGGTGGGGTGCGGGCACCATACCGGTTCATCGTCGCATCAGGTGATACCCCGGTACCGGTGGATGCGGCGCGGCTGCGCGAGTTCCTCGACCCTCGCACCCCGATCCCTATCGACCGTGCGCGCGCTCAACGGTTTGCGCGGCAGGGGTCGGATGCGAAGGTGCTCGCCGGCTGGGTGGCGGGCCGGGGTGAGGGCGAGCGGAACCGGGGCCTGTTCTGGGCGGCGTGCCGGCTCGCAGAGTCAGGCGCTTCACCGGATACGACCCTCGACGCTCTCGGCCCTGCGGCCGAGCATGCGGGGCTCAGGCCGCGGGAGATCATGGCGACGATCCGCTCCGCCTACCGGGCCACCCACCCCGCCCTCCGCACGTCCGTAGAGCCCGTGGCGGATGAGCGGCGTGTGGTGCGCGGATCACCAGGGCGGGTGATCTCATGAGCACCACTGAGACTGTCTCGCCGCGGGGTCGCCGATTGGCGGTGGTGACGGCGATCACGGGCACGGTGTTCATCGCAGCCGGCGCGTTCTGGCTGTCGTTCACAGCGCTTGCCGATCTGGCGCGCCGGTCTGGGATCGATGCGGGGCAGGCGTGGGCGTGGCCGTTGATCGTGGACGGTATCATCGTCGTCGCAACCGTCGCCGTCGTCGCCCTCGCCAGCCAGCGCCGCCCGACCTGGTATCCGTGGACGCTCCTCGCCGCCGGCGCCATCGTGTCCGTCACGGCGAACGCGATCCACGCGATCATCGCCGCCGACACCGACGTCCCGGCGGTTCTTGCAGCGTCGGTCGCTGCGATCCCGCCACTGGTGCTGCTGTCGATCACGCACCTCACCGTCATCCTCACCCGCCCCACCACCACGCCGGACGCTGACGTGATTGAGGACGCTCCCGCCGAGGTGGTCGCTCCATCGCAGGCGGTCGCCGTATGGGAAGTGGAGCAGGCGCATGCAGTGGAGTTGCCTGTGGTGTCGGTGAGTGAGCGGCGGGCGGAGGCGACCCAGTTGCGGGAGGTGGAGGGGTGGTCGAACAAGCAGATCGCCCGGCACCTGGGCGTGCATCCCTCGACCGTCGGCCGTTGGTTCACCCCAGCCATCAGCAAGGAGGAGACCTCGTGAACGAGAACGCAGAAACGAGCCGCGCGGAACTACCGGAGACGCAGCCCGAGATAGTTGAGGGTGCGGAGGCGGAGCGATCGGCGTTCGCCGTGCACCGCGACCCCTCCCTCACAAGAACTGCTACTGATCCTGGTTCGCGGGTGGGGCGCGGGATCGCGTGGGTACGTCCGACTGATCTGATCGCGTCGAGTACCGCCAGGATCGCTGGCCGCGGCATCAACTTTCAGACCGAGCTCGCGCATCGTGCCCGCCGCGCGCCAGGCCACGCCTACCGGGCGACCCGGAATCATGCGCACGACATTCGGGATCGCCGAGCGGAACGCGCGGAATCTGCGGGGCCTGCGGTGTTCGAGTCGTTCGATGTGTTCGAGCCGCAGGATCGGCCCCGCTCGTCGTCGTGGGTGCGGCCATCTGGGATCGGGCTGGGGTGAACGGCCATGTACTCAGATCGGTGGAGAGGCGTCGGTGGGGAGCCGGTGCGCACCTACCTGTCAGGAGGTGCCACCATGCCACAACCCCACACCCCACGCCGCGACGGTCGCGGGCGTGGTTTCGAGAACTCAGAACGACTCCGCGAACTCCTCACCCGCCTCAACACTGCCGGCCCGGACGCCTGGCGGACGGACCCCGATGCAGCGGCACTCATGCGGCACGCGGCCGACAAGTACGCCGCCCTCGCCCGCAAGCATGGCCTGGACCCGTGGGAGGCGGCGACCGCGGCGTTCGAGGCGATGCGCACGCCCTCAGTACGGCGGGCGGATGATCCCTGGGCGGTCATCACCCGCGCCGTGCAGATTACCTGCATCGCAGAAGACCGAGCCAATGGGCTGCTGTGCTCCGTGCATCAGGCACGCCGGCCCAGGTACTCGAGTTTCCATGACGTCGAACGCTTCTCCGACCGCGAAAACCCCCTCACCGACTACCACCCCGCATTCCGCGCCGACCCCTTCGCACACGATGACGACGGCGCCGACGACGAGGTTGAGGTGTCGGGGTCGACGGGGGTGGAGTCGGCGGTCGAGGACACGATCGCATTGCTGTGCTGGTACGGGTGGGAGCCCGAGGTCGCGCGAGCGGCGGTCGAGTGCATCTGCGCACGCCTCGCAGAGTCCGTCTCCCGTGTGGGAGCGTACGAGTCACTGCGGCGCGACCGGCACGCCCGCGCCCTGCTCGACATCCCCGCACCGTCCTGGTACCGGCTGCTGCGGATCATCCTCGGCGCCCCCGACGTGCACCTGGCCGGCACGAACGCGGGCCGTGGGGTGTTGCTGCGGCTGCTGATCGGCGACTCCCTCCGGCACCTGTTCAACGATGCCGACCTGAAAGTGGCGATCACGATCGCCGCACCCGGCGTGATGCGGGGACGGCCGTGACCGAGGCGGGGCATATCGAGCTGGAGCGTGCCGTGGATTCAATCTGGGCCGGCCGCCGCCACCGCGAAGACTACGGCGACCTCGACGCGCTGGTGGAGTCGATCGCACGAGATGGGCTGTTGCAGCCGATCACGATCACCCCGGACGGAATGCTGATCTGCGGCGCCCGCCGTCTGGCAGCGATCCGCCGACTCGGGTGGAAGACCGTGAACGTGTGGGTGCGCTCCGGCATCTCCACCACCCTCGGGCAGCTCCTCGCCGAGCAAGACGACAACCTCCTGCACAAGCCCCTCACCCGCACCGAGGAAGCCACCCTCTACGCCGAACTGAAAGCCCTCATGGCCGAGGACGCGACTGGCCGGCAGGAAGCATCACGGTTCACCTCGAAACAAGAAAACCCCAGGTCACACGGTGCCGCCACCGTGGCGGCACCGCAAAAGGGCGAGACCAGGCAGCAGGCCGCGCTCATGGTCACCGGACGCAACGCCTATACCTCGCTCGAACGCATCAACGAGTTGCAGAACCTTGCCGCCGACCCCATCCAGCCCGACGACGTCCAGCGGCGGGCACGGGAAGAACTTGACCGGATCGACGCGGGCGGGTCAATCACCGGAGCCCGGCATCGCATCAAAGCCGCACAAGCACTCGCCGAACTCGACACCCTCGCCGGCGACCCCGCACAACCGGCAGGCATCCGCGACACCGCCGCAGCAGGAGCCACGCGTATCCGAGAACTCGAAGACACCGCACGGCCGGCGGACCTGGAACGGCTCGCGGAACTTGCTGTCGAGCGTGCGAAGACTGCGACGAAGAAGCGGCCAGCCCAGCTCGCATCAGCACGGCTCCACGCGGTCGAGGAGCAGCCGCGCGAGTTCCTGCCGGTGCGGTCGTTCGTCTACCTCTGGGACGAGCTCTCCACCTGGACCGAACGCTACGACCCCGAAACCATCGGCCCGACCTTATCGGGTGAGCAATGGACGATGTTCGAGAACGCCGTCACCGCGACGGTCGCGTTCCTGGATGCCGCCCGCACTGCACGAAACGTGCGCCGCGAAACCGCCTGAACCCTCCGCCCATACCCCTGGGTGCTGTGGTGCACCTGTCTGGTGATCCGAATCTCGTTGGGAAGGACACCAGGATGGACCCCACCGCTCGCCGCCACCGCACCGTGCTCATCGCCGCCATCGCTGGCGGCCTCATCCTGCTCTTCCTCATCGGTGTCGGCGTCTACGGACTCATCCGCGGACCCCAGACCACCGAACCCGCTGAACCCGCCCGTCCCGATGGGCCGGCGGTAACCAGCCCGGCATTTACCCCGGCAGCGCCGGAGCCGCTGGTCTCCCTCGGCGGACCGGAGGAGTTCGCGGCGGCTGTCGCGGAGGCGCTGTTCACCTGGGATACGACCAGTGGGTATGGGCCTGCCGATTACGCGCAGATGCTCGCCGATGTCACCGCCGACACCGAGGCCGACTCGGCTGCATCCGATGTCCGTTCCTATCTGCCGACGCCGGAGGCGTGGGCGCAGCTCCGCACGCATCAGACGCGGCAGTGGCTCACCGTCGACACGATCGAGATCCCTGCCGCGTGGGAGGACGCCGTCGTCCAGGCGGCGCCGGGGCAGATTCCTGACGGCACGGTCGCGTACACGATCACCGGCACCCGCCACCGCACCGGCTACTGGGGCACCGACCCCATCACCACCAGCCACCCGATCGCGTTCACCGTGTTCCTCACCTGCACCCCCGAACGAACCTCCGCACCGCCGCCGGCCGACCCGATCACCGACACCTGTCTCTTGTTGCGGTTGTCACAGCTCGACAACCCGCTGCGGTGACCGACCATGCTGAAAAAGCTCCTCGCCGCCCTCACCGTCGCCGCCGTCTGCTTCGGCCCCGCGACCGTCCTCCTATCCGTCGCCGTCCTCGCCAACCCCGCCGTGGCCGCGTGCGCGCCGGGGTCGTTGATCGTGGGGCCGATCCCGGACTCGCTCACTGCGACGACGAAGAACGGTGAGACGGTGAAGCTGAATCGTCAGCAGCTCACCCATGCCGCCACGATCATCACGGTTGGTGGGCAGACGGATGCGGTGGGGCGTCCGGGGGTGGTGATCGCGTTGATGGCAGCGCTCACGGAGTCGCACCTGCGGATGCTCGCCAACACCGGCACCTACCCAGAATCCGCGAACTATCCAAACGACGGGGATGCCTCCGATCATGACTCCCTCGGCCTGTTCCAGATGCGCCCGCAAGCCGGATGGGGCACCGTCGCGGAACTCATGGACCCGAGCTATCAAGCCCGCGCGTTCTACGGCGGACCCACCGGACCCAACTACCCGAGCCCCCGAGGACTGCTCGACATTCACGGGTGGCAGCAACTCGACCCAGGCAGTGCCGCGCAAGCCGTCGAGGTATCGGCGTACCCGGATCGGTATCAGAACTATCAGCCCGTCGCCGAAGCGATCCTCACCGCCCTCACCCGACCCGCACCCTCAACCGGCGGCGGTGAAAGCGGTGAGGTGGTGGTGCCGGAGACCACCAAGGTCGTGTTCCCGTTGCCGGAGGGCTCCTGGGTGCGGACCAGCCCGTTCGGGTGGCGCACCGACCCGATCACCTTCGAGACTGCGTTTCACTCTGGCAGCGACTTCGCCGCCGCCGACGGCACCCCGATCTATGCCGTTGCCGATGGGATCGTCACCCACGCCGGATACACCGGCAACTGGGGTGGACTCATCATCGTAGAGCACACCGTCGGCGGGGAACGGGTCGCGTCGTACTACGCGCACATGTGGGAGCACGGCATCCACGTCACCGAAGGCATGACCGTCACCGCCGGGCAGCACATCGGCGATGTCGGTTCCTCCGGAAAATCCACCGGCCCTCACCTGCACCTCGAAATCCGCCCCGGTGGACAAGGACAACCCGCAATCGACGCTGACGCCTGGCTCACCGATCACAACGCGGAAGGCATCACTGGTGGCAGTACCACCCGTGCGACCTGCACGCTCGGGAGTGGGTACTGATGGACGTGTTCCCCGACTTCGGCAGCGTTGGCGGTGCCAGCGACCTCCGCATGGTTGTTGGCGCGTTGCTGATGTTCGTACTCATCATCGCCGTGCTCATGCTTATCGTCTCCGCGATCGTCTGGGCGATCTCGTCCAGCACCGGAAACCACCACACCGCGACCAAAGCCCGCGTCGGCGTGTGGGTCGCCCTCGGCACGGCTGCCCTCGCCGGTGCCGGAGTCGCATGGGTGAACTTCCTCCTCGGCGTCGGCGAGAACCTGTAGCGAGCTATCCGGGTTTTCGGACTGCGGTAACCGCGCGCACCGTTCTCGGTGGGCAGTGGTGCACCTGGTTGGCAAGTCAGCCATTTCGGCTTGTCAGCAGAAGGAGTGTCATTGTGATCGACATCGACCCGAACGGGACCGGGCTTCCCGGTATCGAGCAGCTACGCATCATTGTCGGTGCGGTGATGACCGTCGGCCTCATCCTCTCCGTCCTCGCCCTCATCATTTCGGCGATCGTGTGGGGATTCGGCGCGAACAGCAGCAACCCGCACCTCGCGTCCAGGGGAAAGGTCGGCGTGCTCGTCTCGTGTGGGGCGGCGATCATCTGCGGGGCGTCGGTGACGCTCATCAACTTCTTCTGGGGCGTCGGCCAAGCCGTCTGACGCTGAGCGATCACTGACGGGATGAGCGGCCGATGAGTGTGTGTGATGTGCCGGTGATCTCCGCCGTGTGCGAGACCGTCGGGCAGGGTGCTGCGACATTGATCGCGGCCCCGTTCGACTGGCTAGCCCAGGCGATGGGCGGGGCCGCAGCGTGGCTATTCGAGGCGGTTTGGATGGTGTTCGACACCACCACACTCGTTGATGTCACCGAACCCGGCTACATCGGCGTGTACAACATCCTGTTCGGAGTCGCCGTGTTCGTCGTGCTGATCTTCTTCTGTTTGCAACTGATCACCGGACTCATCCACCGCGACCCCACTGCCCTGACCCGGGCAGCTCTCGGTGCCGCCAAGAGCATCCTCGGCAGCTTCGTTGCGATCGGACTGACCGGGTTGATGCTGGAGATCACCGATCAGCTCGCGCTTGGGATCGTGCAGGCCAGCGGCAACACGATGGAGAGCATCGGTGACCGGCTCACGCTGCTTGCGGCGGGGTTCGCGGGGATCAACATTGCCGCGCCGGGGGTCGGGGCGATCGTGACGATCTTCCTCGCTGGCCTCGCCATCAGTGCGGCGGGAATCGTATGGTTCTCGCTCTTGATCCGCAAAGCACTGCTGCTGGTCGCGATCGTCTTCGCCCCCATCGCCCTGGCTGGGTTCTCCTGGGATACCACCAAAGGCTGGTTCGCCAAGTGGGCGACATTCGTGATCGCGCTGATCCTGTCCAAGCTCGTTCTCGTAGTGATCTTTCTCGTCGCGATCACCCAGGTGTCCGCACCCATCGAACTGGATCTCGCGTCAATCAGTGACCCGATTGCCGGGGTGGTGCTGATGTTCATTGCCGCGTTCGCCCCGTACATGACGTATAAGTTCCTCTCGTTCGTCGGCTTCGATATGTACCACGCGATGAGTTCTGAGCAGGAGGCGAAGTCGGCGCTGAACCGCCCCGTGCCTGTCTCGTCGGCACCGAACGCGGGCGGGGCGAAGAAAGTGCTCGACGGTGGCGGAGCG
>Ga0209066_10001818_pt1 | contig 27407 bp, 44 predicted proteins | sample All_14_2_FD_187198 | JGI IMG/M metagenome (GOLD analysis project Ga0209066, IMG submission 187198) | Freshwater microbial communities in response to fracking from Pennsylvania, USA - Allegheny Zone_MetaG_DW_15 (SPAdes) (version 2) ...
GGCGTCAATATCGTCGGCGATGTCAGCGCCTGCTGGGTAAGCTGCCATGGTCGCCGTGTCGATGAACTCTCGGCACCGGGTCAGCAGACTGGCAATGTCGGTGTGGGTCATGATTTCGATCTGTAAAGTTGAAGTACCTGATTCAGAGCCCGTCATCCTCGCCGCCGTGATAAGCGGCAGCGTTGGCGCCGGACATCTGGACGAGTGGCTTGGCTGGCTTGCGACACATGCGGTAGCTGATGACGCGCTCGATGCCGAGTGCATCCAGCACCACATTGCTCGGCGCATCCTTGGAGCCGGCGCGAAGGCGAGATAGATAGCCGGCATCGAGCCCAGCCGCTCGCGCCGCAGCGCGCAAACTGCCGTGCTGCGCCACCAGCTTGTCGATGCACTGTGCGAGGTTCATGGCCTAGTACTCAAGTTGTGGTGCTCGAAATCAATCCGAGAACAGCTCTTTGAGCGTGCCGAGCACGAGAGCCGCCGAAGTCACCGGACCGTCATATTCAAATTCCTCGGCGACCTTCTTCCCTGCCGTCAGTACGGCGTGGACGCGGCACAACGCCTCGCCCATCATGTTTTCGCCAGAGACCTCGATGGTCACGATCAATTTCTTTTCTGCAGCCATTGCGGCTCCTTCGGTTTTGGTTGAATGCTCAGTTGTCGGGGGTGGCCGTCAGCGCGGACTCGGGCACGTCGAAGAATCCGAGCTGGCCTTTCCAGGGCACAAACGGCAGCGGTCGAGGGTCGCGAAGCACAAACCCGTAGCGGCCGACGAACCAGTGCGATTCGCTGTCGGCGATGCAGTCCACGATCTCGACGCTGCCGACGATGCCGCCGCGCTCGATGGTGTCGCGGGTGATACCGGCTTCGACTGCCTTGGGCGACGCACCGGTGCCGTGGGCAAAGATCCACGCACTCTCCCACTCGTCGCGCGTCATGCCCTTCGATGCGTGCACCAGCACGCGACCACGGAACTTGGTCTGCCAGTCGCGGTTCTCGATGTCCTTGCCGCCGTTCAGGATGAGCCAGGCCCAGGGCTGGCGGATGCTCAGTGCGATCACGATGCTTTCCCTTCAAGTACGGGCCTTGCGGCCCGCCACGGATCAGTTGACCTTCACGAACGGCGTGACGCCGCCTGCTTGGGTGGTCGGCAGCTTGCCGTCCCACTTCTCGATGGCCTTGAGCTGCACATACTCGGCACCGCCCTGGGTGGCCGTTGCCGTGGCTTTGAGCTTGATGGCATCGGCCTCACCTTGCGCCTCGATGCGCTTGCGGTCGGCTTCGGCGCGGGCCACCTTGATCTCGTTCTCCTTGCGGGCAAGTTCAAACTGAGCGTTGGCCGCTGCCTTGATGTTGGCTTCCAGCGCAGGGTCGGTCACGAGCGATCGGACGTTGGCGCTGCGGACGAAGAACCACCCCTTGCCGGCCGACTGGTCAAGGTCGGCCTGCAGGTTCTTGGTGATCTCCGAAGACAGGTCGTTGCGCTCCGTGTGAATCGTGGCGGAACCGTGCTTCGACACCGTGTTGTAGACGGCCTCGCGGGCTTGCCGGGTGACGTAGTTCATGCCGGCGCGCGAGCCTTCTTCGTCCTTCACCGACACGATGTCGCCGGGCCAGCGGGTCATGATCTCCGGGGCCTTCGCCGGGTCGATCTGCACATAGATGTCGATGTCCAGATCAGCCAGCGTGATCTTGTCGCTGGTCTGCGGCTTGAGGTCGTTGAGCTGCAGCGGTGTTTCCTTGGCGGACACCTCGGTGACCTTCTTGAACATCGTGAAGTAGACGCCGGGCGACAGCGTCTCTTTGCGGACTTGCCCCATTGTCGATTCGACGCCGATGTTTCCGGTGTCGATTTGAGTGCAGGCGGCCAGCGAGCAAACAGCCAGGGCGGTGAGGATCTTGCGCATGAGGTTCCTTACAGAAGTGAAGTGGATGGGAGGTTTGCCGCTGCAGCCAGTAGCAGCAGGATCACCAGGACAATCGCGGCGAGCCGCAGGCCGTGGCGCGTCACGACACGCGATGCGTGACGGCGTTCCACGGGACTCATGAGCTGATGTGCTACGTAGCCGACAACAGCAAGCACCAGAAGCAGAAGTAGGTGGCGCATAGGGTTTCCGAGTTGGGTTGAATACTCTTCAGTTGGTGCTCGGATTTGCGGCCAGCCAAGCATGCGGGTCATATTCCCCGCTGGCCTCGTCGTACCAATCGACCCATTCACCCTCTTCGAAGACGTTCAGCCCGCCTGCATTGCAGTAGTCAGGCTTCACGTTGTTTTCGAACTGGAAGATGTCGTAGGCCGCCAGCAGGTCCATGACCTTGACGCCCTCCGCGACGCTGCTCACCGGCACGGTGAACGACTTCATTGGCACCTGCGGAATCCACCAGACTTGCAGGTCACCTTGTTTGTTGCTCATGTTCATCCTCTCAGGCGGGGTATTCGATTTCCACGCTCATCAGGTGCGCCACCAGGGCCGTGCGCAGCTCGACCACCTGCAGCGTGGTGAACAGCAGGGCGCGCTTGTCGGTGGCAACCGGCTCGATGCCCAGCGAGCGCACGGTTTCCGCAGTGATGCCAACGCCGAACAGCGCGGCGATCTCGCCCAGCTTCCAGCGCTTGCCGTCATCGGCCAGGACGGGCGCGGCGGCCGGCTCGACCGACTCCATCACCTGGCCAACCGGGATTTGCGCAGCATCAGCGATCACGGAGTCAGCCACCACAGAAGCGATCAGGCCGCCGATACGCTGAGCACGCTCTGGCTCGATGGCCTCGGCCTTCTCCGCTTCGCGCAAGGCGGCAAATGCGGCCTCAGCGGCACGGTCATGCTCATCCTTCAGGCGCTTGGCTTCAGCTTCTACTGCGGCGCGCTGCTTGGCTTCCAACTCGGCACGCTGGCGCGCGATCTCTGCTTGCTGCTCAGCGATGGCTGCGTCCTTTGCGGCCTGCTCGGCTGCGATGCGATCCAGCTCGGCCTGGCGCTCGGCCTGCTCCTTCGCCTGCTGGGCCAGCCGGGCGGCTTCGGCTTCGCGCTCCACCATGGCGGCGTGTTCGTCCTTCACCGCAGCCGTGGTCTCGGCCAGCACATGGGCGGCTTCGGTGGCAAATTCCTCCCACGCAGCGGGGTCGATGATCATGGCCTCAAGCGCTGAAAGCCCCTTCAGCAGTCGCTCGGCAGTCATGCCAGGCAGGCGGGCTGCATCGGCGTAGGCGCGGATCTTGGCGATGCCGTCGCGGTGGCGCTGCTGGCGCGCAGCCTCAGCCGCGGCCTTCTCAGCGCGGATCTTCTCGCGGCGTTCTTCGTCGGCCTTGATCGCCGCATCAATCGGCGCTTCGAGCGCCAGGATCTCGTCGGTGATGCGCTTGGCCTCGGCATCGATCAGCTTGCCGATATCCAGCACCGGACGCTTGAATTCAAGGCGCTTCTTGTCCAGCGCCGTGCGCAGCGACACGCAGCGCTGGCGATCCTGGCGGGCCGCTTCGTTGCCCTTGACCGTGGCCAGGTCGTAGGTCTTCCCGGCCAGGTCTTTTTTCAAGGCCATCAGGCCGGCCTCAGTGCGGCTGTAGGCAACCAAGGCCTTGCCGTTGTTGATCTCGGCCCGGTCGATCACCTCGACATCGCCGATGGGTTCAAGGACTGCAGACATGGGTTCCTTTCAGCCGAAGATGTCGGCGGGCAGATCAGCGGGCGCCGTGCTGGCGGCCCGGGTGGTGGCGGTGGCAGCAGCGACAAGAGCGGCGCCGTGGGTACGGTCAAACTCGGCCAGCACTTCGGCGTAGTAGGCGGCGGCGTGGCGGGTCTTCTCGCGCATGGCGTCTTCAAGCGAGCGATCCCGTGGGATCACCCATGACGTGAGGCGCATGCGCTCAGGGACGTGATCAACGATGTGCATGTCGTGCGACTCGTAGCCGATCAGGTCATCAGGCGTGTTGACCAGCGTGTAGTCCACCTCCCACTCGTCGGCGTCCCACAGGGCCATGTAGGTGCGCATCTGCCACTCATAGTCCTTGTCGTAACAGTCGGCCAGCGCGATGGGAAACGTGGCCGCAGACCAAGGGCACTTCAGGTCGTGGCCGCGGCGGCGTGAGGCGTCGAACAGATCCGCCTCGCCGGTGAAGTGCTCATCCTCGCGGCGCTCGGTGTTCTTCACCAACGACAGACCCCGCACGCGGTTCAGCAGCGCAATGCCATGGTCTTCGCAGCGGATGCCCTTTTCAAGCTGCTTGCCACCGATCTCGAACTCGACGCCAAAGATGTCCTGCGCCACCAGCTTGCGGATGTAGGTTTTGGCGCCAACCGAGAGCGGGCCTTCAGACTTCGAGCGCGGCTCGGTCATCAGCTTGCCCATGGAGCTTGCGCGGAACTTGATGGACGGCTTCATTGGGCGCCCCCCAGCTTGCGGCGATGTTCGGCGGCGGCATTCTTGAAAGCGTTGTAGGCCGCCGACTTCGTGTCTCCAGTCTTGCCGCGGTTGGCAATCCAGAAGTCCCGGGCCGCTTCGTCGGTGGTTGTGGCATGCAGTCCACGCAGGAGGTCAGGGTCGATCAGATCCTCTTTGACCGTTGGCGCATCATCGCCGTCACCGCCAGCGCCATCGTTGTCTTCCCCCTTGGTTGACAGGCCAAGCACGCCCAGCAAGGTGTACCGGCGCAGGTAGGTAAGGGTTGAGCCAAGCTGCTGGATCTGGTTCTTCTTCCCGCTGTCATCGAACGGCCCGGGCAGCGGCTGGCCGCGCTCTTCATGCCCCAGTCGGTGCGAGACGATGCAAGTGCAGTGAACAGTCTTGCCTTCGACACGCTCATCCCAGCGGTAAGACAGGCCGTGCTTGGCCAGCATCGGAGCAATGGCGTCTGTGACATCGGACAACTCGGCATGTTTGTAGCCAACGAAGTTGCCATCATTGGTTTCGTAGCCGACGCCTTTGCGCTTGAAGATTTCGATGGGCTCAGCGCGGAACGCTGACACGGCATCGTGATAAGCCTTGCGGGCCTCGTTTGCCTCAAACCGCTCCTGCAGCGCCATCAGGCGCTCAAGCTGGGCAATGTCTGCGCCACGCTGCACAGCGATGGCCAGAAGCTGGGCCGGCGTCGTGTTCGTCGGCGGGGTGATCTGCATGGCCTGCTGCGGCTGCTCGATCAGTTCGGTCGTTGTGTCCATCACTCGATCCTCAATAGGTGCGGGCCGGCGTATTCACACACGCTCACCACGTCCCCGGAGCTACCCTATGTAGCCCCATGGCGCCGGCCCGCTTAACTCTGATCAGTCCTTGGGCTTGCAGGCCCGCCAGACGTGGCTGTAGGTCTTGCCGTACTTGGCGCACTCGGCATCCTTGGCGGCCCATGCGTCAAGCTCAGAGCCGACCGCCTGGGCCGCCATCACGAAGATGCAGCCGATCAGCGCGCCGGCCATGCGGTGTGCGCGACCCCGGCTCACATCGGCACCTGTAGGTATTCCAGGACCGACGCAACGATGTGCGACAGCGCGAGCAGGAAGAACACCCCAATCACAGTGCCGCCCAGCCACACAATGGCCATCTCGCCACGCGAGGCGATCTCGCTGCACGATGCGGGGATGTCGTCGTCGTGAAGGCCGCGGCAGATCGCGGGGCCAGGGCATGCCTTGCTCTCGCAGTCCACGCAGGCCACGGCCATGTCGGGCCGGATCACCGGCGTGTGCAGCGGCATGTCGGGCAGCTCGTGGACAAACATGATGTCGGTCGGAGGGCCAGGATCGGACTCGAAGGTGTAGAGGCGTGCGCTCATGCTGCGACCCCACCCAACAAAGCGGCGCGCTCAGCAGGCGTCACCGCTGCTTCAGCTTCAGCCCGCTTGGCCTCTTGTTCAGCCAAGCCGATTTGCACATCCTGCTCACGAGCCACGCGCAAGGCGCGCTCGATGGCCTCTTTGCGCGACAGCGGCATCCAGGCGCCGATTCGCTCATCCCACACGCACACTAGCATGTCCTCGCACACGCCGCTGACTGCATCGAACATGCCGCGATAACGGCGCAGGTCGCGGGCCGGCGCTTCTGCCATTACGGCACGGCGCTTGAACACCTCGTTGGCACGGAGCGACCCGGACAACTGCAGCTTGAGGTACGAGACCTCTTGTTCCAGCGCTTGTCGAGCGAACGCGGAGCGCTCAGCAGAGTTCTTGTGATACGCCAGGTCAGCCCGCACATCGGCCAGCTGACGCTCGTAGTGGGCGCTCAGGATGCCTTCGTCCATGCAGCCCATCACGCCACCTCGCCAACGATCGGAGCGCGAAAGCCGCGCGCCTTGGCTTCATCGATCGCCTCGACAACATCAGAGGCTTCCAGCTGCTGAACAGGGCTCAGCTCGACTTCGTGGAGGTGCTGACTGGTCTCAACACCGAAGTACCTAGCTTTCTCGGCCGTCCGCGTGAACCGCGGCTTGAAGACTGCGAATGGCATCGCTGCTCCCTGGTTCCTTCCACTGCCCCGGTGGGGCGTCTTGTGGGGAACCGATGGAAGCGATCATGTCACAACAAAAACGTGCATGCAACAAAAACGTGTGACTCTTGATTGCGTAAGAGCATAAGTAGTCGCAGCTCAGGAAAAGAAAAGCCCGCACATGGCGGGCTCAACTGGCCGAGAGGCCGAAGGAGTTCTTTGGTGGCGGCGCTGCAATGCAAGTAGAATCTTGCATTGCAGATCAACGCAAGGAGATTGAAATGATTGAGGGTCGAGGAAAAGGCGGCGTTGCCCGCGCGGTAAAGCTCTCCCCGGAAGAGCGCAAGGCTATCGCGCAGCAAGGTGTTGAAGCAAAGAAGGAGCGTGCCGCGCTGCCGAAGGCGACGCATGGTTCCGCTGACAAGCCGCTCAAGATCGGCGACATTGAAATCCCCTGCTACGTTCTGGACGACGGTACACGCGTCTTCTCGCAGCGCGGCTTGATCGCCGGCATTGGGATGTCTTATGGATCCACCAGAACCGGTGATGCACGACCGGTGGCATTCTTTGAGCAGGAAGCAATAAAACCGTTTGCAGTCAACGACTTAACGGTGATGCTCAAGAGCCCTGTGCGGTTTATGCCGGCGCACGGCGGTAAACCAGCCTTCGGCTACCCGGCGACTATCCTGGCCGACATCTGCGAGTCGGTTCTGGCGGCTCGTCAGGCAGGCGCCATCCAGCCCAGCAACCCAATCGCCAAGCAGTGTGAGGTGCTGGTTCGCGGGTTTGCGCGGGTCGGGATCATCGCCCTTGTTGATGAAGCTACCGGATACCAGAAGGACCGTGCGCGCGATGCCCTCGCCCGGATCTTGGAAGCGTTCGTCGCAAAGGAACTACAGCCCTACTTGAAGACATTCCCGGCCGACTACTACGAGCACCTGTTCAGGCTCTACAACCTTCCATACCCGCCGGTTGGGAACAAGTCCTTCAGGCCGGCATTCTTCGGCCACATCACAAACGACGTGGTCTATGCTCGACTGGCGCCTGAGCTGCTGCCAGAGTTGAAGAAGGCTGCATCCAAAGCTGAACGCCGTACCAGGCTGCACCAATGGCTGACATCGGAGACTGGGCATCCGCGACTCAGAGAGCACTTGGCGTCCATTGTTTCGATCCTAAAGCTGTCGAAAACCCCGGAAGAGTTCCGCTCCAATGTCAACATGATCCACCCCAGATACGGGGACACCATCCAGATGGACTTCGGCAAGCCAACCTAAGCGGGCTTCTTGACGACTGTCGCCGAGAAGAAGGCGACAGTCGTGCGCCAACTTTCTTACTGAGCGCTGGCTCTACAAGGACAAGCGTCGGCGAGTCAGTGGCAGTGCCACCCGCCCGTCTTGTTGTCGGCGTGACACCCGTTCCGGTCTGTGCCTCCGCTGTGGGCGAACACCGACAAAGATGCGGTGGCGATCACGATTGCAATCAAGGTCTTCATGTGTCTCAACTCCATGTGGTGCCAGGGAAGCGCCTGGCTCGCTATGGCGTCGGAACTACCGCAAGTCGGCAGTCGTAGTTCCCCTTGATGAAGGTGTTGTAGTACCTGCCCATCGAGTCTGCCGATGTCCACGACACGATCACCCTCGGCGGCACGTTGCAGTAGTGATAGTAGGTTCCGCCCAGAAGAACCACTGTGTATCCAGTGGGAGGGTGAAAGCACAGCCTGTGGATGAATGATCCCCCCATCGGCTCGCAATTCATGCGGTCGATGTTCAGCATCCCGCGGTACTTCACAAAGACATCTTCGGCCGCGACTGTCAACGGCGACAAGGCGGCAGTCACAAAAGTTGCAAGGCCTGCCATCGCGCCATAGCGTGTCATCCGCATCACATGCTCCCATCCGCGAGCTTGTCTGTCATCGCGGCCAGGATGGCGAGACCATCTTCGATGCTGTCGAAGCTTGAGAAGCCGGGCGCCGTAGCTTCTGCACGCCAATGGCCCGGGCGCACATCGACATACCGCCGGATGTGACGGCACCCGTGCTTGTCCTCGAACAGGACACCCCATCCGGGCCTCGGTTTTTCTAAGGTGCTGAAGAACAGCACTGTCCCTTGCGGCGTGCTCGCCATCGACCCATCGGGCATGGCCAAGCGGAAAACTTCAGGCAAAAGATTTTTCGACACAACGTCCTCCCAAGACAGTAGGAGAGGAAGGTTGCTGGTGTCCGGGCTCATTGGGTGAGCTACCCCATGCTCATGGGGGGCGCCAAACATGAACGCCCCAACGGGGACGCCTAATTCCCTTGATACGACCGCCTGTTTTGCCCTGTTCGGAGCGGTCTCACCCTCGCGCCATTTGCGCAAGGTCTCATAGCTGACACCGAATCGTTTTGCCAGCTGCGCGCCACCAGGTATCCCTTTGGCCGCAGCGATGGCCTCGATCCTCGTGCCGATTGTTTCGTCGTTCATGGCGCAAGTGTCGTCACAACAAAACGATGCGCAACACACGATTAAGTTGCGTCGCACGTTTTTGTTGTGTATGCTTGCTGCATGAGCGATCCACACGAGTCATCCATAGCCAAGCTGGTGAAACACAACGGCGGGCCAACTCAGTTGTCCAGACTGCTTGGCGGATCTCCTGCGTACCAGGAAATTCAGCGGTGGGTTTACAGGAACTGGGCATCCCCGATGTACCTGCTACGGCTGGAGCCGTTCATGCCAAAAGGCATGACGCTGGCCGACCTGGATGCAGACCGGTCGATCTACAAGGCCAGCAATGAGGCCGCCTGACATGCGCAGCACCACACGGTCACGGCTGGCGATGTGCAGGCAGATCAACCCAGATCCACGCATAGCCGAGCTGGCTGAGTTTGACGCGGCCGTACTGGCCAATTTTGAGGCCGAGTGGCGCAGTGCGGGATCACCTATGGCCGGGTCATTCGTGGTCTTCACACGCCCATCCATTTGGCGCCGCCTCTGGCAGTACATCACCGGGCCTTGCGCATGAGTCGACATCAAGCGTACCGCTTCGCAGCGGCCCAGCACTGCTCAGCAACACGCCAGTGTTCATCGGCCAGGCCCATGAACAGCTCCAACAGCCAGGCATGCAGCGCAGCACGCGCGGCCTCGTGATCAGCAGAGGGGATCGAAGACATGGCACTCCCAAAGGGTGAAATCAAAAGCATCTGGCTCCCGGCCAAGATCAAAGCGGCTCTGCAGGCATGGGCGGAAACCAAAGGAATTCCGGCAAACCAACTGGCTGCGCTGCTGCTTGAGGACGTGGTGTTGGCTCGGGTCATGGAGCAACGTTACTTCCTGCAACACCTTGAATCCAATGGATTCACCCCGAGCGAATACGAAGCACCCCGAGCCCGCCCGCAGTTCGTGGACTCTGTGTTTGGCAACAACGAAGGTCAGGGCTGACCATGGCCCGCACCTTCGATGCGCGAAACAAGGCGCTGCCGGTGGCGGTGCTCAACATGGCCGATCAACAGCCTGCGTGTTTCAGCTCGCGCGAGTCCTGGGTGGAGTGGCTGGACAGCAACTACCACGCGACGCTGGGCGATGGCCGGGCGCGCAGTGCGATCAACCGCGGCCAGGTTCCTGACTTCTGCTGTGACTGCACGCGCAGCCATGAGGCTCGCATGACAGAACAAGGCCGGTGCGCCAAGGCCATCCGCCGCACAGAAGTCCGGGCCAATCTCAACGCCAAGAAGGAGCCAGCGTGATGGACGAGTTCCAAAGCACCTGGGCAGCTGAGCGCGAGCATGCCCACCAGGAGCGTGAAACGCGCCTCGCTGCAGCGGCGATCGCTGCGATGTTCCGCGTGGTCCGCTGCGGCGATCCCCGCCAGGTCACAAAGCCGGTGGCCTGCGCGCGGCTGGATGGCGTTGCGCTGGTCGATGAGTCCGATGACAGCGCGGGTGGGCTGATCTGATGCGCGCTCTCAACGATCGGGAACTGGCCCGGATGGAGTTCCGCATCGGACTGTTCCGCCGTCGCGGCTGGAGTCTGCAGCGCGCCGAGCGCTTCGCCGATTTCCTAGCCGAGCGGGACCAGCAGCGCAGTGATCTGCGTGCCTGCATCGAGTGCACGCACCTGCAGCGCGGCTACGAAGGCGCGGCGCCCTGCTTTGCGGCGTCGCAAGGATGGATCAAGAGCGCATCGCGCCGGCTGGAGCCGGTCACTGATGTGCTGATGCGCTGCGAGCGCTTTGAATGGGCCAAGCCGGCATGACATACGAACTCCATGAACTCTGCGTTCTCTTCCCGCGCATCACCGGCGCCGAGTTCGAGGCATTGAAGGACGACATCCGCGCCAACGGGCTGCGTGAGCCGATCACGCTGCACAACGGCATGGTGCTCGATGGTGGCAACCGCTACCGCGCATGCCTGGAAACCGGCGTTGAGCCCGTTTTTGTCGAGCATGAAGGCGATGATCTGGTGTCGTTTGTGCTGTCAGCAAACCTGCACCGGCGCCACCTCTCCCCCGGCCAGCACGCCGCCATCGTGGCGAGCGTGACGAACTGGGCCGAGGTTCAAGGACACGGCGGCGACCGTCGCTCGGATCAAGTGGCAACGTTGCCACTTGAAACTCTGGCCGATCGAGCGAAGGTTTCCGGCGCCTCGCCGCGGACCCAGCGGATGGCCGACAAGGTGGCGAAGGCTGATCCCGAACTGGCGCGTGAAGTCGCCCAGGGCAAGACCACTCTTCCGATCGCCGTGGCGCAGGTCGAAGGCAAGGCAAAACCGGATCAAGTGGCAACGTTGCCACTTGAAACAGAGCCGAGTGATACGCCGGCTCTTGATGAGTTGATCGACGAACTGCAGCGCGAGAACAAGATCCTGCAGGCCCAGGTCGAGGCTATCAACTCTAGCGACCCCGCCGCGAAGGCTGTCACCTACGTGCGCATGTACGAGGACGCGGTACGCAAGCAGTCCGAAGAGATGGACAAGACCAAGCTGGCCACCGATCGGGAAGCCTGGACCAAGAAGCAGCTCATGCGCTGCGGCAAGGCCGTTGGTGAAGAAGACCCGACCCGCATTGCTGCAGCGGTTGAGGCCATGGCTCGTGCAGCCAAGAAGGTGGAAGCATGAAAGTCGAGTTGCGTGATTACCAGCAGTCCGCGTTTGACCAGGCGCGTGATGCGATTCGGGCCGGCGCACGGTCCATCCTGATCAGCGCGCCGACCGGGGCCGGCAAGACAGTGCTTGCATCGGCGCTGATGGAGATGGTCGATGGGAAGGGCAACCGGGCGAATTTCGTGGTGGACCGGCTTTCACTGATCGGCCAGACCAGCGACACGTTTGACCGCTATGGACTTCGGCACGGCGTGATTCAGTCGGATCACCCGCGGTGGATGCCGAGCCTCCCCATTCAGCTTTGCTCTGTTCAGACGCTGGCCCGGCGCCGTTGGCCTGATGCATCCGTCGATGTGATCGACGAGGCCCATGTGCTGCACAAGACAGTCAAGGAGCGCATTGAGTCGAAGCAGACCATTGTGGTCGGGCTGACGGCGACGCCGTTCACAAAGGGCCTGGGCAAGTACTTCGATGCGGTCATCAACGTGACCACCACACGCAAGCTGATCGATGACGGTTGGCTCTCACCCTACCGCGTGTTTTCATGCGCTGAGCCCGACATGAGCGGCGTGGCCGTGAAGTCGTCTGGGGAGTGGGATGAGCGCGAGGCATCTGGCAAGGCGCTGGAGGTCGTTGGCGACGTGGTGCAGGAGTACCTCAAGCACGGTGATGGCCGCAAGTTCATCTGCAGCGCAGTGGACACCGCGCACGTTGAAGAGTTGCAGCGCCAGTTTCTGGCGGCCGGCATCAACGTCGCCACTTACACGTACAAGGACAACGATGAGGACCGGGCTGAAACGACGGCCGAGTTTCGCAAGCCGGATTCAAGCATTCGTGGCCTGATCACCGTCACCGCTGCATCGCGCGGCTTCGACGTTCCTGATGTGTCGTGCGTGATCATGGCGCGGCCCCTGCGCAAGAGCCTGGCTGAGCACATCCAGCTGCTTGGCCGGGGGCTGCGCATCGCTGAAGGTAAGGTGGACTGCAAGGTGCTGGACCACAGCGGGAACATGGTCCGCTTCTGGCAAGACTGCGAGCACTTCTTTGACTTCGGCGTGGCCGAGCTGGATGACGGCAAGAAGAAGGAGAAGAAAAAGGCCGAAAAGAAGGAGCCCGAGCCGGTCAAGTGTCCGCACTGCCGTGCTGTTCATCGCCCGGCCCCTTCGTGCCCTGCTTGTGGCCACGAGTACCCCAAGCGGCTGACCGTTCAGCATGTGCCAGGGTCATTGCGCGAGCTTGTCTCCACCGGCGACAAGAACCTGATGCGCAAGATGCTTTGGCCGCAGATCTGCCACTACGTGCGCTACGAGCGCAAGCCGAAGGACGATGACCACGCGCAGCGCATTGCCCAGGCGATCTATGCATCGATGACGGGCGCTCCGGCTATGGCCCGGTACAGCACCACAACGCCGGTCGAGTGCTCACCAGAAGTTCGCAACAAGTTGCGGGCCGATCAGATCCGCTACGCCAAGTCGATGAACAAGCAGCGGTCTGGCGTGCGCAAGATGCCCGAGAACTGGGGCGAGACTCGCTCAGGAGCGCCGGCATGAGCAGCTTCGAGCAGGCGCTTCGGCTGGCCGGGCTGATGCCATCCAGCGTGGTGCCGGACGGCAAGATCCGCCGCTGTCGCACTGAGGCCAAGCCGACCAAGCGGAATGGCTGGTACGTTCTTCACCCCGATGGCCGAGGGTCCTGGGGCGACTGGACGACTGGCAGCGGCGAGGCGCTGGGCCACTGGAAGGATGAGACCGCCAGCACGCGCGAGGTTGACCCTGCTGTGCAAGCGCGGCTGGCTGCGCAGCGTGATGCTGAGCGCTCACGCCGCATTGATGCGATGCGTAGCGCCCGCAGGTTCTGGGATCAGGCCAAGCCACTCGCTCGCCTTCATCCGTACATCGGCCGCAAGGGTCTGGCCGCACTCGGATGCGCCGGCCTGCGTGAGCATGACGGGCACCTAGTTGTACCGGTGTGGCATGGCGACAAACTGATCAGCATCCAGACCATCCACCCGGACGGCACAAAACGGTTTTGGCCAGGCGCTCCGGTCAAGGCCGGCGCGTTCGTCATGGACAGGCCGGGAGCAGCGCTCACATGCGTGTGCGAGGGCCTGGCAACAGGGCTGGCGATCTACCAATGCGTGCGCCATGCCCGCGTGATCGTGGCGTTCGACGCCGGCAACTTGGCCCCGGTGGTGGATCGCATCAGGCCGAGTGGATCAGTCGTTGTCGTGGCTGACAACGACCACGGTACGCAGGCTCGCCGCGGCGTGAATCCAGGCATCGAGAAGGCCACCAATGCGGCCGAGCTGATCGGCGCCGGCGTGGCATGGCCTGAAGGCGTCGAAGGCACCGACATAGCCGACATGCTGAAGGAGCTTGGGCCGCAGGGCGCCAAGCGTATCGAGCGGCTGATCTTGGCAAAGGCCAAGTACGTGATGAGGGCGCCTGTGTCGTGACCATGAGCTTGATGCCGCTGGTTGTCGGATTGAACGGCACGGCCAGCGACACGAAACCCCCGAGTGTGAGGAAGACGCGGAAGCAGGGGACCACGGCGGCGAGGCTAGCACCGTGAGCGTTGAAAAGGCTGGCGGGTCATGTAGCGACGGGTGGTGTCGGCATGTGAAGGCCAAGCAAGGATGGGCTTGGTCTGTTTGCTCTGGGTGGTGGCAGTAAGACAACCCGGTATTCAAGGATTCCAGAGACGTGATAGGTGAACCAATGGACGCGAGAACCGAAATTTGCAAATTGCCCGTTGACCCCTGGGGCTTGACCCGGCGGCAGCGCGAGACGATCCACGCGATGACCCAAACGGGCAACCTGAAGCTGGCGGCCAGGGCAACCTTCGTTGAGGAATCGACGGTCGATGACCACCTGCGAGCTGTGCGCCTGAAGATGGGCGTGCGTTTCACCGCGCTGGCGATGGTGCAGTGGGACCGGTTCGCACGGGGCGCGGCATGAGCCGAGCACTGATCCGCCGCCAGGAGCGAGATGCCCGCCAGCTGGCCAAGAGCAAGTCGTTCCGGCGCGAGGTGGCCAAGCAAGTGCAGCAGGCCAAGCAGGAGGCCGCCAAACAGCCAATGGCTGGAGAACAGATCACCGACTTGATGATCTACGCGGTGCAGGCCGTGGCAGCCATCGGCGCGGGCGATGCGGCAGAGGCCGACCTGCACAACATCGCTTGCATGGGCAATGTCTCGCTGGTGCTGGCCGAGCAGGGCCTGGGCGCCGAGCTGCTGGACGACATCCGCGCCGGCCAGGACGCTGTGGTTTCGATGATGGCCCGGCATGAGCGAGTTGGCCGTGTCGGCGCCTCTGGCCCTGAGCTGGTCGCGTTGCGCCGGCTGCTGGAGATCCACGAGGCCCAGCTTGAGGCCGGCCCGACCCGTGGCGAGATGGTGGCGGCCCTCAACGAGATTCGCCGCCGCATGTCCACCGGGCAGGTGCTGAACACGGCAGCGGAAGACGAGCGCCGCAAGGCTGAAAGGGAAGCAGCTTGACCACACACGATGTCTCAGGAGCGGAAACGCTGGAGCACATGCGCCGCCTGGCCGATCTGCGCGGCAACGCCAATGCCAGGGCGATCTACCTCGATGAGGTGGAGCACGCCCATGGCGCCGAGTACCGCCGCGCGCTGGCCTGTGAAGATGTCCGGCGCACCGAAGATGCCGAGCGGAGGGTTCAGCCATGAGCGCCGTCACGCATCTTCTGGCCGCCATGGGTGGCTGCGCTGCCGGCGTGCTGGCCATGGCAGCCCTGGCGATCAACCGCGCCAAGCACGACGACTTCCAGACCACCAGTGACTGGGAGCCTGACCCGCTGCCACCGCTCAACGAGTCGGCGATGGCTGAGTTGGGAGAGCGGTGATGGGGGTACCGATCTTCTTCAAAGGCGAGGTGCAGTTCGCGGCCTACTCCGACAGCAGCAGGGGCGGCCCGCGCATCACGCTGCGCCTGGACGACCGCGACAAGCTGCAGTCGTTCGTGGGCCAAGAGAGTAAGCGCTACGCAATGGTGCTGGTGGAGCTCGGGGCCGACGAGCAGCCGGTGCCGCAGCCGGCGCAGCCCAGTCAGTCCAAGTCGCAGGAGTGGGCAAAGCTCGGGCCGCTATGCCGCTGGGCCGTGGAGCGCTGTGGCGAAGAGCAGTTCCGCGACTGGGTGCGGATGGAGTTCGGGTCGGCGATGGATGGTGATCTGACTGCAGCCCAGTGCGGTGACGTGCTCAAGGGGCTGTGCGGTGTCGAGTCGCGCAAAGACCTGGACACCGACAAAGCAGCCGGCGCGCTGTTCCGCGAGGTGGTGATGCAGCGCTATGCGTGGTGGCTCAAAACAGAGGGGGTGGCCGCATGATGATCACTCTGCCATGGCCACCGTCGAGTCTGAGTCCGAATGCGCGGCAGCACTACATGGCCTTGGCACGGGCTCGGAAGGCCTACCGCACTGAGTGCTGGTACCAGGCGCACCAGCAGGGCCTGCGAAAGATCGACGCCACACAGCTGCACCTGTCGATCGAGTTTGTGCCGCCAAGCCGGCGAGCATTCGACTTGGACAACTGCTTGGCCCGGATCAAGTCGGGCCTTGATGCGCTGGCCGACATCACTGGGGTGGACGACAGGCACTGGTCCCTGACCATCCGGCGCGCTGACGAGATCGGCGGCATGGTCCGCGTCAGCGTGGAGGCCGCATGATCATCGACCGCGACACGCTCCGGGCTGCTGAGCCGCACATCCGCGCGCTGGCTAGGGCGATCAAAGCCGAGCGCCGCGAAGTGGTGGAGGCGCTGGAGGCATTCGCCAGCATTGAGCAGGCGCCGCATCTGCCAATTGAGCATCTGCCAGCCACACTCCCGGCGGGGCGGATAACGCGGCTGCTGACGGCCAGGCCCAAGAACCCGCCCAAGCGCAGCGAACCGTACCGCCGCTGGGTTGCCACGCTGCCGTGCGCTCACTGCCGCATTGAGAACCACTCGAATGCATGCCATGCCGACGAGGGCAAGGGCGCATGGATCAAGGCAGGCGATGAGACGTGCTGGCCAGGCTGTGTAGACCGGCCTGGGGTGGTTGGCTGCCACACCTTGCTTGGCGCCACCGGGAAGCTTGGCAAGGTCGAGCGCCGCCGCCTGGAGCGCATCTATGCGGCCGAGACGCGGACCCTGGCGCGAGAGACCGGCCATTGGCCTAAGGAGTGGGACTGATGCGATGCGCCGCCTGCAAGCGCCCCATCTTCACGGAACCGACCGTGACGCTCCAAAGCCGAGGCACCAGGACGCACTACGGCCCCGTGTGTGCTCGCCGCCTTGGTCTCACCTTCAGCGCCGTCAAGCAAGCGGCCCGGCGCATCTCGCATGGTCGACGCTGCACCAAGAACACCACGCAGCTGGATCTATTTCAACAACCTGAGCACCTGGAAGATGCCCACGCATGACCGCACTCGTAGAACCCATCACCGGCGCTGAGCGCTACGCCCGCGCCCTGGAAACCAAGAACTTGACCGTCAAGACGCTGGAGCGGTGCGATGTTGACCAGCTCATCGCCGCCGGCTGGGCAGGGAACGGCGACCCTGGCAAGCAGTTGGCCCTGGCCCTGTACCGGCTGCAGGTGGTGCGGGACAGGTCAGGCCTGGCCGCCGTGGTCGAGCGCGCCGGCCTGGTGCTGCAGGATCGACTGAAGGGCCGCGGCTTGATCACTCGCACATCGCGCCAGGCGCTGGTTGTGAACACGCTGCGTCACTGGCTCAACCCGACGTGCGACTGGTGCATGGGCCGCTGTTACGTCGAGATGGAGGGCTCGCCGACGCTGAGCCTTCAGGAATGCGACGCCTGCCATGGCACCGGGCGCACACCGCTATCCCGTGTCATCCCGTCAAAGCAGCGCGGTCATGCCGAGTGGCTGCAGTCCGAGTGGGATCGGGCGGTCTCTGAGGTGATCGGCGCCATGGCCGCGCACCTTCGTCCTTCGCTGGAGTTGTGATGAGCGGACAGCCTGTGATCGAACCAGAAGCCGAAGACCGAGTGATTTTCCGCCGCGATCTGCAGCGCGAGTGCAAGGTCAGCAGTGAGACCATGCGCCGCTGGCTCAGGAGCGGGAAACTGCCAGAACCTGATTTGCAACTCAGCGGAAAATCTACCGGGTGGAGGGCCTCCACGCTGCGCGCCGCAGGCATCAAGATTGTGTAGGCATCCGCGTAGGCATCCGCCCATGGGCACGAAGCATTTTCATAGTAGGCAGTGACTCTCACAGCCTCCGCCAGGACATCGAGCGTGTGGTGCCGGCCCACCATTGACCTGTTCATTGTCAAGGTTTCCTGGCAGCCAACCCCGATGCCTGGCGTCATACTGGCGCTGCGAGCCCGCGTGACAACAGTCGCCCGTCCCTCCCTCGGGTGGGCTTGCTTCAGGCGCCTTCGGGCGCCTTTTTCTTGGGCAGGGCGCTGACGGCCCCTGATGGCCCCATCACCCGGCCGCGACAATGCCGGCTCGCCCCAGCCGACCTGCTTGATGCCCCAGCCGACCCCCATCCCAGCGCCCACCCCGGCGCAGACCTTGACCCAACTGCGGGCCGGCCACCTGCGAGGCACCACGCGCCTGGACCTGCGCGGCTGCCAGCTCACCGAGCTGCCCACCGAGGTGCTGGCCCTGGCCGATACGTTGGAAGTGCTGGACGTTTCCAACAACGCCCTCCACACCCTGCCCGATGGCCTGGCCCGACTGTCGAAGCTGCACACGCTGTTCGCCTCGAACAACCGCTTCAACACGCTGCCAACGGTGGTGGGCCGTCTGCCTGCGCTCGACACGATGGGCTTCAAGGCGAACCAGATTGCCGAGGTGCCCGCACAGGCCCTGGCTCCCACGCTGCGCTGGCTGATCCTGACGGACAACCGCATCGCTGCGCTACCCGCCACGCTGACCGACTGCATCCGTCTGCAAAAGCTGATGCTGGCCGGCAACCGCTTGAGCCAGCTGCCCCGCGGCATGGGCCGCCTGCAGCGGCTGGAACTGCTGCGCCTGTCGGCCAACCACTTCGAGCACATCGGCCAAGCCCTGCCCGACGACCTGCTGGCCCTGCCGCAGCTGGCTTGGCTGGCCCATGCTGGCAACCCTTTCAGCGCCGCTCACGAGTGGCACGCCCACACGCTGGCCACCGCCCGCACCATCCCCTGGGCTGAGCTGCAAGTGCAGGCCCTGCTCGGCGAGGGCGCGTCAGGCCACATCCACGCCGCCCGCTGGCAGCCCGCCGGGCAAGCGGCCCAGAACGTGGCGCTGAAACTCTTCAAAGGCGCCGTCACCAGCGATGGCCTGCCCCGCAGCGAAATGGCCGCCACCCTGGCCGCAGGGCAGCACCCGCACCTGGTGGGCGTGCTGGGCCTGCTGACCGACCACCCCCACGGCACCCAGGGCCTGGTGATGCCCCGCCTGGCGGCCCATTGGGCGCCACTTGCCAGCCCACCCAGCATGGCCAGTTGCAGCCGTGATGTGTACCGCGCCGATCTGCGCCTGCCCGCCGCCCAGGCCATCGCCATCGGCCAAGCCGCCACCGCCGCGCTACAGCACCTGCATGCGCAAGGCCTGCAGCATGGCGATCTGTACGCCCACAACCTGCTGGTCGACGGGCAAGGCAACGCGTTGCTCAGCGACCTGGGGGCGGCCTCGATGCTGCCCGCCGACGATGCATCCCGCACCAAGGCCCTGCAGGCCCTGGACCACCGCGCCCTGCGCATCCTGCTGCAGGAGCTGGCCCAGCACGGTGATGCACCGGCCACGCCACAGCAGTAACGCCAGCCGGCAGCTGCCGCTCTGAAGACATCGACACCGGCGCATCGCCGGGCCTCAAGCAGACTCAGGCCACTGGCGCCGGAGCGGCAGCCTGCATCAAGCGGAACTGCGCAACCGAGATGAGCTTGCTGTGCTGGACATCCCACAAGATGAACTTGAAACTCGGGGCCACGTCGCGCAGGCGGAGGCGCTTCACCTCGTTAAACAGGTGCGCATGCTCCCGATGACAGGCCGCCAAGTGGTAGTTGGGGATCCGCGCCGACAGGTGGTGAACGTGGTGATAGGCGATGTCGGCCGATAGCCAATTCAACAGCGGCGGCAGTGCCAGACAACTGGCGCCCTCCATGGCGCCCCGGTAGTAGTCCCAGCCGGCGTCATCGCTGGCGTAGGACGCCTCGAAGTTGTGCTGGATGCTGAAAAGGATGATGCCAACAGCACCGCCCATGGTCAGGCTCACCAAGTACACCGTGAAGAAGGCCGCAACACCAAAGTAGGCCGACGCGCCCCACCACAGGCCCAGCAACACCAGGTTGTTGCCCGCCATGTGCCAATACTGCGTGGCGTTCTGCCAGTGCGGGGTGGTGAACGCGGCAGCGAGGGAGCTCACCGGCGTGCGGGGATGCCGCCACTTGGCCTTGCCCAGGTACAGCATGAACTTGATGCTGCCCAGCGCCCAGTTCAAGCGCGGGTTCACGATGAAATACATGAAGGCACCGGGCACGGTGAACAGGATGTTGCGCAGCACCTGATACCGCCTCTGTCCCGAAGGCGTGAGCTTGGCGAAGGCAGCCACCGAGATGGTTCCCAGCGGGCCGGTGTACTTGCTCCAGTTCCCATTGGTGGCGTGGTGGTAGTCGTGGTGCTTCGCCCAGACATACTGCGGCATGCCGCAGAACACACCGGCGACAAAGCCGAAGAACTGGTTGAGGCGCTGCGTCTGGAACAGGCTGTGATGGCCGCAGTCATGCATCAGCATGAAGATGCGCACCGTCAACAATGCAACGATGACGATGCAGGCCGCTGCCAGATAGCCGGACACCGCGAAGCTCTCCAGCGCGAGATAGAAGAAGATCAGGAACGGGATGAAGGTGTTGAGGATCTGAACCGCTGCCCGCGCGTCGCTACGCCGGGCATACCGGGCGACCATCTGGGAAACCTCGGCTTTGATGCTGGATGAGGGTGTCATGGAAAGGAAGGCAGGAAGACGAGGTCGCGCAGGCCAGCATTCTGCGCCCGTTGTGTGTCTTGAGCCCGATCCGCGGCCAGAACGAATGGACGACGCCTCCGGCCCAAAGGCTCAAGGCGCACTCACCAGCCAGGCGCCTGGCGAATCGCGGCGACCACATCACAGCGTACCTGCCGACCGGGCCCATCTGCGACCAACACAGTGGCTGCTGGGGTTGGCGCGCTGCCGGCCCTGCTATTTGAGGGTTGCCGGGCCTCAGAACCAGCGCCGCAGCCCCGCCAGCCCGGCGCTGGTGCCAGCCAGCGGCTTGTACTCGCACCCCACCCAGCCGGTGTAGCCCAACTGATCGATCAGGTCCATCAGGTACGGCAGGTTCAGCTCGCCGGTGTCGGGCTCATGGCGATCGGGTACGCCAGCGATCTGGATGTGGCCAATGCGGCCTTTGCTGCTTGCCGCCAGGCCATCGCGCAGCTTCGTGGTGAGGTCGCCCTCCATGACCTGGCAGTGGTAGGCGTCGAACTGCACGTGCAGGTTGGGCGCACCGATGGCCTGCACCAGGTCATGGGCCTGGGATTGGCGGTGCAGAAGGTAGCCGGGGTTGTCTCGCGTATTCAGCGGCTCGATGCACAGGCTCAGGCCGTGAGCCTGTGCCTGCTGGGCTGCCCAGGCGAGGTTGTCGCGGTAGGTGTGCCAGCAGCGGTCGATGTCTTGGGACGACGCTGCAGGCGGTACCAGGCCGGCGAGCACATGGAGGCGCGGGCAGCTCAGCGCCAGGGCGTAGTCGAAGGCCTGGGGCAGGCTGTCGCGAAAGCGTTGTTCGCCGCCAGGTTGTGCGGCCAGGCCACGCTCGCCGCCGGCCCAGTCACCGGCCGGGGCGTTGATCAACACCTGTTGCAGCCCGGCTGATTGCAAGCGCTGCGCCAGCAGCTCAGCCGACCAGGCGTAGGGGAACTGGCATTCCACGGCGCGGAAGCCATCGGCCGCCGCTGCGGCAAAGCGGTCTTCAAAGGCATGCTCGGTGTAGAGCAGCGTGAGGTTGGCGGCCAGGCGGGGCATGGTGGGTGATCAACGTCCGCTCAGCGCACCGCGCTCCAACCGCATCACGCGGTCACAGCGAGCGGCCAGTTCGGGATCGTGGGTGACGATGACGAAGGCGGTGCCGTGTTCGCGCGCCAGCTCCAGCATGCGGCCGAAGACGGCGGCGGCGGTTTCGCGGTCGAGGTTGCCGGTGGGCTCGTCGGCCAGCACGCAGGCGGGTTGCGTCACCAGGGCACGGGCAATGGCCACACGCTGGCGTTCGCCACCCGAAAGTTCACTGGGCCGGTGCCGCGTGCGCGCCCCCAGGCCCACCGAGGCCAGCAGTTGCTCGGCCTTGGCGCGGGCCTGCGCCAGCGGCAGGCGGCGGATCATCAACGGCATGGCCACGTTGTCCAGCGCGCTGAACTCGGGCAGCAGGTGGTGGAACTGGTAGATGAAGCCCAGGTGCTGATTGCGCCAGGCGCCCTGCTCGGCCGCACTCATCGTGGAGCCGGCACCGTTGAGCGCACGGCCCATCAGCTGCACCTGGCCGGCCGATGGCGCATCCAGCCCGCCCAGCAGGTGCAGCAGCGTGCTCTTGCCCGAGCCCGAGGCGCCCACCACGGCGACGATCTCGCCGCGATTGACGGTGAGGTCCACGCCTTGCAGCACGGTCACGTCCAGGCCTTCACGGCCGCCCTCGTGGTAGCTGCGGCGCAGGCCGGTGGCGCGCAGCACGTCAGTCGGGTCACTCATAGCGCAGGGCCTCCGCGGGGTTCACACGGCTGGCGCGCCAGCTGGGATACAGCGTGGCCAGGAAGGCCAGCACCAGGGAGATCACCACGATGGGCACGATGTCGGCCTGCTGGGGCTCGCTCGGCATGCGGCTGATGAGGTAGATGTTGGCCGGCAGGAAGCTGGTGTGCAGCGCCCGCTCGATGGCCGGCACGATGACGTCGATGTTGTACGAGACGATCAACCCCAGCGCCAGCCCGGCAAAGGTGCCGATCACGCCTGAAGTAGCGCCTTGCACCATGAAGATGCCCATGATGGAGCGCGGACTCGCGCCCAGGGTGCGCAGGATGGCGATGTCGGCGCGCTTGTCGGTCACCGTCATCACCAGGGTGGAGACGAGGTTGAAGGCCGCCACGGCCACGATGAGCGTGAGGATCAGGCCCATCATGCGTTTCTCGATCTGCACCGCGTCGAACCAGGCAGCGTTGGTGCGCGTCCAATCCCGCACGATCACGCCGCGGCCCAGTTGATCGGCCAGCTCGGCGGCCACGCCGCGGGCCTGGTGCAAGTCAGCCAGGCGCAGCTGGATGCCCTGCGGGCCGCCGGTGCGGAACAGCCGCGCCGCGTCGTCGATGTGCATCATCACCATCGCGCTGTCGTATTCGTAGTGGCCGGCGTGGAAGGTGCCCACCACCGTCACCTGCTTCAGGCGCGGCACCACGCCGGCGGGGGTGGTCTGGCCGCTGGGGGTGACTAAGGTGATCGTGTCGCCCTCGCGCACGCCCAGCACCTGCGCCAGTTGGTCGCCCAGCACCACGCCCCATGAACCAGGCACCAGGCGCTTGAAGACGCCTGATTGCAGCTCACGGCCCAGCGGGGTGACCTGCGCTTCGTCATCGGGGGAGACGCCGCGCACCATGGCGCCGCGCATGTCTTCGCCGCGGGCGATCAAGGCTTGTGAGGCCACGAAGGGCGCGGCCGCCTGCACCTGCGGGTTGCGGCGCGCTTCCTTGGCCAGGGCCTGCCAGTCATCCAGCGGCTCGCCCCCCGCGGCATACACCTCGACGTGGGCGATCACACTGAGCATGCGGTCGCGCACCTCTTTCTGGAAGCCGTTCATCACCGACAGCACGATGATCAGCGCAGCCACGCCGAGCGCGATGCCCAGCATCGACACGCCCGAGATGAAGGAGATGAAGCCGTTGCGCCGCCCGGCACGACCGGCCCGGGTGTAGCGCCAGCCGATGCGCATTTCATATGGCCAGTTCATGGGGCGGCGATGCTACCTGACGCGCAGAGGCGGGCCGCCGCCGCAGGCCAATGCCGGCGCCGATAATGGCGCCCCATGCACCTGTTGATCCCCTGTGCCGGCGCGTTGTCTGACGCCGGCCGCGCAGCCACCGAGGCGCTTGCCCTGCCCACGCTGGGCCGCCTGCTGGCCCGGCTTCAACACCAGCGCCGCGACGCCGGCGACGAAACCACCCGCACCCCGCCGCACGAACGCGCCCTGGCCGAGGCCCTGGGCTGGCCGGTGGCCGACGGCGCCCTGCCCTGGGCGGCCCACCAGGCCCAGCAGGACGGCATCGCCGTGGGCGAACACGCCTGGGGACTGCTGACCCCCGTGCACCAGCACGTGGGCACCGAGCAGGTGTCGCTGCTCGACCCGGCCCTGTTGCAACTGGACGAGGCCGAATCCCGCCACCTGCTCGACGCCGTGCGCGAGCTGTTTGAGAGCGAAGGCTTCCAGGTGGCCTGGGGCGCCCCGCTGCGCTGGTATGTGGCCCACCCGCTGCTCGACGGCCTGGCCACCGCCTCGCTCGACCGCGTCATCGGCCGCAACGTTGACGCCTGGCTGCCTGATCAAGCCCCAGCCCGGCTGCTGCGCCGTCTGCAGATGGAGGTGCAGATGGTGCTGCACCGCCTGCCGCTCAATGCGACGCGTGAGGAACGTGGGCAACTGGCCGTGAACGCCAGTTGGCTCAGCAGCTGCGGCAAGGCCCAGCCGGTGCGCACCAGCGCGCAGCCGGCGGTGGACGAGCGCCTGCGCAGCGCCGCCCTCAATGAAGACTGGGCCACCTGGCAACAGGCCTGGCAGGCGCTGGACGCCGGCCCCATCGCCCAACTGCTGGCCGCCGCTGAACGGGGCACGCCGGTGCAGCTCACCCTGTGCGGCGAGCGCCATGCCGACCACTACGCGCCGCCCGCCACCACCGGCCTGCTGCAACGCCTGCGCCGGTTGCTGCCCGCCCGTGCCCCCGAGGCCGCGGCGCGCACCGCGCTGGCCGATCTCTGACTCCGGATCCCATGACCTCTCCCCGCATCGAGACCCGCGAGGTGCCGCCCCGCACCGCCTGGGCGCTGGAACAAGCCGGCATCCACCCCCTGCTGGCTCGCCTGTACGCTGCCCGCGGCGTGCGCCATGTCGACGAGCTGGACGACGCCCTCAAGCACCTGCTGCCGCCCGATACGCTGCACGGCAGCGCCGCCGCCGCCCGCCTGCTGGCCGATACCCTGCAAGCCGGCGAGCGCCTGGTGGTCGTGGCCGATTACGACTGCGATGGCGCGACGGCCTGCGCCGTGGCCCTGCGGGGCCTGGCACTGTTGGGCGCCCGGCCCGATCAACTGGCCTACGTGGTGCCCGACCGCGCCGTGCACGGCTACGGCCTCACCCCCGCCATCGTCGACCTGGCGCTGCCGGCCCGGCCCGATGTGCTGATCACCGTGGACAACGGCATCGCCAGCCTGGAAGGCGTCGCCCATGCCAAGGCCCATGGGCTGAAGGTGCTGATCACCGACCACCACTTGCCCGCGCTGATCGACGGCCAGGTGGTGCTGCCCGAGGCCGATGTGATCGTGAACCCCAACCAGCCGGGCTGCAGCTTTCAAAGCAAGTCACTCGCTGGCGTGGGCGTGATGTTCTACGTGCTGCTGGCCCTGCGTGCCGAGCTGCGCCAACGCGGCGTCTATGAAGGCCGCGAGCAGCCTCGGCTAGACACCCTGCTCGACCTCGTTGCCCTGGGCACCGTGGCCGATGTGGTGAAGCTCGACGCCAACAACCGGCGCCTGGTGGCGCAAGGTCTCAAGCGCATGCGCAGCGGCCGCATGCAAGCCGGCCTGGCCGCGCTGTTTGCTGCGGCCGGCCGCGATGCCCGCCGCGCCGCCGCCTTCGACCTGGGCTTTGCACTGGGCCCGCGCCTGAACGCCGCCGGCCGCATGGCCGACATGCGCCTGGGCATTGAATGCCTGCTCACCGACGACCCGAGCCGCGCCGCCGAGCTGGCCCGCTCGCTCGACGCCATCAACCGCCAACGCCGCGAGGTGGAGGCCGACATGCGCGAACAGGCCGAACTGCTGCTTGACAGCTTCGTGCCCGAAGGCGCGCCGCCCCCGGCGCTGTGCCTGTACGACGAAGCCTTCCACGAAGGCGTGATCGGCATCGTGGCCGGCCGCGTGAAAGACCGGCTGCACCGCCCCACCTTCGTCTTCGCCCGCGGGCAAGATGGCTGGCTCAAGGGCTCAGGCCGATCCATCGCCGGGTTTCACCTGCGTGACGCGCTGGACCTGGTGGTGAAGCGCCACCCCGGCGTGCTCAAGCGCTTTGGCGGCCATGCGATGGCGGCGGGCTGCACGCTCGCCGAGGCCGATCTACCCACCTTCCGCGAGGCCTTCGAGCAGGTGGCCCGCGAACTGCTCGACGACGCCACCCTGCAGCGCCGCCTGGCCACCGATGGCGCGCTGGATGCACGCTGGTTTGACCTCGACGTGGTGCGCCTGCTCGACGAGGCCGTGTGGGGCCAGGCCTTCGAGGCGCCTTTGTTCACCGACGAGGTGGATGTGGTCTCGCAGCGCCTGGTGGGTGAACGGCACCTGAAGCTGTCGGTCAAACATGCCGGCACGCTGCGCGACGCCATCTGGTTCGGCCATGCTGAGCCGATCCCGAACCGCGTGCGGCTGGCCTACCGGCTGCAGGTCGACAGCTACCAGGGCCGCGAGCGCATCCAGATGCTGGTCGAGGCCATCGGCTGACGCTGCGGCTTCAGCCGCCGCAGAGCTGGCGGCGTGCCTCGTCGTACTCGCGCGCGAGGCGGGCCACCACCTGGCCGGCGGGCACCACTTGCTGGACGGCCCCAATGCCTTGGCCGCAGCCCCAGATGTCCTTCCAGGCCTTGCTGCCGCTGAGCATGGCGCCGAAGTCCATCTTGCTGGCATCGCTGTGGGCCAGTGCTTCCGGATCCAGCCCCGCCTGAAGGATCGAGCCCTTCAGGTAGTTGCCATGCACGCCGGTGAAGAGGTTGGAGTAGACGATGTCTTCGCTGCTGCTGTCACACACCATCTGCTTGTAGGCCGGCACCGCGTTGGCTTCTTCGGTAGCGATGAAGGCCGAGCCGATGTAGCCCACGTCAGCCCCCATGGCCTGCGCCGCGAGCACAGCACGCCCGGTGGCAATGGAGCCCGACAGCGCCAGCAACCCATCGAACCACTGGCGAATTTCCTGCACCAGCGCGAAGGGGCTGATGGTGCCGGCATGGCCGCCTGCACCGGCGGCCACGGCGATCACGCCATCGGCGCCCTTCTCCACCGCTTTGCGGGCAAAGGTGTTGTTGATGATGTCGTGCAGCACCAGGCCACCCCAGCGATGCACGGCCTCGTTGACATCGGTGCGCGCGCCCAGCGAGGTGATGATCAGCGGCACCTTGTACTTCTCGCACAACGCCATGTCTTCATCCAGCCGCGGGTTGCTCTTGTGCACGATCTGGTTGATGGCAAAGGGCGCGGCGGGCTGGTCGGGGTGCGCAGCGTCGTGGGCGGCCAAGGTCTCGGTGATCTCGGCCAGCCAATCGTCCAACAACGCGGCCGGGCGGGCGTTCAACGCAGGCATCGAGCCCACGATGCCGGCCTTGCACTGCGCAATCACGAGCGCGGGCGTGCTGAGGATGAACATCGGCGAGGCGATGACGGGCAGGCGCAGGCGGCTCAACAGTGGGGGCAATGACATGGGGCGGTCTTTCTTGTCTCCGGGGGAATGAAAAAGGCGCCTGGACCGGGACGGTCGAGGCGCCTTGATGCCGATGGGTCAGAGCCGCTTTACAGGGCCTTCACCAGCTCGGGCACGGCAGCAAACAGATCGGCCTCCAGGCCGTAATCAGCCACGCTGAAGATCGGTGCTTCGGCATCCTTGTTGATCGCCACGATCACCTTGGAGTCCTTCATGCCGGCCAGGT
>Ga0209066_10001820_pt1 | contig 27377 bp, 26 predicted proteins | sample All_14_2_FD_187198 | JGI IMG/M metagenome (GOLD analysis project Ga0209066, IMG submission 187198) | Freshwater microbial communities in response to fracking from Pennsylvania, USA - Allegheny Zone_MetaG_DW_15 (SPAdes) (version 2) ...
TCCATGTTGCGCATTCGCGGCCTTGCAGCAGGCCGATGGTGGAGACGCTGCCGGCAATGATGCAGTGCTCGGCAAGTACGGTCAATGAGGCGGCGCAGTGTTCGATGGGCCAGCCGGTTTTGGGATTGAGCAGATGGGAATAGCGTTTGCCTTTGTGTTCGATAAAGCGTTCATACACGCCGCTGGTTGCCACAGCGCCACTGCGAATGGATAATTCTGCATGCTGTTTTTTTGATTTGTCGGGATTCTGGATAAACACGCTCCACGTGTCGTTATCCTGAGCGCTGCCGATGATTTTGATATCGCCGCCCAGATTCACGAGACCGCTTTTAATCCCTTCTTTCAGACACAGTGCCGCGACCGCGTCGGCTGCGTATTCTTTAACGATTCCGCCAAAATCGATTTCCATACCCGGCTTGGGCAAGGCGAATTGACTATCCTGCCAATAAACTTGTTGCCAACCCACCCGGGTCAGTAACTCCTCAATCAGGCTTTGTGCAGGCAGCTCGAAGGGGCCGTTCAGGTTTTTAAAATTCCAGGCTTGCCTCAATACGCCAGAGGTAATATCGAACAGACCATCGCTTTCCCGATAACACACATCCGCATAATTCATGATGGCGTTGGTTTCTTCATCGAGGAGGATGCGTTCTCCCGTTCCGGCGGCCTGATTGATTCGACTCAGCAGGCTCGCGGGATTGTAGCGGGAATATTTATCGTTGAGGCGTTTGACCTCGTTCACCGCCAGTTGCAAAACATAGGCCTGTTGCTGCGGATCCCGGGTCATAATTTTTACTTCGCAAGGCGACCCCATGGAGGTAAAGCTGACCGAAACCGGTTTCAACTTCGCTTTGTTAACCGCAACCACAACCGCCGCCTCCCAGCGTAACGCCGCCTCTGGATGACTCCAGCGCTTTTTCGGTGGTTTTGTGATTCAGGTATGCCGGCATGGACCAAGGTTGGGTGGCCATGCTGGCTTTGGTGAAGTTGCCTTTGTCCCATGGCTCGACTTTGCTGCAAGCGCTTGCGGCAAAGCTTGCGAACACCAAAACAGCCGCCGTTTTTACAAATTTTACCATCATAATTGTTCCGCTATTTAACCAGTTTACGAATGGCATTCAGGTTCCCTTCGCTGTAACCTGGAAAGACGCCAATCACTTTTTTATTCGGGCCAATCAAATACGAGGTTGGCATTTTGGTCAAGCCAAATTGGGTGGCCGATTGCCCACTGGTATCGATTAACTGTGAAAAAGAAGCAGGATATTTACTCAAAAACTGTTTGGCGACCCGGGGATCTTTATCCAGAGAAATGCCCACGACTTTGAATCCTTTAGGCCCAAGGCTTTTGGATAATTTGGACAGACCGGCCATGGATTCTTTGCAGGAAGCACACCAGGACGCCCAGAAATCAACCAAATAATATCTGGATTTGATACTGGGAAAATTAACCTTGATCGACTCATTGGTTAACAACGGCAAGGTGATGTTGGGAACGGGGCTGCCAACGCCGGCGAAGGCCAGAGAGGATCCGAACAGCATCATCAGTAAACATAAAATCGACAATCGTTTCATTTTTTTCTCCATGAACAAGCTTCTATTTAATATACACCTTTTATCCCGATATACACCGAGGCCAGAGTAATTTTTGTAAACTCCGGTTCTCCGGGGTAGGTGATTTTGGTACCGCCCAAACGCAGAGAGGCATTGCGTGTTCCCAGCTCGCCGCCCACGTATACGGTATTGGCGAGCGAAATTTGTTTGTCCACTTCAAGCAACGCAGACACTTGGCCGTATGAAGCAAATCGATAGTCACTGGTATAGTACAGAAACGTACTTTGCGGCGTGACATTCGGCGGCGTCAGCAAGTTATAGTATTTTGTGCCATTTTGCGAATAATAACGAACGCCCGGCTCCAGAGCCCAGCCGTTGGCCATGGCCATACGCAAAGAGCCTTTAAAGGTTGAAGAATTAACGGCCCAGCTATCGGTATAATAACGATAACTCAAATCCAGACCGGCCTCATGAAAGGACGGAATATAATGCAGATAGCGTCCGGCAAATGCCCAGCCCTGCCGCTTGTCGGGTAAATAATCCGGTTTGTAGGGATCATTCATATACCCCTGATCCAGAAAACGGGTCACGGCCGCCTGCACCAGCGAGGTGTTATTCAAAATTTGGGTCATACCCGCCAGCAATTGCCAATTGGTGTTTTTGCCGCCAATTCGCGGCATCATCGCGCCCAACTGATTCGGTGAGAGCGTATTGGCGGTAAAACTGGAGCCGAGACTGAGCATGGTATTTTGCCCGCCCAAATCGATATCCAGATTCGCGCCGGCAAAACCGGATTTATAATCATTTTCCTGGGAGCCGCCTGCCTCCACCCGGGTCGTGATTTTTTCTCCGTAATAGTTGATATTGACGGTTCCCTCGTTGCGTTGATCGCGTACCGAAGCACCGGTTACCGCTTGCTGAACATAGCCGAGATTGGGCGCAACCACACCAGGCGAGGCGCCGGTTACGGTGTAATATACAGGTGAAGCACTGGTCACTGAATCGCGGCCGACCGACACTTTGATGTCCATTTTTTCGGTGAAGGGAATTTCAAAATAGCCGATGATGGAATTGGCCTGAATCATCGGATCAGGTCGTGTTGGAATCAGATTGTATTCGCGGTTGTTGTGACTGACCCGGGTCAAAGCGAGCATCACATCGGCAAACAGATTTTTGACTGGTCGGGTAATACGGGTAAAAATTTTCGAATTTTCCCCGAAGATAGCGTGCGAGTCGTAGGCGGGATCGGTCGCGCTGTCGGCGGCGGCACCGGTGGTACCCATTTCACTTTGAACCCCGGCGGGAATCGCCGTGGAGGCGCTGTCTCCCAGAATACTTTCTGATGCCGTGGGTGTTGTGGCGCTGGCGTCATCGAGGATGCTTTCCGATGCCGTTGGCGCTGTCGCGCTGCCGTCATCGAGAATGCTTTCGGAGGCCGTTGGTATGGTTACTGCAGCATCTGGATTGGCAATGGGTGCTGCGGCGGCTTCACCCGTACAAGCCGGGGCACTGTAAATTTTTACAACCTTTAAATCCTGAATTTCCTTGATGCGCGGATCGAGACACTGAGCCTCGGAAGATAAAATGGAATCGTATTTTTTTTTCGGCTCGGATGTTTGAATCGCCTGACTGTCCTGTTCATTCATGGCCTGGCTCAAGGCCGGAATAATCAGCGCAGCGGCTGTCAGAGAACTTAACAAAGATTGTTTTTTCATCATGCGTTTACTACATCCTTATAGATGGGCGATCGCAATCGTACGTGGTTGTCTGCGGAAGTCAAGAAACACCTGCGGTCTATTGTCCAGCCTGATCGGCCTGGTTTATCGCGTCCATCACGATCGATGGGGTCAATAACTGCGGTAAAATACGGGCCTCCCCCTGCTGCGGATAATACACGTACAAAGGGATCCCTTCGCGATTAAATAGTTGTAAATACTTGAAAATATCATCATTGCGATTGGTCCAGTCTGCTTTCATCAACACAATATGCTGTTGCTTGAAAAAATCCTGCACCGCTTGCGTGTCCAGCGCCACTTTCTCATTCATTTTGCAGGTGATGCACCAACTGGCGGTTACATACACAAAAACCCGGCGCTGCTGGCTGAGCAAACGCTCCAGATTTTGTGCGCTGTAGGTCTCGTTGGCCAGCCCGCGGGAAACGGGATGCTGCGTGTATTCTATGGCATAAAGCGGCAAGGCGAACAACAGCAGGCTGGCGAAAAACAAGGGCAGTCGCAGTGTTTGCTGGCTAATCGTGTTCCATACCCAGATCGCCAGAGTTAAAAAACACAGACTGACCAGCAGCAGCATCAGCGAATCAAGACTGATTTGATGCCCCAGCACCCACAATAACCAGACTATCGTTAACAAAATGGGGAAGGCCAGAAACTGCCTTAATTTGATCATCCAGTGGCCAGGTTTTGGCAAGATTTCGCCTGCGTTTGGTAACAAACACAGCAACAAATACGGTAAGGAAAAACCAAAACCCAACATCAAAAAGATGAGGATCGCACTCACATTGCCAATGGAAAAAGCAACGCCAACCGCCGTTGCCATAAACGGTGCGGAACAGGGTGTTGTGACGATACTGGCCAGGATGCCCGAACCAAAAGCCGACAACAGATGCTTGCCCGAGCGTCCTTTTCCGGATTTTTTGATGGATATCGACAGCTCAAACAGACCAAACAAATTAAGCGCAATCAGGGTAAACAGTACGATCAAAACGACGACAAAAATGGGTGATTGCATTTGAAAACCCCAGCCTACCAGATACCCCATATTTTTTAATGCGATAACCAGCATGGCCAGCACAAAAAAAGAAAACAATACACCGAGCATATAAAACAATCCCTGAATCCGTCTGTTGCTGGTCGACTTCAAAGCCAAAATTTTGATGGATAAAATGGGAAATACACAGGGCATCAAATTTAAAATCAGTCCACCCAAAAAGGCAAAAGACAGCATCAACAAGAGATTGGGAGCGTTGGTTTGACCAAGGTCTGCCGCTCCGGATATTGAGGGAAAAAGCAAAAAAATTATCAGTAATATGATGGGTTTCACAGCTCAGCATCCCCTGAGTTATTTTTTCATTTTTCAGGCGTTCGCGAAACCGCGATCGCATTTTTATCATGAACCAGCGTCAGGATCAGAGGGCGACGTAACAATTCCTCAAGAGAAACGGACGTTCCAGCGTCGCTCTTTTTGACCGTAAAATTAAAATATCCTTTGTTATTGCTCTGCAAAGTCAATGTCGGTACGTTGAATTGCAACCCCTCTACACCTTCCACAAACAGCGTACTATCGGATAAACCGTTGGGTGCGTTCACCTGGATGCGTAATTGCGCGCCATCCCCATTTAACCCGACCAGTTTCAGGCTATCAAGGGATAAACTTGCGCTGTTGCTTTCATGGGGGATCTGTTTCATTGCATCGGCCATCAGCTGTGTATTTTCAGATGCTTTGCCCTCCCCTGCCGGCAATATAAAATCAAGTTTTTGCTGAACGGGAACACAGGAGCCAGGCTGGCATAACAGGTAGTCCAGATGGAGCTTGATGGACAGCGGTTTCTGCTTGTCTTTAAGCGATATTTTCACCGGAAAAATGACTTCTTTTTCATAAACATTGCTGATCAGATCGTTGCTTTTAACGCGTTGCGGCCAGGGCCAAAGCACGTCAGCTTGTTGAAGGTTGTCGCTGCCTGTCCAGTTAAATCGGGCAGGGTATCCGGCTTCACCTGGCGTACGCCAATAGGTTTCCCAGCCTTCAGGAAGTTTGAACCGGACACCGAGTATCACATCGGTTCCCTGACCAATACTGTTCACATTGCTGATGATTGAAATATTGGCCTTTGGCAAATCCGAAGCGCCATACGCAGGAAGAAACAACCCCCACCCGGCAACACACATCAACACGTACAGAACAGCGTTACGGTATAAGCTTTTCAAGTTATCAACGCCCGCAATATTTAAATAAGCACTATCGTAAATAGTAGTACAAAATGCCTAAACATCCAGCGGAGATGGCGTGCGGCACTGAACATCCGGGTCACGGCCCGGATGTTCAGTGCCGCCAAATATACCCACTCTATTGTTCAAAATTGCAACCGGACTGGATGAGGCAGGTTTTGCTGCTACAGAACTTGCTGGTTCTGACAAAGCGGCGAGCTGTTCTTTCAGTTCCCTGATTTGAAGTATGGTCTTATGATGTTTATATCTTTCCTCTATCAATAACTCGGAGCAAAACACGTCTATTTCGCTGTATGCTCTCGATAAAGCAGCCGCGTTTTCCAGGCCATGGAGCCAGCGTTGAAAGCAATCTCTGCCGTGCGGGTATTGTTGATACCTTTGCGCTTGCTGCTCAATCTCAGACCATGATGTATCGGGATTGTAATGCGCATTGAGAATCATATGACCGCCATTCGGCTTGAAGCCGAGGGGCATGTCCTGTTCCACCGCGTCCAGATGACGAGCAAGATGGTATGTATTATAATCCGCCCGATCTTTCAAATGATCCGGTAAACTGGAAATAAAAAATCCCGCCTGCAAAATGAGGTTTAGCCTTGATTCAAATTCGGGTGTGTTGCAAGCAACCGGCAGATATAAAGCGTAGGGCTGCTCAGGATCAAACGGAGCGCTGAGCAAGAGTTTGAGCATATCTGTGCGCGACAAGCGAAAGGCCAGTGAAAACGATCCCTGGCCGATGACACTCTTTTTTTCAATCAATATTTGCGCGGTAGCAAGCTGATCGGTCTTAATCGCGGCAGCCAGCGCGCCGCCCTCACATCGGAAGCCTGCACCTTTTTCGATGTCAGCGCCTGCTTCGATCAGGGCATTCAGCATGTGCGGATACCCCAGGGTCGCGGCCAAAGCTGCGGGCGTGTAGCCTTGCTTGTTGAATGCATTGAGTAGCTCTGAATAGTCAGCGATCAGCTCTCGCACCAAAGGCAGATCATTCAATACCACGGCGTAATGCAGCGGATTACATTCGTATCTGGATTTCCGCCGATGTGTTTTTGTCGTGGATTCGAGCCCTTGTTGTCCGCCAATAACAGTCCAATACAGCGGCAAGGCTATTTTATACGTATTCGAAGCCTCAAAGATTTTTTCAAGCAGTTGAAGCCCATGCTCCGACGAGCTGGTTGCGTACTGCATATAACGACATAAATCCATATGTAGTCGGTGACTTCTTTCGCTGCTCTCTCTTGAGTAATTGCAGTTGGCATTGTCCCGCAAATTCTTAAGCAATTTCCGCATGGCATCGCCATCAGGTAATGGTTCTGGCACCCCACCCCTGACCAGCGAACGGAACAGGCTTTTTGCAGGTTCTTCTATTTTTTTCAACAAGTTTGCTTCGACGGCGTTAAACGCGGCAAGCCAATCTCGTTGCGGACCAACTTCGCGCCCCGTTTTCCAGGCAAAGGTAAATGGCATCACCGTCTGAAACAGCGTCCTGGCCTGTTGATTAACGTCGTTTTTCAATATCGTTTCTGCATCGCTTGTATTCAACATAACAAAATCCCTTATCAGCTTGAAAGACAAGCGCATTATGACTTAATTTGAAACGCCCTAAAACCCCAACTCTTTTTTAATACTCGCCGTATGCTCTCCCAGGTTGGGGCCGCGGGCCAGGGACGTGTCATCCGGATTGTCGTTTAATTTATAAGGATTACCCACCACAAGTGCGCCAGGGGCAAAATCATCCCCGAAGGGCAGCAGCATATGCCGCGCTTTCAATTGATCATTTTCCAACATCTGGTCAATGCTGTTGATAGGGCCGGAGGGGATACCATACTGACAGAATAAATCCAGCCAGTGCTTCGCCGGTTGGGTGGCGAGCGCCCCGTTGAGCATCGTGGTCATAACGTCTGCATTTTTAACCCGCGCGACGTTGCTGTTGAAACGCGGATCCTGGGCAAATTCGGGATGCCCCATCGCAGCACACAATTTCTGAAACAGCGAATCATTGCCTACACAAATCGAAATGGGCAAATCCTTGGCAAAATAGACGTCAAAAGGCGCCAGCATGCTGTGACGATTGCCGGTAGCATGCGGCGTGGTATGCGTTGACGTGGCCGGCGTGATGGTGCTGGGCAGGAAAGACACCAGACAGTCCAGCATGGCAATATCAATGTATCGCCCTTCCCCGGTGACTTGCCGTTGAAAGAGTGCGGCATTGATGCCAACAGCCGCAAACATACCGGCCAGCATATCGGCAATTTCGGTACCCACTTTGACCGGTTTATCCTGAGGGTGCCCGGTTATCGACATAATACCGCTGAGACCTTGAGCAACCAGATCATAACAAGCCATTTTGGAACGAGGCCCTGTCTGACCGAAACCGGAAATAGACGCAAAAACGAGACGCGGATTGATCACTTTGACCTGTTCCCAGCTATAACCGATGGACGCCATAAAACCGGGCGTAAAGTTTTCAATGAGCACATCCGCCTTTTGCAGTAATGCTTCAAATACCTTGCGATCCTCCGGATTACCCTTGATATCCAGCGCAATGCTTTCCTTGCCCGAATTGAGGGAATGGAAGGTGATGGGTTCCTGATCGTGAAATGGCGGGAACATCCTGCTGTCATCCCCCACCGGCGGCTTTTCCACCTTGATCACCCTGGCACCGAGATTACGCAGTTGCAGGGTGCAATAAGGGCCTGATAAAACACGGGTCAAATCTACAACCAGAATATCCTGTAGCGGTTTCATAGCAACCTCGGGGTTTTATAATGATAGTTACAGCATAGCATAGGATAAGGCACAATTAATCGGGTCGCCCGGCTGTCAGGTTATCCCTTACCTCGTCAAAGACTTCAAAATCTTCGTTGGTCAGGCCAATCTTGCGACCCAATTCAGCAAGCGCATCACCCATGCGAACACGCGTCTGGGGGTTGACTGCGTTCGCCAGAATTTCCTGAACCTCCGCCTCGATGCTCCGCCCATGCTGAACAGCCCGCACACGCAAGGCATGATGCACGCTGTCAGGCAGATTGCGTATTGTCAATCTCGCCATAGCCTCACCTCGTTAAAATACATTTTATACATTCATTGTGGTATTTTGCATGCATGTCTGCAAGCGGGTTTCCCCGGCTGAGCGGCTGAACCCTGAGGTCACTGCCAGATCCTGGTAAGAACGCGGTTGCGGCCCTGGCTCATGGCCGTCAGGCTAAAGGAAAAGCTTCGGTTTATCAGATGGCATCGTGCCACAATCAGGAGACCCTTCGCTTCGCTCTGGGCGACACGCTTGGGCATCGGGTGAAAAGCTACCTCTCAACCCACACCGCAGTCCAAACGTGTCGCCCAGAGCGAAGCGAAGGGTCTCTGTACGCTCGCTTGGCACCGAAATTTTTCCCTTAACCTGACGGCTATGCGGCCCTGGCCCAACAACGATCTTCCGATGTACACCCATGTTGGGCCAGGACCCAACCTACGCCGCTTCGCGGATGCTTTGTGCCAATTCAGCATTATTGTTGTGAATCCCGCAAAATTTTTATATAGTTGGCCGGATTTTTTTCCAAGGATGTTTATGACCACAAGATGTTCAATTGCATTACTCTTTTCAAGCCTGATTTCCCCCTGCTTTGCCGCGCTTGAAGCGCCTGTCTATTCTATTGGTGACCAGGCGCTCGGTGGAACGGTTTTTTTTAGCACCGCGGATGGCACACACGGGCTGGTCGTTGCGAACAACGATCAAGGTAAAACCTACATGGCCAGAGGGGCGGATTTTTGCAGCGACAGCACGCTGTTTGATGTAGAAGGCCAGGCGTATACCGACTGGAAAATGCCCACCGGCACACAGCTTAAACACCTGTACGATCAGCGCATGCTGGTTGGCAATCTCATGGCCGACAGATATTGGGCAAGCTCGGGCGATATGTTACGGAATTTTAAAACCGGCTTCCGGGAGTATGATGATTTTTCTCATGATCATCTGATTCGCTGTATTCGGACTTTTTAGGGAGCTGGAGTGCACGCATGTCAAACAGCTTTAAAACGTTTTCTGGCGGGCGTCCAATAGCGGCTTTTTCGTTATAGCTCACAATCGGTCGTTGCATCAATTTGGGATAGTTGACCATGGCTTCCAGCACGGCGTTTTTATCATCGAGGCTTAAGTGCAATTCCCGAAAAATCGCTTCATCCGTCCGCACAAATTCGTTTAGAGGAAAATGCGCACTTAAGGCCTTCAATTGATTATAATCAAGCGGCGTTTTGAGGTATTCAACAACGACGGGATTGAGACCTTTTTTTTGCAGAAGATCGAGAGTTGCCCGGGATTTGGAGCATTGGGGATTGTGGTAGATGATGGGTGATTGCATGTTGTTAACCGACTTTTTGGCAAGATTGTGCGTACCTTAACAAGTCAGGTTAAAAATTTCAAATCGGTGGTGTGCGATAGCACTCTGAATCGCAACTATTCAGCTTCGGCAGCCATTCAATCGGTTACAATTTGTAACCGATTCACACTAAACCATCCTGTTCACCAACTCCCCCACCGCGTCTATCTTCAACGTTAACACGTTGCCGGACTGCAGCCAGTGGCCATTTTCCATGCCGGAGCCACCGGGTAAGGTGCCTGAGCCGAATAATTCTCCGGGGTGTAGTTGTTCGCTTTTTGAAGCGTAGGCGATCGCTTCGGCCAGGGAGTATTGCATGTTTTCTGTTGTGCAATTGGCGCGGATTATTCCGTCAATGTTCACCGATGCTTGCAAGCGATCAATCTTGTCGTTTATTTCATCTGCTGTGACGATAATCGGTGATATGGCATTGAGAAAATGTTTTGCTTTTTGAGGGCCAAATCCGGATCGCATTTCGGCTATTTGTACGTCTCGCGCGCTCAAATCATTAAGTACAGCATAACCACCAATGGCTTGTTCGGCCTGCCCGGCTGTTGCGTTCAGCAGGGGTTTGGCAAGTATTGCGCCCAGTTCCAGTTCATAATCCAGCGCGTCACTGTAATCTGGCACGTGGATATCATGGCCAGATGTGACAAAATTCAAATGATTGCCGAAATAATAAAGCGGATGTTTATACCATAAAGGAGCGGGTTTGAATTTGGGATAAGTTTTGCCGGTTACACGTTCATAAAGCTGGGTCATTTTGTATTTTTTTGGCAAAAATCGTTTCACAAAACCGCGTGATGCATCAATGCAATGTTGTTCAAAAAGCAGAAAATCACGGAAGGATAAGGGCTGAAAAGGCAGCGTCACGATGGATTTTGTTTCTGTCTTTTCCAGAGAACAAGCATCAACCTGTTCTGATAACGCCTGCCAGCCATCCGGCCCCAGGGCCAAAACGCTCAATATACTGTTTGCCAGGCTATCGTTTTTATCTATCGAATCCAGCGTGGATAATCGAATCCAGTTGCTCGATGAGCCAGATTGCAAGGCCTCTACCTGAGGGCCGTTTTCCGTTAATACGCAGCGTAATTTCATGCTTGTTCCTCGTGCTGTTTAACAAATTGTGACAGCGTGTCCAATGGACAAGTGGCCAGCAAATGTTTCCATCCCACTACATTGAGCGGCCCTTTCTTTTTAATGTACAAATTTCTTGCCATGACGGACAGTCTGGCGTTCAATTTGATGAATGATTTTATCGATTCATCCGACGTTTTTACTATCCACGAAACGCGTTGCTTACGTTGAAGTTGATAATTTTCCAGTGCTTCTCTGACAGGAAAATTCGCCAACAATTCAGATAAAACAATTGCATCCTCAAAAGCACAGGCAGCCCCCTGTTGCAGCATGGGTGAGCAGGCGTTGCCGGCGTCTCCAATCAAAGCCATATCCCCGCGACTGAACAGGGGCGCTGGAACCGAACGCAAACGCCCGGTATAAATGTGATCGTTGTCCGGTAATATGTTTAATAATGGTTCGGCTATGCCTTTATAATTCGCAAACAATGTTTTCAAATGGTCCCGGGCGGCATCCGCCTCAAAATATTGACTGTTTGCATCGGATTGATGCGCGTAACAATAGATGCGATTCGGACCCAGTGGATAGGCCAAAAACATATTGTTCATTCCCAGCATATAGGTAGGTTGCAGAAGTTTGGCGGGATAATCGCAAAGCCAGCGCCAGTTGGTCACCCCCAAATCACAGACATCGGCCAGCCCGAATCCTGCATTGCGTACCGTCGAATGCAGACCATCTGCACCAACAACCGCCTGATAATGCCCGTCAAGCGATGGCGTTGTAAACCGGACATCCACACCCGCATCGCTTTGTGTGATATCGGTGATGCTGACATTGAAATGCACATCGTCTTCGATACCCTGTTTTAAAATATGCAATAATTCAGTTCGATCCAGCGCGACAAATTTATCGATATTCAAGGGATGCGCCAGCAAAGATGCCTGACTGATAACGCGTCCATTCGCACGGGAATAGATAATATCGGTCACTTGATGCATCCTGTCCACCGATTCCGCCAGCCCCATATAGCGCAAGGCTCGAACCGCATTGGCCGGCAAGGCAATCCCCATACCCGCCACATCCAGGTTCGCTTTTTTTTCAATCAGGGTATACGAAATCCCCAGCTTTTTAAGCTGTCTTGCCAAACTCAAGCCGGCAATGCCCGCACCGGAAATCAAAATATTGTTCATCGCAAATCCTTTACAGTGTATTTTTTGCAGCATATTAACATCAAAGCGCAGCTTGCGATAACGGCTAAATCTCGATGCTTGCGTATGCAAGCTCGGGATCTGCTGGCGGGCTTGTGCTGGTTTCTGCTTTGCTGCGGAACAATGAATAGCGTCGTAATTGGTCCGCTGTTGATGAGGACATTTTGTTTTTTTGAGTCCAGGTGATCAAGCGCTCCAGTTCCGTTGGCGGTTCTTTTGAATCAACGATTTTTTGCCCCATGGCTTTAAAAGAGGTGACAAAACTGCCGGCTACATTGAGATAAATATAAGCCTGCGCCAGCGGGGTATCGATGGACGTGATCGAAAAAATATTTGCCGGTGAAATCGTGCTGATGGCAATATTTTTCCAGCCAACTCCAGCGGAAACTGCATTCATAATCAAAGCGGTTATGACCAGTGGAATATGCAGGGGATGTCGGCGCACATGAACAAACAGATCGAGGATCACTTGTCGAAATTCCAGAGCATTCAGCGCCATAAAAACCGAAGATACCAAACCGGGTAAAACACCGGTCAATATTTTCTCGGCAGGATGGGCATCGCTCAAGGCATTATCACTGAGTAATTCAACGCCGTTATAGCCTTTTTGCCCAAACAACAGGAAGGTCGAAACCAAAACAAACAGGAAAAAAACCAGGTCAAAGGCAAGCCCGGAACCGTTCTGACATTTTTCCCTGGTGCTGACCGGTATAACCGAGCCTTCTTGCTCTGACAACACTTGCAACAAGTCGCGCAATGTTTCTTCATTAACAGGTTTGTTTGCGAGAAATGCATTCATCTGATCCTGGAATGCCGGATGAATATGTTGCAAAGAAATCAGACATTGTTTTTGCAAACGGGCATCTCGATCAAACAAATCAGAAATCCGCCCGGTGAGATTATGCAAACCCACGTAACGGGAAGCAAAGGTAACGCCGGTGTTCAGCGTAGAAGGGAAAATGGCGCTGATTCTCGACTCGGGAAGCCACAAATAACTTTGATAAGCAATGGCGCCATTGGCCAGCGCAGCGCAGGAGGACAGTAGAATATGCGATGTATTAACCGTAAAATTTTTGCAGCTTGCAAAATACACGGCCATGGAATCTTTGCATCTCAAAAATGCGCTTTCGATGAAAAAAGAAAAGAAAATCGTATTCACAATTTGCGTATTAACCGCCATCGCCACCGACAAGACCTGGGTCTCGACCGGCATCTCGTCCCACCACTGCTCACTAACATCGTCCACGCTTGAATGGGAAGGCTCAAGAAAGGCATAAATGGCGGCGGAAAAGGCAGCCAATATCGCTATCACATAGAAAAACCAGCTTCTCCATGGCCAATTACCAGGTTGAGCAGCGGGTTCAGCTTCCAGTTCTTCAATCAGATCGGCACATTCAACGTCCGATTCCACATCCCGATCGACCAACTCATCATTGTTTTCTTCTACATCAATGGCCGTTAGCATAGGGACACTTGCTTTTCTCCGTAAAAACATTACTCAGTCTACTACTATAATTGAACGGCTGGATAGATATATACCTTGCGATTTTTATGGCCTGAGGCCGTGGCACGGTTCGGGAGATATGCCGATCTCAATATGTTTATATTTTTATCACTTAATGCTATTATATTCCACCACCCGCCTTTTGGGACATGAAAACAAATGTCATTAATAAATCATCTGCTGACTGCTGAACAAGTTCGAATGCTGCTCGCCCGGGGAGCTTCTATTACAGAAAACATGAGTGGGGCAAATGCATTGCATGTTGCCGCTTTAAGCTCGATTGATACAAAAGAAAAACTGGGTATATTGATTGCCGTGGGGGTTGATGTTAATCAAATCAATACGCTGTCCAAATATCACAATACGCCATTGCATACTTTAATTGCCAACGAGGATCATGCCAACGCGATATTTTTTATAGAACGCGCCGGTAAAAAACTGCAGTACGGTCAAAAAAACAGGCAGGGGAAAACCACGCTGGTGACGGCTGCCAAAATAAATTCCACCTCTATTGCCCTGGCACTTTTAAATCAAATTCAGGACGCGGATCCGGTACTGAATGCGCAGGATAATGAAGGCATGACTGCGCTGCATTATGCCTGTTTGTATGGAAATATTGAACTGACGCAGATGCTCATTAGCAAAGGTGCATCAAGCTCTATTCTCAATGAAGAGGGTAAAATGCCAATCGATTGCGTGATATCCGGAATAGATAGAATCCGCGCAGCCTTGTGTTCTGTTTCTATTGATCCGGATCGTGATGAAAAATCAACATCCAATTTTTTTTGTGATCAGAACAGACAGTCGTTTTTTCATCGGGGCTCACAGCTTCGCGATGTGCCGGCAAGGCAGTCTTCATTGGGAAAACTCCGACAGGATTTATCTCTGCCATTGGTGGATTATGTTTCGCTTATAAGGGGAGAACCACGACCGATAAGCGAGCAGGAAAAAGCATCCATTATGGCAGATGCCAGCCAGTTCACGGGTAAAAGTGTTGCACAAGCCATGCAGGAATCTACTGTCTTGTTAAAAAATCACTTGATTGACAAGGGTCATTTTTCAGGATTGCTATTGGGTTACGAGGCAACAACCGGTCATTTGGCATCCGTTGAACAATTGATTCGGAATGCCCCACATGCGATTGATGAGCGCAGCAGTCTGACCGGCAGAACGGCCCTGCATCAAGCAGTTATTTATAATCATGCCGCAGTTTGCGAGTATCTGATTACCCAGGGAGCCAGTTTGTCCAGTGCCGATAAAGATGGCAACACGCCGCTGCATCTGGCTGTACAAAGAGGTCATTATGAGCTGGCCGAGCTACTGGTTACATGGGGCGCAGATATCAGCATCAAAAACAAGGCCGATCGAAACCCTCTGGCTCTGCTGAAACACGCCACGCAAGCCGTGAAACAAAAGCTTATCGCGCTGCGCCGCGACTTTGAAAGCCGCAGCGATATGACGCACACATCAGAGCCTGAGATGTCTACTTTAACAACAATTTCGGGTAAGAACGCGTAGGTTGGGCCCTGGTTTGCCAACTCACTGTTTTTTCATCATTCGTTTCTGAATGGCTGATAACATATTGTGCGCTTCGGCATCATTCGGGTTGATGCGCAGAACCTGTTTCAGGGCGTTGCTGGCTTCATCAAACTGCTGCAAATTTGCGTAATCCATGGCCAGGTTAAACCAGGCATTTTCGAGTTTTGGTTCCAGCGCTACAGCTTGCTGGTAATAAGGAATGGCAGATTTAAACTCTTCCTGCCGATCGAAATACACCCCCAGGCTGTAATTGGCAAAAGCAGATTTGGGATTGATGCTCAGCGCCTTGTCATAGGCAGATTTTGCTTCCGGCATTTTCCTCAGTTCCAGCGAAGCATTCCCCAGATTCAACCAGGCCAGATCAAAATCCGGATTAATGCTTATCGCCTTTTTGGCCCAGGTAATTTCCTCTGCAAATTTCCCCGTTTTACCATATAAACCCGCGATGGAATTAATAGAATAAATATTATCAGGCTGCACCTGCAGAACCTGTTTATGCAGCGAAATCGCCGCAGCCAAATCCCCTTGATCCTCAGCACTCAAAGCCTGAGCAACCAGCTTTTTCACCGCCGGCGGCATGGCATCAACAGGCATAGCCGCATAGGAAAACGGCATATAACACAACAGTAACGCTAAAAAAAGGCTGGATAATTTCATGATGAACTCCGTGTCTTGTTGATTGATAACATACTCAATACGAATGGGCGTGTCCAGCCCCCTTGAACTGCAGGGCGAGATCATGAGTGAACAATTTTGACACACATACTCAGGTGCTCCGTCATTGCGAGCGTTAGCGAAGCAATCCAGTGCTACGAAGCCGGATCTTCATGTTATCCAATGCCTCCCTCCGAACACTGGATTGCTTCGCTAACGCTCGCAATGACGGGATATTGGTTGGTTTGCATCAAATTAACCTACTCATGCTCTTGCCCTGCCTTGAACAGGGCGACAAACTTTACTTATTGATAATCAAGAACTAAGCTTTAACACAACTCCCTTGTCTAAAACAGGGAAATCGCTGCATGGATCATAGTTTACCGCTTATCTCAACACTTGCGACGGCACTGGCTTTGGCCCTGTTGATGGGTTTTATCGCCGTCAAACTTCGACTGCCCACGCTGGTTGGTTATTTGGTTGCCGGGATAATCATTGGCCCTTATACACCTGGCTTTGTCGCGCACGCAGGCATTGCCGCAGAGCTTGCCGAGATTGGCATTATGTTGCTGATGTTTGGCGTCGGCCTGCATTTCTCTCTCGATCACCTCCTGGACACACGAAAAATCGCCCTGCCCGGCGCCCTGTTGCAAATCACAGTTGCCACCTGCATGGGGGCGGCGCTGGCGCTGTATTGGGGCTGGGGTTGGGGAGGTGCTTTGGTATTTGGCCTTGCCTTGTCGGTTGCCAGTACGGTTGTGTTAATCCGGGCGCTGGAATCTCAGGGTATATTGGGATCGATGAACGGGCAGATTGCGGTTGGCTGGTTGATTGTGGAAGATTTGGCCATGATTTTGGCCCTGGTATTTTTGCCTTTGCTGGCAGAGTGGTCAACAGGCGGGCAAAGCCGGAATTTGTGGCTGGTGTTGGGCCTGACCGTATTAAAAGTCACCTCTTTTGTGTTGATTATGATGTTGGTTGGTCGCTGGGTCATGCCCCGCTTGTTGTGGCATATTGCCCGGACGGGTTCACGGGAATTGTTTACCTTGTCAGTCATTGCCGCAGCCCTGGGCATCGCGTTTGGCGCCTCCCGGTTCTTCGGTATGTCCTTCGCGCTGGGAGCGTTTTTTGCCGGCATGATCATGAGAGAATCCAAATTCAGCCGGCGAGCGGCTGAAGAATCCCTGCCCTTTCGCGATGCCTTCGCGGTTTTGTTTTTTGTATCCATCGGCATGTTGTTTAACCCGGGCATTTTTATCAGTCAACCGCTGCAGGTTTTGGCGGTGGTCGGTGTGATTGTGATCGGAAAATCGATTGCTGCGGCTTTATTGGTGGTCTCCTTGCGTTATCCCTTAAACACTGCGCTGACCGTATCGGCCAGTTTGGCTCAGATAGGGGAGTTCTCCTTTATTCTCGGCGGTCTGGGCGTGCATTTGAAATTGTTACCAACAGCCGGCCTGGAATTGATTATCGCCGGCGCTCTGCTGTCTATCGCCATTAATCCGTTTATATTCAAATTGATAAATCCCCTGCAAACCTGGATACGTTCCCGACCCTTATGGACGGATTCGTTTGAAGATTCAGCCGATCCCTTACGCAGTCTACCGATGTCCACAGATGAAAAGTTTCTCTCGGGACAAATAGTCCTGGTTGGTTATGGGCGCGTTGGCCGGCGAATTGAGCGATTCCTTGCGCGACAGGGGCTGGCCTATGTCGTGGTTGATCAGGACAGAGATTTGATCGAACAACTGGGAAAACGAAAAGTAGTCGGCGTTTATGGTGACGCGTCGGAACCCAATGTGTTGATTCAGGCACACATCGCGCGCGCCGGCATGTTGGTGATTGCCACATCCGATACCTTTAATATTCGGCAAATGATCAGCATTGCCCATCAGTTGAATCCGAAGATAGAAATCGCCATCCGCGCGCAAAGTGAGGAAGACGCGCAGCTGCTAAAGCAGGAACATGATTTTGCCGGGAAGTTTTTCTTCATCGAAAGTGAACTGGCTTATGGTATGAATCGTTATATTTTGAAGCGTTATGGCATGAAATAACGCGCAGGCCGCACAGGCCCGCGCCAAATTGGGTCACATCATCCGCGGTCTGGCCAGCTCTCGATCCAGTCCATCGCCATACTGCAATCCGGCTGCAGTTGTTGTGGCGAGCAAGGCGGCAAGGCAGAACAATCGGGTTGCTCGTTGGCTTCCCAGCAAAGGATATAAAGACACATTGTCGCGTAAATAGGTGTTCGTGGCATTCAGGAAAGCGACGCCCACATGTAAACCGAATATACCAAATCCTTGTCTGACATTATTTCTGTATTCAAAAGCCATCATCAACTCCCTTTTTATTGATAAAACCCATCTCATGAACAACAAACTTTCTGTTCATAGACACCATTTTTATACGATGTGGCTATAAAGATCCAGATGAAATGAAAAAGAACGGTTTGATTGGCCAGACTTTAGCAGGTACAGTCATCTAATATTTATAACAAGGGTGTGGCTCATGGATTTCGATTTGATTGTGTTGGGTGGCGGCAGCGGCGGTATTGCGTCTGCGGTGCGTGCGGCGAGTTATGGCGTCCGGGTTGCGGTGGTTGAAGCGGAGCATTTGGGCGGGACCTGTGTCAATGTGGGTTGTGTTCCCAAAAAGGTGATGTATAACGCGTCGTTCATCGCCGATATGCTGGGTAAAGCAGCAGATTATGGTTTCGCCCGCGTTGAGACCAAACTGGACTGGCAAACCCTGGTGAGCAAGCGAAATGCCTATGTCGAGCGTTTACGTACGATTTATGCGCAGCGCCTGGATAACAACAAGATTGCCAAATTGTCGGGTAAAGGCGTTTTTGTCGACGCCAATACCATTGACGTGGCGGGTAAAACGTATCAGGCCAAACATATTATCATCGCGACCGGCGGCGAACCCACACCCGCACAGGATATAGACGGTGCGGCGCATTGTATTGATTCGGACGGATTTTTTTTGCTCAATCGGCGGCCTGACAAAGTAGCCGTGATTGGCAGCGGCTACATTGGCGTTGAGCTGGCCGGTGTCTTGCATGGCCTGGGGGCGGAAACGCATTTGCTGTTGCGAGGCCAGCGTCCTTTGAGTCGTTTTGACGAGATGTTGGGCGATACCTTGCTGGAGATCATGCAGCAGCAGGGATTGCACGCGCATGTGAATCATCAGGCGAGTCAGGTGATGTTGCAAGCGGATGGCAGAAAAAGTATTCAATGTCAGAACGGCTCCTTATTTCGCGATCTGGATGCGGTCATTGTGGCCATCGGCAGAACGCCGCGAACCTTTGCTTTGAATCTGGATGCAGTGAATGTTGCCCGGGACAAAGAGGGTTTGATCCTTGTTGACGCATATCAAAACAGTTCGGTGCCGGGTATTTATGCCATCGGCGACGTGACCAGCGCACCGGCGTTGACCCCGGTTGCCATTGCGGCCGGACGCAAATTGGCGGATCGCTTGTTTGGTCAGCAGGATAAGGCCAGGCTTGATTATGATTCGGTTTGTTCGGTGGTGTTCAGTCATCCGCCAGTGGGTAGTGTGGGTCTCAGTGAACAGGAGGCGATAAAGCGTTTTGGTGCGGAAGATATCAAAATTTATCAAACCCGTTTTAACCCGATGTTTGATGCCTTGAGTGACGAAAAAACCCCGACTGCGATGAAATTGGTGACGCAGGGGCCGCAGGAAAAAATCGTTGGTTTGCATGTTATTGGTTATGGCGCGGACGAGATGTTACAGGGATTTGGCGTGGCGGTGAAAATGGGCGCGACCAAGCAGGATTTTGACAATACGATAGCGATTCATCCGACCAGTGCGGAGGAGTTGGTGACGATGAGGTAGATGCGAGCCACATTCTTGTTGGGCCAGGGCCGCAACCTACCCGCTCAGGAAGATCTCGCTGCGAACCGGTAGGTTGCGGCCCTGGCCCAACAAGTCGCGGCACGGAGCCCTACTTCAACGTCGTCATATCAATCACAAAGCGATAACGCACATCGCTTTTCAATACGCGTTCATACGCTTCATTCACATCCTGCATCGCTATCACTTCGATGTCGGAGGTGATCTTGTGTTTGCCGCAAAAATCGAGCATGTCCTGGGTTTCTTTCACCCCGCCGATCAAGGATCCGGCAATGCTGCGCCGACCGCCAATCAGAGAACCCGCGTTGACAGGAACCGCTGTATCAGGAACGCCCAACACTACCATGGTGCCGTCTCGTTTCAACAGTGCCAGATATTGGTTCCAGTCTATACCGGCCGATACCGTGCAGATGATCAAATCAAAATGACCGGCCAGCTTTTTAAAGGTCGATGGATCCGAGGTCGCATAAAAATGATCAGCACCCAGACGCTTGCTGTCTTCCTTCTTGCGGTCAGACTGGCTAAGCACGGTCACATCAGCGCCCATTGCATGAGCAATTTTAACGCCGATATGCCCCAAACCACCCAAACCCAGAATCGCCACTTTTTTGCCAGGACCGGCTTGCCAATGTTTCAAAGGGGAATACAAGGTGATACCGGCGCACAACAAGGGTGCCGTAGCGTCGAGGGGAAGGTTGTCGGGAAGGCGCAGCACAAAATCTTCATTCACCACAATCGCTGTTGAATAACCGCCCTGAGACAAGGTTTTGCCATCGCGTTCTTTGCAATTGTAGGTATAGGTGCAGCCGTTTTCGCAATATTGCTCCAGGTGATCCTTGCAACTGCCGCAATCGCGGCAAGATTCAACCATACAACCCACGCCAGCGTGGTCGCCTGCCTTGAATCGGGTGACGTCTTTGCCCGTTTTGCGAACAATACCCACAATTTCATGCCCGGGCACCATGGGAAACAGCGCCCCACCCCACTCATCACGAGCCTGATGAATATCACTGTGACAAATTCCGCAATAGTGGATATCAATCAACACGTCTTTGTCGCCTGGCTCGCGGCGCTCAAAAGAAAATGGAACCAGGGGAGATTTGGTGCTGGATGCGGCGTAGCCTTTTACTGGAATCATGGTGTTCGTCCTTGTCGTTCAAAATTGTTCTATATAATAGGCATTCGTTCTGGAATTTGCAAAACGGCCCGTCATTGCGGATACCGCAATATCGTGATGGCAGATGCAGGTTGCGGACGAATCAGATCTGACGGCGCAACAAACGCTTTGATCACCATAGCCAGCGCAGGCCAATCCGCAGCGGTATAAACACGTGGTGGTATTGTAGGCTGAATGTTAATCAGCTTGAAAAGTTCATCCAACATATAAGTTGCGAGAGAATGATTCGAAAAACTGGTTTTTTGATCTGCGAAATATCCGTCCAAATCGCCAAGCATATCCGCGACATGCGACCAGGTCGCATTTTGAGATTGCACTTTGGCGGTGATATCGACCGAAATTGCCTTGAATATACCACTTCGTCCGTGACGAGCGAATGAAGCCCAACCTGACGCTACACCCCGATCATTGGCTCCTGACAGACTTTTCGAATACTTTTGATAATCGTCACAAGCCGTTGAAATAGCCGTGTATAACCTGTCACGCAATTCCTGTTCCGATATCAATTCTTTCCTTACCACTTCTTCTGTTGCTGACATAAACGCTCTCCATAATGTACTGATTTTTTTTTGCAACGAATTGGTTTTATCAGCGAACATTCGTTCTGTCAATGTGATTATATAAAACCACCAACAAAGTAAATTTTTTTACAAAAAGTTTAATTAAAGGCTATACTCAAGCCGATGCTTCACAAACCAACCAAAGGAATACATCATGAAAAAGATACTATGGACAGTTGCTTTTGCCTTCTCTTTGATTTTTAGCCAAGCCGTTTTGGCTGATTCATGGGGATGCGGTGAAGGCTTGAAACAGATGTTGACCACCTTGAATCTGACCGATGATCAAAAAGCCAAATTGAAACCGATCATGGATCAGCTCAAGACAGGCATGACAAACCTGGGCCCACAGATGGCGGATCTGGACAAACAGATTAACACGCTGGTTAGTTCAGACAATATGGACAGTTCTGCTCTGGATAGCCTGGTTGATCAAAAAGCCAAACTGATTGGCGGCGCGATGAAAGCCAAATTAATGGCGAAAAATCAGGTTATGGCTATTTTAACACCTGAGCAAAAAACCATTATCCAGGGTAAACTTCAAGCCTTGGAAGACAAGATCGCAGCTAAATTCAAAAGCTGTCATGATCAAGATTAATAACACCGCCCGTCATTGCGAGGCACGAAGCAATCCAGTGTTCGGAGTGATGAACTCTGGATTGCTTCGTGCCTCGCAATGACGGACTATCCCTCCGCCTTAATCTGATTCACCACATCCTGGTTCAAATTTTCCGCGATCAAATGCAGTAAAGTCACCGCTTGATCATAATCCCGTTTATCAAACACCCCCGCGTGCTGATGGGCATAACGAATGGGAATGCCAATATTCACCGCCGGAACTCCGCTACCCGATGCTTGCAATTTGGCGCCATCCTCTCCATAGCCCGGCTCTACTTCCAATTGCAAGGGAATATGATGTTTATTTGCCAAATCAATCACCCAGTTGAGCAACTCCTGATTGGGAATCATGCTGCGATCATACACAAACAAAGTCGGGCCTTTGCCCAAAAATATCCGTCCTTTGCGTTCAGCCAGCAGCGTTGGATAATCGTCAGCAATCCCGACTTCCACGTTGATCACCACATCCGGATGCACTGCTTCGTTTACCGTGCTCGCACCACGCAATCCCACTTCTTCCTGCACCGTCGCAGCAGCAAATAACTGACTGGGCGGAACGGCCTGTTTCAGTTGATCCAGTGCTTCACTGATCGACGCCAGACCAATCCTGTCATCCAACGCCCGGGCGAGAAAACGGTTTTCGCTTAATGGCGTGAACTCGCTCACCGCCGTCACTTCCAAACCAGGGCGCATGCCGAATTGCTTTTCAGCCTGCTCTTTGCTTTCCGCACCAATATCCAGAAACATCACATTGCTGTCCGGTGACGCCATCACCTTTTTCTCGCCCAGCAAATGCGGAGAATCCATGCCGGAATAAGCCAGCACCGGCCCTTTTGCCGTCGTCACCGTCCAACGCTCGGCATACAAGACCGAGTTGGCGATTCCGCCCAGCGGCACAACCTTTAAATAGCCTTCAGGCGTAATCGACTCCACCATGAAACCGACTTCATCCAGATGCGCCATAAACAATACCTTCGGCCCCTGCTGACCCGTTTTATAACGCCCAATCAGATTACCCATGCCATCCACGCTTAATTTACTCATCAATGGTTGCCAGCGTTGCTGCATCAATTGACGAACCGGTTTTTCAAAACCGGACGCGCCCGGCACCTCGGTCAAAGCGGCCAGAAACGGTTTGTCCGCGGCGATGGCCAGAAAACTTGCACACAAACCACCGAGTAATACACCTGCTTTCATCATCGTTACATCCTTATGTATGGGAGAGACCCATCCTACCCATATTCCAGACAAAAAAAAACAGGAATTGATGTCCTGTTTTTTTTCCTTCCTGGCGATACAGAATGCTTAAAAAGATATCCAGTTTTGTGGATTCAATTCATCATGAGCGGAATCGTATGGCGCTTCCGCCAGCAATCCTGTCAAACGTCCCAGTAACTTGAAATTTGGTTGAAATGTTTCTGACAACTCGGAAATTATTTTCTCCCATAACGGATCGTTTTCAGAAGCTGTACCCTGTTTGGCAAAACCGGTGAGGGTCATTTCAAAAGCCAAACCCTCCAGTCTGGCCTGACCTTCCGTGCTTATTCTTCCGGCAGCCAACTCATCCTTGATAACATCAAGGCAGGCATTGAGCGCCAAAACACCCCTCGTGTGTTGATACGCATCGTTTTTTTCTTTTTCAAATGGTGTCGTCAAAGCGTTTTCAACATTCGACAATCCTCTTCCACCCGAAGCCTTCCGGTAAAGGTCAGTATCGATGATGTTCATGACAACCTCCGTTAGCAACAAACTTATTGCACCACATGAGTATATTTTTCAATGTAGGGATAATAAGCATGGACCAACATAAACAAGCCAACAATCAACGTAATGAAATTGACGACTTTCAGCCTGACCGGATGATCCATAAACGACCGAGTCAAACGCATCGCTGAATCAGCACAAACCAGACGCATCAAACCGCTCAATAGAACCAACCAGGCAACGATGGTGACAAGTATCGGCCATCCCATTACCCACACATTATGACTTGCGACCAACATCAAACCTATAATCAAGGTGATCAAAGCCACTATAAAGAACAGTCCGGGCTGAGCCAACACATCCGCAACAACAGCTTTCGCATGCTCATGTTTTAACAGCACAAACAGACTTACAATGACCAAATACCAACCGATTACAGTCGCTAAAAATTCCGTATTCATCACAATTCTCCCAACGTTAAATTCCTGATTTAAGTATAGCTCTTTTTTGAATAAAATTTGAACACATAAGATTAAAAGTTGCTCAACAGGCATTTAACGAGTTTGGCTTCTATACTTAAAAAATTGTTTTTGAACTTTTCTTGATAACACCCCGGGAGACATCATGAGCGCAAATCGGCAATCCATCTTTGACTTGCTGGCCATCAAAGCAACTGACCAATATCTTACTGTCCTGCATCACTATATTGATAAAATCAACCCCAATGCCGTCAATAACTGGTGGTTAAGACCGAACCGGGAAGATGTGCTGCTGCACTTCAGTGTTATCAATAACCAGGACAAATATACCGATTATTACCAGCATTGGCGCAAGGGCCAACTGAGTCAATATTTCGACAAACACCCCGTTCCCAACACCCTGTCCAAAGGCGCCGGGCAGATTCTCTCCTGGGTGAAAGCAAAAGCGATGGAGCAGGAATTGTTGAGATCGGCAGGCTTGTCTTTTGCACCAGGCACTGAAGATGACAGCGCTTATGTGGCAGAGCCGGTGAGCTTTCTGACCAAAACCCGCTTTATACCAAGCGGGCGGCGCCCGCCGACCAGACGGGCACGGGAGGAGATTGATTGCTCCATGACACCGGGCTGTAAGAACGCGTAGGTTGAAGCTCTGGCCCATGGCCGTCAGGCCAAGGGAAAAATTTCGGTGCCAAGCGAGCGTCAGGAGACCCTTCGCTCCGCTCTGGGCGACACGTTTGGACTGCGGTGTGGGTTGAGAGGCAGCCCTTCACTCTGATGCTCAAGCGTGTCGCCCAGAGCGCAGCGAAGGGTCTCCTGATTGTGGCTCGGCGCCACCTGATAAACCGAAGCTTTTCCCATAACCTGACGGCCATTGGCCAAGGCCTCAACCTACACCCCCGGGCAAATCGTAGCCCGGATTAGCGCAGCGTAATCCGGGAATCAGATTCCACTTCATCTGCCATGTGATCAGAATCATTCTGCGCTGCCAATAACATACTAACCATCTGAGTTTGCCCGGCCATTTCTGCGACAGGCAAGGCTACAGCAATTCGCCTGTTTACCGCCTCTGTGTTCCCGCTTTGCGTTATCCGGTTCAACAACCAGGCTATCGCGTGGATGTATCCGACTTGCGCTGCTTTTTCGACACTCTCTGTCGATATGAAGTCAATCGCCGGCAAGCGTTGTTCCTCTGGGAGCCTCTCCATCATCCAGTCCAGTGTCTCCGTATCTCCAACTGAAAAAACCTGATCAAAAGCATAAAAATCGTGTGCAACCAGGATCTCGTGAATCGGAACCGGTGCCACCCAGGCAGCCAGTTTCTCCAGCAAAACCTTGCGTGCCGCAAAGGAGATTGGCGTTGTCAAGGCCGCATCAATCACGGCGTAATCATTGGCTGTTACCACCAACCTTCGTTGCTCTGGCGTCTCGAGCAGCTCGAACAAAAAGTTCATCACAGGAATGCTGGCGCTGTCTACCGCCCGATGAAAAATCGGATGGTTATCCGCTGCAAGCAACTGGGCTTTTTTTACCGGATCAATTCGCTCGTATAACCAGGTCACCTCATCGATTTGGCCCAGTTGTACGGCAATTGGAAACCCTGCGAGTAACAAACGCTGATGTTCTGGCGCATCTTCTCGCTGTGCCACATACATGAGCATCTGCAAATACCAGTGTGCATCACTGGATTGCCGACTGTCGCACTGATGTTCCAGCCAGATGCCCAGGCCCATTTCATGAGATCGTTTTATTAAAATGATGCTCAAGCGGCTTTCATCAATTCCAGCGCGGGAAAGATCACTCACAGTCAGGCTTTGTGATAACGCAGCCGTACTGTTCGCAAAGATATAAAGTAATTCACGCGCTGGAAATTGCTGCCAGTTCTCACGATACGCATGCAAGCTCTCATAAAAAGATTTGAAAACGTTTTGACAGGTTTCCAACTGCCTGATCAGAGTACTGAGAAACGCGAAACACGCCTGGTCTGTGTAGGAAAAACCAGGAGAATAATCCCCGGGTATTCCTCCCTTATTCGTGCAGGCCAGCATAGACAAGGCCAATACCTGGTATGCAGACAAATCAGAATATGTGTCGAAACGTTCATAATTTGCCCTCCGTATACGATCAAGACAAGGCTTGGCACCCACACTTCCCACCACGGCTATTGGTGTAAAAAAAGTGCTGTTGTTTGACTGTTGATTGAATTGGAAAACCCGATAATTGTTCAGGGGCAGGCAGACAGCGTTTTGTGCGGCTACATCAGGTATCTTGTGGCCATACACACGCCAGAGCATTCTTGCCATGTCGGACAGCGCAGGCTCTGTTGATGCCACAGACCCAAGGATGGAATCCATGGATGAGGATGCGGCCTGGCTGGGCGGTGTTAACATGTGCTGAGTCACGTAATCCAAAAAGTTTTGACGAATCAGCGTTTCGTCTTGTTCAACTTTACACAGGGCAATAATGGCATCCAGATGTAATTGGCTGAAACTGTCCACCGGTATTTTTAGCCACTCAGGCCCGGTTTCTTCATGAAACAAGATGGGCGAACAGGCAATTAAATCGTCGAGATTACACTGGGTCACGGATAGCAGCAGCGGATATAAAAGCTTCTCGTCCATGATGGTGCGCAAACCTGCATCAAAACCAGACAGAGAAAGATGAGGGAAATAAAATTTGAATTCATGGAATAACCTGGCGCGCTCTTTCAGGTTTCTGACCGCAGCGACAAAGCCGCGGATATGCGCGGCATCTGGCAAGGTATGGGTGAACTGATCAAATTCTTCGGTATTTAGCTGGATAACTTGCAATAATTTCGGAAACGCTTTTTTTAATTCATCCAACACCGCGCTGATATCCTGACGAGCTTGCATTCGTTTTTCCTTAAATTGAAGACCGATAAGTGGGTGGATTTATATCACGAGAGAGATTTATCGGGCAATTTAATTTGTGTGGGTTTTATTTTTTGTGGCACCGGGCGAGCGTCAGGAGACCCTTCGCTCCGCTCTGGGCGACACGTTTGGACTGCGGTGTGGGTTGAGAGACAGCCCTTCACTCTGATGCTCAAGCGTGTCGCCCAGAGCGGAGCGAAGGGTCTCCTGACG